>Ga0208648_1000060_pt1 | contig 108196 bp, 78 predicted proteins | sample AntAceMetag02UKL_FD_184772 | JGI IMG/M metagenome (GOLD analysis project Ga0208648, IMG submission 184772) | Saline lake microbial communities from Ace Lake, Antarctica - Antarctic Ace Lake Metagenome 02UKL (SPAdes) (version 2) | ecosystem: Environmental > Aquatic > Non-marine Saline and... | reverse complement strand
CATTATCAAACAACCCTGTATTTCCTGTTTTTTTGTATATTTGTGTTTTCATAATTATTTGTTTTATTTGATGCAAATATACGAATAATTATTTGAATAACAATGATTTAATTAATAGAAGTCCCCTACAGTATTTGTTCCTGTACAATTGTATTCATAAACCCGGAACCAATAAGTTGTTGAAGCTGTTAGTCCTATAACAGTAACATTATTACCACTTCCATTAAATACAACCTGTTCTCCTGCCCCTCCATAAACCGAACTTGCAGCCGGGTCAGTTCCATCAACGGGGTTTGTAAAAGAATTTGAAGTATTAATTATAACTATTCTGTTTGAACCATCTCCATCAGTCCAGCTTACATTCATAGAAGAACTACCGACAGATGAAAATGTAATACTGCTTGCTTGTGTAGTTGGAGTAACACAACTAAGAGTAGCCTGACTATTAGGATTATTTGAAGCTGTAACATTATAAAAAACTATGCTTGCACCAGAGCAATTATATTCATAAACTCTAAACCAATATGTAGTGCCGGGAGTAAGACCGTCAACAGAAACTGTATTTAAACTACCATTATAAACAACTTGCTCACCTGCTCCTCCGTATGTGGAATTAGCAACAGGGTCAACTCCGTCAACTGGGTTAGTAAAAGAATTTGAAGTATTAATTATAACTATTCTGCCTGAGCCATCTCCACCAGTCCAACTTACGTTCATTGATGTAATATCAACTGCAGAAAATGTAATATTGCTTGCCTGTGTAGTTGGTGCTGTGCAAGAACAAGAGGCTGTATGGCCTGAAGTAGCTGCACCAGTTATATATGTTCCTACTATCCATTCAGAATTTGTTGTATTTGTTCCTCTGGAACTATCCCAATCAGTATTTGGAGAACAGATTGATGACTTTCTTGTTAATTTATGATTTGCTGTTGCATTAACTGTTCCTGCAACATCCCATCCAGTTCCAGGATCTGCTCCATCTTCGCCAATAACATCAATCAAAGCACTTGATTTTGCAAGACCAACAGCATCATCTCCATTCCACGAACAAGATCCACTATATTTATCTGCACCTGGTACATCGGTCACATTATTGGCTATTACATAAGTTGAACCATCGGTTAAAGTTCCAGTAAGTGAAATTGTTGCTTCTGGCCATGTACCTCCATTGGATACAATCCAAATATCATAATTTGATATATCTACACTTGAACCTGTTCCATTATAAATTTCAATATATTTACTATTACCGGAAGTTCCCTCTCCATATTCGGAAATAATTAAATCAGTAGCCTGTCCAAAAGAATAATAAGAAATTCCAAGAAAAAGAAAAATTAATAATACAGATGCTTTAAATATCTTTTTCATTTTAAGATAATTTAAGAAAAAATCAGCATCTATGTAGCCATATCCCTGACAAATTGGATTGGCATCTATGTAGCTTTTATCAGTTATCAAATATAATACAATTTGCTCCGTTTTATGTTAATTTAATGTTAATGTTTTACCAAACTTATTAACAGTTTTATAATAGACGTAATAAAATACATAAAGGTTGTTTTTTCTTACATTAAATTTTACAACAAAATTTTTAATAGTAAATTAGCCGTTCAATTTACACCAAATATTTATGGACTTTTTTGAAACTGATATTCCTGATATTTTCAAGACTTATGTAGGTGAAGAGCATTTTGAATATTGTATTAATTGTGGTAAATACTTGCTTGAAGAAGGAACACATTATATGATCGAAAAAGCATTTAAAGATAATGAAGTTGAATTTGAACATGCTATTTGTATAGATTGTGCCCAAAATATGCAAACTACTATGTCGCCCGAATCGATGCAAAACATTGAAGCATTTTTCAAAGGTAAATTTAATGAAAATGAAAGAATGGAAAAGCTTTTTAGTGAAGGAGAACCAAGTATAGAAAGATGGATGAATAATTGCATTATAAGCAATGACCAAATTGACAATTTAAAAGAATATCAAGTCTACGCTCATTGTAATGGAGATAAACTTGTATATTCTGTTACTCCTTTTATTATAAGTGGTAAAATTATTGAAGAAATGTCTGAGTTATTATCCGCAAAAACAAAAGAAGAACTTGACGATTATATGGATAAACATTTCAATTTACCTCCTGAATGGAAAGAAGCATTAAAAAATAAGAAAATACTGCTTATTTGATTTTATCATTAATCGGAATATTCCCGAATTATATAAACATCATAATCTCCAAGATATTTAAAACCAAATTTTTCATACAGAGCAACAGCAGTTTTATTTTCTCGATGAACTTCTAATTTGATTTGTAAACCTTTTTTCTTCGCAAAATCAATAGACGCCTTAGCTAATGGTTTTGACAATCCTCTGCCCTGATATTCCGGTTTTATTCCAAAGTGGTGAAGATAAATTCTACGTCCATCGTTTGTCAGCCATGAAGTTCCAATAATAATATTCTTATTAAGGGCTTCCATTACAAGTAATTTTCCGCCAATTTTCAGTGTGTCTCTAATTTTATTTTCATCATCACCCCTAAATGCTCCCCCCATGCCCGTTTCTTCCCATAATTTTACTGCCTGAGAATAATCATCATCTTTGTAATCGCGTATTATGTATTCTGTATCACTCATTTAAATTTGTAAATTTAAACTAATTTCCGAAAAAGTTGTCCCCGAATATTCGATGGTAATATGTTGCCTTTCCAGTTCCTCCCCCTTGGGGATTCTAGGAAGAGCATTCATTTAAACTTTTCTAACATAGAGTTGACCTGCCTCATCTCTAATTACTTTAACTTTATCACCTTTGTTAATAAATGATTTTAATGACATAGCATCATAAACTTCATCGTCTATTTCAATTTTTCCTGATAATCTTAACATTGTAACAACAACTCCTGTTTTACCGATAAGAGTCTTTTGTTTTAAATCAATTCCGACAAAGCCCTCATTAGTTTCCTGAGTAGAATACAAAGCAATTTTTAATCTTTTTGAAGTAAATACTTTTTTACTCACATATAAGGACAATACAAACGAGACAGCAATAGATATTGACGTAATCGTTAATGACTTTAAAATTGTTTTTACTGCAATTTCAGGATTTCTAAAATCAAATGCCACATTATCTATCATACTTAATGACAAGCTGAGAACAACAAGAACAATTCCTGTTCCACCTGCTATACCAAATCCGGGAATAACAAATATTTCAAGCAATAATAATATCAAACCAATAAAGAATATTAAAATTTCCCAATTTTCTGCCAATCCTTCAAGGTACAATGGTGCAAAATACAAAACAGTTGCAATTATTGCTGCACCAATTGGAAATCCAATACCGGGTGTTTGAAGTTCAAAATAAATTCCTCCAATTATTATCATTATTAATAGACCATGAATTATAGGATTTATAAAAAATGCAATAATTGATTCAATTGCCGATGCTTCATATTGCTTTATTTCGTAATTCGTAACGCCCTCCATATCAATTACTTCCTGAATATTTTCGGCAGTTCCCTCACAATATCCGTGTTTAATTGCCTCTGATGTAGTAAAAGTCAGAACTTTTCCTGAATCAATAATACCTTCAATAAATATCATAGGATCAACCATGGCTTCAGCAATTCTAGGATCTCTGTTCCATTTTATAGTAGTGTCATTATTGTTTATTAATGTATCACATCCATGAGCCTCGGCAGTAGAACGCATTGTTGAACGCATAAAAGATTGATATTTATCCGGTACAGGTTGTCCACTTTGGTCAACAACTGTTGCCGCTCCAATATTTGCACCTTTTCGCATATATATTCTATCACAAGCAATAGATATCAATGCCCCTGCCGAAGCTGCATTATTATTTATAAACACATAAACAGGGATTTTGCAGTTTAATATTCTTGTTCTAATTGAATCTGCATCATTAACTAATCCTCCATACGTATTCATGTTAATTATTATGATATCTGCTTTTAATTCATTTGCTTCGTCAAAAGCTTGTTGAGTTTGTCTCCATATTGCAGGTCCAATATCCTGATGAATATTAAACTGGTAAACTAATTGCTTTTTATTTGCAGTAATTGTTTTATTCGTATCAATGTTTTGCGAATTTAAACTTAAACTTATAATCAATAAGGCAATAAAATCCAACAACTTAAATATTAGTCTCATAAGGTTTATTTGTAAATCAATTCAGTATCGTTATAGTAAAAAAAAACGATGTCTTTTAAACATCGTTTTAATATTATGCTAAGTATTTCAACTATTTTTTATTTAAGAATAAATGCTTGACCATTGTTGGTATTTCACCATCATTTTTAGGTAATTTAAACTTTACAACAAGAGGTTTGTAATTTTTATTTTTTACAGTAATCTCATACTTCCTATCAGATGGAAGAGTTATGAAATAATTACCATTTTTATTTGAACTTGTAATTTTAGTTTTATTGTTACTAAGATCTTTAATTAATAAATTAGCTACTAATGCCTCACTCGATTCTCCGTCAACAACACTACCTTTGAGAATTGCTAAAGGTGGTCCTGTAATAGTTGATGCCATATTTTCATCAATTTGCGTATTGTTTTTAAAATAATATGCCATATTTACTGCATAAACATCCATTTTTCCATGTCCTTCATTTCTCGAACTTGAAAGATATGCCATTTGCCTGTCGGCAGTAAATACAAAGTGAATTTCTTCTTGTGTTGTATTAATCGGATAACCCATATTTATTGGTTCACTCCATTTTCCATCATTACTCAATAAACTCATAAATATATCATGACCACCCATTGTGTTATGTCCATTTGAACTAAAAAACAATGTCTTATTATCAGGATGAATATATACACCTATTTCATCTCCTTCTGTATTAATTATAGGTCCTAAATTTACAGGTTTTGTCCATTCTCTACCCTCTTTATGAGAAACATAAACATCTCCATGTCCAAATCCTTCTTTTTCTCTTTCACTAACAAAATATAATGTTTTGCCATCTGAAGATAAACAAGCTGAACTTTCAAAATATGTTGTATTTATATATTTATTTTCATTTGCAAATGCTTTTGGCACTCCCCATTCTCCCGTTGGGGTTTTTTCACTTATATAAATGTCTCCACTTTTTGTCTCACCAATTACATTTTTATAAATAAAAATTTTATTACCATCCGGTGTTATACTCATGTTTGCGTTATGTGCTTCTGTGTTGATTGGTGCACCGATGTTTTCAGCAACAGACCATTCTTTTTTCTCTGCATTCCAATTCGAGATATATACATCATCATAATACTCTTCAGTAAACAGATCAATTTTCCCTCCTATATTTTCAGGTCTTCGTGAAGTAAATATTAAAGTTTTAGCATCAGCACTAATTGAAGGACATGCATCTGTATATTTTGTGTTAACATTTTTTCCTAAATTATTAATTTGCACATTAACAGGATTCTCCATCAACTCCTTAGCAATAGAACATTGTCTTAATAAAATATTTACAGCATGTCTTTCATTTTGCCTTGGGCTTAAAGTAGCTTTATAATTATAATATGAATTAATAGCGCTTTGCAAATCTCCCAAATACTGATATGCTTTTCCAAATAAAAAATGTATTTCATTGCTAACAGGTGGATTTTGCTTATATGCCATTTTTAAATGAGTTAAAGCAGTATCCATCTCATTAAGTTCAATAAAACATTTTCCCATTCTAAAATTCAAGGTAGAATGTTCTTTATTATTCTCATATAACTTTCGATATATTCTTAATGCACCATAATAATCTTCATCAATATATCTTACCCACGCAGAAGTCATTTGAATTTTAAAACGTTCTTTGTCTTCGTCCTTATCCTTATTTTTTTCTTTAACAGGATCCTTATCCTTAATTTTTTCTTTAACAGGTTTCTGAAAAAATCCATAGTTTGAATTATTCGCACTGCTTATTTTGGTAAATAATAACGAAAAACTGATAATTAAAATCCAAATAAATACCTTATTCATAACTTCTTGATTAATTATACTTTAAAAAGTTAAATGTAAGCCTTTTGTATTAATTTAAAATGTTTTCTGAATAAATAATTATTAACATATTGTTAATAACTTAATAAAATGTCATTTTATCATTGAAACTTAATTAAATACAAATGTAAAATTGCTTAACTGAAAATTTTTTTTTTATTAATCCTTAGTCATAGGTAAATTGGAAATCTTTTTCTGTTATTATTCGTTAAATATTCACTAATTTTGTAAAAAACAATTTAAATGAAGCGAATTATTCCCCCTGTACATAAGGATTTGATAAAAAAAGAATTATCTGATGATAAATTTCTGAGAGTAACTAATTTTGGTAATAATTATTTATATTCAATTAATTGTCATAACTCTCCTAACATTTTAAGAGAAATTGGTCGTTTAAGAGAAATGACTTTTAGAAGTTCAGGTGGAGGCACCGGAAAAGAAATTGATATTGACAAATATGATACTGCCAAAAATCCTTACCAACAACTAATTGTTTGGGACAATGAAAGAGAAGAGATACTGGGCGGATATCGCTACATATTATGTGTAAATTCAATGAAAGATGAAAATGGGGAATACATTTTAGCAACTAAAAGACTTTTTAACTTCTCCGATAAATTTAATAACGAATATTTACCTTATACAATTGAATTAGGAAGGTCGTTTATTCAGCCTAATTATCAATCAACCGTATCTTCTAAAACACAACTTTTTGCTTTAGATAATCTTTGGGATGGATTAGGTTCACTTATTATTAATCATCCAAATGTAAAATATTTCTTTGGTAAAGTTACTATGTATACTGATTTTAATCAACGTGCAAGAGATATGATATTATATTTTTTGAACAAACAATTTAAAGATAAAGAAAACTTAATTACTCCAATAAACGCTTTAGGAATTAATACATCAATAAAAGAATTAAACAATATTTTTGTAGGAGAAGACTACAAAGAAGATTATAAGATTCTTCTGCAAAATGTAAGATCTTTGGGCGAAAATATCCCTCCTCTTATCAATACGTATATGAACCTATCTCCTACAATGAGATTTTTTGGGACCGCATTAAACGATCATTTTGGGAATGTTGAAGAATCGGGCATTATGGTTACTATTGATGATATTTATGAAAATAAAAAAGAACGACATTTAAGCATAGATAGAATAAAAAATGCAATTAAACGTATGAGATATAAGAAACAACAATAATTATGTTGTTTTTATCAAATTTCTGATTTAAATTCATAGTTTTTTATTTTAAAATTTATATCTTTGATTATTAATAATAATCATTTGAATACTATTAAAAAAATAGCCCTAATATTTTACTTATTTTGTAATTTTACCTTACAAGGACAAATTACAAATAATGTTATTGGTGATAACCAGACAGTTTGCGATAACGGTATAGCTTTCCCATTAAAAGGCTCTGAACCATTAGGAGGCAATGGCACATATACATATTTATGGATAGTTAGCAACGATTCTATTAATTGGAATCCTGCAATAGGAACAAATAATGAAATTGGGTATATGTTCTCATATAATTTAACAGCTTTTCCAAAATTCTATTTTGCAAGAGAAGTCGAATCGGGTGGATTTACAGATACAAGTAATGTTTTAACAATTAATGTTTTATTAGGCACACCTCCTATTATTAACAACATTATTGCAAATGACCAAGCAATTTGCTGGGGTGAAATTCCCGATTCTATTGGTGGGATACAACCTAGCGGAGGTAATGGAATAGATTACTACTACATTTGGTTAAAATCTGCTGATTCAAGCTTTGTAAACCCTAGTTTTGTTGACATATACAATAATTCACAATATTATTCCTTTTTAACTCATCCCGATAATTCATATTATTATGCCCGAATTGTAACAATTGATTCCAATTTTACTGAATGCCCTACAGCAAGCAACTTTATTCAAATTGAAGTTTTTTCAATAACGGATAATTTTATTGACAGTTATCAAGGTATTTGTGAAAATAATATTGCCGATACAATTAAAGGACCAGAACCAAACTCAAATTATTACACTTCACTTAATTATGAATGGCTGGAAAGCATTGACAAGATAAACTGGGGATCTGCTTACGGCAATAATAATAATAATAAAAATTATTATCCTCAATTTTCAAGCGATAGTATGTATTACCGGCGAAAGATAACAGCTTTAATGCTTAATGGATGTGACACACTTGACACTTTAAGTAATGTGTGTAAAGTGGTGAGAAATGAGCCAATTACAGATAATGAAATTTACACATATACTCCTATAGTTTGCACAGGAAGCAATGTTAGAATTTCACCACTTATACCCGTACAAGGTGGTAACGGAAACTATGCTTTTTTATGGGAAGAAAGTACTGATTCAATAACATGGATACCTGCTGGTGGTATTGAAAATAATCAACCAAGTTATTTATCTCAGCCTTTATATAACTTAACATATTTTAGAAGAATTGTTTTTTCGGGAGGATGCACCGATACAAGTAATATTATTCTTATTCAACTCGATACTAATTTGACAATTACAAATAATATCATTAAAATTAATGGAGAAAATGCTGATACTATTTGTAATGGAGCAATTGTTAACACAATAACCGGAACTATGCCTGCAGGTGGTATTGGCGTATATGATTTTTTCTGGTATAAAAGTACCGATGGCTTTGCATGGGACTCTGTTGGCATCCAACAAGATTACACACCTGTTATAAATACATACACTGCTTATTATCTAAGAATTGTCTATAGTGGTATTTGCTCCAGTGAAAGCAATTTTATATCAGTAAATGTAATTAATGCAAATGATAATTATATAGATGGTAATCAATTTTTATGTACGGGTGAAATTCCTGACACTATTTATGGAACTTATCCTGAACAATTATATGGCTCAGATATTACATTCTCGTGGGAATATAGCACTGATAGCATTAACTGGATATCTGTTTCAAATCAGCAAAATTATTTCCCCGGTATTTTAACAGAAACTACTTACTATAGAAGAAAAGTTACTTTATTAGCGCCACAATGTGCAGCCGAAATGTATATTAGCAATGTAGTTGTTATTGAGGTATCTGAACCAATTGGAAATAATTTTATTTTCCCTGCTTCCTTTCCTGATTATTCAATTTGCAATAATACACAATTGATAATGGGTCCTTTGAGTTCTCCAACAGGAGGTAATGGAAACTATTTATATTTATGGCAAGATAGCATACAAGGTGGCAATTGGAATAATGCTCCACAAACAAATGACTTTGAATACTACCAATCTGAAAATCTAACTCAAACTACATATTTTAGAAGAATAGTAAACTCATGTATGGAAAATAACATAAGTAGTGAAATTGAAATAACAATAAAACCTTCTCCTTCTTACACTTTCAATTATCAAGATTCAATTTGTAAGGATGATGGGATGGAATATCAAATTCATTTTCAGGGTGAATTACCCTGGGGATTTAATCTTAACGATGGAACTAATTTTTGGTCAATTGATAGCATCACCGACTTATTATATATCGACTCCCTTACTCCTACTGTAAATTCAGATTATTCATTAACAAGCGTATTTGATGCTTATGGTTGTGAAGCACCAAACCCGGCAATAGTATTTAGCGTTGTTGTTATAGATAATCCAGTTGCTTTTGCAGGATACGATACTACTATTTGTGAATTATCAACATCTGAAGGTTTAAGTGCAATTATTTCTGTAACAGGAAATCATGGCGAATGGATTTCACAACCAGATATTAATTTTGATGATATTTACAATCCCAAAACAAATATTCATGCTGCCAACTATGGCGAATACTCTATTGAATGGATAGAGTTTAACGAAAAATGTGATGCTAACGACTTTTTACAAATAGAGTTTATTGAACCTTTGCTTGATAGTATCAACTATGCAGGCAAAGATATATTTTTGGATTATCAGTATGATGTAATGCTTAACGCAATTTTGCCTCCATTGTTTGACGGGCACTGGGAATTAATAAAAGGAGGAGGATTGTTTATTGATGATTATGACCCAAACACCATAATGCATGGAATTCCTGCCGGCGAGAATCTTATTACATGGACATTAAGTAATGGCATTTGTGAAACAAAAACAGATACTCTGCTAATAAATGTAAATCTTAATATTCTTATTCCCAGCGGATTTTCACCAAATAGTGATGGTGTTAACGATAAATTTGTAATTAAAGGACTAATTGATGAATTTGATGCTACCTTATGGATATACGACAGATGGGGTAACGAAATATTGTATCAGGAAAACTATAATAACAATTGGGAAGGAAAAAATTATAATGATGTTGATATGCCAAACGGTACTTATTTCTATATATTGGAAGTAAAGAATGAAGGTAAATTTAAAGGCTATTTAGTAATTAAACGATGATAAATTGCCCCAACATTTATAGGTTGGGATTGAAGTACAAAAACAAATGAAAAAAATAATTATAATACTACTACTATTTATTAGCTGCTCTGCTGCATTTTCGCAATATAGCATGTTTTATAGTCAGTATATGTTTAATTATTTAGCGATAAACCCTGCTTATGCCGGAAGCAGAGAGGTATTAAGTATTTCAATGACTTCGCGAAACCAGTGGGCAGGATTTAGCGGAGCTCCCAAAACTCAAAATATTAGCGCACACATGCCAGTGAATAAAAAGAGAATTGGAATTGGAATTGCATTATTAAACGATAATATTGGAGTATCGAAACACACAGCCATTAACAGCTATTACTCATACAGAATTCCTATAAAAAAAGGCAAACTTGCTTTTGGAACAAGTATTGGAATTAGCTTTATCAATTCATATTGGGATAAAATTAATACCACAGCTCCTAACGATATTGTTTTCCAAAATAACCACAGCGAAACTCTGGCGAACTTTGGCTTTGGCGTGTTCTACAAACACTCTAAATATTATATTGGCTTCTCCTCTCCTTTTATTGTAAACTACAATCAGGAAACAATTGTTGATAACAGTCTTGAATTTAAACATAATAATTTTATGCTCTCAAGCGGGATTTTATTTAAACTTAACGATGAATTAAGCTTAAAACCTTCGTTTCTTTTTAAATCGTATCCTGAATATGCAGCACAACTTGACCTTAACTGTAGTTTAATATATAAAAACCTGTTATGGTTCGGGCTGTCTGTTAGAAGCGAAGATGCACTGGTATGGCTTATAGAATATCAACTGACATCACAATTAAGGTTTGGTTTTTCACACGATTTTCCAACATCCGAAATTGCAAACTATAGCAGAGGAACTAACGAAATACTTCTTCGCTACGAATTTGGTTTAAACACTAATGCCACTAATGTAAAATTCTTTTAAGGTTTCTAACTATCAAGCGGGGTGTTATAGCCCTGATTGATTAGGTAGTGTTATGTGTAGGCTTTTATTCTACTAGAATTATCTTCCGAACGGTTTTAATATTATTACAAATGCATTGAACAATGTAAATACCTGGTTTAACCATTTTTCCATCACTATCCATAGCATTCCATTCATAAACAAATTTTTTATTAGATTCACTAACAACATGCAAGATGTTAACTAATTGCGAATTAGAGTTGTATATTTTGATGGTGGGGATGTCATTATCATTCTCTGTTTTAACTTGAATAGTTATTTTATTATTGAATGGGTTTGGGTAACCTGAAATAGAAAATCCTTTATTTTCCTTAATGTCTTCATCACTTAGCCATACATGTTTATCATCTCTTAAATAAAAAATATTATAACCATTTCCATTATCTTCCATCCATACAAAATCAACTTTAGAAAAATTAAAATGTTTATATGCAATTGATGGATTAATGGGATTCGTCGTTATTGTATTCATCGTATTGAACCATGGATTCATCCCGTATATCATCCCATATGAAAAACCATGGTATAATATGTCATTTTGCATATACAAGAAACTATATCCTACATCAGGTGCAACATCATCTATACAGACATAATCTGTTTGACCTGAAAATAAATCATTAACATCTTTATGAGACAAATTGTTATAATGAGTTTCTATTTCAGTTAACTGACCATTGTTTAAATATAATAATCTTATAATATCATTAAATGTATTTAGAGAACCATCATAGGAATTATAAGTGATACATGGTTGAGTACCTATACAACTATAAATTGTATCTATAGTACTCATATTATCAGATGAAATAAAATAATTTATTGAATCCTGATTATGTTGAACTGCAAATATCAATACATCATTACCATAATTCAAATGATTAGCAATTGCAATATCATTGATTTCAGATTTTGTATCTATAATCAATTGATTATTCAGGGTGTCATTGATAATTCTGGCATACACAATTGACTCATTTAGGCTATCTATTTTCCTAGTCCAGAAAATATTAAGACCTGCTGATGAATCAACATCAGCAACAGGCAAATAGCATTTATATGATGTGTCACTAATAGTAATTGCAGGTGTCCATGTTATAAAATCTAAAGTTGATGTATACCTTATCTCAGAAATAGAGTCATTTGACTCATAAACGAGATAAATTGTATTATCATCACTTATTGCAATGGTTGGATTAAATCCATCAAATATATTTGCTGGAGTACCCCATGCACTTGAATGGTACTCAACACCTTTGATAACATTGCCTTGACCAGCTGTGTCTATAAAAACAACAAATATATTTCCAAAATCATCACGAATAATTTTTCTTTGATTATGATTTGCAGTTGCATCAGGATGAGCACTTGTCGCAATAAGTGCCTGAGAGTTAACACTATTTAAAATCAGAAAACACATTACGGAAATTAAAATAGTTCTAATCATAATATTTAAGGTTTAAGTTTCTATTAAAACAGTTCAAAGTTTACACCTAGGTAGCAGATAAAAAGCACTAGTGCCAGTTATTTACCTTATAGCTACACCCTGTTAATTTTAAACATTTAACAAAATTAATAATATTTATTGACTTTAAGTTTTATTATTCACTACACAAAAGGATTCGGTAGCGGTGTTTATTAGAATATATTTCATTTAATTAATGCCAAATCCCCTGACAGAAAGTATTTTAATGCTTTTTATTTATTGTTACCAAGCGTAATTAATTCATCTATAATACAATTAGTCAATATCTAAAATTAACATTATTTTCGTTAATACTTATTCCCTTTATCGTCAATGATACATGTTTCTCTGATAATTATTTCATTATGTTTATTTAAAATAACTTCAATGTTTTTTTTCAAATCCAAACTTTCATAAGCTAAATCAACATCTTTTATATATGCAAAATTTAAACGAATAAATCCAGAATTTCTCCATTTCTGTTTATAACAGAATATACCTTCTCCTACCTTATCAAAGGGATATAATTCTCTAATGCTATTTTTTATTTCTTCCAAAATATCAGTTTCAATCTGAGTATATACTATTGCGTAAGTATACATATCTTTGTCTGATGGATTATCCCATTCATTTAAGTTTTGGTTTTCTAAGAAATAAAAGGATATTCCTACAATAGCTATTATTAATGTTATTATTACTACTAATATTTTCTTTTTCATTTGTTTTTCATTTTCATTAATACCTATTCTGTTTACGATTTCTTGCTTCTGCGTGTTCTGTTTTTTATGCTTGCCAACTATTAGATAACGTGCAATAGTGCCTGTTATCTACCCTATAGCTACTTTTATTAATTTTAAACATTTAACAAAATCAATAATAAAGAAATTCCGTTTACAATTGAGTCATATATTAATAGCTATAATTGTAATAGAGTTGATTTAGCTTTTAAGACATGAAATCAAAACAAAAAAGGATCTCGTTGTTACGCAGGTGGTGTACCTTCACAGTTAGAAACAACGGCATCAATTTGTACCAAAGCATCCATAGGGATAGCTGAAACGCCAACTGTTGTTCTTGCAGGAAGATCGCCTTTGAAAAATGTTGTGTAAACGAAGTTTACAGCATCAATATCTGCGATATTTTTAAGGGCGATATTTATTTTAACTGTATCGTCCATATTGTGGTCTACACTTTCTATAATTGCCTTGATATTATTTAGGCATTGTTCAGCCTGCTCTTTTACACCACCAGCTACTATTTCACTAGTTTTTGGATCTAAAGGTAATTGACCTGAAATATGATTGTAATGAGAAAAAGCTACAGTGTGTGAATATGGAACTTTTGGTGCATTTTCCGTATTGTTTGCTTCTATAACGAGTAGACGGGTATCTTCAGGAAGTTGTGGGGGTGTACCATCTCCGTGTGACACAACGGTATCAATTTGTACCAAAGCATCCATAGGTAAAGCTGAAGCGTTAACTACTGTACGTGCAGGAACATAGTTTGGGAAAAATTTTGCACAAACTTCGTTTACGGCTTCAACATCCGAAATATTTTTAAGGTATATAGTTGTTTTAACTACATCGTTCATAAGGTGATCGATACTCTCTAAAATTGCTTTAATGTTGTTTAAGCACTGTCCAGTCTGCTCTTTTACACCACCAGTTACCACTTCACCAGTTTTTGGGTCGATAGGTAATTGAGAAGAAAGGTTATTATAATGAGAAAAAGCTACAGTTTGTTTAGATACAGAACTTTTTGGTGCATTTTTCGTGTTTCTTGAAACTTTTATAAGATCGCAAGGAGCTTGTGGATCTGTACCTTCACCGTTTGAAATAAGTGCTTCAATTTGTACCAAAGCATCATTCATAGGTAAAGCTGCAACTTCAATTGTTGTGCGTGTAGGACGAGAGCCTTGGAAGAATGTTGTATAAACTTCGTCTACAGCGTCAATATCTGAGATATCCTTAAGGAATATAGTGATTTTAACAACATCGTCCATAACATGGTCGATACTTTCTACAATTGCTTTAATGTTGTTTAAGCACTGTTCAGCCTGCTCTTTTACACCACCAGCTACCATTTTACCAGTTTTAGAGTCTACAGGTAATTGAGCTGAAATGTTGTTGTAATGAGAAAAAGCTACAGTTTGTGTAGATACAGAACTTTTTGGTGCATTTTCCGTGTTTCTTGAATTTTTTATGATAACGCCACTCATATTAATTTCTCCTTTTAGTTATTATTACTGATATTTTTTATTAGTATGACAAACTTAGTAAAAAAATTAATAATGTTGTATAAAAACAATTAATTTCTCATTTTTACAAATAGATTAAAACCATATAAACCAAAATTTTCATTTGATTTTTTCTCATTATCCTTTTCCTTTTCTTCTTCTGTTTTGGCATGAGGTTCATAATCGGATTAATGCGACAAAAACAATTTAAGAAAATAATGAAATAAAAATAATTGAAACGACTAAAGATAAATTTTTAATTGTTATGCTTGGTAACGTTGAGTGCATGATACGTATGGGATTGCGGGATTCAAACTAATCAAGTTACCTGCCAAAATTGATGCGGGTAATAACGCTCGAAAACCTCTGAAACCCTTATGAATTATACACATTGTTGTGGGGTCGTTGTTCATTCTTTAAGCATCTCCATTTACCATAAAATCATAATAATTTTTAGTGTGAAGATTGATTTTTAAATTGAAATAGCAATTCCCTCCATCTTTAACTATTATTTTTTCCTTTCTCCAATTTTTGCCCCAAGAGTTGCAGAAACAATTAATCCAAACCTCTTTTTCTCCTTTGTCATTAATTACAGGAATATATTGTCGATTATATCTTTCGATGTCAATAATAAAATTTTTAATGTCAAGATTGTATTCTGGATTTTTAGAGCTTATATCATTAAATTCGAATTCTTGTTTAGGATTATATTCAGCTAAAAACTTAATCAATACATTCTCAATTATTATTAAATCAGAATTACATAAATCTGTCTGTTTAGCATTTTCAAAAATCCAATATTGTGTCGTATCAAATGGCAGAATTGCAACCATTGAAGTATCCAACTGAATTTCATTACTTGAAACATTCTGGTCAACTAATTCCGTTTTTTTATTGGTGTTGTCTTGTCCACAACTTGCCAAAATCAGTCCTAAAAATAATATCATTAATATTCTATTCATATTCGTTTTTTTCAATGCACCAAACAAAAGGGTTGACTTCCACGAGAAAATCGGGGCAGGCTATCCATAGAGAAACGCTATACAATCGCGCACCAGCAGGGCAAAGTACTTTATTCTGCATTCATTTTCATGATCTCATCATATAAAATCTGAATATCGCCATTATCTTTGTTAATATCCCTTGCTTTGGCAATTGCACCTTTCGCTGCATCTATATGATTACTCTCTTTGTATGAGCTTGCTAGATAATAAAAACTTTCCCAGTAATCAGGATGAATTTCTGTATTAGCTGTAAATATTTTTATCGCAATGTCATTATCATTACCTAAAAACATTCTACCTAGTACATTAATCATATTGGCTTTGCCTTTATACAATATTTCGTTTGATTTTATCCCAGATATTGAACTATCAATACCTTCTTGTAATATCTGGTTAAGCAATTTTGTAATAATACTATAATCAGTAGAATCTTTTTGAATTAATTCATTATTCTGTATTTCAAATTCTTTTGAATTCTCAATTCCCGATTTTAATGTGGTATTAAAAAAACTATTAAAGCAATTGCATAAAACAGTATAGCTTTCAGTTGTACTATTTGCATTACTATCTTTACTGCACATAGCAAATTGTTGCCAAAATGATATAAATCCGTTATGGTCTAGTGCAGTCATCTTATACAAATATTTATCCTCTACAGAAATAGAACTGTAATATGGGAAAATTGAAAAGTCTTTATAATTATTTGCAATCATCAGATATGGTGTATTTGCTTTATCAAAATTAAACCCTTCAGTTTTATTTAAGATAAAATAAAATGAGTATTCATGGCTGCCATCTAAACAAGCTACAGCTTTCACCTCAGGGGTTCTCATCTGGTAAATTATTGTCGCCATACTTCCAGTACTAAATCCGAATAGTCCAATATCCGAAAATTTTAATGTCAATGAATCACTAATATATTTTACAATAAATTCCATATCACGAACTTGTGCTAATGTAGCTTTTATTTGATCATATCGTTTTAATGTTTCATGTCCTGCAGAACCAACTGAAACAACACAATATCCATTGCTAGCCAAATACTCACACATAATATGATTTTGTACTGCTGATTTACTGTTCGATGGAGCATATATTATGAGAGGAAATTTATCATTAATTGGTTTTGCATTGTATATTGCTTTAACAGGGCTATTTAGTGCCTCTTTTGTTGTTATTAAGGTGTCAATTCCAAATTGACGTTTGGAAAATCCCAAGTAAGCATTAATAAATTCTTCTGAGACATTATCAATGTCCTGTTGTTTTTTATTAAAATCTTCTCTAATTGCAATTAAATCAATATAATCTTTGAATGACATACATTTCAATTCAGAATTATTTTGACTGGGATACCAAAAATGAATCAACATGGGTCTATTTACCGTATCAGTACCTATAACATAATTTCTCGAATTATCTATAGCCTTAAAATATTTAAATCCAACATCATAACCACCTTTATCATCAGCCTGACAATAACTAAATTTAATTACGAGAAGGAGTAAACAAATTGATATTATTTTTTTTATCATAATGTTTTTCTTTGGGTTTATTTAAGTGTACTTTGGTTTTACTGTATTTTGCACAACTACTAGATAAAAAGCACTAGTGCCTGTTATCTACCTTATAGCTACTTTTATTAATTTTAAACATTTAACAAAATTAATAATATTTATTGACTTTAAGTTTCATTATTCACCACACAAAAGGATTCGGTAGCGGTGTTTATTAAAATATATTTAATTTAATTAATGCCAACGCACCTAATAGAACGCGTTTTAATCCTTTTTATTTATTTCCAAAGATTAAAAAAAACCTAGCCTCGATTATTTTCTACTTATGGTATGCAATACTTTATTACTTCCCGATTGTATCGGGCGGTAACGGTGAAAATAACTATTGTGTTACTTATCTACTGCATCAGATTAAAAAAGACCTTTTGACTTTCCCTCAGTTTCTTTTTTTATGTCTTTATCAAGAGTTCTAATATTTTTCCCTTTGTCGAAGCGATAGGCAAGTCTTACCACTAGAAAATTCTTCAACATGCTTATATCGTATGTGGTGGTTGCTTTATATATATCTGTATCAATATAACTGCCCTGTTCATAGATTGCTCCAAAGTTTACAGGAAGCATATAACCAAGCATAACAGTCAATTTATCTTTCAAAAATGGTTGCTGAACAAGAAGCATCCAATAGTCTGTATTATAATAATCATAACCCTGAGCATTTATTAATTTTTTAATTCCCTTTTGGTAGTTAAACCCAGCTACTGTCTTATATTTCTTATTGATATATAACATCTGTGAATTCATAACCCAATCATTTATTTCATTGATTTTTCCATTATAGGTAATACTACTTTTGAAAAAATCGAAACTTGTTTGAATGATCAAACTTTGTTTAAACAAAGGAATGGTAATATCACCTTTAATACCTTGGCTTATGTAGTTTCCTACATTATCATAGCTATATTCAATCTTGTTATCACCTAGAGAGTTTGCAATTCTATTTATCTTATTGTTAGAAAAACTATAATAAGGCTCAAGAGACATCAAGCCTTGCAGAATACGAAACTTTGCAGACACAGTATGAGTTTGTTCTGGCTTCAGATATGGATTTCCCCTTTCACTTGTATAAGAATCTAATATATGATTAAACGGGGTTGCCTGATTAATACTAGGATAATCACTATCTGCTCTGTACTTAAGTTTAATATTCAACATTTGATGTGCAGAAATATCAAAATCAAAGTGAGGCAGATAAATAATGTAAGTTTTATCTAATTCTCCTGCTTTAGGATGACTATATTCAGTAGCTGCCCCAATTTTAAATCTCATTTTGCTAGATATGCGTGAAGAATAATAAGCATAAAATTTATGCCTAGTTTCTGTAAGCGAAAAATTGTTTGTGTCATTAATAAAATCTTCTGTAGTTAGCAGTTTTGTCTCAGAACCATAATTGTTTCTAGTTTGTCTCCATGTATTTCCATAACCTGCCATTATTGAAGACTTCTTATTAATACTATGACTAAGCTCGAGATATAGCTTGGTATAGTCTTTATTATTTACTCCTACCTCATCTCTCACAAAACCATTGCTTTGAGTAATATTATTTGTATAAGTATTTGTATATCTTGAATGAGTAAAATCAGCATTTAATTTTGTCTTTTTATCAATCTTATATAAGTAAAAAAGTGAGTTTGAAATATCACTAGTTTCTGAGAGATTTTCCATATCCGAATTGTAACTTTCTATTAAGTCTCCATCTTTGTAATGTGCTACATCATAACTAATATTAGTATTTTGATTGGTAGAAGGAAATGCAGCAATATTACTTTCATAGCTTATTGTGTGTTTAGGATTAATATAATAATCGGCACCAAAAGTATAGTTGTTAACTATAGTGATCATATTCAGATTGTTTTCTCCCATAAATGGCTTATTTTCTATAATATTTCCAGCTTTGTCATCCTGAGCTGATTCGCCTAGAATGTCTACTGCTGTATGGTCATTAGCAAATTTTGCATAAAGATTTACTTTATCGTACGTGTAATTATAAGTGAGTGAGAAATTATTTATTGGCAGATAATAATTGTTTTTTGTGTCTAAATCAAATGATGCTGTGTTGTCTGCAAATATCTCTGTGCCTCTATAATCTCCCTTCAGAACAACATTTATTATTGCAGAATAACCTTCTAGAGCATAGCGTCCGCTAGGATTTCGAATTATTTCAATTTCTTTCAATCTTTCGGGCGAAAGGTTTTTAATGTAATCCTGGTTTTTTTCTATTCCATTTACCAGAATAATAGTATTATCGTCACCATCTACTTTTATGGAATTATTATATCTGTCATAAGCAACGCCTTTCATCTTATCCAACAAATCAGATGTTTTTGAAGTACCTGTACGCATTTGTTTTGTTACAGTCTGCACTTCTTTATCAATAGTAAATTCGGTTGTTGAGGCACTAACCACAACTTCTCCTAGTTCAGATTTGTGGGCCTTCATTTTAATTGTTCCTAAAAATTCATCTTCATTTCTTACATTAATTTTTACTGTATCGCTCATATAACCTATATAGCTGCTAACTATATTATATGAACCACTTTGAATATAAATCTTAAAAAACCCATTTTCATTAGTTATTGCTCCGGCAATAAGACTGTCTTGAAAATTATATGCACTTATGCTACAATATATCAATGCATCTTTAGTTTTTGAATCTTTTATCTGTCCAGATATTTCTACTTGCGCATTTAGGCATGAGAAAATACTGAATAATAAAATTGTAAATATTATTTTTTGGTGGTTAGCTTTCATGGTATTTGTTTTTGGTTTTATCATAGCTATGACAATAAAACACGTGTTTTTGTTACAAAAAAATTTATAATATGGGAGATTTTATAGGTTTTGCACAAGTAAAATTGTGCATTTTATAGCAGTATTATATCTAATTATTAAGACCTTAATGTGGGAAGAAACTTTTTGATAAAAAAAGTGCAAATAATTAGACAGACTCAGTACAAGTTCCGTGAGCAAAAGTTACAAGTGACTAAAGTTGTTAGATTTTGTTTGTTCTTATGTATTACTTTTGGGAAGTTTTGAAACAAGAACCTTACTAGATTTGCGAGCAAAATATGAAGTAATTTTCTTTATCGGTTTTAATAATTCTTTGCTTTAAGTTTTATTATTCTCCAAACAAAAGGATTGACTTTCCCGAGAAAATCGGGGCAGGCTATACATAGAGGAACGCGATACAATCGCGCACCAGCAGTGTAACAAAGTTAATAATATTTATTGACTTTAAGTTTTATTATTCTCCAAACAAAAGGTTTGACTTACCCGAGAAAATTGGGGCAGGCTATACATAGAGGAACGCGATACAATCGCGCACCAGCGAGTCTTAATAAACGCCTGTTTTAATGGCGTAGCATGTATTCATATTTTCTCTTTATTCCCTAAATCATCAATTTTGTATTCAACTCCATCTTCAATCAATAAGCCCTTAGTTTTACCACTATTTTTTTCTGTTCCATGTTTAACGTCTATTCTAATCACTTTTCCATTGTAATCCGTAGAAATGTCATCAACAATTGTATGTCCAATCACTATTTTTTTTGCTCCATAATAAGCTAGAACTTTATCTAATTCTGCTTCGCTTACTTTCTTTTTATTAAAGAAATCCATCACGAGGCCTCTATACCAAATCAGACTTTCACCACCATCCAGGATAATGGTACTTACATCATCTTTCTTTTTATTATCAGTCTCTATATCAAAATAATTATTACATGCTTTATTGATTTCTTCAATAGACAAGTTTAATTTTACTATTTCAGGACTCAAACCTGCATGTACAAAAATATAATCGCCTACTTGCTCAATAATATTTTTACTTCTCAACCATTTTCCAATTTCAGACTTCTCTGAATACATAAATTTATAGGCTTGTTTAGCATTATCATTTCTACTTATCTTTTTTGCTGCAGCCACATATTTATCATATACATAACGTATGTCTCCGTTTATATTCATTACTTCATGGTTTCCTAAGATAAAATGGACTTTCCCTCCACATTCTTCTGCCTTATTTTCAAGGCTATAAATCAGCCACAATACTTCCGTAACATGATCATTCCTATCAACAAAATCACCATTTAATATTAAATGTCCATTTCCAAATATCCACATACAATTAGTGTCAATCACTTCATTGTTAAGTAAAAAACTGTATAGTCCTTCATAATTGCCTTCAATATCAGAAATTGCAATTAGTTTTTCAGGCTGTGAATAGATTGCGATTTCCTTAGAATGCTTGTTCTGTATAAAGAAATTAAACCTGTTACCGTCTTCTCCATTAACCAAAACTTCAATGGGCTCACTAACAGATATTTTTTTTCTACTTAATTTATTCGTTTTTGTAATCGTAAATATGCTGTCATCAATAATGTACGGACCATCTATCCCATCTAACTCATACATTTTACATATACCGATGCTTTTTAAGTATTCTTCAATTTCTTCCTGATTGTATCTGAGAACATAATCCAGAACTGTCGTATTATTTTCATTTGACATATTGACATCAGCACCATTTTCTATTAGTGATTTTAGCATTTTTAGCCGGCCATATTTTGCAGCATACATAAGAGGAGTTTTACCAAAACATGTGAAATCCAGATTAGCATCGTTTTTTATTAAATAATCAAAAATAGATGTAGCATTTGTTTTAATACTTAATACTAACAAAGTATACTCCCCATGTTCTGTATCATAACATTTATTTATATCACCATTGGTAATCTCAACATTTAACAGTTGAATACTATCACTTTTAAACGCCTCAATTAATTGGGAATGATTTTCCTGGCTGTATAAACAAATGCTGTAAAACAATATACAGATAAAAGTTAATCGTTTCATATTTCTATTTCATTTTATAGTTTATGTGCTATACCTATTAGCTAAAAAGCACTAGTGCCTGTTATCTACCCTATAGCTACTTTTATTGTAGCTAAACATTTAACAAAGTTAATAATATTTATTGACTTTAAGTTTTATTATTCTCCAAACAAAAGAGTTGACTTCCCCGAGAAAATCGGGGCAGGCTGTCGAACTTACGTTTTGCGGTAGCAGGGTATTGTTGGCACACCGACAACATGTCGGCGTGAGTTACCAAGCGTAATTTATTGTTTTATTAATTTTCTTGTTATTGTTTGATTATCAGTTATTACTTTTATAATATAAATGCCTTGTGGCTGCTGGCTTATGTCTATCTCACACTTCGATAGGCTCAGTGAACGATTGATATGGATTTCTTTCCCATAAATATCATATACTGCAACATTCTTAATTATTAACTCTTCATTTTTAATTATTAAAAGGCCTGTTGTGGGGTTGGGGAAAATTTGTAATTCAGATTTATTTTCTGATAACTCAAAATGATTGGTTGTATAATAACAAATATTTGTTTGAATATTATTATCATCATTTGCAGTTACTAAAATATTACTGCCTACTCCACCAGAATCCATCTGTGTAATAACATTAGATGCCATGGGGTGAGAAATTTCAGTTAAAGGAATTTCTGTTTGTTGATAACAACCACTATATCCATTAGAGTTTGTTTTTACAACTAATGCATCATTTCCTCCCATCCCAAAATAACCATTATCATTTCCAGACATTATTAGTCCATTATCAGTAGTTTCCCAAACCGAATAAAACCATTGAGTACTTGAAAAAGAATTTGCCCATAGGCAATTACCGTTATTATCAACTTTGAACAAATAAGCATCATAATAGCCAGGAGCATTTTCAACAAATCCAACTAGAACATAGTTAGAATCTGATGTTTGTATCAAAGAATTAACTGTTAAGCTTGTAAACCCAGGTATACTATATGTTTTTGACCAAATTGTATCTCCTAACTCAGTAGTCTTTATTAAAATTGTTTTGAAAGGTGAAGATCCATCGAATGTTTTTCCAGCAATAAGGTATCCTCCATCATTTGTTTGAATTCCAACTGCACCAGTTTCCCAACCATCTTCCTCGTATGTTTTAGACCAAAGAATATTTCCATTAGATTCAATTTTTAAAACATAAATATCAAAATTATTAACACCAAAACTATATGTGTAGCCTACTACTAAAAATCCACCATCATTAGTTTGTATTATATCCATACCTTTATCAGGGTCAATACCACCATAAATTCGAGACCACAACAAATTACCAATAGAATCAGTTCTTATGATATATATATCACAACTACCAATACCTCCAGCACCATATGTTCCACCTAAGGCTAAATAGCCATAATCAGAAGTTTCTATAATTTTAGTACCACTTTCATTACCTGCACTTCCATATTTTTTTGACCAAAGTACATTGCCAAAATTGTCTGTTTTAACCATTAAGATATCTGATGGTCCTGCAATAGAATCAATTTGTATACCTATAGCTACAAAACCTTTATCAAATGATTTAATAGCATGACTGAAATAACCACTATATCCATTTATTGAGAAATTTTTCGCCCAAATTAAATCACCATTTGTATTTGAATTTAATAAATAACCATAGAAATAATTTAAGTTCTGAGATGGATACATTTTTTGACCAGCTGATATTAATCCATTATCTGTATCAATTTCAGTATTCCCTATTGTTTCACTTTCTGAGGTTCCGTAAGCTATATGGAAAATTGATTGAGAATATGTAAGATGGCAAATAAGTAAAATGGCTATATTTATTACTAAAATCTTTTTTTTCATAGTTTAAGGTTTATTACAAGATTACAAATAAATGCAAAAGGTTGCATAAAGTAATATTATTTTCTTTTTTTATGCTTGGTAACTACTAGATAAAAAGCACCAGTACCTGTTATCTACCTTATAGCTACACCTTGTTAATTTTAAACAATTAGCAAATATAACAAAAAAAAAGAAACTTTAAAAAAAAGCACAGCTTTTTAAAAAAGTTATGCTTCTTATCAAGCTTTAAATTGCAATTAACTGCTTAATTTATGTGAGTACGGAGCTTCGTACTTAGGCAAACTACAAAGTTTATGTGAGTACGGAGCTTCGTACCAAGGCAAACTACAAAGTTTATGTGAGTACGGAGCTTCGTACCGAGGCAAACTACAAAGTTTATGTGAGTACGGAGCTTCGTACCGAGGCAAACTACAAAGTTTATGTGCATACGAAGCTTCGTACCGAGGCAAATTATGCAATAATTATTAGATAAAAGCCCTTATTGTATCAGTATCTATAAAGAAATAAGAAAAATATGCAAGTTTTTATTGCTCATTATCTTACACTTATCTATTAAAACAAAATATATTGCAATATTTTTTATATTTCACACAATATATTAAGCAATATGCTGTTATATATATAGTTTATTTGAGGTTTCTCAGCGCTGAGATTTCTTAATAAATCAAAAACTCAATAAACTTACTCAATTAAACTTTTAAACTCAATAAACTTCTCCATGTATCAAAGCGATACATTGCTATGGTTTTATTAAAAACATAATGTTATGAGTTCAAAAGGATATGTATGGCATTTTTCACAAAATCAGTTTGCAAATGCCAGTCGCAAAAATTTCAAATTAATGAATCTTCAATCTGCCGATCACAATAGCAAACTTGCGGCAGAAGCACAAACAGGCGAGGCTTTGTTTGTAGATATGTACAATACTTTCGACCCTGTACGTAAAGGATATAATCTTGATTATGCCAAATGGCTAGAGGCAAAAGGTATGTATAAGGCTCAAACCATGCGCCTGATATTGGGTTTTGAAAAATTGTTAGATAATAAAATACCTATATGGGATGCACAAATACAGGCAGTGTTTATAGAACGTTCGCCAGAGTATGTTGCTATATTTCCGGGCGGCAGAACAGCTTTTCGTACAGGTGCATACGATACTCGTATATCGCGCCTATACCGTATGTTTTTGGTAGTTAGCAAACACGAAGAGCTAAAAGATACAAGCAAAGAAGTAGAGGCTTTTTATAATATACTTAACGATATTCGCGAAAAACAGCAGGCATTAGAGGGTGTAGTAAAAAGAACTTCTGAGTTGCTTGAGGAATCTAGAATTGAGATTGCAAGGATGATGTATCAGAATCTTGGAAAACTAATGAATCATTTTTCTTCTAAACCAGAAAAAATACAAAGGTTTTTCGATTTGCAATTAATTTCAAACAAGGCAGCAATATCTGATGATGATCCTATAATAGTAGCCGAAGGCGATATTGAGCCCGATAGCAAAATTACTATTGATGCTCTTACAGCAAAATTCAATGCCGATACGGAGCTTGTAGTTCACAATACCGGCGATGTGCCAATAGAGCTATATACTACAGAGCTTCCCTCCGACCCTGTGCCGGGACGAACTATTACTGTAGAGCCCGAAAAGCTTTCGCTAATAAATTGTAGCGAGCTAGGTGCCAAAGAAAACTTGTATCTGATAGTTTTTAATTCGTCTGCCGAAAAAACTGCCAGCTATAGCATTGGTGTAAATCATTATGGAATAAATGAGGAGGAGATAAAATAATAAAAAGCCCCTCCTAGCCGCCCCAAAGGGGAGGAACTTAGAAAAAGTTTATTGTGATTTTAATTCGCCTACGGCTTTTAAAATTATTATAACTAACTTATCCCAACTGCGGGCCAATGTCATTAAGTTAAGAATTTACCGTCATTGCGAACGAGGAACAAGTGTGGCAATCTCTTCTTAATTAACAGATTGCTTCGTCATGCTTCCTCGCAATGACGCTTTATTTTTGAGTTTATGCCCTTAAGGGAAGGGTAATGGTTCTGGCTATCAAATGGTGCGCCAGCCCTGATTGATCCGCCAGTGTTATATTTCGTTAATTCTTATTCTTCTTGTGGTCAATCTTTAAAATATTTTCATGGTATTCACATGTGATAGTATCATTGCAGAAATAGTTTAGTATTACTTTATTATTCTCTACATTCTTCTCTAAATATCCTTTCTCATAACCACCAGTTCTTTGACTTATATTGTTTTCATCTAAGTTATTTCCTGACCATTCAATACCAAGCTCATAAAGATATACATTACAGAGTTCAAGCATATCTTTCAGTTCTATATTATTTATTATCACTTGATTATAAGAAGAAATTGTAATTTGTATTTGATAAACACCAGATTCAATGCTATCAAAACGGAATTCTCCAAAATCGTTTGTATTGACTTCTTCAACAAAATCAATGCTATCACCTATAACTTTATAAATATGTAAATCTGAATTCGACAAAGGTTCTTTGGACCTGTAATCGATTAGTTGTCCACTGATGGATTTTTGACCATAAAGATTGAAAGAGACTACTATTAAAATGATATGTATTAAGTTCTTCATATTAATGAAACATAACGCCGCTAATAGAACGCGTTTTAATGCTTTTTATTTAATGTTACCAAGCGTATTTATTGTTTTATTAATTTTCTAGTTACTGTTTGTTTATCAGTTGTTACTTTTATTATATATATGCCTTTTGGCTGTGAGCTTAAATCTATTTCGGTTTCTTTGCCTGTGTATATTTGTTTGCCTTGCAGGTTTATTACTTCCACACTCTCCACTTCTTCTGCCTTTATTGTAATAATACCTGTTGTGGGGTTTGGAAATATACTCCAAAATAAATTCTGAATATTATCTTCAATCCCTGTTAGATCAATAACTACTATGTAACCAGAAGTAAAGGTTGTATCTAAAGGACAATTGGAATTAGTTATTGTATAGTGATATGTTCCTCCTGTTGTAATAATCAATGTGTCATTCGTTTCAAATGGCATTGCAGTACTGTTTTTATACCATTGTATATTCTCTACACCGTATAAGTTTTTTATAATTAGTAGTGCTGTATCAGCCATAGAAGCAGCACCCACCCCAATCGTCTCTATGTAATACAATAAGGAATAAGGAGTCGCATTATATCGTTGTGACATTTCAGAACAAGAGCCATCAGTTGTTATTACAGCAAAAGAATAACCATATTGCATATAATCAGGCAAATATTGGTTTGTTTCAGGTATAAGTGACCAATTATTACCGTTAAAAACAAACCATTGATAAGAATCAGCAGGTTCTGTCCAAAGGGTATCATATTCGCACAACCAAGGGTGAGACGAGAAAATGGTAGGTGTATGGCTACAAAAATGAATAACTGTATCTTTAAAGCTGATGTGTGTCCCCTGTAGATCACAATTTGTGGTGGTTAATCCTACAGTGTATGTTCCATCCGATGAATAGGAGTGAGATATGTTTTGCAAAATAGATGTATCGCCATCACCAAAGTCCCAAAAATAACTTTGTATATTATTGAAAGGAGTAAAAATTACTTCATTTACACCTGGGCCTATTTCATATTGAAAATCTGCTAATGCGGGTTTTTTATAATCCCACAAACTCAAATTGTCGAAAACTATCGTTTTGGCTGCACTTCTAATAATAGAAGCATCAGTTGCATTTAAACTAAAATCATATGTAATCAATGTAGGGTCTTTTTTGAAAATTGCTGCATAAAAGCAACATGCTGCAGCGTAAGACCCTGCGACTGATGGATGACTTTCGTCTACTTGATACAATTCAATGCTTGGATGATTTTGCCGAAGATATCTCCATACAACAGATACAGGAGAAACTTCCCCATTCACCTCGTCTGTCTTTTCCAAATATTTATCCCTTAATGTAGTGTCCATACCTAGATAAGTGCACATTACAGGGATAGATAGACAGTTTGATGCATCTCCATTCTTTCTTCCCCAAGTCATATAAGGCATAATTGTAGTACAAGGATTATATTGTCTGATTTGGGTATGTAAATTGCCAAACCCTTGACTAAAAAGAGAGGGGTACGTAATTGGTTCTCGACTTTGTCCTTGCAAAACAATGTAATCCCAACCACCAGCCATTATTTTATTTTGGCTAACAATATCAAGGCTATGATCTATTAAGTGGTATCCTCCAGGCGTATTACTTTCAAAAATCAAGGTATCTCCAACTGATAGGGCAACATCATTTATAATTTGGGGTAAATTATTAACTCCAGTATAACTATTTCCTAAAAATAGAACCTTGTTGTTTTGTTGGGCTTTTAGCAATAATCCCGAACAAAAGAATAGTGATGATAAGAAAATGATAAGAAAATGATTTCTTTTATTTATTGTTATGTACTTTTTCATTTTGTTTTTATGTTTGTTAACTACTAGATAAAAAGCACTAGTGCCAGTTATCTACCTTATAGCTACTTTTATTAATTTTAAACATTTAGCAAATATAACAAAAAAAAGGAGAGTTTTCTCCTTTTAAATTTAAATTAGATACTTTGTATGCCTTTGTTCTGTACTTTGATATACTTTGTGGTAAAATCACAACATAACTGAAATAAAGAAAGGCGGGAACCACCCCGCCTTTCAACACTAATAACTAATACCATGAAAACTACTATTATTTACCATTATAGGCAAACTTTAGTAATTGTAAACATTATTACACAACAAAATTATGCTATAATAATGCAAAATTTATTAAACTATTGTTAAAGAATGTTAAAACAATTATACATATAATTACTTACTGTCTATATTTGTAATTGCAATGAACAAAAAAACCATTTGGATATTAACAGCAGTAATGACAATAGCCCTTATCTGTCTTATAATTTTTCAGATATACTGGATAAAAAACTCAATAAATTTAAAAGAAAAACAATTTAGTCAGCTTGTAAATAAATCACTTGCAGAAGTACGCAAACAGTTAGAAACCGATGAAACAATAATTGAAATATCTAATGAAATATACTCACTAAGCAGTTCTAAAGAATCATTACCAGATTTTGGTTCATTTAATAATCTCCCCGAAAGCATTTCCGATAGTTTTGGTTTAAACCAAACTTTTAGCACACAAAAAATAACAATACCCAACAATAATTTTCCTGCTTACGACGATTCTGTTATCAGGCTATATTCCGGCGATTCGTTAATATACAAAGTAAACACTAATGCAAAAAACAATGAATTTAAGTATAACGATATTCAGAATTATATACTCGAAAAAGTAACCAACAAAACATTGTTTGTAGAAAAGATAGTTAACAAGCTTTTAAATTTTAACGATGATATTTATCAGAGAATTAATTACGATAAATTAAACAACTTAATAGTAAAATCGTTTGCCAACCACGGAATAACACCACAATATGAGTTTGTTGTAAAACAACAAGATACAACTTGTATTGTTAAAACCAAAAATTATAAAGAACCTAAAAATAATGAGACCTATAAAACCCAGCTTTTTCAAAACGATATGTTTTCTTCTCCGGTATATTTGCATTTATATTTTCCCAAAAAGAAAAATTACATATTAACTTCTTTAGGATACATGGGCATTGCAGTAGTTTTACTTACACTTATTTTAATATTTTTATTTACATTTACAATGTATATTATTTTTCGTCAGAAAAGATTATCAGATGTTAAAAACGATTTTGTAAATAATATGACACATGAGCTTAAAACCCCTATATCAACAATATCGCTGGCTGCACAAATGCTAAAAGATAAAAATATTAGTTTTGATAATGATAAACTGCAAAACATGGCTTCGATAATAGAAGATGAAAGCAAAAGATTAAGTATTCAGGTAGAAAAAGTATTACAAGTTGCAATATTTGAAAAAGGTAAACTAAAACTTAAGTACACTAAGGTTAATATCAATCAGTTGATTGATAAAAGCATTCATAATCTGGAGTTACAGGTAAAAAACAGTGGTGGCATTTTAAGTAAAGATACTAAAGCAGAAAACCCGATTATTGATGCCGACGAAGTACATATTACTAATGTTATTTATAATTTACTTGATAACTCAATAAAATACTGTAAAGAACATCCTGAAATTATTATAAGTACAAGTAATAAATATAAAGGAATATTAATTTGTGTTGAAGATAAAGGTATTGGAATAAGTAAAAATGACAGGAACAGGATATTTGAAAGATTTTACAGAGTGCCAACAGGCAATATCCACAATACAAAAGGTTTTGGATTGGGATTAAGTTATGTGCAAAAAGTTATTGATGAACATAAAGGAAATATAAAAGTTGACAGTATAATTAATGAAGGATCTAAATTTGAAATTTATCTTCCTTATAAACAAGAATAAAAATGAAAAATCAAAAATTTAAAGTTTTACTTGCCGAAGATGACCAGAATTTAGGCATGCTTTTACAAGAGTATTTATCTGCAAAAGGATTTGATACTGATCTATATGTTGATGGCGACAAAGCCTATAAGGGCTTTAAGCAAAATCAGTACAATTTATGTATTCTTGATGTAATGATGCCTGTTAAAGATGGTTTTAGTCTTGCAAAAGATATACGAATGTTAAATACTGATATTCCTATAGTATTTCTGACGGCAAAATCGCTAAAAGAAGATGTTTTTGAAGGCTTTAAAATAGGTGCTGACGATTATGTAACAAAACCTTTTAGCATGGAAGAATTGCTGTTAAGAATTGAAGCAATACTCAGGCGAACAAAAAACAAAGTAAGTGTACCCGAAACCACAGTTTACAATATTGGGAAATTTATCTTTGATTCTAGAAAACAAACACTTCAGATTAATAATGAAACATCAAAATTAACTACAAAAGAAAGTGAACTTTTAAAATTACTATGCAAAAATATAAATCAGATACTTGACAGAAATACGGCTTTAAAAGCTATCTGGATTGACGATAGTTACTATAATGCACGCAGCATGGATGTTTATATTACTAAATTAAGGAAAAAACTTATTGATGACCCTGCAATAGAAATTATTAATGTACACGGACAAGGGTTTAAACTTATTGTTTGAGAATGTAATGAAATTTAATTAATAAAAAAACTTATATCTTAAATGTAGAATATAAAATTTTCAATAATGAATTTAGAATGAATGAAAACACTTAAATTTACAATACCATTAGTAATAGCTTTTGCATTACTTATTTCAATTTCATCATGTAAAGATGAAAAAAATGTAATGCTTGAGAAAGACAAAAAATTACTTGAAGAAAAGTTGTCTTCTTCAAAAGTTGCTATTTATAAGTCAATTAAAGTTTTGTTACGTTCTGCTGATTTTTCCGAGAAGTCAGATGATATTACAGAAATTCAGGAACTGTCTAATTATATTTTTGGGAAATTAATTGATGTTCACTTAAAAGATAAAAAATTAGAATTTAAGAATCTCTATCATGTTTTTATTAAGTTTAATAAGCTTAAAAGCAAATTGAAAAAAATTGACGAAGACAAATTACCAACTATACTTGAAGCTATTACCAGTGCTACAAATGAAATTTCAGGCAAAAAAGAAAATGTTTTAAATTTATCGTTTTGGAATTCCTCAATTGAACATTTATTTCTTTCTGTGTTGCTAAATGATATAACAGACCATACATTGATCTACGGATTATATGAAGCATCGCTGATTGATGAAACAAAAATGCAAAATAATGAAATAAAACCTATTGCCATGATATACAAAAGCATGGTTTACAACAATGCCGACCTTTATTATTTATCAGAAGATTTAATGACCAGAAATATTAAATCTCTTAAAAAAAGTGATATTGAAAGTTCTAAAATGTTAAAGAATAAAATATTTAATGAGGAAAAACAAATAAAACAATTAATAGGAATAAGCTATTTAATACGAGGATTTTCCCGTAACCACATGCATGATGATACTAAAAAAAGTGAAGCAATAAAAGATTTCACAAACTTCCTTAATATATCGGAAAAAAATGGTTTAAATAATGAATTAAGCAGCATTGCAGGCATTTATGTGTACAACAAAAAAGGAGACAGCAAAAAAACAATTTCGTTTATAAAACAACTTGAAAAAAGCAAAAACTTAAACAAAGAGCAAAAGCAATATTTAATGGATTTAAAGAAATCTATTAAAGCAGATGGAAAGATTAATTTAAAACATGATTTACTTACTAATATGAAGTCAAAAGATTTGCTGAAAAATATAATCTCCGATATTATTAAAGAAAACGAATATTATAAACAAGTAAAAAAGACCGAGGCAGGAGAAATACTAATTGAACTCCCCGAATATATTTACGATAATCACAAGGAATTTAAAGGCGTAAAATCTAAAAGCATTAAATATATTAAGAAGGTAAAAAACTTGTTTAATTAATAAACCTTACTACTACCCTGCCTTATTCTAATATTACTTTCTCTACCACTACACCTTTGTTTGTGGTTACTTTTATTATATAGATGCCTTTTGGCTGAGTGCTTAAGTCTATTTCGGTTGCTTTGCCTGTGTAGATTTGTTTTCCCTGCAAATTCAAAACCTCAATTTTCTCAATACCCTCTGCTTCTACTCTAATTTTTCCGTTTGTTGGATTGGGGTAAATCACAACTTGATTTTCAAAAATTGAATTAACTAAAAACCCTGTATTAACTGCAACAGTTACAGGGAAGCGGCAACCTCCAGAAATCCATCCACATGGCAGTCCAAAATTAATTGTATCAATAGTACTTGTTTGACAAACAAAATCTGTTAACATGTTGTTATCCAAATTTCCAATTCTTTGAATACTATTTATTGTACCACAATTATCATTACACCCATCACCTGTCCATTCTGTTCCAAGTATAATGGAAAATCCATTAATAGTTGGATTAAAAGTTGCTAATTCTGCTGCATTCCAACCCCACGCAACAAAATCAATAACATTTCCATTATCATCAATAATAATTGCCCAACTATTACTTGAAGGATTCCAAAACATATTATTGCCCCAGTAATTAGGAAGTGTATCATTATCTGTTCGGGAATCAACTGAGCAAGGAGGAAATATAGAAGGTAAATACCAATAAACAGGATTTATAGTATTTATATTAGAATAAGAGTCACTAATGGCAACTACCCATCCTGAAGTATTAATAGTATTCTCATATGGGTTTGATATTTCAATATATTCATTTGAACTAGTCATATTTTCAAGCGAGCATTCGGTTATTAGAATCTTACTTTCTGTACCAAACATGCCGTTTGCTTGTACCCAATATGTTGTTGTTGTAAAAAGATTCGGTGTTACATAAGTTGGTGTTGTATCAAGTAATGTTCCTCCAATATAATCTGTCCACCATTCAAATTCTCCTGTTGATCCTGATGCAGTTAAAGTAGTTGATGTTCCTGAACTAATTGTTAAATTACCAGTAATAGTAGGTGCATCAATTACATCAATAAGAAATGTGTCTGAGGCAACTATTCCCGGACACGAATCGCATCTAGCTTCTACTGTATATATCGTTGATATTGGTGGTGATGTTATGTAATATGATGTATTACTCCAAGCTTGAACAATTGTTGTCCCATCAAGAATTTGGAACTCATAATTGCCTGAACAACTACCTGTTTTTACAAAATTTATTGTATCCATATTTCCTTCACAACTCAACGAAACAGGCGGATATGAAATTACAGAAGTTACTCCACAATAACAAACAACAATAATATCTAAAATATCTAAAGAATCATTACCTTGACCAACTAAAGAGTCAATATTACTGTATAAATAAAAGTTACACTCGCTCGTCCACGAACCTGTTGCATTAAAAATAATGTCTATATCATCACCTGTATTTACGGAGATATTATAACATTCAGGAATTAGACCTGATAAAGAGGTATAATTTGCTTCAAATGCACCATTAACAAATACATCTATTGTATTTCCATCCCAACCGTCGCCATAATCATCTGTCAGACATATTTTGTAAATACATTGACTGTTTGAGAGATTTGTTGTTGCAATTAATAAGGTTAGAAGGATTGCGGTTTTTAATTTTAGGCTCTTCATTGGTTTGGGTTTTATTTATTTACCAAAGATAGCAAAAAAATGAATAAATACTTGAGTTATGGATTTAGATATTAAATAAACCTGTAAATTGAGGCATCGACTTGTGTTCCGTTATAAAAATATTGAATAAAATCTATTTCATTATCATTAAATTCGATAATTTTATATACTCCTTTACTATTATATTTATCGTAGCCTATGGTATATCTTGGTGCTGATTTATAATATGTTTTTAGTGTTCCTCTTTTTATTTCCCACGAAAAATCATCTTCAACTTCATTAACAATTGTTCTTCCTTTATTTTCTTTTTCAAAAACAAAAAACACTGTATCGCTTGAGTAAGAATAATAAACTTCTGTAGTAAACCATTCGCCAATAATACGTTCTTCTCTGTCAATGTCTTCGTCTGTTTTTCCACACGAAATTATTAATACAGGTATTATTAAAATCAATAATTTAGTATAAATGTTTTTCATTTGTTCAAAATTTAACCCCAATAATACATATATCATCAACTTGTTCTAATTCTCCCCTCCATTCATCTATGGTATTTTCTAATATCTTTCTTTGTTCTTGCATTGGCTTAGGCTCAATGTCTAATAAAAGTTTTTTAAACGTTTTATATTTGAATTTCTTCCCTTTTGGTCCTCCAAATTGGTCAGCATATCCATCTGAAAAAATAATAACAGTATCACCTTCTTCAAGATTAATTATATGATTTTCGAATAATCGTACATCCTCCGATGCCCCTATTGCTTGTTTTGTAGCTTTAATTTCAAATAGATTTAATCTTTCATTATCAAGCACCGGTTCATATTCTTTATTTTCAACAATAAATTTTCTTCCTTTTTTCCTTATCAGATATAGAGGATTATTTGCTCCTGCATATTCCAGCATCATTTTATCGGTATCTAATGAGCATAATGACATATCCATACCATCTTTTACATCCTGCTTATCGGTTTGGCGTAATGTTTCAGTAACAAGTACATTTAATTTATCAAGAATTTTGCTTGGTGTTAAGATTTTAAATTCATTAACTGTTTGATTTAATCCATTATGTCCTACAATACTCATAAATGCTCCCGGCACTCCATGTCCCGTACAATCTACAGCAGAAAACAGAATTTTCCCATCTTTATCTTCCATCCAATAAAAGTCGCCCGATACAATATCTTTTGGTTTAAATAATACAAATGAATTGGATAAGGTTTCTTTTACAAGTTTATCGGGAGGTAAAATAGCTTCCTGAATTCGTTGTGCATAGCGTATGCTATCCATTATCTCTTTATTCTTTTCTTCAATTACATCATTCTTGTGTTTTATCTCAATATTTTGAGATTCAAGAAGAGTATTTGCTTTCTTCTTTTGGCTAAATAATCGGAATAACATTATTAAAAAGACCAAAATAACTATTGAAACAATAATAAATACATATATTAATATTTTTTGCTGATCAATTTTATTTTTCTGCAAAACTTTATCTTTGTTCAATAATTTAATTTCTTGCTCCTTTTTCTCGGCATTGTGTTTTTCCTGTAACTGTGCTACTGTTTCTGAATTTTCTTTATTAAATATACTGTCTTTAAAAGTTGTGTAATCTAAATATGCGTTTAATGAATTTTCATATTGATCCATTGCAGCATACATAGTGGAAAGATTATAATAACAATCCTGACTACCGTTAAGATCGCCTGTTTCAAGAGAAATAGATAAACTTTTTTCAAAATTTTCTTCTGCAGGAGCATATTTCTCTAGTTCTTTATAAACAATGCCAATATTTATATATCCTGTTGATATTCCTTTACTATCATTAAGTTGCTCTGCAATGCTCATAGCTTCCTTATAGAATTTCAGAGCATCATCATATTTATCCTGTTTAAAAAAAACATTTGCAACATTATTGTAAACTATTGCTATATCATATAGATTATCGATGCTTTTATGAATATCAATAGCTTTATTGTAATATATTAAAGCTGTATCAAATACCAATGTATTTTCATAAACAAGACCAATATTATTATAAGTAATAGCAATTGCATACACATAATCGAGTTCAGTAACAATTTCAAGTGTTTTATTAAAGTTAGATAATGCTTCTTCGTAATTTTCTTCAAAATAATATATTAAACCTATACTGTTTAGACATGATGCAATACCTGCATTATCTTCTAACGATTCCATTTTTTTTAAAGCTATAAGATAATGTGTAAGGGCTTTATCGTATTTTCCAAGATTTTCATAAACAATTCCGAGATGTTTTTCTGTTTCGGCAAGTTCATATTTTAGATTTAATTGTGTAAATAATTCAATAGCTTTTTCAAATTTATCAACAGCTAATAAATTTTTACCCATATATTCATAAGATTTACCAATATTAAAATTACTTACTGCTAAGCCATTTTGAAATTCATTTAACTTACTGATACCCCATGCTTCTTTTGAATGTTTAAGAGCTTTGTCAAGGTCAGAATTCAGATAAGTTTCGGAAAGTTGATTAAGTATTTGAACTTTTATTGAATCAACTTTTTCATTTTTTAAAGCCTTATGTAAACTATCTAAATTGTTTTGTGCAAATACAGAACATTGAAACAGAATTAGCGAGAAAAGAATAATTATATTTTTGAATTTAATCATTTATCTAATACCTATTACCTATTACATTCTAACGCCTATAACTAAGATGTCGTCAATTTGCTCATAATCTCCCATCCATTCTTCCATAGCGCTATTCAACATAATTTCTTGTTCATCCATTCTTTTATTTTGCATTTCCAAAAGCATATTTTTAAATGGACGATATTTGAATTTTTTTCCTTTAGTTCCTCCAAATTGGTCTGCATATCCATCAGAGAAAATGTATATAGTATCATCTTTTTCAAGTTCTAAAACATTATTGGAAAAAGGTTTATCGAGCATATAAATACCAATTGGCATTTTGTCTCCCTTGTGTTCAACTAATTCATGAGTTTCATTACAGCTAATATGTCTTGGCAACTCGTTTTTTTCAACCATTCCCTTAACTTCATCAGTTATATATCTAACTAAATATAGTGGGTTATTGGCTCCGGAAAACTGAATTACTCTGCTTTTTGTATCTATAACACAAAGAGCTATATCCATTCCGTCTTTTGCTTCACCTTCTTTACCTGTCTGTCTTAATGAGTTAATTACATCTTCACGTAAGCGATTAAGAATTTCATTTGCTTTTAAACCCTTATTACCTGCAACAATCTGATTAAGCAAGGCTACGCCAAGCATACTCATAAATGCACCAGGTACTCCGTGTCCTGTACAATCTGCTGCAGCTACAATAATTTTATTGTCTTTTTCAGTAATCCAATAATAATCACCACTTACTACATCTCTGGGTTTATTTAAGATAAAATATTTTCTTAAATTTTCCCCAATATATTCTCTTGGTGGTAAAATTGCTGATTGAATTCTTTGAGCATAAACAATGCTATCCATTATTTCACGCTTTTGCTCCATAATTTCATCACGCTGTTCAATAGCAACATCTTTTTGTTTTTCAATTTCGTCGCGTTGGGCAATTATTTCTTCTTTTTGCTGCAAAATTTCTTCGTTACGAACAATCAACACATCTCTTTGCTCTTCAATTTCATCACGTTGTGTAATTATTTCTTCTTTTTGTTGCATAATTTCTTCGTTGCGTTCCATTATCATCTGGTTCTTTTCTTGCAACAATATGTTAGCTCGTTTTTTAATTTTATAACTTCTATAAATAAAATATCCTAATCCGGCAATTATAAGTATGATAACAATAAAAAGATACATTATTAATTGCTGAACTTCAATTTTTTCAAGCTGCTTATTTAAGGTGCCTTTTTGTTTAAGTATCTTATCTTCTTGTAATGAAATCTCATCTTTTTGTTTAGTTAATACATTATTGCTTTCAACAATCTTTTTTTGTTTTATTTCAATCTCTTTTTGTTGTTTTTCAAGAAGATCTACTTTTTCCTGCAATATAGCTTGTTGTTTTTTCACGTTTAGAACTAATACATTAAGCTCTTCCTTTTGCTCATTTATTTTACCTTGCTGAATAGCAATTTCTTCTCTTTGTTTTTTAATTCTATCCTCTTGCTTTTTTATTTCCTCCTTTTGTCTTGCTATTTCTTTGTTTTGTTCTTCAACTATAATTTTTTCTTCCTCAAGTTCTTTTTCTGTACTTAAATAAAGTTTTTCCCAGTCTGCTTTACTTCTAACGGCTTTGGCCCCAAAAAGAGGCTGAACATATAGGCCTTCATTATCAATTCGTTTTTTATTTATTTCAAAACGTAAAACATTATCAAGCATTATGAAATTTATCATAGAACGCTGAAACTCGTAGTTTTCACTAACTACCAGTGTTTTAGTTTTATTCAGCTTTAATATTATTTTACCTATTTCAAAACCTTTATCCTTGTTTACATAAAGCATTTGAACATTTGAGATTTCTTCAATAGTAGAAAAACGTACAATTTCAATTGATTTTTTATTGGGAGTTTTTAGTTCTTTTGATTGTTCTTTTAATGAGTTAAATATTTTTTCTTCATTACCCAACACTCCAATTTTAAATGTCTTAAAATCTTTTTCATTGGGCCATTCAACTTTACTAATGATGTATAATAGATATTCTGCTCTGGCTTTAGCAGGCGATTTTTGTGAAAAAGCAGTAATACTTATTAAAGTTAAAATAACTAATCCTAACAGAAATTTATTTAACAATCTGTATATCAAAAGAAAATATTTGAAAATTTAAAACTAAAATAATATTAGATTAATAACAAACTAATGCAAAGATATTTGATATTTTTTTGATAAAACACTAAATTGTGATTAATAATTACAAGTAAATTTATTTTTTTAATTTTGTAATATCAAAGAGTAAAATTTTATTTATAATTTAACTTGTCTTTTATGATTATAGTTACAGGTGCAGCCGGTTTTATAGGAAGTAATTTGGTAAAAAAATTAAACGATGAAAATTTTAAAGATGTAATACTTGTTGACGATTTTTCAAAACACGAAAAAAAAAACAATTATAATAATAAAACATATTCTAAACTTATTGAACGAAACAATTTCTTTAAATGGTTAAATGAAAATCATAGATTTGTTCAATTTATAATTCATATTGGCGCAAGAACAGATACTGCCGAATTTAATAAATCTGTTTTTGATGAATTAAATCTTAATTATTCAAAACAAATTTGGAAACTATGTATTGAATTTGGCCTTCCTTTAATTTATGCATCAAGTGCTGCAACTTATGGTAGGGGAGAATATGGATATAATGATGACCATAATATAATAAATAAGTTAAAACCATTAAATCCATACGGGGAATCGAAAAATGAGTTTGACAAGTGGGTTTTAACTCAAAATGAACGACCATATTACTGGGCAGGATTGAAATTTTTTAATGTTTACGGTCCAAATGAATACCATAAAGGCAGAATGGCTTCTGTTATTTTCCATGCATATAATCAAATAAAAAAGACAAATAAAATGAATTTATTCCGCTCTCATAATCCAAACTTTGATGATGGTGAACAAAAGCGTGATTTTATTTATGTTAAAGATGTTGTTGATGTAATATTTTATTTGATGAATTACAGAAAAGATTCCGGGATTTATAACCTTGGCACAGGAAATGCCAGAACATTTTTAGATCTAACACGAGCAACATTTAATGCCATGAATATTAATGAAAATATTGATTTCATTGATACTCCAATAGATATTAGGGATAAATATCAGTATTTTACCGAAGCAAATATGCAAAAACTTAAATCCATTGGATATAAAAAGGATTTTTGTTCTCTTGAAACCGGTATTTCAGACTATGTTAATAATTATTTAATTCAAGAAAAAAATATTTAGCGATAGAAAACTATTTCAAAAACTCCAAAGTTTTTTCAATTGCTTTTTTCAAACCATTAACATCTTTTCCTCCGGCTGTAGCATAAAATGCTTGTCCGCCTCCTCCCCCTTTTATTTCTTTCGAAACTTCTCTTATAATGTTGCCTGCATTTAAGTCTTTTTCTTTTACAAGATTATCGGAGATCATTATCGAAATATTAGGCTTGTTATTAATATTTGCACCAATCACCAAAAAGAGATCATCAATTTCTCCTTTTAATTGAAAAGAAATATCTTTTATTATTGTTGCATCATCAATTTCTATAAGGTGTGCAATTACCGAAATTCCATTTATGTTTTGGATTTTCTTTTTTAAATCTGATTTTAATTGAAGGATTTTTTCTTTATTAAATTTTTCAACCTTTTTGTTTAAGTCCTCGTTTTCACTCAATAAATTTTGAACTCCCTGAATAATGTTCGGACTTTTAATTAGTTCCTTTACATTGTCTAAAACATTTAATTGATTATTAATATATTCTTCTGTCTTCAAGCCAGTAACAGCTTCAATCCTTCTAATTCCCGCAGCTATTGCCGATTCAGAAATTATTTTAAAAGATCCAATCTGTCCTGTTGATCTTACATGAGTTCCGCCACAAAGTTCAACAGAATTATCAAACTTTATTACACGTACAATATCTCCGTATTTTTCGCCAAATAAAGCAATTGCACCCATTTTTTGTGCTTCTTCCATTGGGATTCCTCGTTTTTCTTCTAAATCAATATTCTGTCTTATTTTTTGATTTACATAAAATTCAACTTTTTCAATTTCTTTATCACTTAATTTCTGAAAATGAGAAAAATCAAAACGAATGTGTTCAGAATTAACAAATGAACCTTTTTGCTCAATATGATTACCGAGCATGTTTCGCAAAGCAGTATGTAGCAGATGAGTAGCCGTATGATTGTTCGTTATTCCTAATCGTTTTTGCTCATTAACTACAGCTTTGAATTTTGCTTTTACATTTTTTGGCAATTTATCAGTAATATGAACAATTAGTTTGTTTTCGAGTTTTGTATCAACAATAAATATTTTTTCGTTTTCAGATTCTATATAACCTGTATCGCCCACTTGTCCTCCACTTTCGGCATAAAATGGTGTAAAATTGAAAACTAACTGATATTGTTCTTTCTTTTGTATTCTAATTTTTCTGTATTTTGTGATTTTGACATTAGTGCTTAACTGATCATATCCTATAAACTCTTCAATATCGTCTTTTTCAATTTCCACCCAATCTTCAGTGTCAAAATTTGTTACTTTTCTTGACCTGTCTTTTTGTTTATTAAGTTCTATTTTGAAATTTTCATCATCTATAGTTAAGCCGTATTCATTTGCAATTAATGATGTTAAGTCAATGGGGAATCCATAAGTATCATACAATTCAAAAACTTTTTTTCCATCAATAATTTTTTCATTATTCTTATTTGCAATTTCAATACATATTTGATCAATTAATTTTAGTCCGTTTGACAAAGTTTTGAAAAACGCCGTTTCTTCTTCTTTTATCACTTTTTCTATAAGAAGTTTTTGCTCTTTTAATTCAGGGTAAGCTTTAGCTAGTTGATGAACAAGAACAGGTACTAAACGAAAAATAAAAGGTTCTTTTAAATTCAGCGATTGATAACCATATCTGACAGCCCTTCTTAATATTCTTCTAATTACATAACCTGAACCAGTATTTGATGGCAATTGTCCATCAGCTATTGAAAAAGAAATTGCTCTAACATGATCGGCAATTACTCGCATCGCAGTTTTAACTATTGCTGCTCTTTTTGACCTGTCTTCTTTTCTAAATCTTAAACCCGATATATCTTCAATTTTATTAATAAGAGGAATAAATATATCAGTATCGTAATTAGATGTTTTACCTTGTACTACCATACATAATCGTTCAAAACCCATGCCTGTATCAACATGTTTTAAAGGAAGTATTTCAAGTTTCCTGTTTGATTTACGATTATATTGAATAAAAACTAAATTCCATATTTCAATTACCTGAGGATGGTCTTTGTTTACTAAATCTTTACCATCAATTTTTTTTCGTTCTTCTTCAGTTCTTAAATCAATATGAATTTCAGAGCATGGACCACATGGACCTATTTCTCCCATTTCCCAAAAATTATATTTTTTTGAGCCATTTATTATACAGGAATCAGGTAAAAACTTTTGCCAATATTTTTTTGCTTCATTATCTAATGATAAACCATCTTCTTTGTTACCATCGAATATAGTTACATAAAGTTTACTCTTGTCAATTTTTAAAACATCAGTCAGATATTCCCAAGCCCACTCTATTGCTTCTTTTTTAAAATAATCTCCAAAAGACCAGTTACCAAGCATTTCAAACATTGTATGGTGATATGTGTCATATCCAACTTCATCAAGGTCATTATGCTTTCCCGACACTCGCAAACATTTTTGGGTATTTGCAATTCTATTATCAGTAATTTCTGAATGTCCAAGAAAAATATCTTTAAATTGATTCATTCCGGCATTAGTAAACATAAGAGTTGGATCATTTTTAACAACAATAGATGCCGATGATACAATTTTATGAGTTTTTGAAACAAAAAAGTCTAAAAATGACTTCCTTACAGAATTTGAGTCCATGTTTTATTGTTAATTTTTAATAATATCTTTATAAATCTATTCAAATGAACTTGCAAAGTTAGATTATTTACTTAAATTTGTCGCTTAAGATTTAGAATTCGTACAAAGTTATTTAAAAATAAGCATGGCTAAAATTAAGTATAGGTTTAATCCTGAAACTCTTAGTTACGATAAAATATCTTTAGGATTAAAAAAAAGATTATTAAGATTACTGCCTCATATACTATCAAGCATTGTTTTGACATTAATTTTATATTTTGTTGTATTTTATAATTTTATAGATTCTCCAAAAGAAAAGAAATTAAAAAGAGAAGTTACAGTTTTAAAAACACAATTTGATATTTTAAATTCTAAATTTCGTAATGCATATAAAGTTTTAAGCGAACTGCAATATAGAGATGATAATATCTACAGAACTTTGTTTGAAGCCGAACCAATTCCAAGCACAGTCAGAGAAGCAGGAGTTGGCGGTGTTAACAGGTATTCCAAATTAGAGAGTTTTGCAAATTCTGAGATAGTAATTTCAACAACAAAAAAACTGGATAAACTTTTAAGAAAAATTGTTATTCAATCAAAATCTTTTGACAAAATTGAAGAACTTGCTACGAACAAAGAAAAGTTTTTAACTTCTGTACCTGCTGTTCAACCAATAAGAACAAAAGAACTCACAAGGATTGCTTCATATTTTGGATGGAGAGATGACCCTGTTTACAGGGGAGTTAGAAAAATGCATGAAGGGATTGATTTTACTGCACCAAGGGGAACTGAAATTTTTGTTACCGGCGATGGAGTTATTGAGCAAGTAAAATATTCCAGAAGAGGATACGGAAATCAAATAATTGTTAATCACGGATTTGGCTACAAAACCAGATATGCTCATTTATATAAAATATTAGTACGTCCGGGTCAAAAAGTAACAAGAGGAGATATTATCGGACAAGTTGGTAGTACAGGAAAATCGATTGGACCTCATTTGCATTATGAAGTTTTGAAAAATAATAAAGCAATAAATCCAATTAATTTTTTCTATTTAGATCTTTCTCCCGAAGAATATGACAAAATGTTAGAATTATCATCTATTGAAGGTGGTAAATCATTAGATTAATTTTTAACTTTTAATTAAAAAGTGCCTTACAAAGAAAAAGAAATCGAAAAATTATATTACTCTATAACGGAAGTATCAAAAATGTTTAATGTTAATTCTTCATTAATACGTTTTTGGGAAAAAGAATTTAAAGAAATTAACCCAAAAAAAAATAAAAAAGGTAATAGATTATTCACAAAAGAAGATATTGAAACAATTAGGTTGATACATCACCTTGTTAAAGAAAAAAGAATGACTTTAGAGGGAGCCCGAAAAAATTTAAAAAATAAAAAGAAGATTGTTGATAATTTAGAGATTGTGAAATCATTAGATAATGTTAAAGAAAAATTATTAGCAATAAAAGAACAATTATAATCCCGAATAAATATTTCTTTCTTTTCAATACTTTATTATTATGAAGATAAAAGATATAATTTCTTGTTTGGAAAATTTTGCACCATTATCTTTTCAGGAATCTTATGATAATTCAGGATTAATTATTGGTAATACTAACTCTGAAGTTACCTCAGCATTAATTTCTATTGATGTAACAGAAGCATTAATTGATGAAGCAATTGAGAAAAACATAAACCTTATTATATCTCACCACCCAATAATTTTTAATGGGCTTAAAAAAATTACAGGCGACAATTATACTGAGAGACTTGTTATTAAAGCAATAAAAAATGATATTGCTATTTATGCATTTCATACTAATCTCGACTATGTAAAAGATGGCGTAAATTCCAAAATATGCAATAAATTGGGATTGAAGAATTGCAAAATATTAAAACCATTAAAAAACGAATTAAAGAAAATTGTAACTTTTGTCCCAATTCAACATGCAGAAAAAGTGCGAGTGGCATTATTTAATGCAGGCGCAGGACATATTGGCAATTATGATCAATGTAGTTATAATGTAGAAGGCAAAGGAACTTTTAATGCATTAGATAACACCAAACCTTTCGTAGGAAAAAAAGGAGAATTGCATTATGAAGATGAAATTAGAATTGAAACTATTTTCCCAAAACATTTAGAAAATAAAATAATTTCATCTTTAATAGATGTACACCCTTATGAAGAAGTTGCTTATGATATTTACCAATTAGATAATAAATATGATAAAGCAGGAATTGGAATGATTGGAGACCTGGAAAATGAGATTGATGAAAAAGATTTCTTGAAAAATATAAAAAATATCTTTAAAACTAATATAGTGCGATATACTAAATTATTAAATAAAAAGATAAAAAAAGTAGCAGTATGTGGAGGTAGTGGAAGTTTTTTGCTTAATGACGCAATATATAAAAAAGCAGATATTTTTATTTCAGGAGATTTTAAATATCATCAATTTTTTGATGCAAATAATAAGATACTTATTGCAGATATAGGGCATTTTGAAAGTGAACAATTTACTGTTGAAATAATTTATGAAATTCTTAAGAAAAATTTACCTAAATTTGCAGCCCAAATAACAAAAATAAATACAAATCCTATAACCTATTTATAGAAATGGCTAATAAAAAGATTGTTAAAGCAGTTGAAACTGTAGAAGTTGATACTGAAAAAAAATTAACTGCTTTGTATAAATTACAAATGGCAGATTCTGAAATTGATAAAATCAGGATATTAAGAGGTGAATTACCTCTTGAAGTTCAAGACCTTGAAGATGAAGTTGAAGGTTTACAAACAAGAGCAACCAATTTTGATGATGAAATTGAAAAATTAAAAAAATCAGTTGCTGATAAAAAAAACCGAATAAAAGAATCTCATCTATTGATCAAAAAATATGAAGAGCAACAAAAGAATGTTAGAAATAACAGAGAATTTGATTCATTAACTAAAGAAATTGAATTTCAATCATTAGAGATTGAATTGTCTGAAAAACACATAAAAGGGTTTGAAGCTGAAGCTAAAACTAAAATTGAATCTATTGAAACTGCAAAAACAAATTTAGATGAACGTAAAGATGATTTAGCACATAAAAAATCTGAGCTTGATTCAATTATTAGCGATACTCAAAAAGAAGAAGAAAACCTTTTAAAAAAATCTGCCGAAGTAAGTCAGTTCATAGAAAAAAGATTATTAGCTGCTTATAGAAGAATAAGAAAAAATGCAAGAAATGGTTTAGCAATTGTTTCAATTGAAAGAAATGCTTGTGGCGGTTGTTATAATAAAATACCGCCTCAAAGAAAAGTAGATATTCGTTCAAGAAAAAAAATAATTGTATGTGAATATTGCGGACGAATACTAGTAGATAATGACCTTATAGAAACTATTAAATAATAACAATTATGAAAAATTTAAAAACAATAACTTTAATTTTAACAAGTTTAGCAATCATTTTATTTGCAAGTGAGCTAAGAAGTCAATTAGTTATAAATGGCGATTTTGAAGCATGGACAGGCAATGTTCCCGATTCATGGACAACAATTGAAACTGGAATATCTTTACATCAAGAAACAACAATTGTACACGGAGGAACTTCTGCAATGAATGTTTGGGTAATTACAGGAAATCAGGATAACACAGATTTCAGACAAAACCTAACTGTTATTAACGGTCATATTTATGATATATCTTTTTGGACGTATCAATTAGACACAACAAGCAGAGTTAGATTATTTGTTGATGGTGCATGGAAAGATTACACAAACCCATTAGATACAAATGCATGGCAAGAAATTACATTCCAATACACTGCTGTAGCAGATGAAATAATACCTTTGGGTATAAGATTTTATGACATACCTCTAATCTTTGTCGACTCTTCAAATGTTATAATAGATGATTTTACTATGATAGATGTATCGGGAACAGGAACAGATCCTTATATTACAAATATTGTTATTTTTCCGGTTACTCCTACTGAAATAGATGCTGTTGATGTTTTTGCAGATATTACAGACGATGGCACTATTGCATCGGCATACCTGTATTGGGGTACTGATGGAACAATATTTGGCGATTCAATAAATATGTCAGTTATTGCAGGAGATACATACCAAACAGACACTCAAATTCCTGCACAAATACCCGGTACAACTGTATATTATTATATTAAAGCAATTGATAACGATACCGAAGAATCTACTTCTTTAACATTTCAATATGTTATTTTATATGACATTCCAAATGGAGTTTGCGAAAATTTATTCTTTTCCGAATATATTGAAGGCACAGGTTTCAATAAGGTTCTTGAAATTTACAATCCTACTTTATCAGCAATTGATTTAAGTAATTATTCTATTCAAAAATTTAATAATGGAAACACTACTGCAAGTGCAACACTTGTTTTAGATGGCAACATTGATGCAGGCGATGTTTATATTTTAGCTAACAGTCAGGCCGATTCATTAACGATACAAGTAATTGCAGATACTCTTACAGCCTTTATTGGTCATAATGGTAACGATACCTATGTATTATTTAATTATGTTGACACAATTGATATTTTTGGTGAAATAGGTACATCATCAAATTTTACTATTGATACAGTTACAAATGGTGCAGTAGATCATACATTGGTTAGAAAGTTAGATGTTCAGCACGGTCAGTTAAACTGGAACTTAGGAAATTTAGAATGGTATATTTATGACATTGATGATGTTTCATTTCTGGAATATCACGATATAGATCCATGCCAGGTGAATGTTAATTCAATTATTAGAGAAAAATTGGTGCTTTATCCAAACCCTGTTAAAGAGATCCTTAACATTGATAATTTAAGCAATGTTGATTTTATTCAGATAAACGATATATTGTGCCAAACTGTTTATGTTAAGCCCGATATTAATGAAAGTAGTTTTACGTATAATACTTCAGGTCTGGAAAAAGGTATTTATTTAATAAGTATTATATATAACAATAACTCGTTTGAAACTATAAAATTTATTAAAGAGTAACAATTCAATAAGTATACAATTACACCTATTTCGCTTACAGCTACATTTTGTTGTTTTTTATAATATTGCCTTAAGTGTAATGTATTTTGGTTTGCTTTTATAATTTATTATAGCATAATCCCTCTTTAATTCCTTCTGTCACACTCAAGAAGGATTGGAATGAGCTTTTAATTTATCTCATATATCTTATACAAGTCATTTTTGGAAATAACTTTAAAATCCAGATTATGTTCTTTGAAAGTAAGAACATGAGTTATTTGGTTTTTATCAGCTAAATCTTTAAAAAAATCTTCATTTAAGGAAGTATAATATTTGTCTGCAATAGAATTGATATTATATGTTTTGTTGTGTGCTTTATAATCTAAATTATATAGCAGTTCTACTCTTTTATACCATTTATTTATAGCAGCTTTTCTATGTACCGGTATTTTATAATCTACAAAAGAGCTACGTTGGGCATAAAATTTAAGTTCTGTAAATCTTAATGGCTGAACAAAAAGAGCATCTTTATTAGTAAGTTTTTTGGCATCTAATGAAATAGCAACAGCTTTGTCGTTTTGCAATTGCTTACCAAAATCAAAATTCACATTAAAAGGCAATAACTCTGTATTAAATAAAATTAACGACAAACAAATAACTGATAACGCAAAAAATAAACTTTTGTAAATATTAACAAAGATCTTTTTTGTAAGGAATAAAAAATATTTTTCCATAAATGCAAAAACAGCGATAATGCTAAACAATTTTAACCATATTGTTGACTTGAACCATTGAAATGAGGCTATTTCAACAGAATGAAAAACTTCTACACCAATTGTAAAAATTAATGAGATTATGATAACTGTTATATAAAATATGAAAAGCTTTATTTCTTTTTTGTAAAAGTATATAAGTCCGAAAATGTTTAATGGTACAAGAATCAGGTAACTTTTTAAGGGAAAATATGATGGCATATAATGATGCGAATTCCTAAATTTGAAAAATATATTGAAAAATTCCTCATCGTTATTTAGTTGTTTATCGGCAAAATTAAGTTTTAGCCACACAAGCCAAACTCCTGCAGTTAAGAGATAAAACAAAACAGGTAATACAAATTTCTTGATAGATTTATAATTTCGCTTAATAACAACACCTGCTAATATTATTACCGAAAAAATAATAAACAACTGTACTCCTACTATTGGGTGAAAAAATGTGGAAAGCGATATAAGGACAAATGATAATAAATATTTGTTTTTTAAAATATAGTAAACTGCCCACAAGCCTATGGTTTTGGATATTAAACTTACAAAAAAGTTGTTGTAATATAATTCATTCCCTCCTATATTGATATCGTACAAAATAATAAACAGAAATATCTGTACAAACCATTTAAAGCCTTCTATTTTTTTTATATACAAAGATGTAATTTTATCTACTGCAAAAAATAAAAGTAATGACATAATAAAATGTCCAATTAGTGTTATGTATTTCAGGTTGCTGAAAATGCTTAGCAGAGAGCTAAAAAAATATCTTTCGTTTGGAATACTTGTGTTTATTTCTTGAATATAAAGGTCGCTTGGATATAAAGTGTTATCGTGCAAAAATACTGAATAAGATAATTGCATACTGTCATTACGTCCATATTCATAGCCCCCTCTAACAATTAGCAGAACATAAATTGAAGTCAATACCAATAATACCTGAATGGCTCTTTTTGTAATAGTATTTTTTGTTATTAGCTTAATAATCTTCATAATAACCAAAGTCGTCTAAATATCCAACAAAACTCATTGCAACAACCTTAGATGAATATCCTGCAAAAATGCCCAGTCCATTAGTAATATTAGAATAAACTCTTACAGGTTCGGCAAAAGGGTCGTTTGCTGCATCACGGTATTGCTCAAAACTTTTTGCATAATTGTAATATTCTTTACTAATAGAATTTAAATAAAAATATGCTACACTTGTATCATTCATAGCTGTATCATAATAATATGGAGCAATACTCCAATAATCTATATTAATAGTTATAGTGTATGTGCTTCCGTCAAACAATATATCAGAAAATAGAACACCCTCACCATCCATCTCTTCTTCAACAACAGGATCGTTGGTTTCAAACCAGATTGGGCCTAATTCATAATTAGGCTCATAAGAATAGTCATCCCATTTTTCACCATAAGCATAAACGGATAACAAATAAAAATTTTCCTCTCCAGCTGGGTCTTGTATTTGAATTTTACATTCAACTTGTTTATTATACTCGCTATAAACTGTTGCAGTATCTATACTAATAATATTTGCCTTTAAGGGAACACTGTTTTCAGCTTCTACACTTTTAAGTCCTTCTGCCAATACTTTTAATTTGTAGGTTTTGTTAACAACAGGATAAAAATCATTTAAAATATAATTTCCATTTTGGTAGTTCTCAAGAGTACCCACAAACTCATCGTTCTCATATAAATCTACATTTGCATCATCAATATATTTTACATCCTGATTATCTAAGACATGTAGGCTTTTAGTAATATTAACATCTAAAATACTATCTGCCGAAAAAATTGAATTTACAACAATTCTACGTTCGCTGTCATCAAGATTTGCTTCTATAATTTTTTCGCATGATGTAAATACCAATAGTGGTATCACGAGAGTAAAAATAAAACGAAAATTATATTTATTTACATTGATCATTTTATATTAAAATTTAAAACTATATCTAATTGAGGGTATTATAGGAAACAAACTTACCTGTTTCAATACTCTGTTATTATTTTCAGAACCAAAGTATAGATAAAACGGATTTTTACGATTATACAAATTATAAACTCCAAAACTCCATGTTCTTTCACCCCATTTCTTCTCTTTATGCATATTAATACCAACATCAAGTCGGTGATATGATGGCATTCTATAATTATTTCTACTTTCAATATGTTCAACTACTGATGTATAATATGAATTATATCCAAAAATAGAATTGTATTTTTCCAAACCAAGTGTTATTGCATTACCTGTGCCATAAACCCAGGTTCCTGAAATATCAATATTATCATTAATTTTATGAGTTACAACTATTGACATATCATGTCTTCTATCGTATCTATAAGGAAATCTTTCACCAAAATTAATGTTTTCAAACTGTCTTTCTGACCATGATAAAGTGTATCCGATCCATCCACTGGTATTTCCAAGAGTTTTTTGTAAAAATACTTCAACACCATAGGCCCAGCCTTTACCCATTTCCACTTTCTCATCCCATTCGGCATTGTTTTTAAAAAAACTAGCACCTTCTTTATACTCAAGCAAATTATCCATTGTTTTATAAAAACCCTCAATACTAATATCCATGTTATTATCTAAAGCATAAACAGCTCCTATTGCAACTTGGTCAGAACGCATAGGCTTAATGCTATCTGTAACCGGCAACCATAAATCTGTTGGCAAACCAATTCTTGATGTTGTTAATAAATGTATATACTGATTCATTTGAGAATATGCTGCTTTTATAGATAAGAATTCATTTATTAAATACCTGGCTGATACCCTTGGTTGAATAGATTTATAAAACTCTTCCTTCACATAAAATCCAGAAAAATGAGCACCAATATTAATCTTTAAATTTGCTCCTATTCTAAAATCATCTTCAATATATGCTGTTACTTCATTACCATAAATTTTACTATTTCCAAAAGATGTATCAGTTGAAGATGTTTCCGTACTGCTAGAAAGCTTAAAAGCAGTAATTCCCGGATTAAATGTATGATAAGTATTTCCTATACCAAACCTAATAAAATGATTTGGGCTTGGAATGTAATCAAAATCAACTTTAGATGTAACATCATCTATTCCTGAAGAATAATTAAACTCAAATTCATTGATCTGATTAATATTTGTGCCTGTGATCTTTTCTTCCATTTTTTGTCCAACCAAAAATTTATATTTACTATAAGTTAATGTTGTATTGCTAAATAATTTTTTATTGATCTTATAATTCCACCTAAGTGCTGTAGTTATATTTCCCCAAGCCAATTGTGCATTATTTTTTTCTTCATATTTTGTATCATCATTTATGTATTCATATTTATTTCTCACATATGCCTTATCATTACCCATGTATGCTGACAAATACAATCGACTTTTATTTGAAAACTTATGGTTTATTTTAGCATTTAGATCATAAAAATAATATCCTGCTGTAACTTTTTCTCCTGAAGATTTAGCAGCCATAGCAATTAAAGGTTGTGCAAGAATATCAATATATGTTCTTCTGCCTGATACAATAAACGATGTTTTATCTTTTTGTATAGGTCCTTCAATACTAAGCTTAGAAGATATTATGCCAATTGAGCCTTCTCCTTTAATTTTTTTTGTATTACCTTCTTTCATCCTTATATCAAGTACAGATGAAAGCCTACCTCCGTATCTAGCAGGAAAGCCTCCTTTAATAAGTTTGATATTAGATATTGCATCGGCATTAAAAACAGAAAAGAAACCAAAAAGATGATCTGCATTGTAAACAGGAACGCCATCTAACAGTATTAAATTTTGGTCGGGTCCTCCGCCACGCACATAAAAACCACTTGTTCCCTCACTACCTGACTGAACCCCGGGAAGTAATTGAATTATTTTTAATACATCAACTTCTCCAAGTAATACAGGTAATTTTTTAATATCCTTAATTGGAATTTCAATTGCACTGATCTGTGTGCTTTCTACCTTGTCTTTTGATTTTGAATCGGTAACAACAACCTCTGATAAGGTAATAGAAGGTTCAATAACAATATTTAATTCAATATCTTTATTTAAATCTATTGTTTTACTAAAACTTGTATAGCCAACATAAGAAACTGTAAATTTAATTTGTCCTTGAGGTAAAGTCAGGCTAAAAAAACCATAATCATTTGTAATTGTTCCTTTTGAAGTGTTGGAATCGAAAACTCCGGCACTAATGAGTTTTTCTCCTGTTTTAGCATCTTCTATATAACCGCTTATTGTGTATTTTTGGGAAAAAACACTTAAACAAGAAAAAAATAAAATTATGAATAGAAAATATTTTTTCATCAATTCCAAACCGACATATTATTCATGCAAATATACAAAGCTAAACGTAAAAAAAATTAAGATATTATATTTTAAAAATATTCTTTTAAGGCATTGTATAAGTTAGCCGGAGGTCTGCAAGCTTTAATATTTTCTTTTTTCACAAAACTCAAGTCGGTAAAACCCTGATTAATCAGCTTATTTTTACCATTATAGATTTCGTAGTGAAATCTTATTCTAGCTTTTGGCATTTCTTTCACAATAGTTTTCACAGTAATTAATTCATCATAATAAGCGGATTTAAAATATTCAGCTTCTAACTTTACAACCGGCATTATTACACCTTCTTTTTCAATTCTATCATATGAAAATCCAATTTTTCGCATCAATTCTGTTCTGCCAATTTCATAGTATTTTGGATAATTTCCATAATAAACTACTCCCATTTTATCTGTATCGCCATATGTGATTCTTATTTTTGATTCGTCTGATATCATAGTTTCTACTTTTTTAAAGGTGAATCATCCTCTTTTGCCATGCTGTTGTATATCATTTTATCCATGAATCGCGGAAACCATTTATTTAGAAACACTACTAATTTCCCTTCCATAAAAGTAAGTATTAATTGTCCTTTTCGTTTTTCAACAGCTTTTGCAATTTTAAGAGCACATACTTCTGCTGTCATCATTTTTTCTTCGGCACGAGGTGTTTTTCCTTGTTGTGAGCCATCTTCTGTTAATGCAACTTCGCGAACTTCAGAAGCAGTAAATCCCGGTGCGGCAACCAAAACATGTAATCCTTTTTTAAGATTTTCGATACGAATAGTATCCAAGAAACCTCTAATTGCAAATTTTGAAGCAGCATAACCTGTTCTGCCCGGTAATCCGACATGACCAACAATCGAAATTACACCAACCAATGAGCCTTTTGCTTCTAATAGGTGCGGTAATGCATACTTTGAACAATATACAGTTCCCCAAAAATTCACATCCATTAATCTTTTAAGAACATCAATATCAACTTGGTCAAATAACGCTCTCATAGAAATTCCTGCATTATTTATCAATACATCAATTTTGCCAAAATGTTCTTTACTTTTGATTATGAGATTTTTACAATCATCTTCTTTTGAAACATCAGTTTGAACTGTTAACACTTCAATATTTTTTTGAGCAAGTTCTTCTTTTAAATCATTTAGTTTATCAATTCTTCTTGCAGCAGCAACTATATTAAAATTTCTTTCTGCGTATTCTCTTGCCAGTGCTAATCCAATTCCAGAGGATGCACCTGTAATTATAACAACTTTTTTACTCATATCTATAAATTTAAATTCAAGCAAAATTAAAACAATTAAAAAAATGAAAGTAGTAAATATGAAAAAACATCAGTAAAATAATTAAATTTGTAATTCGAAAATAATAAAAACAATATATAATGGACCGTAGCAGTTGTACAACAAGAGGCTGTCCTTCACCTCAGATTGAAGATAATAATAATCCACAAGCTGTTTCTAATAGTTGGAATAAGCTTAATGTACATGATTGGTTAGATGATGCTCCTGCATCAATAAATGCAACAGATATTATTGAAATAAGATTTAAAAATACAAGAAAATTATTTTTCAGAAACGTAAATAGCATTAAACTTAAACCTGGCGATATTGTTGCTGTTGAAGCTTCTCCCGGACATGATATTGGTATTGTTTCATTAACAGGCGAGCTTGTTTTAGAGCAAATCCGAAAAAATAATAACAATGTTAATTTAGATGAACTAAAAAAAATATATCGAAAAGCAAAACAAAACGATATTGAAAAATGGGTTCAGGCAATGGATCTTGAAAATAAGACAATGTTAAGGTCAAGACAAATTACTCAGGACCTTAATTTAGAAATGAAAATTGGTGATGTTGAATATCAGGGAGATAAAACCAAGGCTATTTTTTATTACATTGCTGATGAAAGGGTTGACTTTAGAGAATTAATAAAATTACTTGCAGAAGAATTTAAGGTAAGAATTGAGATGAAACAAATTGGAGCCAGACAGGAAGCGGGGCGAATAGGCGGAATTGGTAGTTGTGGCAGAGAGCTTTGTTGTGCTACATGGATGACTAACTTTGTTTCGGTTGTTACAAATTCTGCAAGGCATCAGGAACTTTCTTTAAACCCTCTGAAATTAGCAGGACAGTGCAGTAAATTAAAATGTTGTTTGAATTATGAACTTGACAGCTACATTGATGCACAAAAAGATTTCCCTAATAAAGATATAAAATTAGAAACTGAAAAAGGAAGAGCATATCACGTTAAAACAGACATTTATAAAGGTATAATGTGGTATTCATTCGATAGCGAATCATCTACTGGCTTAATCCCTATACCGGTTGAAAGAGTTGCAGAAATAATTAATCTTAACAAAACAAATATTAAAGTTGAAGAGCTTAATGATACTGTTGAAGCAATCGAAGATAAGGAGCTGGATTACAACAACGTTGTCGGGCAGGACAGTCTTACCCGATTTGACGATAAATATAAATCTAAAAAGAGAAAAAACAAAAATAGAAGGAGATAATAAATGAGATCATTTTTGAAAATTCTTTTTTTTCTAATTATTATATTTTCTCTAAATTCTTGTGATACAAACAGAGTATTTGAAGAATATAAATCAATGGGGAAAAGTACTTGGAGCAGATTTGACAAAGCAAAATTTGATGTTAGAATAACAGACACAAAATCTCCACATAATGTTATTATAAATATACGCAACGAGGGAAATTACAAAAGCAGTAATCTTTTTTTGTTTGTAACTATATCATCGCCAAATGGTAATTCTGTAAAAGATACTACTGAACTTTTTTTAGCTGATGAACATGGCAAATGGTATGGAAGTGGTATTGGGGATATTTTTAGCCATCAGATATTATATAAAAATTTTATTTACTTTCCCGACACAGGAATTTATACTTTTGAACTTGAACAAGCTATGAGAACAGAAGAATTGGAACACATAAGCGATATTGGAATACGAATTGAAACTGCAAATTAACCTAATTTCAAAACACACGAGGTATTTCGCTGAATAATAATAAATAATGGGGAAAAAAAAGCTTAAGCGGTTTAAAGAAGTAGAAACTTTCAGCAATGTTTTTCAACCCAAGTATGATGAAATATTAAATAAAGATTTCAAATTAAAGGGTAAATGGAATTCATTATATTTCAAAAACAATAATCCAATTATACTTGAACTTGGTTGCGGCAAAGGAGAATATACTCTTAGTTTGGCTCAAATGTTCCCTGATAAGAATTTTATTGGCATTGATATTAAAGGGGCAAGAATGTGGAGGGGAGCTAAAACAGCTAATGAAAACAATATAAATAACCTTGTGTTTATTCGCACGCGTGTTGAATTTATTAATTCGTTTTTTTCAAAAAACGAGATTGATGAAATTTGGATAACATTTCCCGATCCTCAATTGAAAAAGTATAGAACAAAAAAGCGACTAACATCTTCGAGGTTTTTAAACTCTTATAAAAATATCATTAAAAATAATGGAATAGTGCATCTTAAAACAGATAACAAACTTTTGTATGAATATACTCTTGCAATAATTAATAAAAATGAATTGAATATTTTAGAAAACACAAACGATTTATATAAGTCAAATATTTTTGATGAAATACTATCAATAAAAACATTTTACGAATTACAGTATTTGGAAAAAGGACAAAATATACATTATATAAAGTTTCAGCTTAACAGCTCCTCTCCCATTGTTGAGCCTGATACTGTTTATGGAATATAATCATTATTGATATCATCAATGTTTTTTCGCAAAGTTTTTTTCTCTGATACTATCTTTTTGTTTTTAAGACGCTTTTCTTTTAATACCTTTGAGGGTTTTATCTTTTTTCGTTCTTTTGGCAAAACAAGGGCTTCTTCAATAAGTTCATATAACTTTTCTATAGCTTTTTCTTTATTTTTTAATTGTGAACGTTGATCTTGAGAACTTATAATAAGCACTCCATCCTTGTTAATTCTATTTGATAATTTATCTAAAATAATTTCTTTTTCTTCATCTGTTAATAACATCGAATTGGCTATATCTAAACGAAGTTCAATTTTTGTATTTACTTTATTTACATTCTGACCTCCGGGTCCGCTACTTTTAGAACTTGTAAAAATAAATTCACTACTAAAATCCCTATTATTTGTTTCTTCTTTTTGCACAATTCCAAAAGTACATAAAATTTATTTATAGTTTCTAATCATGTATTAATGTTGTTCAAATAAAAATAAATCATTTTTTACATCTGCCTTATATTCTAAATATTTTGGAAGAGTTTGAAAAAAAATGTTAGTTTTGCATAGTTAACTATGAATAAACTTTAAAACTGTTGTTTTCTGAATCATAAATTAAATAACTGATTTTTAAATTTGTATATGCTACAACAATTTCAAATGAAAAAAATAATATTCTTATTCCTTATTACTTTTTTTGTCTTTATACAGAAAATTAATTCTCAAACTTTCGAAGAAACTAAAAAATTGGCTGAACATGGAGATGTAGATGCGCAATATAATATTGGAATATGTTATTATGAGGGGAAAGGTATTATCAAAGATCATAAAGAAGCTGTAAAATGGTTTGAGAAAGCTGCTGAACAAGGAAGTAAAGAAGCACAGTTTGTTCTTGGATTATGTTATTATAATGGAGAAGGTGTACTAAAAGATTACAAAGAAGCTGTAGCATGCTTCACAAAAGGTGCTGAACAAGGATTTGCAGAAGCACAGTTTGAACTTGGATTACATTATTATAATGGAGAAGGTGTACTAAGAGATTATAAAGAAGCTGTAGTATGGTTCACAAAAGCTGCTGATCAAGGAAATGCAGATGCTCAGTATAATCTTGGAGTATGTTATCATAATGGAATAGGTGTACTCACAGATTATAAAGAAGCTGTAAAATGGTATACAAAAGCTGGTGACCAAGGAAATGAAGATGCACAATTTGGTCTTGGAATATGTTATCATTACGGAAAAGGTGTACTAAAAGATTACAAAGAAGCTGTAAGATGGTATACTAAATCTGCCGAACAAGGAAATGCATTTGCCCAGTATTGTCTTGGATTATGTTATAATGAGGGCAAAGGTGTTATTAAAGATTATGAAGAAGCTGTAAAATGGTACACCAAAGCTGCCGAACAAGGAAATGTATATGCACAGTATGAACTTGGAGTATGTTATCTTAAAAAAGATAGTGTTTTCAGTGATTACAAAGAGGCTGTTAAGTGGATTGAAAAAGCAGTTGAACAAGGAAATATTGGTGCTCAATATAATTTTGGACTATGTTATTATAATGGATGGGGTGTGCCCATAGATTATAAAGAAGCTGTAAAATGGTATACTAAAGCTGCCGAACAAGGAAATATTAAAGCACAATCTTGTCTTGGATTATGTTATTATGAAGGAAAAGGTGTTATTAAAGATTATAAAGAAGCTATAAAATGGTATACTAAAGCTGCTGAACAAGGGGATGCAAATGCACAATTTGAACTTGGAGTATGTTATCTTAAAGAAGAGATTAATGATTACACAGAAGCTATAACATGGATTAAGAAAGCGGCTGAGCAAGGAAATGTAGAAGCACAATCTTATCTTGGATTATGCTATAATGAGGGGAAAGGTGTTATTAAAGATTATAATGTAGCTATAACATGGTATACAAAAGCAGCTGAGCAAGGAAATGCCGAAGCTCAGTATGAACTTGGTGCATGTTATCTTAAAGGAGACATTAATGATTACACAGAAGCTATTAAATGGATTGAGAAAGCTGCTGAACAAGGAAATGTAAAAGCTCAGAATAATCTTGGATTATGTTATTACGAGGGAAAAGGTGTTCTTAAAGATTATAAAGAAGCTGTAAGATGGTATAAAAAAGCAGCTAAACAAGGAGACGCAAAAGCACAATTTAATCTTGGAGTATGTTATTATAATGAAGATTTTATACTTAAAGATTATAAAGAAGGAATAAGATGGTATGAAAAAGCTGCCGAGCAAGGACATGCAGAAGCTCAGTATACTCTTGGAGTGTGTTATTTTAATGAGAATGGAGTTCTTAAAGACATGAATAAGGTTAAACACTGGATGAAATTATCATACGAAAATGGATATGAAAAAGCAAAAGCGTTCTGGGATAAACATGAACTTTGGAATTATTAAGTAAAATCTACTTTCCTATACAAAATTTTTCAAAAATAGAACCAAGTACTTCGTCATTAGTTATTTCTCCCGTAATTTCTCCAAGATAATGAATAGCTTCGCGAATATCCATAGATAAAAAATCGCCTGAGATATTGTTATTAATGCCCTCTATAGTTCTTTCAATTGCTTTGCTTGCACTTTGTAATGCTTCATAATGTCTAGCATTTGAAACTATAAACTCGTTGCCGTCAATTTGTTTTAAATTAATAGCATCTGTAATTTTTGATATAAGTTTATCTATATTGCTTTTGTTTTTAGCAGAAATATATGTGATGTCTTCTTTAATATCTGCAACAGAGCTTTTAATTACATCCTTATTGTAAATATCAGTTTTATTGACTACTACAAAAATATGTGCTTCTTTATCGGCGGCTTTTTTAACTTTATCAAGCAATTGCTTGATGTTGTGGTTTGGTTCAACAATAATTAGAATAATATTTGCCTTGCCAATGTTTTGGAATGTTCTGTCGATACCAATTTTCTCAATTTTATTTTTTGAGTTCCTTATACCAGCAGTATCTATAAAACGAAAATTTACACCATTAATATTTACAGTATCTTCTATACTATCGCGGGTGGTTCCTGGTATTTCAGATACTATTGCTTTTTCCTCGTTTAAAAACACATTTAGCAAAGTTGATTTACCAACATTGGGATTTCCAACAATAGCAACAGGAACTCCATTCTTTATTACATTACCGAGTTTAAAAGATGATATCAACGATAATATCTTTTGCTGAATTTCAACAATAAGTTTCATCAATTGTTTTCTATCGGCAAATTCAACATCCTCTTCGCCAAAATCGAGCTCTAATTCAATTAATGATGTAAACTTTAAAAGTTTTCCTCGCAATATTGATATCTCATCCGAAAATCCTCCACGCATTTGTTTAATAGCAATATTATGCGATGCTTTTGAACTTGTTGCAATAAGATCGGCAACACCTTCTGCTTGCGAAAGGTCTAATTTTTTATTTAAAAAGGCTCTTAAAGTAAACTCTCCGGGTTTTGCAAGTCTTGCGCCACTATTTATAAGTAATTGAAGTATTTGTTGCTGAATATAATTTGAACCATGACAAGATATTTCAACAATATTCTGGCCCGTGTATGAATTGGGAGCATGAAATGAACTAACAAGCACTTCATCAATAATATTATTATCATTATAAACATCGGCAAAAGCAATAGTGTTGTGCTTTAGACCAACATTGTTGTTTTTAAATGCAATAATCTTTTTTGTAATATCAAAAGCTTTATCGCCGCTAAGGCGAATAATGGCTATTGCACCATTGCCGGGTGCAGTTGATATTGCACAAATTGTATCTTTACCTAACATATCAATTGCAAAATTAAAAGATTGTGTTACAGTTTTTGTATTTTTGAACAATAATTTTAACAAATGAATATTACACTAAACAACAGATTAGAATATTTTGATAAGGAAAGCTTAACTGTACAAGAACTTTTACAAATAAAGAATTTTACTTTTAAAATGCTTATTATAAAACTTAACGGCAGGCTTATTAAAAAACACGAATACAATTCTGCTATTATTAATAACAAAGATAATGTTACCGTTTTGCATCTTATTAGTGGTGGGTAAAAAGCCTCTCCCCAACCCTCTCCAAAGGTAAAAAAAAAGCAAAATTAAAAATTAATGCTTTCGCATTTAGTAGTTAAAAACTACTTCTTATTTGCGACGTAGTTACAAACTACGCCGAGCAGGTCACAGACTTGCATATTGGGGGAACGCGATACAATCGCGCACCATTGGGTTATTTATACTACAGCTAACGATGGCAATATGAAATTTTGGGCATTTTAAAATACCAATCTTTCAATTTACCTCATCATCTACCTGCTGTTAATTCGCTTATATTCACCACTTACAGACCAGTTTTTATATTGCATGTTAGCTACCGTTTTTTATTTTCTTTCCAATATATTTCGAGTTCATTATTCTTAGAATGCCCATATAATCGAGCTTAAATTCTATTAAGTCGCCTACTTTATATTTATATTTCTTTTTATTTTTGTCAAGGTCAATTACTATCATATCAGAACTTGCACCAGCTAGTTTTAAGTTTTTGTCAACTAGTTCAATATGGTCAGTTTCTACATCAAGAAGACCTAAATCAATAAGTGCTCTATATGAAGTTTCTCCTATGTTAGTTTGGTCAAATTCATAACTTCCCCCTTCAACATTTGTACCCATTTCACCCATTGGAACAATGGGTTTTTCAATTAATTCGATTATTTCAGAATACAAACGAAATACATCAGAATGCATCTTCTTAAATTTCGTATTATTATAAACATCTGTTCCGAGAAATAATGTTTCTCCTACTCTAAAATGATTAATTCCTTTTGGTAAAAGATTTTGAAAAATTAATGGTATTGTTACAGAAGAACCTCCTGAAACATATGGAATTTGTTTATTAAATTTTGCTTCTATTAACTGTTCATATAAACTTAATTGGATTAATTTATCGTGATTTGGCAAAACACCATATAGGCATGATAAATTTGCACCAATTCCTACAACTTGTATTTTTTCTAATTTAAAAATACTTTCATAAAATGCTATAAAATCTTCGCCCAAAACTCCTTCTCTAAGTTCACCAAGTTCAATCATTATTATGATTTTATGAGTTTTATTTTGCTTTTTGGCTTCACTTGATAAAAGTTTGATTGTTTCAAATTCCGTATTCATACTAATATCTGCATATTTAACTACACTTGATATTGAACGTTTTGCAGGCGGTTTTATATAAATAGTTTCAATTTTAGGATTAATTGATTTTATTTCTTTCAAGTTAGATACTCGAGAGTCGCACACTTGTTTAATGTCAAATTTTAACAGTTCTGTTAAAAACATTTTATTACCACTCAACATTTTTGAAACGATAGACCATTCAATACTATTCTTTTTAAAAAGGGTATTTAAATAGTTGAAATTTGATTTTAGTTTATTTATATCTAATGTTATAAATGCCATTATTTCTCCTTTTTATATCTCATTTCAATATATTTGCTACTAAACCCAACTTTTTCATATAAATATCTTGCTGGATTTTCTGGCTCAACGTGTAATGCAATACTACCTTTTGCTAAATCAATGGTTTTTTGCATTAATTTTTTTCCTATTCCTTTCCCCCTATGATTTTTGTGAGTTGCAATATAAACTAAGATATTTTCTGGAATATAATCTTTCATTCCTGTTTGATTAACCACTACTACACCTAAAATTTCATTTTCTAAATATGACACTAAAATAAATCCCCCAAAAGAAATTATTTCTTTCAATGCGTAATCAACTGCTTTTTCAATATCTGATTTCGGGTCTCCATATTCTTGTAAATTGTCAAATAAGAAGTCAATCAAACTTTCTTTTTCTTTTAAATCTGGTTTGTTCGTTATATTAAATACTTTTGTTTCAGCCATAAAAATACTTTTGTTTTTTGTTTAATAAATAAATTTTGTAGTCTATTATAATCAAATTCTCTAGATGTGCAAATCTTTTTTCAAATGGTAGCTAACAATTCAGTAATTGTAATTGATTACGATTATTTCTATTATGGCAAATGTAACAAATTTATCGGACTTTTTATAGTTTTTATCTTATTTGTTGCAACTTGCAGAAAATACTACAATTTCTATCATTTTCTACCTTAATCTCTGGTTTGAGCTTAGCATTATTAAGCTTATTTACCTTACCTGCTTGCTTGGAGGTGGCATTATTAAGCTTCTTTATCTTACCTGCTTGCTTGGAGGTAGCATTATTAAGCTTCTTTATCTTACCTGCTTGCTTGGAGGTAGCATTATTAAGCTTCTTTATCTTACCTGCTTGCTTGGAGGTAGCATTATTAAGCTTCTAAACGTGAATACGGACGTTCGTATGAGCATCATTAAGCTTCAAAACGTAAATACGGACGTTCGTATGAACATCATTAAGCTTCTAAACGTGAATACGGAAGCTCGTATGAACATCATTAAGCTTCAAAACGTAAATACGGACGTTCGTATGAGCATCATTAAGCTTCAAAACGTAAATACGGACGTTCGTATGAACATCATTAAGCTTAAAAACGTAAATACGGACGTTCGTATGAACATCATTAAGCTTAATCGTCATGAGCACAAGCCTAATTATCATACACATACAAATCTTTATCGGCATTATACCTTTTACAATTATAGGGAAACCCGCCTGAGTTGGAAATCAAATTGGTATTACTTGCGGCGGAGTTACAAACTACTCCGAGCGGGGCACTTTAGGCATTTCTTTTTTATATCACGAAAGTGAAAAACAAATATATAATTAGGGTTTAATTAATAAGGTAAAAAAAGCCCTTATCAAAATTGATAAGGGCTTTTATTATATACGTAAATTGAAATTAACTAAACTCCATAATAGTTTTCTTAATTATTCCAACACATTCCATTAGTTCTGCTTCTGTAATAACAAGAGGTGGAGCAAAACGGATAATATGCTCGTGAGTTGGTTTGGCAATAAGTCCGTTGTTTTTCATAGCCACACATACATCCCATGCTTCTTTACCGTTTCTTGGCTTAATAATAATTGCATTAAGCAAACCCTTGCCTCTAACAAGTTCTATCATATCGGAATCTATCTTGTTCATTTCATCACGGAAAATTTTACCAAGACGTTCTGCGTTTTCGGCAAGTTTATCTTCTTTTACAACTTCAAGAGCAGCAATTGCAATTTTTGCAGCAACAGGATTACCACCAAAGGTAGAGCCATGCTCACCTGGCTTTATAACTAACATAATATCATCGTTTGCTAAAACAGCTGAAACAGGATATGTTCCGCCCGAAAGTGCTTTACCAAGAATTAAAATATCGGGTTTTACTCCTTCGTGGTCGCAAGCTAAAAGTTTACCTGTACGTGCAATACCTGTTTGCACCTCATCGGCAATAAACAGTACGTTTTTAGCTTTACAGATATCATAAGCTTTTTTCAAATATCCCTGGTCGGGAACATAAACACCGGCTTCGCCTTGTATTGGTTCTACCAAAAATCCTGCAACATTAGGATCTTGCACTGCTTTTTCAAGAGCATCAAGGTCGTTGTATGGTATCATTTCAAATCCAGGTGTAAAAGGACCAAAATCATTTCTAGCAATAGGGTCGTTTGAAAAAGAAACTATTGTTGTTGTTCTTCCATGAAAATTATTTTCGCAAACAATTATTTTAGCCTGATTTTCGGGAATTCCTTTTTTCTGATATCCCCACTTGCGACAAAGTTTAATTGCTGTTTCGTCGCCTTCAGCACCAGAGTTCATTGGTAATACTTTATCGTAACCAAAATATTTAGTAATATACTCTTCGTATTCTCCTAATACATCGTTATAAAATGCACGAGAAGTAAGAGTAAGAATTTTGGCTTGCTCTATCATTGCATTTATAATTTTAGGATTGCAGTGTCCTTGGTTAACTGCCGAATATGCTGATAAGAAATCATAATAATGTTTTCCTTCAACATCCCATACGTGAGCACCTTCACCTTTTGCCAATACTACAGGCAATGGATGATAATTATGTGCTCCGTATTTTTCTTCTTTGTTGATGTAATCTTGTGTGTTCATATTACAAATTTTTAAATTATTAAAAAAAAGCCCCTCCTAACCTCCCCAAAGGGGAGGAATTAGAGACAAAATATTACTGCCAACTCGGGGCAGATTTTATGATTATAAGCCTGTACCAAGACAGGATATTAATGTAACTGTTTATTCCCGAATACTCGGGATAAAAATGCCAAATTAAGCATTATTAATTATATCTGTCAATGCAATAATTTTATTATGTACTAATCTATTAACAGATGCCAATGGCATTCGTACATGCGATTGCATTATTCCAATATGCTGTAATGCTGTTTTTACTCCTCCCGGGCTGCCATCTGCAAATAATGCTTCAATAAGGTCAACAAGTTGATAATGTATAACACGAGCTTCTTTTATTTTTTCTTTTAATGCTAAATTAACCATTTCGGAAAATTGAGATGGAAAAGCATTTGCTACAACAGATATAACTCCCGATACTCCCAAAGATATCAATGGAAATGTTAATGCATCATCGCCTGAAATTACAAGAAAGTCTTCGGGTTTATTTTTAACAATTTGCATTATCTGCCCAATGTTGCCCGATGCTTCTTTAATTGCAATAATATTATCAAAATCGCCGGCAAGCTTTAAAGTTGTTTCGGCATTAATGTTTGCTCCTGTCCTACCTGGCACATTATAAAGTATTATAGGTACAGGACTTTCATTTGCAATACGTTTGTAATGCTCATACAATCCTTTCTGATTTGGCTTGTTGTAATATGGAGTAACAGATAAAACTGCATCAATGCCATCAAAATTGTAAGTTTTTAAACTATTAATTACATCGCGTGTAACATAGCTTCCCATACCAACAACCATTGGTACTCTCTTATTATTTATTTCTTTCACATAATCTACTATGGCAAATCTTTCATCCTGTGTTAAAGTTACCGATTCACCTGTTGTACCCAATACAACAAGATAATCAACTCCTCCGGCAATTACATGCTCAATAAGTTTTTCTAAAGATTTAAAGTCAATGCTTTCATCTTTTCTAAATGGAGTTACCAATGCCACTCCTGTACCAATAAATTTGTTCTTTGCCATAATAATATTTTATTTAGGATTTATAAGTAGTAAATAGTGTGTTATTTGCTCAATTAAATATTCAAGAGTATTTTTTTTTTCAATATCTATCATCATATCATAATAACTATTATCGGAAATAAATCTTCCAACCTTAAATTTAGCTCTTGAAATACCAACAATATACTGAACAGGAAAAAATTCATCTAGTGTAAGATCGATAAGTATATCAAATTCCTTTGATATAAATTGCTCTATTGACAAACCTATGGGTTTATTATACCAATTCAATTGCTTTTTTGTAAAATGATCCATCCCTATTTGGTAATCATAAGCACTAATTACTTTTTCATCATCAACATATCCAAAAGACAAGGTCTCAATATCTTTAGATCTAATAAATTTTATAAATGTCTGTGTAAGCTCAAATGTTTTAACATCTTTTGCATTTAAAAGAATTCCTGCAGTTCGAGCTTTATCAAAACTAAATGCCTGTTTATTTCTTTCTAATGATTTAGTTTTGATTTTTAAGATCTTACGACCAATTCCCTCTTTTATATTATTAATAAATTTCACAATACAAGTATAGTGAAAATTGAATAGAATATATGATATATTTAACTTAAAATATTGTTAAACATAAAAAACTAAATATTGAATTATTAGCAAAAAAGTCAATATTATTCAGGCATGGTCAAGCTCACAGTATTCAAACTCAAAACCAAATATAATTTATCACCCATAATTCTAACAGAATAATATATCTTTGCAAAAAAATAAATTAAGTATGAGTAGTATATCTCTTAGCGAACAAGAAATTAATAGAAGAAATTCTCTTGAAGAAATAAGAAAAGCCGGTATTGATCCGTATCCGGCAGCAAAATATGATGTAACAACAACAACAGCCGAAATACTTGAAAGCTTTGAAGAAAGCAAAAGTAATTTTCAGGATATTACTATTGCAGGTCGTATTATGAGCCGCAGAATAATGGGCAAAGCATCGTTTATTGAAATACAAGACCATACAGGTAAAATACAGGTTTATTTAAACAGAGATATTTTATGTCCCGATGAAGATAAATCTTTATATAACAATATTTTTAAAAAATATCTTGATATTGGAGATATCATTGGTATAAAAGGAAATGTATTTATCACGCAAGTAGGCGAAACATCTGTAAAAGCACAAGAACTTACCATATTAAGCAAGTCGATACGCCCCTTGCCTGTTGTAAAAGAAAAAGACGGTAAAACATATGATACATTTTCAGATACTGACCAAAGATACAGACAGCGTTCATTAGACCTGATAGTAAATCCTGAAGTTAAAGAGACTTTTTTGCAAAGAACTAAGTTAAACAACTCAATGAGAAATTTCCTTAACGATAAAGGATATATCGAAGTTGAAACACCTGTTCTGCAACCTTTGTATGGTGGAGCTGCAGCACGTCCTTTTAAAACGCATCACAATACACTTGATATGACCTTATATCTTCGTATTGCAAATGAACTGTATCTTAAAAAATTAATTGTAGGGGGTTTTGACGGAGTTTACGAATTTGCAAAAGATTTCCGTAACGAAGGCATGAGCCGTTTTCATAATCCAGAGTTTACTCAAATGGAGCTTTATGTTGCATACAAAGATTACAACTGGATGATGGAGCTTGTTGAAGAAATGGTTGAAAAAGTTGCATTAGACCTTCATGGTACAACAAAAGTTCCTGTTGGTGATAATATTATTGATTTTAAACGACCATGGAAACGCTATACAATGTTTGAGGCTATTGAAGAATTTACAAATATTGATATTTCTAAAATGGATGAAAATCAATTAAATGAGACTGCAAAAAAACTTGGAATTGAGATTGATAAATCAATGGGAAAAGGAAAGATTATAGATGAAATTTTTGGAGAATGTTGCGAAAGTAAACTTATTCAACCAACATACATTACCGATTATCCAATAGAAATGTCTCCATTAGCAAAAAAACACAGAACTGTTGATGGACTTGTAGAACGCTTTGAAGCAATTTGCAATGGAAAAGAAATTTGTAATGCATACTCTGAGTTAAATGACCCTATTGACCAACGAGAAAGATTTGAAGAACAACTATTACTTGCAAAACGCGGCGATGAAGAAGCTATGATACTTGACGAAGACTTTTTGCGTTCTATTGAATATGGTATGCCACCTACGGCAGGACTTGGAATAGGGATTGACCGCTTAGCAATGATAATGACAAATTCAAACTCAATTCAGGATGTAATATTTTTCCCGCAAATGCGCCCTGAAAAGAAAATTGAAACTGACAACAGATCTAAATATACAGAAATTGGTATTCCTGATGAATGGGTTGAAATAATTCAAAAAATTGGTTATTTAAATATTGTACAATTAAAAGAAGCTAATCCCAACAAACTGCATCAGGAACTTTGTGGGATGAACAAAAAGCATAAAATGGGATTAACTAACCCAAAAATTGAAGAAGTTAAAAATTGGATAAACTAAGTTTATGATTGAAAATAAAAGTATTGGAATTATTGGTGACGGAAGTTGGGCAACTGCTGTAGTGAAATTATTATCAAATAATAATAATAATATTAATTGGTATATTCGCGAACAAGCGATGTTAGACCACATGCAAAAATATTCAAAAAATCCCACATATTTAAGCTCAGTAAAATTAGATCTAAATAAAATAAGTTTATATAACGATATTAAAGAAGTAATTAAAAAATCTGATATTTTATGTTTTGTTATTCCTTCTGCTTTTATTTTACGAGTACTTGAAGGAGTAGATAAAAATGCATTTAAAGATAAGCTAATAGTATCTTTAATCAAAGGAATTATTCCCGAAAAAGATTTGATAATATCAGATTATTTTAAAAACATAGGTTTTGATCTTAATAACTTTGCAGTAGTTTCAGGACCTTGTCATGCAGAAGAAGTAGCTCTTGAACGACTATCATATCTAACAATTGGCACAAATAACACAGAATTTTCCGAACAAATAAGCAAATTGCTATCATGCAGATATATTAAAACTACTTTATCTGATGATATTGTAGGAATTGAATACGCAGCAATTTTGAAAAATATTATGGCAGTTGCAGCAGGAATATGCAAGAGTTTAGGATATGGCGATAATTTTCAGGCAGTTCTTATTGCAAATGCACTAAAAGAAATGACACACTTTATTAACACAATGCATCCTATAAAACGTGACACAGATCTATCTGTATATCTTGGAGATCTGGCTGTAACTATATATTCGCAATTTAGCAGAAATCGTACTTTCGGGGTAATGATAGGAAAAGGATATTCTGTAAATTCAGCACAATTGGAAATGAAAATGATAGCAGAAGGATACTTTGCCGTTAAAGGAATAAAAAATATTATTGATGATAAAAACATTACTGATATGCCAATCACCAATGCCGTTTATAATATTTTATATGAAAATATTTCACCTCTTATTGAAATAAATTTGTTAGCAGATAAAATGAGTTAAACAATAATAGATTATGCAAAACCTCAAAATTGATATTAGTAAAATTTTTGATTTAGTACCTGAAAAAGAGATTACAGAATATTATAAAGTAGCATCAAAACAATTAAAAGAACTACATAATAAAACCGGAAAAGGAAATGAATTTCTTGGATGGTTAGACCTACCCTCTTCAACTAGTCAGAATTTACTTAATGATATTGAAAATACTGCCAAAGAACTTCAAAAGATATCTGATGTTGTTGTTATAATTGGTATTGGAGGCTCTTACTTAGGAGCAAAATCAGTAATTAATGCTTTATCAGATAATTTTAATTCTCTTGATAAAAAGAGAAAAACACCACTTATTTTGTACGCAGGTCAAAATATATGCGAAGATTACATGTCTGAGCTTTTGAACATACTCACCAATTATTCATATTCGCTTGTGGTTATTTCAAAATCGGGAACAACAACAGAACCGGCAATAGCATTCAGACTTCTTAAAGAGCATTTAGAGAAAAAATATAACAAAACGGAAATTCAAAAACGTATTGTTACTATTACTGACAAAGAAAAAGGAGCTTTACGTAAATTATCAGATAAAGAAGGTTTCAAATCATTTATTATACCCGATAATGTGGGAGGCAGATATTCTGTTTTAACACCTGTAGGACTCCTGCCAATTGCTATTGCAGGTTTTGATATTCGTAAAATTATTAATGGTGCTAAAGAAACCGAACAGCTTACAGGAGTAAAAACAAATATTGAAAATAATCCTGCTACTATTTATGCAATTGCTAGAAATGCTCTATATCAACAAGGAAAAAACATTGAAATATTAGTAAACTATCATTCAAAACTGCATTTTTTATCAGAATGGTGGAAACAACTTTTTGGAGAAAGCGAAGGGAAAGAAAACAAAGGTATTTTTCCTACAAGTGTGAGTTTTACTACAGATTTACACTCACTTGGACAATACATACAGGAAGGAACAAGAAATATATTTGAAACCGTTATTACTATTAACAAACCTAATAATATTGTTACTATTCCTAATAATAAGAACGATCTGGATAACTTAAATTATCTTTCAGGACTTCAATTAAACGAAGTAAACAAAAAGGCAGGATTAGGCACTTCAATGGCTCACGTAAAAGGAGATGTTCCTAATATTAAAATTGAAATTCCTGAGTTAAATGAATTTTATATCGGACAATTAATATACTTCTTTGAGAAAGCTTGTGCAATTAGCGGATACCTTCTCGGTGTTAACCCTTTTGACCAACCCGGTGTTGAAGAATACAAGAAAAACATGTTTGAACTTCTTGGAAAACCAAATAATTAGATATAAAAAAAGGCTGCAATTGCAGCCTTTTTTATTTTTTGCACCTTTCAATACAAAATTGCTGAAGTTTTATGATTATTGAACAACTAATTTTTGTTGCTGTATAGAATCTCCTACTGTAAGAGTTACAATATAAATTCCTTTATCTAATCCTTCAGTTATAATTGGTAATTGAACTGTACCATTAACATCATAATCCCTTTGAGCAACAATTTTACCACTCATATCCATTATTTGTACATTTACCTTACTATTATTGGAATTAATAATATTAATATAAGTTACGCCATTTGTTGGATTTGGGAAAAGTTTAAAATTATCTTCTCCTGAAAGATCTTCTTCTATCCTAACTGAACAATCTACATAACCGTTAGTTACAGCGGAAGCAATTGTTTCATTTCCAGCATTGTCCACAGCTCCGGATGGGTTACGTAAAAAGCTTATAATATGCATTTTACTATCATCCCATGCAACAGGCAAAGTAAAACTAAAGCAATTGCTAAATATTTCACCATTATTTATCGTTGTAGGAAAGCTGCTTACTAGTCCATCAAATGTGGGTACTATAGTTCTCGCTACATGGTCGTATACCATATCAACAGCAGGAACAGGATTAGCCAATAATTCATAGCCTCCCATAACACCACTACTACCACCAGAATAATAATTTGATTGTGCATAATCTGAAGTAGTTCCAGTAATACTATCTTCTGTTAATATTACTCCAATTCTCCAATCACCTGAAACTGCTGTTTGGAAATCGCAAGTAACAGAAACTTCTAACTCTCTAGTAGTAGAATTATAAGTTGCTCCATTAGTAATGAAAGCTGATGGTGGTATAACTACCCTTTGTAAGAAAGATTGTTCCATTGTAGAAGGATCATTTTCAGGACCTCTATCTACAAGTGAACTAGGATAACCACCAATTAAAGCACCTATTCCAGTATCGTAAGTTGCATCTGTCATTGGGTCTCCATTATGAACTGCTACCCCTGCCCAGAAACCAGAATATGTAGTTTCCATATAATCCATATAAACAGCTCCACGAGGACACCAGCCACACCAAGTTCCTGTAGCTTCTTCTCCAAAAACAATTTTACCTGTTGCAGGAACTACCGGGTTGATTGTAATAGATTTGGCATCATCAGCAGGATTTGCATCAGGTCCAGCTCCATTAACATTAGATATAGTAACAGTTAAAGGCATGCTTCCAACTGCTAAAGTAACCGGAGTAGCGAATGAATGATTATATGTATCAAGTGAAACTAAAGTAATAGGTCCAACACTTTCCATAATAGGTGTACCATTATAATCATATGTAATGTCAAAAGAAGTAATATCATCTGACCCTAAGTTTCTAACTGTAGCATCTACTGTTGCGCTTTGTCCTGCAATTCCGCCAAGTTGGTTTACAAAAGTAACTCCACCATTAACAGCAGGTAAAGTTGCAGGAATGTGATTATAACTTACATCATCTACATAAAATCCAGATTGATTATTTCCTGGTGCATCGTTTACTGGATACAAATCTAAAATACCAATTGATGCAACAGGATTTGAGAATGTTCCTTCACTTACATTGTTAATAAACAACTCCCATACATTAGTAGTTAAATCAATTTCAATTCTCATATTAAACCATACTCCAACTGGATATGTTGTTGTTAAAAATGGTGTTCCTGAATTAGACAATTCAATTCCTCCATTATTATCCATCTGGCAATCAAGCGCCCATACACCTCCAACAGTAAAATCCTGTTGTAAGTTAAAATAAGCTCCTTTACCTGTCTCTATATAAAAGTTTGCTTCTAAAGTAAAGTTTCCTGATGTATAAACTTGAGCGAATCTAAGAATAATATCTTCAGGTCCTCCACCTGCTGTACTAGATGAAAAATAAAGTGAGTTTGCTCCACTACTTGAATTAGCGTCTGATACAGCAACATCTTCAGTTGTACCACCACCTCCAGTCCATGTATCCCAATCTGTAGGATTTTGTGTGACTAAATCTGATCCTGCAGTATAAGAATCAAAATCGTCTGTAAAAATTTGTGAGAATAAAGATGCTGACAGAACAACACCTATCCCAAATAGTAATAATTTTTTCATAACTTTTTCTTTTTTTAATTAATAATTAAGCGAAAGTAAACATTGATATTTACATATACAAATAATAATAATTTTGTTACATTTCTGTTAAGAAACATATTAATATTCAATATAAATAAATAATTTTGTAGAGTTTTTTAAAATTAAATTATGAAGAAATTTGACAAACTTTTTGAAGATTTTTCTCAAATAAATAAAAATGACTGGGAAGAACAAATTTCAAAAGACCTTAAGGGTGGAGATTATGAAAAAAAACTTGTTTGGAAAACCATTGAAGGCATAAATATTAAACCCTATTATAGAAAAGAAGATCTTAGTGATAAATATAGATCAAGCCCCGGTAATTTCCCATTTGTGCGTGGTAATAACAATAATGAAAGAAAATGGTTGATAAAGCAAGATTTTTGTATCGATGATATTGAGAACAACAATAAAAACATAATAAACTCAATAAATAATGGTGTAAATTCTATTGGTTTATATACCAACAATTCTCAAGGATGTCCATACAATAAAGCTTTGGTTAATATTGATAATTTTTTGAATCTCATTAATAATATTGATCTGGAAAATATTTCTATAAATAACATAGGAAATAATAATGCTTCTCCATTTTTATCGCTTTTAGATGAAGCTTGTAAAATTTTGAGTATCGACAGAAATAAAGTTAAAGGTTCTGCAGGATACGACCCTATTGGGTTTTTAACTACTAACGGGAATTTACATGATGACGAAAAACTCATATTTAGCAGACTTTCTTCGCTTTACAATTATGCAAAAGAAGCATTACCATCAATTAATATTATTGATATAAACGGTCAGTATTTTCACAATGCAGGCTCCTCTATTGTACAGGAATTAGCTTTTAGTTTGTCTATAGCAGTAGAGTATTTATCGAATTTAACTGATAATGGTTTAGGTATAGATGATATTACACCAAAAATTCAATTTAATTTTGCAACAGGTTCTGATTATTTTCTTGAAATTGCTAAATATAGAGCAGCAAGAGTACTTTGGGCAAAAATTGTAAAATCGTACAATCCTCAAAAAACAGATTCTGCAAAAATGTTTATTCATGCTCTTACTTCAAACTGGAATAAAACTATTTACGACCCATATATAAATATGCTTAGAACCACTACTGAAGCAATGTCGGGGATTATTGGAGGTATAGATGTTCTTACAATTAATCCATTTGATAATAGCTATGCAGAGCAAAATGAATTTTCTGATAGAGTTTCAAAAAATCAACAATTAATATTAAAAGAAGAATCTCACTTTGATAAAGTTATTGACCCGGCAGCCGGCTCTTATTATGTTGAGAATATTACTGAAGCAATTATTGAAGAAACATGGAAATTATTTCTTGAAATTGAAAATAATGGTGGTTACATAAAATCTTTTAAAAATGGTATAATTCAAGCCAAAATTAAAGAAACAGCTAATAAACGCAATATGGATATTGCATTTAAAAAGAAAGTCTTTCTTGGTACAAGTCAGTTCCCTAATCAAGCAGAGCATATAAAAAATAATATTGATGTAAATATAGCTTTTCATAAGCATAAAAGAAAAGAAAATATTATTGCAGAACCTTTAATAATTTATCGGGGAGCACAGGAATTTGAACAATTAAGATTAAGAACAGAAAATCATACTAAAACACCAAAAGTATTTTTATTTACTTACGGTAATGTTGTAATGAGAAAAGCAAGAGCAGGTTTTGCATCTAACTTTTTTGCATGCGCAGGATATGAGATTATTGATAACTCAGGATTTACTACAATCGACAAAGGTATTGATAATGCAATTAAAAGCAAAGCAGAAATTGTAGTACTATGCAGTTCTGACGATGAATACGCCGAAATTGTTCCGCAAATTATTTCACAACTCAAAGATAAAACAAAAATTGTTTTAGCCGGATACCCTAAGGAACAAATTGATATATTTAAAGAATTAGGAATCACTACATTTATACATGTCAAGTCCAATATACTTGAAACATTAAACGAATTTCACAACAAACTAAATATAAAATAAATTTAAAAAGATAATCATGAGACCGGATTTCAAAAATATAGATATAAAAAAATCAAACTCTGATATACAAGAGACAGATTGTCAAAACTGTAATGATAACTATTGGCATACACCAGAAAAAATCGATATAAAAAACGTATATACAGAAAAAGACCTTGAAAACATGGAGCATTTGAATTATGCTGCAGGTCTGCCTCCTTTTTTGAGAGGTCCTTATTCTACAATGTATGTTATGCGTCCGTGGACAATTCGCCAATATGCAGGATTCTCTACAGCCGAAGAATCAAATGCATTTTATCGCAGAAATCTTGCTGCCGGACAAAAAGGCTTATCTGTTGCTTTTGACCTTGCCACACACAGAGGTTACGATTCCGACCACAAGCGTGTTGTTGGTGATGTTGGTAAAGCTGGTGTTGCCATAGATTCAATACTTGATATGAAAATATTATTCGATCAAATCCCACTTAACAAGATGTCTGTTTCAATGACAATGAATGGAGCTGTACTGCCAATACTTGCATTTTACGTTGTTGCTGCACTTGAGCAAGGTGCTAAACTTGAAGAACTGAACGGAACCATACAAAACGACATTCTTAAGGAATTTATGGTTAGAAATACTTATATCTATCCACCTGAATTCTCAATGAAAATTATAGCCGACATTTTTGAGTACACTTCTAAAAATATGCCTAAGTTCAATTCTATATCAATATCTGGCTATCATATGCAGGAAGCCGGTGCAACAAACGATATTGAGCTTGCATATACTCTTGCAGACGGACTGGAATACCTGAGAACAGGTGTTAATGCCGGAATAGATATTGATTCCTTTGCTCCTCGCCTTTCGTTTTTTTGGGGAGCGGGAATGAACCACTTTATGGAAATCGCAAAAATGCGAGCTGCAAGAATGTTGTGGGCAAAAATAGTTAAGCAATTTAATCCTAAAAATCCTAAATCATTAGCATTACGCACCCATACACAAACATCGGGCTGGAGTCTTACCGAACAAGATCCTTTTAATAATGTGGCACGTACTTGCGTTGAAGCGATGAGTGCTGTACTTGGTCATACACAATCGCTACACACTAATGCTCTTGATGAAGCTATTGCTCTGCCTACCGATTTTTCGGCACGTATTGCCCGAAACACTCAGATATATATTCAGGAAGAAACTAATGTTTGTAAATCGGTTGATCCTTGGGCAGGTTCTTATTATATAGAATCGCTTACACATGAAATTGCACATAAAGCCTGGGAACATATACAAGAAATTGAAAAACTTGGAGGCATGGCAAAAGCAATTGAAACAGGATTACCAAAAATGCGTATTGAAGAAGCATCTGCAAGAAAGCAAGCAAGAATTGATTCAGGTAAAGATACCATCGTTGGTGTAAACAAATATAAACTGGAAAAAGAAGACCCTATAGATATTCTGGATGTTGATAATACTGCCGTTAGAGAAGCACAATTAAAAAGACTGGCTATGTTAAAAAAAGAAAGAAATAACGAGGAAGTAAAAATCGCATTAGATGCAATTAGCAAATGTGCAGAAACAAGCAATGGAAATTTGCTTGAACTTGCTATTGATGCTGCAAAAAAACGAGCTACACTTGGCGAAATATCAGATGCTTGTGAAAAACACTCAGGAAGGTACAAAGCCGTAATACGATCTACATCAGGCATATACTCGTCGGAATCGAATACAAATAAAGATTTTATAAAAGCACAAAAATTAGTTGCCGAGTTTGCAAAACTTGATGGACGACAACCAAGAATTATGATCGCCAAAATGGGGCAAGACGGACACGACCGTGGTGCAAAGGTAGTTTCTACCGGATATGCAGATATTGGTTTTGATGTTGATATTGGTCCTCTGTTTCAAACACCCGACGAAGCTGCCAGACAAGCTGTAGAAAACGACGTACACGTACTTGGTATTTCAAGCCTTGCTGCCGGACATAAAACACTTGTCCCACAGGTTATGGATGAGCTTAAAAAACTGGGCAGAGAAGATATTATGGTAATTGTTGGCGGTGTTATTCCTCATCAGGATTATCAGTATTTATACGATGTAGGTGTTGTAGGTATTTTTGGTCCGGGAACTTCAGTTGCTGTTACTGCTGTTAAAATACTTGAAATATTGATTGATATTAGGAAATAAATAACAAAATTATTAAAATCGGTAAATCGAATTAATTTCAATATCATGACATATAAACATTATCATACTAATAAACAGCACCATGTATTGATTGATTGTATTCAGAATTTTATTTTAAGGTATTAATACCATTTATTGAAAATTATATATCTTTACGGAATTTTTTTGATGTTTTTAAAAGTATGTGATCATAATATCGCGACTAATCATTCACAAAAAACATTGGCAGTATAATAAAAATATGGGAACTATAAATATGAACGGTACTATCTATAGTGTGATTACGGGAACGGGAAATTATATCCCTTCAAAATGCATTAAAAATGAAGATTTTCTCAACAATGAATTTTATGATATAGATGGAAAAAAACTTGTACAAACGAATCAGGAAATAATTGATAAATTCTTGGAAATTACAACTATTGCAGAAAGGAGACATGTTACAGATGATCTAACAACCTCTGATATTGCTTATTATTCTGCTATTGATGCTATTGAATCTGCAAATATTGATAAAGAAGAACTAGATTATATAATTGTTGCACATAATTTTGGTGATGTAAAAAATGGCAATATGCAGTTAGATATTGTACCAAGTTTAGCTGCTCGGGTAAAACATAAATTAGAAATAAAAAACCCATATACCATAGCTTACGATTTACCTTTTGGTTGCCCCGGTTGGTTACAAGGCATTATTCAGGGTGATTACTTTATAAAATCAGGAGACGCAAAAAAAATACTGGTTATAGGAGCAGATATATTATCCAGAATCTCCGACCCACACGACAGAGACAGTATGTTATATGCAGATGGTGCCGGAGCAACTATTTTAGAAGCCAGAAATAGCGATACTCCAATTGGAATACTTGCACATAAAACACGTTCGGATACCTTTTTACATTCCAAAATGTTGTATATGGGTAAATCATACAATCCTGACATTGAAAACAAGGATAACTTTTTCTTAAAAATGAATGGCAGGAAACTTTATCAATATGCACTTGAAAGAGTACCTCAAGCGATAAAAGATTGTCTTGATAAGAGTAAAACTCATCTTAAAGAAATTACAAAAATACTAATACATCAGGCTAATGGAAAAATGGATGATGCAATATTAAAAAGACTTTACAGCCTTTTTGATATGGTTGACATGCCTAAAAACATCATGCCTATGACAATTGAATGGTTAGGCAATTCATCTGTAGCTACCATCCCTACTTTATTAGATCTAATATTAAAAAATAAGTTAGAAGCACACAAAATAAATAAAGGCGACACATTTGTTTTAGCATCTGTTGGAGCAGGAATGAATATTAATACTCTGGTTTATAAAATGCAATAAAATCAACATAAAGTACACTTAATATTTTATTACTTTTTCGGTTATAATAAATTCTTCTGACTTAAGTCTAATGAAATAAACTCCTTTTGGATATCCTGATATATCTATTTGTTCAAATTCAGTATTAAATTCTTTATTAAGCATAAACTGCCCATTTGTATTTATTATTTCTATTTTCAAATTATCAGTGTTTTCAATCTGTATGTTAATAAAATCTTCCGAAGGATTTGGATAACAATGCATTTGACATTCATCTTTTATTATTGAGTTTATTGTATTTAATCCTCCTAAATAAATTTCACCTATTTCTTCTTGGCTTAAAGTTCTGTTATAAATTCTTACTTCATCAATAACTCCATCCCACCTTTCAACTTGACCAAGAGATTCGCCATAACCATCCCTTGCAATATATAAATCACCCGTAGGAATTATTTGGAGTGGAATACTTGTTGCATCAATTTCATATAAAGAACCATCAATATACATTCTTGCAGTATCTCCTGCGCTTAATGTTCCAACTATAGAATGCCATTGTCCATTCGATAACTCTTCTTTCATGCCATATACCCAGTCCCATTCAGAGCCATCGTCATAGAAAAAAACACCATGGTTATATGTTGATGCAACAGTTCCCATTCTTAAACCAAAATGCTCATAAAAACCACCTCCATACCAATTGGATACAATCGCCCAAGTACCTTGTGCTGTAGGATCTCCTTCCCATTTTATCCATGCAGATAATGAAAAATCGCTAACATTAAACAGGCTGTTATTATTTATTATAACATAATCACTAACACCATCAAAGTCCATGCCTTGCCCACTTTTACCCACAACATATTGAGGATTACCATATATTGTTCCATCAAGATTATTACCGGAACTATCAAGAACATTGTTCTCAAATTTATAAAAAGCAACTAATCCACTATCAAGATTAAGCTGACCAAATGTACTTATTGCAAACAATAAAGCTAATAATGTAAGACTTAATGCGCTGAATATTTTCATGTTACTAATTTTAATTACAACATATATATATTAAAGTATTTTAAAAACCTAATTTTCTATTACTAAATCTATCAGTATCATAAAAAATATTTTATTAACATCAGAACATAATTTTGATGATAATTAACAAACAGAAAAATATGAATTTTTCATGTTAATTAAATATCTTTGCTTGATTTTTCAAACAAATAAGATGAGAAAATACAAAAGACATACTATAACAGCAGCACTACCTTACGCAAACGGACCTGTACATATAGGTCATTTGGCCGGTGTATATATTCCTGCTGATATATATTCAAGGTTTTTAAGATTAAAAGGAAAAGATGTATTGTACGTATGTGGTTCTGATGAGCATGGTGTACCAATAACATTAAGGGCAAGAAAAGAAGGTGTTAAACCACAGGTAATAATTGACCGTTATCATAATTTGAATAAAAAAGCATTTAATGATTTTGGAATTGCATTTGATATTTATTCAAGAACAAGTTCTGAAACACATCATAAAACTTCTTCAGATATTTTCACAAAACTTTATGATAAAGGTATTTTTATTGAAAAAACAAATAATCAATATTATGATGAAGAAGCTAAGCAGTTTCTCGCAGACAGATATATTACAGGAATTTGTCCACATTGTGGTAACGAAGATGCCTATGGAGATCAATGCGAAAAATGCGGAACATCATTAAGTGCAAGCGATTTAATAAACCCAAGATCTACAATAAGTGGAAATAAACCTGTTTTGAAAGAAACAAAACACTGGTATCTTCCATTGAATAAATATACAGAATTTCTTGACAAATGGATATTACAAGATCATAAAGAATGGAAACCAAATGTTTATGGTCAATGTAAATCGTGGATAAAAGATATCGGGCTTGAACCAAGAGCTGTTACTCGAGATTTAGACTGGGGTGTTCCTGTCCCATTAAAAGATGCTAATGGAAAAGTATTGTATGTTTGGTTTGATGCACCAATTGGATATATTTCAAATACAATTGATTGGGCTAAAGAAAATAATAAAGACTGGAAAAAATATTGGCAAGATGAAGAAACCCAACTAGTTCATTTTATTGGAAAAGACAATATTGTTTTTCATTGTATAATTTTTCCTGTAATACTTCATGCACATGGAGATTTTATATTACCTGAAAATGTTCCTGCTAATGAATTCCTAAACCTTGAAGGCAATAAACTTTCTACTTCAAAAAACTGGGCAGTTTGGTTGCATGAATATCTTGAAGATTTTAAAGACAAACAAGATGTTCTTCGCTATGTTTTAACTGCAAATGCTCCTGAAGCAAAAGATAATGACTTTACATGGAAAGACTTTCAGGCAAGAAACAATAATGAACTTGTAGCAATACTTGGCAACTTTGTAAATCGTGTAATTGTTTTAACACACAAATATTTTGATGGCAAAGTGCCTGAAAGCAATAAGGAAACAGAACGTGAGGCAAAAATAAGAGCTTCTGTTTTGGCAATAAAAAACAATATTGAAACAAAACTTGAAAAATATAAATTCAGAGAAGCATTAAAAGAACTAATGAATCTGGCTAGAATTGGCAATCTTTATCTTTCTGACACAGAACCATGGAAACTTATTAAAACAGACCCTGATAAAGTAAAAACAATATTAAATGTTTGCTTGAAAATTACAGAGGCACTTTCAATTCTATCAGAACCATTTATTCCGTTTACTGCTCAAAAAATGAGAGATATTCTAAATATAAAAGAATATAGTTGGGAAAATGTAGGGAATATTGAAATACTTAAAACAGGCGATATAATTAACAAACCCAAATTATTATTTGAAAAAATTGAAGATAAAGACATTGAAGCACAGTTACAAAAACTACTTAACACAAAAAAATTAAATAAAGCTGAAAATACTAAAATGGAACAAGTAAAAGACAATATTACTTTCGACGATTTCACAAAACTTGATATCAGAACCGGTACCATTATAGAATCGGAAAAAGTGCCGAAAACTAAAAAACTTATAAAACTTGTTATTGATACAGGTATTGACAAAAGAACAGTAGTATCGGGTATTGCAGAATTTTTCAAACCCGAAGAAATAATTGGCAAACAAGTATTAATTTTAATAAATCTGGAACCAAGAAAAATTAAAGGAATAGAATCACAAGGAATGATTTTAATGGCAGAAGATAAAGATGGTAAATTAGTATTTGCATCTCCTGAAATAAATGTAAATAATGGCGCATGCGTTAAATAACTCTATATGAATTTTTCGGAAATACATAGCAATGAATTCTTACCAATAATTGATGAATTTTACACAATACAAGGCGAAGGTTATCATACAGGTAAACCTGCATATTTTATAAGAATTGGCGGGTGCGATATTGGTTGCAATTGGTGTGACACTAAAATTTCGTGGAATCCTGATATCCATAAAAAAGTAAGTATTGACGAAATTGTGGAAAAAGCAAAAACATATAAAACTAACGATATTGTTGTTACAGGTGGTGAGCCAACCATGTATAATCTTGACCTTTTTTGTGCTAAATTAAAAGAAAATAATTTCACAACATATCTGGAAACTGCAGGAAACCATAAGTTAACAGGAATATGGGACTGGATTTGCCTTTCACCTAAAGAAAAATCCCCACCATTAAACGAAATTTATTTAAAAGCAAATGAATTAAAAGTAATAATATTTAATAAAGAAGATATTGAGTGGGCCGAAGAAGTTTCTGAAAAAGTTGGTAAAAATTGCAAATTATATTTACAAGCAGAATGGAGTAGATTTAACTCAATAACACCTTTTATAGTAGATTATGTAAAAAATAATATTAAGTGGAATATTTCAATGCAAGCGCACAAGTTCATGAAAATACCATAGTTTTTATAATGCTAAAATGCGTAAATGATTAAATATTCTAATAATGTGAAATATATATAAAAAGAACCAAGAAAAATTAAGCTAATTTGCCTAATGACAAAAGCTAAAAATTCATCATATAGCAACAATAAATAACATTTAATCACTTTAACATTTACGCATTTTAGCATTAAATAATTTAAGCATTTTTATAAAAGATGAAAGAAGAAACAAAAGAATTTAGAGTAGATATTGACGAAGTTATAAGAAAGAAAAATCCGAAGCTTGCAAAACGTTTGCCGAAATTTATTATAAGATATATAAAACACATACTTCATCAAAATGAAATAAATGATATAATAGAAAGAAATAAAGATAAATATGGAATAGATTTTGTAAAAGCTGTTTTAAAGGAATTTGAAATAAACATTGTACTAAAAAACGAAGAAAACATACCCAAAGCCGGCAGATTTATTTTTGCTGCAAATCACCCCTTGGGGGCTTTAGAAAGCATGGTTCTTATGGTGGGAGTACATAATCATTTTGAAAAAATTCGATTTCTTGTTAATGATGTTTTACTTAGTGTTAGGAATTATGATCCAATATTTGTTCCAATAAACGCGTATGGCAAGCAATCTAGGGATGTTACCACGAAAATTGATGAAACCTACAGTTCTGATGCACAAATATTATATTTTCCCGCAGGATTGGTTTCAAGAAAAATTAAAGGTAAAATTACTGACCCTGAGTGGAAAAAGAGCTTTATAGTTAAAGCAAAAAAACATGAAAGAGATGTTATACCTGTTTTCTTAGACGGGAAAAATGCAAATTTCTTTTACAATCTGGCTAATTTTAGAAAAAGAATTGGGATTAAAGCAAATATTGAAATGTTCTTTCTTGTAAATGAAACATTTAAACAAAAAGGAAAAACAATTACAGTTACATTTGGAAAACCAATACCATATACTACTTTTGACAAATCAAAATCATTACCAGATTGGGCTCAACATGTTAAAGATATTGTTTATTCAATGAGAACAGGAAAATGATTATAATGGAAATTAAAAAACAAATTGTAGAATTATGAAATACGTATACTTATTACTATTTGTAATCACCTTTAATCATGTAATATCGCAAGAAAAACCTAAATTAAATGTAGACTGGCTTACAATAGAAGAAGCAATAGAAAAAAACAAAACTCAGCCACGCAAAATACTTATAGATTTTTATACAAGCTGGTGTGGACCTTGCAAAATGATGACAAGCAATACTTTTACTAATCCGGCAATTGCAAATTATATCAATAATAATTTTTATGCTGTAAAATTTAATTCAGAAGGTAAAGATTCTGTTACATTTAAAGGCAAAGTTTATAAAAATCTAAAATACGATTCTACTAAAACAAAAGGAAGAAACTCAACTCATGAACTTACAATGTTACTTGCACCTACAAACGGAAGAATTGCCTACCCTACTATTGTTTACTTAGATGAACAATTAAATATTATGAGTGCAGTACCAGGCTATATGGATCCAAAAAAGATGCAACCAATTTTAATATATTTTGCTGAAAACATAAACAAATTAACACCTTATAATAATTTCACAGATCTTTTTAATAAAACATATTTCGATACTACAGACATTGCCGATTCTTCACTAATAAAATGGTATAGCGTTGAAAAAGCTGTTGAAATGGTTAAACAAGAACCCAAAAAGATCTTTATACATCTGTTTTCTGAATGGAGCATTACATCAAACATTATGTATAAAACCACATACCAACATCCTTTACTTGCTGCGTATCTAAACAAGAATTTTTATTGTGTGAAATTAAATGCAGCAACAAAAGATACAATAGATTTTAATGGTACTATATATATTAATGAAAGTAAAAAGCATCCTTTTCATCAACTTGCAATTCAATTAATGAACGGCAGACTAACTTTTCCTTCAAATATATATATAGGCTCCAATCTAAATTTAATAAGTGCCGTGCCGGGATATCTTACAGCCGAAAATATTGAACCAATTCTTTACTTTTTTGGCGAAGGTGAGTATAAAACAAAAAAATGGGAAGAATATATTAAAACATTTAAAACTAAGTTTTAAATTATATCATACACACTATTTCTTTCAACAGGAATACGATTTGCATTTTTAATAAGCTCAATCATTTCCTTGCTGCTCATTGTTGGTTTTTGGTCTTTAGCACCTGCCATTGAATATATTTTTGTAGTATCATCAATTGTACCGTCAACATCATCAACACCAAACGATAATGATAATTGTGCCATATCTTTACCAGTCATTGGCCAGTATGATTTTATATGAGGGATATTATCCAAAAAAATACGTGAAACAGCATAGGTCTTTAAATCTTCAATATAATTTACTTCACCAATATGTTTTAATTTATTGTTCATGCTTTTATATTTAAGAGGTATAAATGCATTAAAGCCATTGGTTTTATCTTGCAAATCTCTTAATCGGGAAAGATGTTCTATTCTATCATTATAAGTTTCAATATGTCCGTATAGCATTGTGGCGTTTGATGGAATACCTATCTTGTGAGCAGTTTCATGAATATTAAGCCATAAATCTGACGATGATTTTTCATGACATATTTGTTTACGAATATCTTCGTTAAATATTTCGGCACCACCGCCTGGAATAGAATTAAGCCCGCTATCTTTTAGTATTTGTAATCCGTCAGGAATATTTAAACCTGCTTTCTTTATCATAAAATCAAGTTCAACAGCTGTAAATGCCTTTATATGTATGTTTGGCATTATCTGTTTTATTTGCTTTATAATATCGGCATAAAAATAAATATCTCTGTGTGGATGAACTCCGCCTACAATATGAATTTCGGTAATATCAGTATTAATATATTTTTTAACTATTTCAATAATTTCTTCAGGGCTATGCTCCCATGCTCCTTTTTCGTTTTGCTTTCTTGAATATGAACAAAACGTGCAATTGTACACACAAATATTTGTTGGCTCTATATGAATATTTTTATTGAAAAAAGTATTTTGCCCATGCTTTTGTTCTCTTACATAATTGGCAAGCATACCCAAAATACCTAATTCAGAATTGTATAATACCAGACCTTCCTCTTTTGTAATTCTCTCACTATTAATTATCTTATTTACAATAAGGTTTAAGTTATCGGGCAAACTAATTTTATCGGTAATGCTTTTAATGTCCATTTTGCTCTAAAATAAAAGAGTAATTATTAGAGATTCCCATTAATTAATGCCAATGCTAAATATGAGTTATTCAAAAAGCAATGAACTATCTATATAAATAATAAACACACAATTATAAATAATGGCAATAAAATAATTAAAGAGAAGCCATACATATATTTAAAAAAGTGAGGCATTTTAATGTTATTTTCTTCTGCTATTGATTTTACCATAAAATTTGGTCCGTTACCAATATATGTCATACTGCCAAAAAATACAGAACCAATAGAAATTGCCAACAGCAAAGACTCTGGGATACCGGCAACAAGTGGTATTCCCTCAAACAAGGTTGCAAACTGGTCTTGCAATCCAAGGGCTAATGAATGCAAAGCAACAGCAGTAGGAGCATTATCCAAGAAACTGCTTAATGTGCCCGTAACATAATAAAATTGGTCGGGTGTTGTAATTCCCAATTTACTTGCATTTTGCTCTAAAAACAACAGTGCAGGTGTCATGGTGATAAAAATACCAAGAAAGAGGAAGGCAACTTCTATAATAGGTGTCCATGTAAAGTTATTTGATTTTCTTGTTCTATTGTGAGTAAATATAAGTGAACAAATTGCCATTATAAAAATAACACCTTCGCGCATAAAGCCATAATAATGATTTTCTCCAATAATAGGTATATATTGTTTATTAATAAAAGCAACAGATAAAACAACACCTATTAACCAAAGAAAATTCAAATTACCCTTTAATCTTATTGGCAATTTAAGTTCATTATCTTTAGCAAGATCTTCAGGGTTCTCCTTTTTATAATAAAACAAATCAACAAGGTAATAAATCCCTAATAATAGTACATTTATAAATGCCCATTCAGGTAAAAGCTGAAAAAACCATGTAAATGGGGCATCACGTAAGTATAGAAGAAATAAAGGAGGATCGCCAAGAGGAGTTAACAGCCCTCCACAGTTAGCTACAATAGCTATAAAAAATAAGATAGTATGAACTTTGTATTTTCTGTCGGCATTTGTAACAATAAGAGGTCTTATTAATAGCATTGCTGCACCTGTAGTTCCCATAAATGAGGCAAGAATTGCACCTATTGCCAAAAATAAAGTATTTATATGTGGTTTTGCAGGAATAAAACCTGTTACAAGTATCCCTCCCGAAATAACAAATAAAGAACCAAGCAAAACAATAAACGGTATATAATCAAATATCATCTGATATGTTAGGTTATGTGAAAACCCTGTAGTAATAAGATATATTGATGTTGGAACTCCCAGTATTAAAGAAAATATTAACAAGTTTTTGTTTTTGTGCCAAAGTTTATGAAATAAAATTGGTCCGGTAGCTATACCTGCTAACATTAAAATAAACGGGATAATTGTGTAAATAGGGATACTGGAGATATTAGATACGTGTTCCATGCTATTTAATTAATTTAGTATATAAATTGTATTAAAACCGTACATTTAAAAGCCACAGTCATTACTTGTCATTTACTTCTTATCAATTACAATCAATGACTTTCTCAAAATCGGGGCAAAGATAATATTTTTTCTATATTGTATTTAATATCTCTGTTTCTTTTCGCAGAAAAAATTCACAAATTTTTGCTACCTGCAATATATCAAGTAATGTTACTCAATTTCTTATTTTACCATTCAGCATTGTTAAATTCCCTGTTTAAAAAATAAAGCTATGTTAAAACAAAACTCGTTTCCATACCAAAACGAGCATAAATTACTATATATCAAACTGCAAACAGTGGGTGCTTTCTTAAGAAAATAGGGTCATCGAGCTGCTCACAGAGGGCAATTTCTTAAGAAAACGTGCTTACCGAGTTACTTGCAGGCCATGTTTTTTTAAGAAAATGGGGTTCCCGAGTTACTTACATGGGGTATTTTCTATGCAAATTGAGGTCATCGACTTACTCGATAGCTGTGTTTTTGCCCAAAATTGGCTACTAAACTTACTCGTTAAGGGCATTTTTTTACCAAAGTGGGGTTAACGAGTTACTCGTTAAGTACAGTTTGCTAAGAAAACCTATGTTGCGAGTTACTCGTTAAGGGCAGTTTTTTACCAAAGTGGGGTCAGCGAGTTACTCGTTAAGGGCAGTTTTTTAGTTTTGTGGGGTCGTCGAGTTACTCGTTAAGGGTATATTTTTAGTTTTGTGGGATCATCGAGTTACTTGCATAGGGTGTATTTTTAGTTTTGTGGGGTCGTCGAGTTACTTGCAGAAGGGGTGTTTTTTGTTTATTTACTGGTATATTTTACATTAATTTCTGTTTTATTTCCAATCCACAAATCTTTTTGTGTTAACCTATAGATTTTATACGATGAAATATATTGCTGTGGCAATATTGATAAAGTTCCTGATGTATCATACGAAACAATATTCCCATATTCATCAGTATAGTAAAATCCTACTGTTGCCTGATCTATTGTCCAGGTTGTTTTGAGATATTCTTTATTATTTTCAAATTCCCATGTTCCATTAAAAGAAACAACTAAAATATCATTTACTGTATTTCTTGTTTCACTATAAGTCCCATTCTCATTAATATTTAAAATGTACTTGTAATTTTCGTCTTCTCCCTCCCATTCGCCAGTAAATCTTTTAGTCTTGGAAATAATAGAAAAATTAGGACCTTCTTCGTATTTGCTGCATCCTAATATGCTTATCAGAATAATTAAGGAAAATATGCTCTTTGTGTTCTTCATTATAATTACTTGTAATGCTCCTAATAAATCACTGTTTTTGTACAATTTACTGTTTTATCACCTTCCTAGTTATTGTCTGTTTATCAGTTGTTATTTTAAATATTGAGCAAATATACATTATTTTAGTATGTTTTCCTAATTGTTATTGCAGCATTAAAAACTAAATAATAATTTAGAATACGCATAATTATTTAATAGTTTATCTACATTTGCTTTTTCTTATTCCCTTAATAAGGGATATTTTTGTCAACAAAGTTTTTATTAAAAATTATTTATTATGTTAAAAAACTATTTTATTAAGTACATATTCCTTTTTTTACTAGGAATAATGTCTTCTGCTCTTATTGGGCAAACAACAACTTTTAACTATACAGGTTCAGCTCAACCATGGACTGTTCCGAATGGTGTTACTTCTATAGAAGTAGATGTTTATGGAGCACAAGGTGGAGATGGAGATTATGCAACAAATTATGGTGGTAATGGAGGTAGAGTTCAGGCTATCATAGCTGTTACTCCTGGTGAAACCTTAGAAATATATGTTGGTGGACAAGGTGTGTCAACAACTACTCCAGCATCAGGTGGATGGAATGGAGGAGGAAATACTCTTAAAACTGTTGGATCAGGTATGTCAGGAACCGGAGGAGGTGGAACTGATATTAGAGTTAGTCCATATTCAGTAACTGATCGTATTATAGTTGCTGGTGGTGGCGGTGGCTCTGGTTATCAGGATTATGCTGGTGCAGCTGGTGGCGATTTGATTGGACAAGATGCAGTTGCTTATCCTTCTTTCCCTACTTCAGGTGGAAAAGGTGGTACTCAAATTGCTGGAGGTGCTGCAGGTAATTCTGCTCTTCCAAATTATTTATGTACACCTGGCACATTATTTCAAGGAGGTACAGGAGATGGTGATGGAGCAGGCAGCGGTGGCGGCGGTGGCGGCTATTATGGCGGTGGCGGTGGAATGTTCTGCGGCGGTGGCGGCGGAAGTAGTTATACTATACCTAGCGCAACCTCTGTAACTCATACTCAGGGAGTTCAAAGCGGAAATGGTATAGTTACAATAACTACTTTATGTGTTCCATTAACAATTACAACAAGCCCTGCTACTAATGTATGTCCAGGAACAATGGTAACTATAACGGCTACATCATCTAACGGCGGAACTATAACATGGGATAATGGTATTACAAATGGAATACCTTTTCTAGCAACAAGCACAACAACTTATACAGCAACAAGTTCGGATATTAACGACTGTGGTACAATAATAGAAATTGTAGTAGAAGATCTTATTAATCCAGTAAGTCCAACATTAACAGATGTAACAGGTGAGTGTACTGCTACAGCGGTAGCTCCTACTACAACTGATTTATGTGCTGGAACAATTACAGGAACAACAACAGATGCATTAACATATACAACTCAGGGAACTCATGTAATAACATGGAACTTTGACGATGGTAATGGTAATGATATTGATATAAATCAGAATGTAGTTATTGCAGATGTTACTAATCCGGTAAGTCCAACATTAGCTGATGTAACAGGTGAATGTACTGCAACAGCAGTAGCTCCAACTACAACAGATAATTGTTCAGGAACAATTACAGCAACAACAACAGATGCATTAACATATTCAACACAGGGAACTCATACTATTACATGGAACTTTGACGATGGTAATGGTAATGATATTGATGTAAATCAGAATGTAGTTATTGCAGATGTTACTAATCCGGTAAGTCCAACATTAGCTGATGTAACAGGTGAATGTACTGCTACAGCAGTAGCTCCAACTACAACAGATAATTGTTCAGGAACAATTACAGCAACAACAACAGATGCATTAACATATTCAACACAGGGAACTCATACTATTACATGGAACTTTGACGATGGTAATGGTAATGATATTGATGTAACACAAGATGTAGTTATTACAGATATTACTGCACCTACTATTGTTTGTCCTAATGACACAGTTGTTTGTGATTCTATTGTAAACTATTTAACACCAATAGGATTAGATAATTGTACAGGTCAGTCAACATTATTGACTCTTGGTTTAGGTAGTAGCTCTACTTTCCCTGTAGGCGTAACAATTGAAGAATATACCGTAACAGATATTGGAGGTAATACAGCAAGTTGTAGTTTCACAGTTACAGTAAATTCATTAATGGTAGATTTAGGTGCAGACACTACAATTTGTGCAGGAGATACTGCTACTCTTTATGCTGGAATATTTGATACATATTTATGGTCTACTGGAGAAACAACACAAACAATATTTGTTGATTCTGCTGGATTAGGAATTGGAATTCATGAATTCTTTGTTACAGCAATGGATACAAATGGCTGTGAAGCCATAGATACTGTTTTAGTTACAATAGATATTTGTAGTGGAATTGTGAGTAATGATGTGGAAAACCAAATAAAGATTTATCCAAATCCATCAACTGGCATGTATACAATTTCTGCAGATAGATATTATAGTTTTGTAATTACAGATATTGCAGGAAAGCAAATATATTCAGGGAAACTTGAAAATAAAGAAACACAGATTGATATTTCAGATGAGGCTCAGGGTATTTATTTAATTAAATTTATAAATGAAAAATTCAGTAAAACCATTAAATTAATGAAGAAATAAAATTTTCATTATTCTATATTAGAAAGGCTGCCTTAATAGGGCGGCTTTTTTTTTGTATTTATTCCAACAACACCTTACTAAATACCTCATATTTATCTGTTGTTACACGAATAATATAAATGCCTTGTGGCTCTTGGCTTAGGTCAATAGTGTTGTTTCTGCCTGTGTATACTTCTCTGCCATGTATGTCTGATACTTCTATCTTATTAATGTTTTCTGCTTTTATTGTTATTATGCCTGTTGTGGGATTGGGAAAGATGTTAATCCTATCATATTCGATTTCTTTTATTCCTACACAATCTTCGAAAGTAATATTTATTGTATCAGTGCCTAAACATGGATTTAAATCTGTTACTGTTACATAAACTGAAACTGTTACTATACCTGTTCCCGAAGAATCTATTAAAATTGTTTGAGTCATTCCCCCTGTTGACCAAATATAACTTACATATCCTGCTCCTGCATCAAGTAGAATTATGTCGCCTGCACAAATAATAGTATCTGCACCTAAATCAACAATTGGGAGTGGGTAGACAGTCAATATCATAACATCACTGGTATCGTATCCGCCAATATTTGATACTATACAGGTATAGTTAGCTGCATCGCTTATAGCAACTGAACTTATAGTAAATAGGCTATCTGTAGCCGATATAATATCTACGCCATCCTTTTGCCATTGATAAATAATACTGTCTCCTGTGGCAGAAATAAAAAAGGACATGCTATCTCCTTCACATATAGAAATATCACTAGACTGATTGTTGATATCAGGAATTATTATGTAATCAACTGTAAGTTGTGGAATAAGAGTAGGATTGCTGTATTCGTGTGGTAAAAACACAATATAATTATTAAATATATCACCAACCATCAGACTGTCAACAGAATCCTCGGTAGGTATACTTCCACTCATAGGAGCAAATGTTCCATCATCAGGGTCTTTTAGATACACTGTAAAATAATTATTTCCAATATTATAGTCGTTCAATAATATATCTTTAATATCAATTGAAGATGTCCAACCCAAAGCAGAAGCAAACCCCATTGATTGTGTAATTGTATCAGAGAAACTTAAGGTATTCCACAAAGAATCTATCACGTAATTTTCTAACCATGTTTGATTATCAACATGTATAAACATAACATCATCGTCCCAAGCAGTACTTCTTTCAAGAACATTTATATCTAATTTGACATTTGTAATTGCATTGCCTAAAGGTATTGATGAAATATCAAACTTTAAAAATGAATTTTTCCCTTCACCTCCTCCAAAGGTTATAAAATATACGTCGGCATTTGGCGTATAAACCACTGTGTGTTGAGCTAATAAAGGTTTTGCTGTTATTAAAGCAAGAATAAATAATGTTGATACTAATAATGTTTTCATAATACTAATTTTTAAGGATTTGTCAAATATAATATATTTTGGTCTGTTTTCCAAATCATTAAAATATAAAGATGTTTTATTTTTTTCCCTTAAAAAAGAAGTTATTCTGATACTTTTTATCTTTAATGCTGTGGGCTACATAAACTTTTTTCATAGTGTATGGGTCAAATCCTGTATAATACATAACTGTGGCAAGTGTCATTGGTGTGGGAGTAAAATCCTGAGCTTGCTCTGTTATCAAGTCCATTTGTTTTGCTTGTAACATTAATTCGTTCATGTCGCCATTAGTACAAGCAGGATGACTGGAAATAAAATATGGTATTAACTGATAATTTAAGTTCTCTTTTTTATTTATATTATCAAACTCTCTTTTTAGTGTTTTAAATAATTTAAAACTTGGTTTTCTCATTGCATTTAAAACAGTATCGGAAGTATGCTCAGGTGCTACTTTTAATCTGCCCGAAGTATGCTTACTTATCAACTGATGCAAATATTTTTTGTTAACGGACTTTTCCCTGTCCTTATTTTTATCGTTAAATATTAAATCGTAGCGAATACCGCTGCCAATAGAAACTTTCTTTATTTTGTCAATAGAATTTATTTTCCGGTACAATTGCAGCAACTCAGCATGACTTGTATTTAGATTTGAACATATAGAAGGATATATACACGAGTATCTTTTACAGCTTTTGCAGATATCGGGTTTTATGCCTTTCATTTTATACATATTTGCAGATGGTCCGCCAATATCAGTAATATAACCATTAAAATCGGGCATATTTGTTATTGCATCAACTTCTTTTAGTATTGAAGCCTGCGTACGACTTGAAATAAATTTACCCTGATGTGCCGATATTGTGCAAAAACTACATCCGCCAAAACATCCACGATGTATTATTACAGAATGTTTTATCATTTCGTAAGCCGGAATAGCCGGCTTTTTATAATACTTTGGATGTGGTAATCGTGTATAGGGCAAATCGTAAATTGCATCAATTTCCTTTTCGCCCAAAGGCTTTAATGCTGGATTTACAACCAATTTGTTTTTCCCTGTTATCTGTATAATCCTGTCTTGATTCAGTTTATTGCTTTCGGTTTCAATATTCTTAAAATTCTCGGCAAATTTAATTTTACTGTTAAGGCAATCGGCATGTGAATTAAGCTCAATACTTTCCCAATTATTAGTATCAATTGTTTTATTTATATCTGTAATAAAAGCTGTTTGATGTATATTGTGCAAATCTCTAATATTTTTGCCCGCAATTAAACTATTGGCAATTTCAACAATTGGCTTCTCCCCCATTCCATACACAAGCATATCTGCCTTGCTGTCAATCAATATGCTTTGCTTTAAATTATCGCTCCAGTAATCGTAATGTGTAAATCGTCGCAACGAAGCCTCTATACCTCCAATTACCAATGGAACATCAGAAAACAAGTCTTTCAAAATATTTGAATAAACAATGGTGGCATAATCAGGTCTTGCTCCGTGCCTGTCGCCAGGCGTATAAGCATCATTGTGTCTTAATCGCTTAAAAGCAGTATAATGATTTACCATACTGTCCATTGCTCCGGCTGTTACACCAAAAAATAAATTGGGTTTGCCAAGTTTTTTAAAATCGCGCAAATCGTCTTGCCAATTTGGCTGTGGCACAATTGCTACTTTTAAACCATTATTTTCAAGCACACGCCCAATAACCGCCGCCCCAAATGATGGATGATCTACATAAGCATCGCCGGTAAACAAAATAACATCAAGTGTATCCCATCCACGTGCTACAACTTCCTTTTTTGTTGTTGGCAAGAAACTATTTATGCTGTAATTCAAATTGTTTAATTTCTTGCAAATTTAAAAATTATGATTCACATTACTACATAATAATTTGCATATTCTTATTTCTGAATAACAAAGCATTGCTTATATAATCTGATAATTAATTATTACATATTTTTTTTTCTGCTATTTATTAATTAGTTTTACCTAAATTTAATTATAATTAAAACCCCCAATTATTATGAACTCAAAAAAAATCTTATTCTTTTTAACAGGAATTCTATTCTCATTTGGTTTATTTGCCCAAACCTACAACCCCGATTTCTTAGACGGGAGATTAATGTTTAAATTAAAAAATGATGTAAGCATTGAATCGGAACAAATAATTAAAAACTTACCGGCAAAAAGAGAAACCAACAAAATTGTTGACATTAATGATTATCCGGAATTTAAAGCCTTGTTATCTAATTATTCTTTCACAAAATTAGAACGACCAAGCTATTATTCTAAAAAATCTGCTTTAATGCGAATATTCAGAGTACATTTTACTAATTATTCTGATATTGATAATATAATTCGCGATTTGCAACAACTGAATATTGTTGAGTATGCAGAAAAAGAACCAATCTATAAACTCGTATTTTCGCCAAATGATGCTTATTACAGTTCATCAAATTACAGTTGGTATCTCGATTTAGTTAATGCTGAACAAGCATGGGATATCAGCCTTGGCGATAATGCCATTAAAGTTGCTATTGTTGACAATGCGGTATTTTGCGGACACAGCGATCTAACAACATTTACTCAACGTGATGTTGCTGATAATGACAATGATGCTACTCCTCCTGAAGAATCCGGTGTTGATTTTATGTGGTCACACGGAACTCATTGTGCAGGACTTGCTACAGCTGATATTAATAATGGAACAGGAATGCCGTCATTAGGAGGCAATGTTGAATTAATTGGTGTTAAGGCCACTCCTGATGCAGGAACTAGTAATTCTGTTTACTACAGTTATGATGGCGTACAATGGGCATGTCAAAATGGAGCCAATGTTGTTAGTATGTCTTTTGGTGGAGGAGGCTCACAAGCTTCTTTTCAAACTTTAATAAATTCATATCCTGGAATTGTATTTTTAGCAGCTGCCGGAAATGATGGCATAACAACCATTCAATATCCCGGAGGATATAATAATGTTATTTGTGTTGGTTCTTGTGATTATGATGATACACGCTCAAGTTTTTCTAATTATAATGGAGGCACAACTTGGGTTGATATTGCTTCTCCCGGTGGTTATTCTTTTAGCGGATTATTAAGCACTGTTTATACAGCAGGTGGTAACAATTATGGACAAATGGGCGGAACTTCTATGGCTACTCCATTTGCGGCAGGATTAGCAGGATTGATGCTAAGCCTTAATCCATCAATGTCGCCTACTGAAATACTTAACTGCATGACAAGTAGTGGTGTAAATATAAACCAAGATATTGGACCAAGAATTGATGCTTATGGTGCTGTACAATGTGTTCAATCAACATTAACAGGCGACCCTTTTGCAAATTTCATTGCAGACAATCCAAGCATTACTGTTGGAAACTCTGTTACATTTACTGATTTATCAAACGATGGAGGTAATACAATTACAGATTGGCAATGGACTTTTACAGGAGGTTTACCCACATCATTTATCGGACAAACACCTCCGGCAATTACATATAACAATACAGGAGTATATACAGTTTCTTTAATCGTTACAAATTCTCAAAACTCAGATACCGAAACTAAAACAGATTATATTAATGTAACTGTTGAACCTTATGGAGCATGGATTGAACAAGCTACTGGCTTTTCAACAGTTTCAAGAGGTATAAATTATATTTCAATTGTTGATGCTGATATAATTTGGGCTACTGCTTATGATGGCTCAGGTGGTGGAGCAAATATACAGGAATTCACAAAAACAATTGATGGTGGTGATAATTGGACACCTGGAACAATTAATATTGGTAATACACTACTTGGTGTTTCTATGATTCATGCTTTTGATGAAAACACAGCATGGCTTGCAGCTTATCCAAATGGGACAGGACAAACAGGTGGTATATGGAAAACAACAAATGGTGGTTCAACATGGACACGACAAAATTCTGCTACTTATAATGATGCTTCATCATTTACAAATGTGGTTTATTTCTGGGACGCAAACAATGGTTTCTGCCAAGGAGACCCAATAAACGGTGATTTTGAACTTTATACAACTACAAATGGTGGTACAACTTGGACACTTGTTACAGGGGCAAATATCCCAGATCCTGAATCAGGTGAATATGGCTATACAAGACAAATTGAAGTTGTTGGTGATGTTGTATGGTTTACAACAAACCATGGAAGAATATATCATTCTACCGACAGAGGATATAACTTTAGTGTTTATCAATCTCCCTTAAGTGATTTTGGCGGAACCTCAATGAGTGGTAATCTATCATTTAAAGATGCTAATACAGGTCTTATTGTTGATGTTAACAATGTGGTTTACGAAAGCACAAATAGTGGTTCAAGTTGGATTACAGTTACAACAACCGGAAATATTTTTAATGCCGGATTATGCTTTATTGAAGGAACAGATATAGTATTTACCACAGGTCAAACAGGTTCATCATATAGCGAAGATGGAGGAACAGCATTTAATCCAATAGATACAGAACAACATACAGCAGTTGAATTTATTAATTCAGGAACAGGATGGTCTGGGTTTTTTAATGAAAGTTCAACATCAAAAGGTATTTGGAAATGGGAACCAATATCAACATTAGTTGCTGAATTTTCAGGAATTCCAACTACAATTTGTGCAGGCGGTTCTGTAGATTTTACAGATCAAACCACAGGAGGAACACCAACATCATGGGATTGGTCATTTCCGGGCGGAACTCCTTCAAGTTCAGCACTTCAAAATCCTACAATAACTTATAATACTCCGGGTATTTACGATGTAACTTTAATTGTTGATGATGGGAATGGTCCTGTTAATACAACTATAACAAGTTACATTACAGTAAATGATGTTCCTGCTCAGCCAAGTGCTATTAATGGCGATACCGCACCTTGTGAGGGAGCTACAGAAGTTTATGATGTTACATTAGATTTTGGAACAACATATTCCTGGACTTTACCGGGTGGATGGACAGGTACCAGTACTACTAATTCAATTTCTGCAACTGTAAGTTCTACAGCAGGAACAATTACTGTTACACCATCAAATTCTTGTGGAACAGGTACAGCTCAAACATTAAGTGTCTCTCCTTTAACTATACCTGCTCAACCTAGTACAATTACAGGAAATTCTCCTGTATGCGAAACTGCAACTGAAGTATATTCTGTTACTAATGTTGCTGGTGTTACATATACTTGGGGCTTACCGGCCAGTTGGACAGGAACAAGTACTACTAACTCAATTTCTGCAACAATTGGAGCAAGCGGAGGTACAATAACAGTTACTCCTTCTAATGCTTGTGGCTCCGGATCGGCAGAAACATTAGTTGTTAGCGTAAACAATGTTCCTTCACAACCAAGTGCAATTTCAGGAGCTATTGATATTTGCAATGGAGATGTTGAAATATATGATGTTACCGATGAAGGCGTAACTTATACATGGACTTTACCAACAGGATGGACAGGTACAAGCACAACAAATTCTATTACTGCAACTGCCGGTGCTACTTCAGGTACTATTACAGTAACTCCATCAAACTCTTGTGGTAATGGTACTGCACAAACATTAACTGTTAACGTAAGCGATGTTCCTGCTCAACCAAGTGTTATTAACGGAGATAACGCACCTTGTGATGGAACTACAGAAATTTATGATGTTACTCTTGAAGCCGGTGTTACTTACGTATGGACTTTACCGGCAGGATGGACAGGAACAAGCACTACTAACTCTATTTCTGTTACTGTTGGTGCAAATCCAGGTGTGATTACTGTTACTCCATCTAACTCTTGTGGAACCGGCACAGCTCAAACATTAAATGTTACAAGTGTTGTTATACCGGCTCAGACTTCAGTAATATCAGGAAATACAACAGTTTGTGAAGCTACGAGTGAAATATATTCTGTTACAAATGTTACAGGTATTACATATATTTGGGACTTACCGGCAAGTTGGACAGGAACAAGCACTACTAACTCAATTACTGCAACAATTGGTACAATCGGAGGTACAATAACAATTACTCCAACTAACTCTTGTGGCAGCGGGCCGGTAGAAACAATAGTTGTTAGCGTAAATAATCTTCCTGCACAACCAAGTGCTATTTCAGGAACTGTTGATGTTTGTGAGGGAGATGTTGAAATATATGATGTAACTGATGAAGGCGTTACTTACGCATGGACTTTACCGACAGGATGGACAGGTACAAGTACTACAAACTCTATTACTGCAACTGCAGGTGCTAATTCAGGTACTGTCACAGTAACTCCATCAAATTCTTGTGGTAATGGTACTGCACAAACATTAACTGTTAACGTTGCATCTGTTCCTTCTGCATCATTTTCTTATGTTGATAATAATGGCGATGTAACATTTACAAATACTTCTTCACCTAACGGAACAACATTTTATTGGTATTTTGGTGATGGAAATACAAGTAATATGGAAAATTCTGCTCACACATATTTGAGCTCAGGCAATTACGATGTTACTTTTATCGTAACTAATTCCTGTAGCAGCGATACTATTATAACTACCATTAATGTTTTAATTATGGATATTGTGGAATTTGGGAATGCTTTTATTAGTGTTTATCCTAATCCAGCTAATGACATTATAAATATTAAATTGGATAACATTAATTATGATATTGATTACACTTTACTTGATATTAATGGTAAAATGATTGCTTCAGGCACAATTAAAGCAAATAGTAATATTAAGCAAATTAAACTTACTGATTTTGCTGCCGGAGTTTATAATCTTAAACTAAATTCAAAAAATGAAACTATTAACAAAAGGGTAATAATACAGTAAATTCAAATACTCACTATAAAAAAAAAGCTGCTTTAAATTTTTAAAGCAGCTTTCTTTATTTTGACTTTTTAATTTTGTCTTTTGCTTTATTAATCCCCCATCTGTTCTTTTAATCTTGCCTGATCATAAATACGCTGTTGCAAAACTCTGGAATAGCTTAATGCTTTTTTAATACGAAAATCAGAATATGATTTTTTTGCCCAATCAAGTGCTACGTCTAAATCGCCTTGCACTTCTGCTGCCAATGCAAGGTTATAGGCAGCATAACCTCTTATTTTAATATCTGGGTCATCTATGTTTCTCGTCCATATTTCCTTTGCCTTATCCCACTCCTGTGCTTTAACATTAAACTTTGCATTTTTAAAATCATCGTTGCCTTTTTTGTAATAACTTCTGCCAACCCAAACCCACATTGGAGAAATTCTTATACCATATTGTTGGCCGGCAAAAAACCCGGCATCTTTGATAGCTATTCTTGAAATTGGAAGTTTTCTTTTTGCTTCTTCTTCCGATAATCCAACACCCTTCCAGTGCATATGGTCAACAAATACATTTTGGTCAACAATTTTATTTTTTGCCGGATAATATATTCTCCAGCCTGCTTCAATTCCAATGTCCAAATGTGCAGTGTATTCCATATAGGTAATGGTTTGGTCATCTTTCTTTTTTGTTTTTTCTTTACTAGTCATAGACCTTCCAACATTAGAATCGAATGTTTCAAGCAGAATTAAAGCATCGGCAGAATATTCCTTACAAATTTCTTTTACTTTGCTCCATTCAAGTGGTTCAGCAAATTTTGATGTACCTGTCCCTTTAATATCTATTCCATTAGGAACAGTAATCTTAAATCTTGGAGAACTTAATAAAGCATCGGCAACTCCATTTACTGTCCTGCCCGAAGCTTCTCTGTCAACAAATAAGCCTTCTCCTGATAATACACCTTCTACAATATTTCCAAGATGACTTCCCTTTCCCGGCAAACTCCTGTTTACTACAGCAAGTGTTTTTATGTTTGAAGGAACTGTAATTTGTGCAGGTTTTAGAACATTTACAGATAGGCTTGCTGTTTTGCACGATGAAAATAAGTATGCTGAAATTATAAGAACGAATGTTAGTTTAATGTAGTTTTTCATAGTAATAATTTTAAGGTTGTTATTTAATAGCTTCCAAAGTATTTTCTTAAAAACCATTCCACTGTAATAAACAAAATTAATAAAAAGAAAATTAATTTTATATTTATTACTTCCATTAAATTTTTTTCTGAATATGAAACCGGTACAATATTTTTATTATTTATAATTTCATCATAAATATCTAAAATGTCATCGGGATAATACAATTTGCCATTGGTATTTTCTGCTATCTGATATAACAGCTTATGATTTGCATTAGTGTTTTGAGCTTCTATGCTTACGTCTATAACAGTAAATTTGCCTGAATAATTTATAATATCATCTTTAATTTTAGTACTGGCTTTAAATGTATAATCTCCTGCAGGGAAATTGCCTGCATTTAGCATATATGAACTTGTGCTTTTATTAAATACATAAGGGAATTTTTGTTTTTCGGAATTTACAATTTCAATATTTACTTCTGATTCGTTTATTAATTCATAATTATCGTTATAAATTTCGGCATTGAATATTAAGGGATCTAGTTCGCTATAAATGTTTTTGAAATTAACAATAAACTTCTTTTTACTTACTTTTAATGCCAAATACTGAAAAATCTTATTTATCAGAACATCAAAATTATTGTGGGTTGAATTGTGTATGTAATCATAAATTCGCCATCGCCAAATTCCTTCTCCTGCAATAATTCCTATTTTTTGTTCACCTGTTTTAGTAAAAGCAATTAATGGTTTTGAAGTATTAATGCCTATAATTTGCTGATATATTAAAACATTTGAGTTTGCAGGTAACTTATATTCGCCAAACGGGGTTATTAGCGGAGGAACTATTTTAAGAAATTCTTCTGTTTCCTTATCTATTCTGAATAAAATAAATTCTTTATTCAAATTAGCAGTGCTTTCTTCAAACCTGTTTTTGCTTTGGTCAACCCTAAAACCAGTATTCAGATTATTAAATCTTCTCATTGATACTTGCCCACCCATAATAAACAATACAGGAATTTTCTTTGTGAATATTGTATTCAATATTTTTATTGCCGGATATTTTTCTGTTGGCAGTTGATGAAGAATTACAAGGTTGTAATCGGTAATATTATCATTATAAGTTTCAAAATTTGAAATTGTCAAATCAAAATTATCATTAGTTTCCAAAGCATTTTTTATTGCTGAGATATCGGGATGTGAAGAATTTGACAATAATAATATTTTTTGTTTTCCATCAATAACATCAACAACTATATCTTTAAAATTATTTTTAACATTTATTTCTTCATCATTTGGTGTAAGACTAATCAAATAATGCTGTACTCCCACCGCAGTAGCTGTTATTTCAAAGTTTATTTCTTCAAAATAATTGTCTGAGCTAACATTAATATTCTTTTTAAAAATTACTTGTTTATTATGCACAAGTTTTAATTCCGTTGATACACCATTAAGTTTTTTTATATCAACATAAACACGAACAGGAAATTTATTACCCAAAAACGCGATCTTATTATAATTAAGCTCCGATATTGCAATATCCTTATAAGTACCTGTATCGCCCAAAGCGAGAGTATAAACAGGGAAATCGAAATCTTTAATATCGTATAAGGGATTTGAACCATTATTATAAATTCCGTCGCTTGCAAGTATTAATGCTCCTATATTTCTGTTAGAATACAATTGCTTTATCTCATTAAAAAGATTTGTGTAATTGCTAAGCTTCCCGTTATAATCAAACAGCAAATTATTGCTTACAACATTGCCAAACGATAAGGTTTTAAGCTCATACTTATTTTCCAGCTTTTCTACAAGTTTATTGAGTTTTGCAGGATACTCGTTTTTATAAAAGCTGCTATCCTTATTTATTATTATTGAACCAGAATTATCTTGTGCAATAAGAATTATAGGTTTCTGAATATTTTGCTTAAGGCTTTTTATTAAGGGAGATAATAAAAGAAAACTTATAAAAAAGATAAATACAAACCTTAAAACAAACAGCAATCGTATTTTCCATTTTGCAACTTCATTAAAACTACTGTCTTTTCTGTATAAAAAATACGTAATAAGTAAGGAGCCTATTAAGCATACAGGTATAAACCAAAGAGAATATTCTGTTTTAATTGAAAGATCCATAACAAAAATTATGGCTTCAAAGGTAGAATAAAAGTTTTTGGAAATGAAATTTGGATTGCTACTTGTAAGTTTTGGCTACAATACTTCAAGCATTTGTTATTATAATGAAATTTGCGTATTTTTGAGAATATTATAACTGACAAATAGCGCTGTAACTGGCATTGTTAAGGCAACTACGTTTTGGTGAGTTTATTTGGTTGTACTCAATCTAAAATAACTAACATGAAAAAAACAGCAATAATATTAATAATATTTTTGGCATTTGCATATAGTTCATATGGTCAAAATGGACAAAACATGGAGATTTATTTTTCAAACCCGATATCTATAGATTCAAGTAGTATCATTTTAATTCCTGTGAGGTATAATGCCAAAGAAAGCACAAATTCCAGCAAAGCTCATATGCGAAGAAACTACTTAGCAAATATTTTATTTATTAATACTTCTCAAAATACTGAGAGATATTTATTTGAAAATAATACATTTATTGTTCCCATTAAAAAGACAGATGGTTATTACTATTATAGTAAAATTGGTTCTCGGCAAAGGGGTACAGCCAATATTTGTTCAAAGAAAATACTATACTTGGTTAAGAATAATGACAAAAACGGTAATAGAAAAATAGATCGTTATGATCCAAACATTTTATATGTTTCAGATATTAATGGAATGAACCTGCAATGCCTTACAAGTAAGAATGAGAATGCAGTTGATTTTTTTGTAGATGAAGATAAAAACACCATTATGGTAAAAATTCAAAGAGACTATAATCAAGATAATGTATTTTCTCATGACGATAAAGATTACTACTATATTATATTTGACTATAGAACTCTAAAAGAAATTAAAAAAATAAACATAAAAAACTGAGTGCTAAAAGCATAATTAAAAAAAGAAAATATGAAAAATCTATATTTATTATTAGCAATAGCAATTATATCAACAAATTTGGTATTTAGCCAGACAGATGAACATACTGAAAAACTTGTCAAGTTATACCAACAAAAAGAGTTTGATGCAATTATAAAATACAAACGTAAAAAGACAAAAATATTCAGTGCTGAAGCTTTATATTATAAAGCTATGGCATATTACATGAAAGAAGATGACAACAATGCTTTAAAATACTTTGATCTGGCAATACAAAAAGGTACTGCTAATGAAAAAGTATATTTCTACAAAGGAATAACTTTATTTTACTTGAAAAAATATAATGAATCATTAAAATGTTTTGATAAAGCTATTGATATTTCTCCTGATAATCCTGATTTATATGCACTAAAAGGAGAAGTATATGTACAGATGAATGAACTCGATTCTGCAATATTTTTCTTTAATACAGCAACTCAATTTGAAAATTGCAACCTAAGAACTTATTTATTAATGGGAGATGCTTATCAACAACAGAAAAATTACGACAGATCATTAAAGACTTATAAATCAGCATTTGAAAAACTTGAGCCTAACAATGACCAACACAAGCTCTGTAGTTACAATATAGGCTTAACGCAACAGCTTATGGAAAATTTTGAAGAAGCCGCAAAAACATTTGAAAAACACATATTATTATACCCTAAAGACTATCCGGCTATCGCAAAATTGATCCAGATACTACATTCATTACAGGAATATGATAAAAGTAAACAATACAAAGAAACACTTTATAAAGCTTATGATGAAAATAAGTTGCCAAATCATATGAGAATGATGTACTGTTTCAATCAATTGAAATGGGGTAATATAACAGTTTTTGCATTTGAAGTTTTTGACGAATTCAAAAATGATGTAATAATCTGTAAGCATAAGTTTATTATTCCCGATGACAAAAAAGAAATGGAATATAAAATTCAATCGGAATTGGATACTTTAAATGGAGATAGTATTTATGTATTGCGTTTAATAAAAGATGACACTCTCTATACTTATCATAATTACTTATTTAAAGAAAATATTGATTACATCAAATTAAAAAAAGCAGTACTTGATATATTAAATAAAAATGTTGAACCTACTAATAAATTAAGTCCATATAGCGAATGGATAGCAAAACTCAGTGCAGAAAAAAACAACTTGGCAAATCTTAATAACGATGGTTCATCTTATGAAAAAGCAGTAATAGTAAAAAATATAACCGAAGAATACGAATGGATACGTAAATATTATCCTGGAAATTCATTTTTACAACAATCGTTAAATTTTTATAATGATAAACCATATGATATTCTAAGAATTGAGACAATTGATGGTGAAACAAAAGATGTGTACTTTGATATTTCAAAATTCTTTGGAAAAGGATTTTAGATAAAGGATATACTGTGTTCTTTCAGTATAAAACAACACTAATCAGAATTTACCATAATGGCAACAGTATTAATAACAGGAGGAACAGGGCTTGTCGGCAGACATCTGTGTAAAAGATTGCAAGAAAAAGAATATAAGGTTATAGTTTTGAGCAGAGTAAAGAAATATGATTCAAATACACCTGTTTATACCTGGAACCTTGATAAAGAAGCTATTAATACGACTGACTACATTATACACCTTGCAGGTGCAAATATTGGCGATAAAAGATGGACTAACAGAAGAAAACAAATAATAATTGACAGTCGTGTAAAAACAGGACAATTGATTTTTGACAAAATAAAAGAATGTAACAAAGAGCTTAAAGCTTTTATATCAGCATCGGCAATAGGATATTATGGTACAATAACATCAAACAAAATATTTACTGAAACAGATTATCCTGCCAACGACTTTTTAGGAAAAACATGTAAGCAATGGGAACAATCAACCGACAGATTTAAGGAATTAGGTATAAGAACAGTTAAGATCAGAACAGGCGTAATACTCACAAAACAAGGTGGTGCATTAGCAAAAATGATTAAACCTATTAAAATTGGAATTGGCTCAGCATTGGGTAACGGGAAACAATACATACCCTGGATACACATTGACGACTTATGCAATATCTATATCAAAGCAATAGAAGATACAAAAATGACAGGTGTCTACAACGCAGTAGCACCCGACCACAAAACAAACAAGGAATTTACCCAAACGTTGGCTCATGTTCTAAAAAAACCTTTTTGGTTTCCAAATGTTCCTGCAATTTTAATGAAGCTAATGTTTGGCAAAATGTCAGAAATGCTATTAAAAGGAAGTAGAATTTCAGCCGACAAGATTAATTCAACAGGATACAACTTTTTATTTCCTAAACTTGAAAGTGCATTAAATAATTTAATGAAAGAATAAAATTATCTGAAAATTTATGTAACTTTGTTTTTATAAAAATATAAATTATTTTTCAAAATATAAACTAAATATAAAGTCATGACCGATAAGATTTTAGAAATAATGCCTCCAGGAGTAATTTCAGGCAATGATGTTCAAAAAATATTTGAAATAGCCAAGAAAAACAAATTTGCAATTCCTGCAGTAAATGCTATTGGAACAAATTCAATTAATGCTGTTCTTGAAGCTGCAAAACTGGTTAATTCTCCTGTAATAATTCAGTTTTCTAATGGTGGAGCACAATTTGTTGCAGGAAAATCTTTATCCAATGAAGATCAGGATGCTTCAATAAGCGGAGCAATTGTAGCAGCCCAGCACGTACATATTATGGCAGAAGTATATGATGTTCCTGTAATTTTACATACCGACCATGCTTCCAAAAAACTATTACCATGGATAGACGGTATGCTTGATGCCGGAGAAGACTTTTTTGAAGCTTATGGCATTCCAATGTATAGCTCGCACATGCTTGATCTTTCTGAAGAACCTATAAAAGAAAACATAGAAATATGTAAAAAATATCTTGAAAGGATGAGCAAAATTGATATGACACTGGAAATTGAACTCGGAGTTACAGGCGGAGAAGAAGATGGTGTGGATAATACAGAAATTGATAATTCAAAATTATATACACAACCGGAAGAAGTTGCTTACGCCTACGAAGAGCTAATGAAAATCAGCGACAAGTTCACAGTCGCAGCTGCCTTTGGCAATGTTCACGGAGTATATAAGCCAGGTAATGTACAGCTTACTCCAATTATATTAAAAAACTCTCAGGAGTTTATTGAAAAGAAATTCAAAACAGAAAAAAATCCTGTAAACTTTGTATTTCATGGCGGAAGCGGTTCAAGTAGAGAAGAAATTCGCGAAGCTATTTCTTATGGAGTTATTAAAATGAATATTGATACAGATACACAATGGGCTTTTTGGGATGGAGTGCACAAAAACTACAACAAGAAAAAAGACTACTTACAAGCACAAATTGGAAACCCTGATGGCAACGACAAGCCAAATAAAAAACATTACGACCCAAGATCTTGGTTACGTGAAGGTGAAAAAACTTTGGTAGAAAGATTAAAAATTGCTTTTGAAGATTTAAATTGTATAAACAGATGAAAAAAAAAATTATAAGCTATTTTGTTTTTATTTCTTTTATTTTGCTTTCATCTTGCATTGCTGAATGGGACAAGAGCCTTGAAACAAAAACAATAGATTCAGAGATAACAGAATCTTCGGAATTCTTTAACAAAGAAAACATTGATATTGATGTAAGTAAATATCGTAATAAATTATCAATAAAAATGGAAATTGATCTGCCTTACGATTTTGAATTTCCTGTTGACACTACATATGGATATCAGTTAGTAAACACATATTTCTATTTTAATTTTTTAATTGACGGAAAACCAATTGAAGCAGATAAATTTTTACTCGACAATTATAAAAAAAGTCAGATAAATAAAGATGGAACTGTTTCTTTTCGCTCAAACTTGAAAAATATCAATATTAAAAACAAATTCAAAATTGATGTTCCTATGTATGTTTTCCATAATGTAAAAAATGGCAAGCAAAAAATTGAACTTGAAATTTATCAGAAACATTTTCAAAATACCAAAACATACAATTACGAAACAGGTAATGATGATGAACCAATTTTAATAGATGATAAAAAAATATGGTGTAAAATTGAATTTGAAATTGATGTTCCGGAAATATATTTAACAAAAATTTATACCGATAGCATTATCTTAATAGATGATGAAACATTTTCTCCAAAAGGAATGGATTTTTCATTTCGTGATGGTTACCCCGACATTTACTGGAAATTATATTTCCCCTGTAAATCAAATAGAAATAATAAATCTCCTTATTATAAATCTGCCGTAGAAAAATATGCAACATCATACTCAGGAAAAGAAACGGTTAAATTATATCACTACGGAAAAAAGAAAAAAATTAAAATAGGTGTTTATGATAAAGATGATATGAGCAAAGATGATGTAATAGGAACTTGGTTTGGTAATATTGATGATATTAGGCAGGAAAATGAAAATTATACAAAATTATCATTTGATAATGTTGAATTTTTCAAAATTAAGGCAAGCAAAAAAGATATACTGGTAAATTAATAATAAATTCATATTTTTATACCGACTTTGAAAAATTTTAAATCTTAAAATCATGGATAAAAAATTACTAAAGAAAATTACTAAATGGGCTAGGAAAAAAGACATTCGTTTACCCCAGAATCCTGAAGAAATTGAGACACTTAAAAAGCTAAATTTCAGTAATAAACAGCTTGATAAGTTGCCCGAAGCTATTGCAATATTTACCAATCTTGAGATTTTAGATATTAGTTCTAATAATTTAACTGAAATACCTGACGAAGTTATGTACCTGAAATCTTTAAAACATATTAATTTATCAAGAAATATGTTTAAGGTGGGTTCTAAAAATTAGTTTTTTCTGTTGATTTATCGAAGACCGTAGAACCCATTAACGATTTTCAAAAAAATCTACTGCAATATTACAAAATTTATTTCATATTACTCAAATTAAATTTCAAGA
>Ga0208648_1000055_pt1 | contig 110435 bp, 86 predicted proteins | sample AntAceMetag02UKL_FD_184772 | JGI IMG/M metagenome (GOLD analysis project Ga0208648, IMG submission 184772) | Saline lake microbial communities from Ace Lake, Antarctica - Antarctic Ace Lake Metagenome 02UKL (SPAdes) (version 2) | ecosystem: Environmental > Aquatic > Non-marine Saline and... | reverse complement strand
CTACAAATTCCATTTGGTATGTTCAGCCAGACTTTCCAATAAACCCAAGTTTCAATTGGTCTTTATCAGAAGTTAAGCCCAGTCTTGAAAATAGCGAAGTATTTGCAAAATACTCTGCCCTTACTTCAAAAATAGATTTTGAATTTATGGGTGGATATACTTGGGATGATAATCCAACAATGCACGTTCAAAAAGAATTTGGTATGGATACAACAACAATGCCTCCATCACCAATATTAACGAGTTTAAATATAACACCTGAACACCATCGCTTATATATTGGAGGTGGTTCATTTAGTACAGAAATTAAAGGAATAATTCTACGTGGTGAGGGTGCATATTATAATGGAAAGTATTTTCAAACAGAAGATCCACTTGCTATTGATGCTCTATTGCAAAAAGACTATTTACATTATCTTATAGGAGTTGATTTTAATATTAAAGATGTAAAATTCAGTACACAATTTATTCAAGAAGTAATATTAGATTATAATGAAAATATGCTTAATGAAGAAATGCAAAATACTGTCACATTATTAGCACGTTATGATATGCTTCGTGAAACATTACACATTGAACTATTTTCATACATTGGATTAACAAATGAAGATGCCCTAATAAGACCAAAAATCACTTATGATTTTGACGATAGTTTCTCAATATTATTTGGTGCAAATATCTTTGTTGGTGAAGATGAAGGTCGATTTGGTCAATATAAAGATAACTCTATGGGTTATGTAAAATTAAAGTATAGTTTTTAAAAAAATACATATATGATGCTGAAAGTAAAATTGACAATATATTTATTCTTGTTTATAGTATTTGCCTCATTTGCACAACAGGCTGATGATATAATTGGTAAATATAGTTTGCCAAATAAATTAGATGTAAAGATATTTAAGGTAAATGATAAATATTATGGAGAAATAATTGCTCTAAATGGATATGAAAATGGACAAACTAAAGATTTTAAGAATCCTGACAAATCAAAGCATAGTGATCTCTTATTAGGAAAATTGATTATACAAGGTCTTGAATTTGATAAGAATGATAAAGAATGGATAAATGGGAATATGTATGGTGCAGAGAAAGGAATGGTATTTAATTTGAGAATTACTGACGTAAAAGAAAAATATATAGAGGTTGTTGGTTCAAAATATTTATTCTGGAAAACTCTTATTTGGGAAAAAATATAATACCTAAGAATCTAGTGTTTTAATTAAAAAAAATGAAAACTATATTAAAATATGTAAGGCCTTTAAGTATACTTGTTTTGATTATCTTTAACACTAATCTTATAAATGCACAGGTAGAAGAGGTTTATCGTATTCTAATTACGGGGAATACTTCAAAAGGGAATTACGATTTTAGTTTAATTAAAAAATGGGAGAAAGTATCTCAGAACTCTAATAACTCAGCATTCTTGATGCTTGGAAATATTTATAATTCTGAAAAAAATATCTTAAAAGAAGAAATTTTTCAAGGCGATAAATATCCATTACTTCTTGCACCAGGAGAAAAAGAGTGGGCAAATGGCAGGTTCTCTGGAAAGAAGATTATAAAAGACATTGAGAAGAAGTTGCAAAAACAGTATGATGGTGATACTTATATGCCATTTGCTGCCTGCCCTGGACCTAAAGAAGTAGTATTAAATGACAATTTAGTAGTAATCTTATTAGATACATACTGGTGGGTACATATACATGACAGACGTTTTAATAAATGTGGAATTGAAACAAATTCAGATGTTTTAGTTCAGATTGAAGATTTGATTAGAAAGCACTATTCATCTAAACATATAGTGATTGCAGGACACCAGACACTTAAAAGTTATGGAAATAGTGATGGATATTTCTCATTTAAACAACAAGTTTCTCAAGTCCCTTATGTTATGGCCAGAAAAATAATTGGGACAAAGAAAGACAATCACCACCCAGATTTCAAAGAATTTCGAAATGCAATGCTTATTTTGTTGGAAAAATATCCTGATATCATATATACTTCCGCTGGTGATGCAAATTTACAGTATTTTTCACTAAATCATGTTCATCATATAGTTTCTGGTTCTTTTGAAAAAACAAGGTTTGTTAAATCTTCACTACCAGAATTTAGTAAATCAGAAAAAGGTTTTGCTTATATGAACTTTTCAAATAAAGGTAGTTGTGAGTTGGTTTTTACAGGATCCCATGATGAATTATTTCGTAAAACAATTTACAAAAAGATATTTATAAGTAAGGACAAACAAAACAATAATATTACGCAATTTCCAGATAGTATCTCATCTAAAATTACTGACAGATACAATAGAGCTAGTTCGAATTATTTTTGGATGGGTGAAAATTACCGTGATATTTGGAATACACCTATAAGAGTATCTGTTTTTAATATAAAAACAAAAATGGGGGGATTACATATTGTTAAACGTGGAGGTAGCCAACAAACACTGTCGCTCAGACTCGAAGATAAAGATGGGAAACAGTATGTATTGAGATCTATTGAAAAAAATGTCGAAGGTGCATTACCAAATGAATTGAATAATACATTTGCAGTAAATATGGTGCAAGATCAAATTTCAGCTGCAAACCCTTATGCAGCATTGGTTGTTGCAGAATTATCAGAAGCAGCAGGAATTTTTCATACAAATCCAGAAATTGTTTTTGTTCCTGATGATTATAATCTAGGAATATACAGACAAGATGTTGCTGGAAGACTTTATCTTTTTGAAGAACATCCTAATAAAAACAGGAGTAATGTGGCAAGTTTCGGGAATTCTGAAAAAATAATTTCTACAAAAAAGATAATTAAAGAAATATCCAACAATAAAGATTGTTCTTTTGACAAAGAAGCTGTTCTCAGAGCCAGATTATTTGATATTATTATTAATGATTGGGACAGACATGAAGATCAATGGAAATGGGCTAGTTTTAAAAATAAAGAAAACACTATTTATAAGCCTATTCCAAGAGACCGTGATCAAGCATTTTTCGTAAATCAAGGTCTTATTCCTTGGATTGCAAAACAAAAAATCCTTTTTCCTAAAATCCAAGGATTTGATGAATATACAGAAAATATTAAGGGACATGCTTTTAATGCCCGATTTTTTGACAGAACATTTTTAATCCAATCAAATTGGAAAGATTGGCAACAACAGATAGATTCTCTTAAAACATTACTAACATCTTCAAAAATTGATAAAGCGGTATTGTGTTTCCCAAAAGAAATTCAGCCATTATGTGCGACTCAAACAGCAGAAATTTTAAAAAAAAGACTGGATAATTTAGAAGTAATGGCTCAAAGATTATATCTATTCCTTGCTAAAGATGTGGATATTACTGGGACTAATGAAAAAGATATGTTCATAATTAATGTGCCCAATGATACAACAATACAAATATCAATATATCACCTAAAAAAGAAAAATAAAAAAGGAGATAAAATATTTAATCGGATTTTTTATGCTTCAGAAACAAAAAAAATTAGGATTTATGGATTAGATGATAACGATATTTTTCTCATAGAAGGAAGTTTAAAAAACAAAATTGACTTATCAATTATTGGTGGAGATAATCATGATGAAATAAGTTATAATGGCAAAAAAACGCCGCATTTTATTACTATATACGATGAGAAGAGTACAAGTATTTCTAACAATTTAAAAAGACACCATACCTTTATTTATGATAATTATAAACTGAAATATGATAGAGAATCATATGAATATGATATTGTTTATCCCCGTTTGTTTGTGGGTTATAATCAGGATGATGGTATTTTTCTAGGAGGAGGGCCTATATTCAACAAATTTTCACGTTATAAACGTCAGAAAGTAGAGATGCGTGCCAATTATGCCCACTTAACAAAAGCATTTAATTTCTTTTTTGCAGAAAAGACTATTTATCCTTTAAAGCATTTTGAATTAGGCTTAGTTGTAAATATAAAATCTCCCAATTATGTAAATAATTATTTTGGAATGGGAAATGAAACTGTTTGGCTAGTTAAAAAATCAGAAAAAGAGTATTATCAAACAAGAATGAAAGAATATTATATAAAAACAGATTTTATAAAGTATTTGAATAAAGATGAGAAACATAAAGTGGGACTTAGTTTCTTTTATAAAAGTATTGATGTGGAAATTAATAATGACCGTTTTATTTCTGATTTTTCACTAAACAATCTTAATATTAATGATTTGAAACCGCATTCTTTCGCTGGAGTTTCAATGAACTATAAATTAAATACTATATCAAAACACGAGAAAAAAAAGGAAGAAGAATTTGGAGGAAGTAATATTTTTCAAACTAAAGGAATGCAAGTTGAAATTGAAGCATCAAGATTTACAAGATTAAATAATGTATCTAAAAGTTTTACAAAAATAACAGGACTTTGGAAATATTATTTGAGCTTTTCTCAACGCCCTAGAGTTGTTTATGCACTGAAAGTTGGTGGAGAGAAACTTTTTGGAGATTATGTATATAATGAAGCTTCAAAACTGGGACAAAAGGAAAATTTAAGAGGTTTTCGTAATACAAGATTTTATGGAGATGCTTCGTTTTACGTAAATACTGAAATACGTATTAGAGTAAAACAATTTAGAACATATGTCTTAAATGGTACTGCTGGATTGTTATTATTTAATGATGTAGGGCGTGTTTGGTTTGATGATCAAAAGTCAAGCACTTGGCACGATGGTTATGGCTTGGGATTATGGTGGTCTCCTTTTGATATGGCTCTTTTAAGTCTTACTTACGCAAAAAGTATAGAAGATAATCTTATTAATTTTAAAATAAAATATCAATTATAAAACTATGTATAGACTTATTATATTTATCATTCTGATAATTATATCATTAGATGTTTTGGCAATTTCGAAGATTTATTTGATTAGACATGCAGAAGTTCAAATTGAAAATCCTGGCTGGTGTAGATCTGAGACTGCTATAGAATATAAAAAACAATATAATAAAAATCATATTCAAGAATTTAAAAAAGATATTGTATTAGAAAAGATTGATTCTTATAGGTCAATTGATACTGTTTTTTGCAGTCCACAAAAACGAGCCATTGAAACCGCAAATGCTATATTTAATAAGAGTGTAATACTAAATATTAATGATAATTTGATGGAACTCGATTATCCTGTTATAAACATGGATTTAATAAAGCTTCCCTTAAAAGTATGGTTAACAATTTCTTTTATTAAGTGGATTGCTGGTAATAATGTTGAAGGTCACTTATCTTATAAAGAAAAAAAACATAAGCTTGAATCTTATTCAGATGAATTAATAGCATATGCTGAAACAAATAAAATATGTGTAGTAATAGCTCATGGTATGCTAAACAGAGAACTTATTAAAATACTCAAAAATAAAGGATGGAGACTTGAATATAATGAAGGCCTTAGAAATTTATCTGTTAATTGTTTAATAAAATAGAAAATGACAAACAAAATATCAACTGAAGAAAAAATATTTAATTCTGCACGTAAAGTATTTATCCATTACGGTTTTCATGGAACTACAATTAATAAGATTGCAGTTGATGCAAGAGTAAATAAAGCAACTATTCATTATTATTTTAGATCAAAAGAAAAGTTATATGCACAAGTAGTTAAATATGAATTAAATTATATGTTGAGTTCAAGAGATAATTTTATTTCAGAGCAAATATGGTTTTTCAATACAGAGCAATACAATAATAAAAAATTATTTGATAAAACTTTAAAGGAAATATATATCAATGATTGGAATGAAATATTAAATACTTTAAATAGGATACTTGAGAATAGATAAAAGAATTGGTGATACTTTACATATATGATATCTAAATAGCTTGTCTATTTTCGAATCTATTATCTTCTTACTAACTAACGAACAATATATATAATTAAAGTATCATGATTGATAAAAGAAAAATACGAAAAGAAATACAAGCAACCAGAGATAATCTTTCTCAAATAAAGAAGTCTTCTTTTGATAAAAAACTTTGTGATAAGCTTATTAAAATAATTTCTGAAAGAAATGCTAAAATTGTTCATACATACATCTCTATCAAAAGTGAAGTTAATATCTTCCCTGTAATTGATTATATGCTGTCCAATGGTATAACAGTTGTTGCGCCTAAAGCTCTCTCCAGTTTAAAAATGTCAGACTTGATCCTTTCTTCCATAGATTGTCTTGAAAGTGGAGTTTTTGGAACTAAACACCCTGCGGGAAATAATGAGTATAAAGGAACATATGATCTTATAATTGTTCCTGGTCTGGCATTTGATAAATATAATAATAGAATCGGTTATGGCGCAGGATATTACGACTATTTTCTAAAATCAAATATTTCTTCTTATAAGGTTGCTATTGCTTATCCTTTTCAGATTATTGATAAAATTCCTTTTGAACCTCACGATGTTAAACTTGATAAGATTATTTTCTAATTATTTGTTTTAAGAATATAACTTGGTAAATAACCAGAGAATACACCAATAATTTCAGGAATAATGCAGTTTCATATTCAAGCTCTGCAATTTCAATTATATATCCTGTCTGCTACCCACACACAAACAAAAACCCATACAAATAGCTAAAACACTCATAAAACAAGTAAGGTGGGATATGCAATGAGTTGTAATTATTGTTAATGAACATTGACATATTTTCTTTATTTCATATTCAAATCTATAAGGTCTATTTATTTTTACTACAAAAACCATGCATAAAACACTGCAAAAGCCTTGATATTAGTATGAATTTTCGTTATTATAGCTTCATGCAAACTTAACTCTAAGCTACCTTAATCTTAACTGAATTTGAAACTCTAAGCCAATTTAAAACCACCTGATGTCTACCTTAAATTCAGCTTTAAGCTTGCTTTGATTTTTATTTTTTCAAATCCAGAAGAAATTAAGAGCAATTAGAGGAAGTTAAGAGCATTTAGTGCCATTTAAGGGAAAGTGATTTATATTATTAAAATATCTTGCAGATATTTTAAATTTAAATCTATGTAATAATGGTGAGAACTATCACTAAAAAGAGTATGTATGAGGATAATACAATTGCAGCAAAACATATTAACGATAAGCGAGAATATCCTTCTTGTGGTGGTGTGGCTGGTGTACAGGATTATGCAACTAAGAATATTGAAAGGATAAAGTATCTAAAGATTTGCTGGAACTGTGGACAAGCATATGAAAGTTACAAGCATAATTCGTTTGCATGTAGACCTAAATGTCGATATAATCTAATATATAAGTTGAAAAGAGGGATAAATCCACCTGTCAGGATGAAGCTTCATCTGAAGGCTAAAAATATTATTCAATTAAAAGAAAGGTTTGATTATCTATAATAACTTATTGTTTTGGATGTATTTTTTGCAAAATTAGAGGTGTACCTATATAATCTTTAGAATACTGTGTAAATCTTACAATGAAATGTTGTTTTGTTTTATTATACATGATTGTTGGATAATTCTTCTCTCCATTTCCAACAAAAATTATTAGATCATCGGGGTAATCTATATTGGCATGTTGTTCAATAAAATTAGAGAATTTCTCAAATTCCTTACAATTACCAGATATAAACTCTTTAATTGGATTTCGTACAGGTCTGATACTCCATAAATCGAAAATTGGAAAAACATCTGTTCTTGCAAATTCTATAAAGTTATCATCATAATGCCTGGGATAAATATTATTTTTCATGCTGTAAAGATACTATATATGAAGCCTTTGTGTGCTATGCAAAGGAGAGCAAAGGGAGGCATAAAAATCAGTAGTATAAGTAATTTCTATCTGTGTTCGGAAGGGTTATGATTTTTCTACAATTTTAATCTCCTCCTCACTCAACCCATAAAGCTCATATACCATTTTATCTATTGCCTTATCGGTTTTGTCTATTTCGGCTTTTAGCTCTTGGGCTTTTTGTTTTTGCTCGCCGAAGTATTGCATCCATTCAGCTTCTTCGCCTATGCTTAGTTGTACTTTGGCTTTTTTTAGTTCTTTTAAAAATTCACCAAACTCTAATTCGTACCAGTTTTGGAGTTTTGCGCTCAACTTTTTAATCGTATATTTACTATTTAGTAAATTGCTAAAGTTCTTTACAGTGAGCTGTATTTCTTGATTCATTCTAATTAAATCATCAACTAATTCAGAAATTTTTCTTTGGCTAAATTCATCAGCTTTAAAAACTGGAATTTTAGCCAACGGCTCATTAAAATACTCTCTAGAATTACCTTTGGGTTTACCAATAAATCCAAAGTACCAATCTATTAATCTAGAATTCAATACACCCAGAACGTATTTAACTAGATATTCACGATTTGTAATAACAATTGCTCTTATATCGCCACCATCATTAAATCTTTGCTCATTATCATAAGCAAACCTATTTTCAGTTGCTCGATAAGGTACAATCAGTTTTTCCTTAGCATCAAATATTTCTATTCTTCTTGGTCTTTCCAAACGCCACCATTCATAACCTCCTTTCTTTACTTCATTTCTTTTTGCTAACACTTCTTGATGCTCTTTGAGATAGTTAAGAATATTTGGATATTTTTCAATTTCAGTGTTCTTATCAGTATAAATCAAATATGTTTCTCTATCATATATTCCATACTTTGTTATATCACCATTCTTTACATTTTTTCTTAATTGTTCACTTTCTAAACCATACTTTTTTACTGTTTCTTTAGAAATTGTAAAAACATCATTTTTCCCAGAAGTAGACCCTTTCTCAATTTCTGATATTTTGCCAAGTAATTTACCTCTTGAATATATCTTTTCTATTATCTTGTTTTTATCATTTGAGGCAAAAACCCAATATTCTTTTAATGCATTCCTGTCTTTTTTTATTGTATCAAACCTAATGGGATTAATACTTAATATACTTTCTTTTGCATCTATCAATACATTGTACTTTATTGTTTTACATTTTTGCTTTTTTTCTGCAAAAATGATAGCTGTGTGAACATTTGCATCTTCAAATATCAGATAATCACTAAAATTCAGAATCTCTGAAATGTGATTAGATAAAAAATTTCTTAAGGATTTTGCGTACTCATTACCAATAAAATAATTGGAAGTAATCATTCCAAATGTTCCTTGTTCATTCAAAATACCTATCCCTTTATATAAGAAGTAATACATAAGGTCGTTGTAACCAGTATGTATTTTACCGTAATCCTTCTTAAAATAATGATGAACGAATTTGGGTAAAGTACTTATACTTACATACGGTGGATTCCCAATAACAACATCAAAGCCACCTTTTACAAAAACACTTGGAAATTCCTTTTGCCAATTAAAGGCTTTTTCTCCTGCTATCTCGGGGTCGTCAATCAAAGAGTTTCCACATTTTAGATTACTGCTTAGAGTAGATAGTCTTCTGCCTTTTTGCGCTGTGCGTAACCATAATGATAGTTTTGCAATATCAACGCTTTCTTCATTTATATCAACACCATAAATATTATTTTCTAAGATATGATTGTTAACATCTTGAAAAATAATACTTGCACCAAAGAGTTGTGCTTGTAATTCATCAATATATGCGTGTTCGTTAATTAAAAATTCAAGTGCCTGATTTAAAAAAGCTCCGCTACCACAAGCAGGATCACAAATAGTAATATTTAATAGCCAATCACGGTAAGTTTTTAAATTATTGTCTAATTTCTTTACTATTTCTTTTTTTCGGTTTTTTCTGCCTTTTGCATATTCTTCGTCAATAATACCAATTTCGGTTTTCTTTTCTTCGCATAATTTGCCAACCGTATTGTCAACTATATATTTGGTAATGTATTTAGGGGTGTAAAAAATTCCGTCTTTTTTTCTTTTTGTTTTACTCTTGTCAATTTCTTCGCCCCTAATTTCTGCTTGCACATTTTCTATTTCTGACAATGAGTGTTCAAAAATATGTCCCAAAATATTTACATCAACTACCTTTTCGCTTTCTTTCTTGGCTGTACTTTCGGGATTAAAATTATATCCGCTTAATTTTAATGTATGTTTCTTTAAAATATCATCATCAATAACTAAGTTGTCCAGAATTTCATCTTTAGCAAATAAGCCTCCATTATAGGCAAATATTTCATGTTTTTTTCCTTTCCAACCTGTATTTAATAAATCAAAGTACTTTTTATATCTATCGTATAGTTTAATATCATCGCCCCAGTCAGACTGGCTTTCCCATTGGTCTATTATTTCGCTAATTGAGTTTGGAGGCAGTAATAATCTGTCTTCTGCAAAAAATATAAATAGAAATCTATCAAGCAATTTCTGAACTTTTTTGAACAGTAATAGTTTATCTTTTTTAGGATTGTTTTTTAATATGTTCTCAAACAAATCTTTACGGAATACAGAGTAATCGGCATATAATTCTTTTGTTACATCTTTTTCTTTTAATACAGAAGCTTCTTTAATACTGCTTGGCAGATTGCTTAGAACATTATCTTTCGACAAACAAAGCCACATTAATGAGAATCTTTCTATGCTCATATTAAACAAGTCAAATTCTTCTTTATCTAAAGCATTATGAATATAAAACCTTAGTTTCTCAAAATTTGATGTTATAATATACTTACATTTAGGGTGATGGTTTTTATAGCCGAATGCTTGAGTTTCTACAGAATCAAGATCTCTTGTATCAGTAGATTTTAATTCTATAACTACTATTACTTCTTCTTGGCTTAATATTGCACCATCGGCTTTTTTACTATCGTCAACATTCTTCTTTTCAAGAACAATATTAAATCCGGGATTTGGCTTAAGAGTGTAGTCAAGAATATTTACAAAAAGTTCTCTAATAAATTCAGATTGGAATTCTTCTTCTTTCGAATTGCGTATATTTTCTTGTATCTCAGAATTTCCAAAATAATTCAGGAACTTTTGATACTTTTCATCAATCAAGTCCTGATTAAGCTCGTTTAAGTATTTTTTCTCTACTGATTTCTGAAAAAGTGCCATATTATCTGTATTTGTCAATAATCTTCCAGTATCCTCCTTTATCCGCACCAATGCGTTCTATTATTCCTTCTTTTTTTAGTTTGGCTAAATTATACTTAATTCCATCTTCTGTAATATCATCAATACTATTTGCTAAATCTTTTCTGCTAATTTTCGGATTATTTTTAATCAATTCAATTATTTTCTGGGTAGTTTTCTGGGTAGTTTTCTGGGTAGTTTTCTCCGAACTTTTCTCCACAGTTCCTTTTAAAAATATTACTTTAAAACTTAATCCAGGATATTGCCATTTAAGAGATATTTCAGGATATTTAGAAAGTTCATCAGCAATTAGTTTTAAACCGCTTCCCCATTGTTCAATTATTCCCATTCTTTTAAAAACAGGGGCAAGGACTTTATTTCTAATATCAGATTGACCGGATTTCATATCATCGTAGTTTATTGTTGGTGGTAATAGTCCCGGACTTGATATTTCAATCCTATCATCAAATACTGCTACTTTGATATCTTTACCTGTCAATGAATAATCTCTATGAATAACTGCATTACGAATAACTTCTCTAACAGCAATAACTGGATATTCCCATCTGTCTTTTCTATAAACACCATCATATCCTTCTGTGCCCTCAGAAATATGTCGTCTTACAAATTGCATTGCCAAATCAGCTTGTTCAGCTATCCCTCCATCAAAAGTTTTTTGATCGATAAAATTACCTACTCCAATTCCTTTAAATCTGGCACACTCAATTTTTGCATATGGAAACTTAGATCTACGTATCTTATCATCAGAAAGTAAAATAAGTGCATTTACAGGAAATTTTGCTCCCTGTTCTGCTTTTATCAACTCTAGTTTATCCAATACATTAGCAGTCAAAGTTTCTTTGGCTTTTTCTTTGTATAAGTCTTTAAAAGAACTAATATCTAATGAGTCAACAGATTTATGTAAGCTTATTTCTGAGTCATATGAAATATTACCTGCTTTTCTTTCAAGCTCATCAATAATTTCTTTTGATGCAATTCTATTTGAAGATCCAACCCTTATATAAGTACCCTCATATTTACCCTTTGACTTTAAATAATATGGTGATTTACCACCTATATGAATCATTACTTTTAATAAGCTTTTTTTGTCATAATTAACAATTGAAATATCAGGTAATATAGCTGGAACACAATTGTCATGAATTATGCTGCTGATTTTTTCTTCAAGTTTTATAATCTCTATTTCATCCAATCCAATTACTTCTCTTGGTTCATCTTTAACACCAATGTATATAACTCCTCCAGCATCATTGGCAAATGCAATAGCTGTTTTACACAAATCAGATTTAGTTGGAAATTTCTCTTTAAACTCCAACTTTCTACCTTCTGGATTTTTTATAATTTCTTGAATATTCATTTAAAATATTATAATTCTTCCCTTTTAATTTAGTACATTTTAGCTTATATGTTTCATTTAATATCAAAGTGTTAAAATTAATATTATTCCTCAAATTTACAAGTGATAATGTTATGATTTTGAGCATCTAAATATAATTGTTTGGAATAGATATAAATATGCTCAATATATGGTGATATGCAAAAATGTAATTTCTTTAAACAAATACTTCTGTTTAGGGTAAGCCTAAAAATTCTATTATCCTCTTTGCTTGTTTTGGCAGTAAGATTCTTAATCTTTTTTGATCCTTTCTCATCTCAAGTAATTCTTTTCGAATTGGCTTAAGCCAGTTGTTTATTGTTCTTGAACTGACGTTATACATTTCTGCCAGTTCGCTTATTGTATATGTATTTTGTTCGTTCATATTTTAAAAATTACTTACTTGATTTATTTAAAATATAATCCATTGTTTCCGCTTCAATCTGATCTGAGGTCTTTACATTTCCTTCCAGTATCCATTGTTCAATTTCTTTTCGGATAAAATATAGCTTATTGCCTTTCTTTTTGTGAGGGATGAGATTTCTGGATGTTTTATCATAAACAGTTGCTATTGCTATATTCAGAAATTCTGACACCTGCTCAACATTCATAATATCAAATGCTATCTTTTCATTATTGAAATTCACCTTTGCCAATGCTTTTCCAACTGCATTATTTATTAATTGCTCTAAATCATTTTTTGATGCCACATAAATTTGATTTCCCATCTCACCCAATTTTTATTGATTAATAATTCTTTTATTCTTCGACAAATTTAATAGATAATGATACTTTTTCCCAAATCCGTTTATTAACAACGGTCAGTAATACAGACTGTTGGAAAGTGCGAAACAAAGCAAAAACAGGAAAACCAAAACAATGATTTTTTTATTTTGGTGCAATTATTAGAATTTCAAAGCAAACGCAACAATTTGCAAATGTTGATAAGTTTAGATTTTCATAATATTTTTACCTACGAACCAAATAAAGTATAGTGATTTTTTTTGCCTGTTGGAAATGATAGATGGTGAGAGGTCGCAGCTAATAATGAATGTTACGACCTATAAGAAAATTCTTTCGGCTGTTTTTGGAATAAAAGACCTTAATTCAATTACAAATGTTGTTCCGCTTATAAATAATGTAAGTATAGTTTTTTCAAAAACTTATTCTGATAATAATGTAACTATAAAGGCTTTGAGAAAGCCTTATACTCAAGAGAAAATTGAAATATTTTTAGCTTAATTTTTATTATTTACTAATTGTCGGCAGTTTTGCCACAGCTTCTGTTTTTAATTTATCAATTACTTTTGCATAAATAGTAGTAGTATTAATGCTTTTGTGCCCAAGCAGTTTTGAGACTGTATAAAGGTCGGTTCCATAAGTTAAGGCAAGTGTTGCAAATGTATGTCTGCCTACATGAAAATGAATATCCTTTGTTATTCCTGCATCCTTAGCCCATTTTTTTAATTGCTCATTTATCTTTTTCTGTCTGGCTCTTGAATTTGGATTATATTCTACTACATATGGAAAAATGTATGTTTTGCCAAGATCTAGTTCCTGCCTATCCCTGAAAGTCATATTTTCCTTTTTCTGAAATTCTTTAAAATCTGCTTTTCGTTCTTTTATAATTTCTACTGCCTGTTCTGATAGTGGCAGATATTCATAAGAGCTTGTTTTTTGTTGTTTAAATCTAAGTACATAATTTTCTTTTTTTCCTTTTCCAGTATTATCAATATCATCCCAAGTTATTGGGTTGGCATCACTCCAACGCAGTCCGGTAAAACATGCAAAGAAAAAGACTTGTTTGGTTTGTTGGTGAACTTTTGTTTCTACTGATGCCATCTTATTAAGCTCCTCTATTGTAAGGAAAGTTCTTTCAACTTCTTGCCTTTTTAATCTTTGATGCTTTGGAATTGCTTTAAATGGGTTTTCTCTAATTATCTTTTGTGTTACTGCTATATTCATGGCAATATTGAAAGTGTTCAGATAATTGAAAGCAGAATTTATACTTACAAGGTTTAATAAATGTCTTTGATACCCTAAAATCCATTGCTCTGTTATTTCAATAAATGGTAATCTGCCATTTTCTCCAATATATTTTTGTACGTGTTTTAATGAGCTTACCCACATCCTATGTGATTTCTTTTCATTATGAATTACATTGTCAAAGAATACAATAAAGTCTGCTAATCGCTTTTTATGGTCGGACAAACCGCTTTCTTTAATAATCAATTCATATTCTCTTTGGCTTCTGATACGTTCAGCCAGTTTTCTTTTTTCCTGATTGTCTTTTAAGTCTTTTCGCTTGTTTGAAATACGAATATGCAAAAACTCATATTTTCTTTCATTTTTATGAGCTATATCAAGGTATAGTGATACACCTCCATCTTTTAGTTTTTTTTCTCTTAGTATAACACCCATAATATTAATTCTTATTAAAATTCAACTTTGGTAAATTTGCTACTGCTGTTGCTTTCTTTTCATCTACTACTTTTGCATACACTGTTGTAGTTGTAATATCCTTATGCCCTAGTAATTTTGAAACTGTATACAAATCAACTCCATGTGTCAATGACATTGTTGCAAATGTGTGTCTTGATACATGAAAGTGTAAATTCTTTTTTATTCCGGTTTCTTTTCCCCATGCTTTAATTTCTCTATTTATTTTCCTTGAAACAGCATTTTCAGACCGTTCATTTATCATATTTACAATTTCATTAAAAACAAATTCATTATTCTTGCTTACCAACTTTACATCAGCAAGAATATTAATTGCTTGTTTTGACAATGGCATATATTCAAGCTGCTTTGTTTTCTTTTGCTTAAATGAAATTACTTTTTCTTTTTTGCCATTTTTGTTAATCTCAATAATATTACTCCATTTTAATTTATTTGCATCACTCCATCTTAATCCTGTAAAGCAACTGAAAATAAAAATCTGTCTAAACTGCTTTAAAATTGAATTTGTCTGAATATTTGCCAATGATTTTAATTCCTTAATCGTCAAATAAGTTTTCTCAGTATTGATTTTCTTAACTCTCTTTGATTTTGGAATTGTAGTAAAAGGATTTTGAGAAATAATCTTTTTTCTAAATGCGGTTTTTAAAGCATCATTTAGGCAATTCATATATAAAAGCACAGTATTATTGGCATGATTGTTTAATAGGTGCTTTTGAAATTTAAGTAGCCAATCATCTGTAATTTTTGCAAACGATAAATTTTCTTTGTTTTCTGAAAAAGATTTTATTTGCAATAATAAAGCATCCCAGTAAGCAGGGGTATTATTCTTTTCTTTGATAAATTTTTCAAAATAAGTGTAGAAATCTTCTTGTTTGTTTTTCTTTTCAAATGTTATTGTTTCCTGATTATATAACTCATTTGTCTTTTTTACTCTTAATCTTTCTGCAAGTTCTCTTTTTTCTTTATCTTCTTTACTGGATTTTCGTTTGTTCGACAGATGTATATTCAAAAAATCATACTTTCTTTTACCTTCATAATAAATATCAAGGTACAATGATGATGATCCATCTTTCATTATTTTTTCTCGAAGTTTTAAACCCATAAACCAAACAATTATTTAATATCATTAAGTTACAAAGATAACAAATGAGTAACAAATAATACAAATATTAGCACAAAAGATTATAAAATAAAACAGCGAATGTTTTTGTAAAACCTTTTACATACGGCTTTTTAGTTGGATTTATTTGTGGTTAATTATTAGGGTTGGATAATTTATTTGTTAGCAACTGTTTATTTTATTAATTCTAATATTTTCTTTTCAAAGTCACTTCTATATTTTCTTAGTATTAGAGTGATAAAAGAAAAAAATGCAAGTCCAATTGACACAAAACCAATTCGTTTCCAAATACTCGGGTCTGAATCTCCATTGATTGTCACATTCTCTCCCCAAATAAATCCACTTAATAGTAATAAAAAAAAAAATCCAATGACTACAAATTGTCTTCTTAATCTAACTTTTAGTTCAATATCTATAAAGTCTTCTTGTTCTTCAAGGTGTCCAATTCCTTTGCAAAACAGATTACTTAGTACCAACCTGTTATTTTTAAGTTTAGCGTAGGTAATTTCATTTAAAGAGAAAAACTTCCATTTCTTTCCACTGTTGATTCTGTCAACTAATGAAGATATACTTTCAATATTTCCGCTATAAGTTTGTTTCATTTAATTGTTGCTAACGCCCATAATAGAAAGCGTCTTAATGCTTTTTATTTATTGTTAGCAACTGTTTTTACTCTTTAGTTTAGTTAATAATTTTGATTAGGCTTAATATATCTAATTCGCCATTTGTTTTTCTTTTCAACAATCACTCCTTCTGGAATATTTACATAATATTTATTCTTTTTATTTCTAAAAAAGAAAATATCCTCAATTGGTATTTTACGTGTATAGAAAAATAAGTCATCACCAATATGTCCTTGTTTGTATATCATATAATCATCACCTTCAACACCTTTTTTAGATATGTATTTACTATATTTATAAATACCAATAGAGTAAAATTGAAAATCTAATATTTTTTTGTTATTTAAAACTTTACAGTTCAGCATTACTGGGGCTATTAATTCATATTCTGAATAATAAATTTCTGGGTTAACTTCATTCCAAATTTTAATTGTATCATTTATTACTGCAATATAATGGCACTTATCAAGTTTAACAACTTTTGTACTATCTAAAATATTGACTAATTCAAAATTATAAGTTTCTTGTCCAAAACATAAGATAGGTAAAAATATTATTGATAAAATTAATCGTTTCATTTTCTAATTGTTGCTAACGGTCAGTATATGCAAATGTAGGCGATTGCGGGTTTCAAACCTATCAAACCGTTGAGAAGTTGAAGCGGGCTACAACCGTTGAAATTACTGCTGTTTCGCCTATTTTGTATATACATTGTTGGCATTTCGTTATTTCTTTAATCTTATTTTCTCTCCAATCTCAACTGCCATTATTTTTGATTCAGAGAATTCATTAATAATTAAGTCTATTACTTCGAGTAATACTTTCTTAGCTTCTTTAAGTACGGCATATTTATTTGGTAATTTCGACACTCCATTTCTCATTACATTTATTCCCTCAACAGCTTCATCAACTGATTTAGGAATACCTTGCAATGACTCTAATGCTAATTCCAAATTATCCTTGTCCTTTGTAAATAAATAATGATATAAAATCACTTGTTCATACGCAAAGAAGCCTTCCGAATATAATTCAGAGAATAGCTCTACCTCACTTTCTAATCGTTTTGAACATATATTAATATCTTTTCCAAATCCTTTTATACTTGCTTTAACTTGGGGGTCTTTATCAGAAAGCCCTATTTTATTATAATCACCTAATTTTTCATTAAACTCATCTGTCTTTGATTGCAAATCTGTTATTGTATCAACTATATTTAATACACACTTAACTGAATCCCCTATGCAATCCGTGTTTTCTGCAAAGTCAAATAAGCTATCAGGTTCTATCTTTCCATTATATAAATCAAACACGAAATTTTCCTGACCTTTACTTGATAAGATTTCAGTTAACCTGCTTTTTGACTTTTCATTAAACTCTTGCTTTTTAGGAATCTCAATTTTCCACCTTCGATTCGCTTTTTTAAAGGTTTCCTCACTAATTATTTGCCAGTATGTTTTTTCTGATTCTGGAATATGCGCAATTAAGATTATCGGAATTTCTAAATTTAACCAATAATTATAGTGCACATGAGATACATAATAAGTCAGTTTTTTATCTGACACATAGAAATTCCCTTTTCCCGTTTTTATTTGAGCTGCTAGAAACCTGCCCTTAGGTTCTCCTTCGTCAGATTGTTCTATTAAGGCATCAAGGCCAACATCAACAATTGGTTGTTCTCTAAAAATCCAACCTAGATATTTAGTAACAATACGGTCTGTTTCTATTACTCCGAGCCTTTCTGTATTAGTATATCTGTTCATTCGCTATTTTTTAACAAAGATTCTATCATCAGTAAAATCTTTTGCTATCTCTAATATTTCTTTTATCTCTTTAGGGATTTTTTTAATATCAAGCTTTAAAGAAATCGTTTTAGCAAATAGCACTTTATCGAACTGTGCTTTTTTCTTATGATACAAGAGCTTTTTCATATTAGATAGAAAGTCTTTTTTAGTATCGATGTCATCAATGGTAATTGTTTCTCCTTCGGAGTATAATTCGTTTATTATTTCAATTGAAGTCTGCAAATCAAATATGTCTTCGAGAGTTCCGTTTGATATAAAAACCAAACGATACATATTTTTATTCCCATCAACAACTCTCTGAATATCATCCCGTTCTTTTGTTGCGTCTGAATCTAGTAAACAAATGATTTTTCGTTCTGGATATTTTTCTTTTAAATTAAAAAAATCTTCTTTCAGCTTTTGTTTTGATTTAGAATTATATACTTGAATTTTTCGTTCAGATAAAATGAATCTTTCTCTAAAGGCTAAGATTGGAATTGCAATTTCTTCGCTTTCACCTTCAACAAGTATCAAGCAATCTGGATTTGAAACAGTATTTAAATTTGGGAAGAAATTAGCTATACCATCAGAAAGTGTTTTTTTATAATTTTCCACGAAATCTTCATAATAGAGCAACCCGATTTTTGTTGAAAGTTGAGTATCCTCAAGTATCATTTTATATTGTAGTATCTCATCAGGTAGAATTACATCACTTTTTTCTCCACAACAAGGACAAATTGTTTCATCTTTTAGCTTCCCATGGTTGAAACTAACTACTTTATTAATCTTTGCAAACACACCTTTGAATTCCGTCAATTCTTCATGATTTGTTAAACCATCAAACCCAACATTTTTGAAAATGTCGTGAGAAAACTGGATTTCAGAATAATGAAGTGGTTCTGATTTATGAAACCCTTCAAATAAATTAGGTGTTTTTGCGGTGAATGCTATTGATAAATTCTTTATATCTTGATTTATAGAAGTATTATATAAGTTAATAAACTTTGATATTTCTCTGAGCGGAGGAAAGTTCATTAACCTGAACAATAGTAATAATTGTTCTTTTCTACTGTTTGGTATTTTTTCTTTCGCAAGAGTCGATTCTAGAATATTCTCAATACCTATTTTTTCAAATCCTAAATTTTCTTTTAATTTCTGAAAATCATTTTCAATGTCATCATCCGTTATTTTTGCTAATTCTTTTAAATGATTTAGTTCTTTTTCAGAAGAGAATTGCTCCGAACTTAATTCACAAAGCATTAATGTATATGCTGTAATTTCAATTTTCCAACTAAAAGTATAATCTGTTTTTGGTAAAAAATTCTCATATAAGGCCTCTATTATTGACTTCCATAGATTTTGAACAATAAAAAACTTGTCGGTTATTAGTAATTGTTCATCTGCATTTAATTTAGTCTCACCTTCTTTAATTTTGACATGAAGACTTATCAAATTGTTTATGATTGAATCAAAATCAAACAATAAAATCCGATTTAAACTTCCTTTAATAATATGTAAATATGATTCTTTCACGATTTCTTTAAAGTTCATGGATTGTTCTTTTTAATGAATGCCAACGGTTGCGGCTATGTGGAGTGTGGAATAGGAATAGAAATTACCTTTTCAAAGTTCCCATGAAGCCAAATTTTTAGATTTTGTTTTTAAATTTTATCGCAAAAGCCAAATGTAAAAATTTGGCGGTGTGCGGAAGCGTTCTGCACGAACGGTTACAGACGAATTCCCACATTACATATAGGTGTTGTTAGGCACTGGCATTTTTTGTTTTCAGTCATTTTATCTTTAAAGTTTGCTGTAATTTTCATTTCTTACGGTGCGCTGGCAAGACATACTCTTTTGCAATTTTTGGTCGAGCATTTGCAGGTGCGAATTGCAAATGTGTATGGCTTTTGCGGTGAAATTTATGAAGCCCATTTTAATATATTATTATTAATAGATTCACTCCAAATTTCTTCATCTTCCATTGTTTGGTTATTTACCCATTGTTCTTCTAGCCAATTTTTAAGTATATCAGAGTTATTAAAGTTATTTTCAATTCCTGTTTTTAGAAACGAAATAAATTGCTCAATTGATAGAGGTATTATTTTTGTCTTTCCACCATATAGTTTTGTATTGATTCTGTTCAGGTTGAAATAATGTGCTAAAGTTCCTTCACTTATTTTTGGGGCAATAAATATACAATACATTTCTTTATCGAAAAGTTCTTTTGCTTTCCCAAAATGTCTTGGAACAGATTCACTTTCCATTTTGTATTGCGTATTTCCACCTGACATTGTAACTTCTGTTATTATTCCAAAATCGGTATATTCAGATTCTATATCTGGTTTCTTTCCTGGAGCATAATTTAAAGGCATTCCGTCTATATCCATAATGAAATTTCCATCTACACGTTTTGCATAGTTTAGCATAACCAATGCTCTCCATACATTCCATTCCAAGAAAAGGGGAGCGTCAGGAACTTCTTTTTTCTTGATTTGTTCAAAAACTCTTAATATATCAGGTAACTCAGTATAGTCTTTAAGTTCTCTTTTTCTTTCTTCTATATTTTTAGCTTTTATAGATAACCTTAAATCGGCAAGTTTGTCTTTTAATTGCTCAATATTTAAACTAGTATCAATGTGGGATAAACCAAGTTGTTTGATTTTATTGATAAGTAAATCTTTATTGTCGCTTAATAATTTTACTGTAAAAGGGTTAAACAGATATTCTTTGAATTGAATTGTGCTCTTAAAACTTGTCGGGTTTCTATTTACAGTTTTTAAAAGGTAATCAACTTCTTCTACTTTTTGAGGTGATATAATTAATCTGAAAGTTCTTTTTTGAAAAGTTACTAATTCTGTTGCTCGGATATATCTAACAAAAGCATCTGCATAATCTTTCATATTTGAACTCTTAGTTTTTATGAAATTTTGCAATGATACTTCTGAACTTTCACGAGTTTTTAATTTTTTATCTTGAATTTCTTGATGAAAAATTTCAAGTATTTCTTTTTCAAAACAAGCACTAACATACATCTTTCTACTTCCTTTGTATTTCTTAGAATTTGCTTGAAAGTCCTTTATTTTTGTAATAACGGTGTTGAATTTATTGAAATTTGTTAATTGAGAAAAGAATAAAGCAATTTCTGTTTTTGATAAACTTCCTAGTTCTTTTACTAACCTTAACAACTCTAAATATGGCTTTACAGAAAAGTTAACTGTTTCTGATTGAGTATGGTAGGGTGACGGCAACTGGAACTTTAAAAGTTGCCTTGTAAAAGTTTCATCAAGTCTTTTTTCTGACAAAAGTAACTTTCCTGCTTCCGTTAGTTTCACTTCAGGATTAAGGTCTACAAATCCAAATACTTTTGGAGAACGATTGATTCTATCTCTTGCAGCAAAGGCTGGGTCTTTTGGATATGTCTCGCCTTTGTAAAAATCAGAATCAAATAATAAGTCAAAATATTCAATTTGAACTTTTGACCATTTATTACCCGAAAGGTTAGTTGTTAGAAGTTCAATCTCTGGAATTATCTTTTCAATAGTTCTTGGAGAAGTAAATGCAAAAAGTGCTTTTGTTTTATTAAGATTAGCCATAATTATTCCCAAAATATTTTATCATCAACAGCCATTGATTTTGTTTGTAAAATATCAACTTTTTTTTCTAAATATTCAGATATACGTGAACGTGATAGTTCTATGGATTTATCTGAAATGTCACAACCGATAAAGTTGCAATTGTTTTTAATCGCTGCAATTGCAGAAGAAGCACTTCCTAAAAATGGGTCGCAAACAGTAAAGTCTTTTTCTGCACTTGCGTGAATCATTGCTTGAAATACTTCTACTGGTTTTTGTGTAGGGTATTTTGCACTATGAATTCTTTTAAATCTCCAAACGTCTGGAAATGTTCTATTTTTGATTTTTCGAGTATTTCCATTTGTTGCAAAAATTACATATTCGTGTCTTCTTCTGTAATAATGCCCCATTCCAATATTGACTTTATCCCAAGTTATTAGATTTTTTACATCAAAATGATTTCTAACAACATTACCTAAACTTAAAAGAGAATAGGAATCAAACATAATGTAAATGTGTCCTGTGGATTTTTTTAATACTCTTTTACATTCAGATAAAAATAAAGCATAGTTCTCTTCACTATCTATAAATTCCCCAAACCATTTTCCATTTTCTTTACCCTTTTCCGAATATTTTCCAACTATTCGACCACTTCCAAGTTTAAGTTTATTATTCATTCCTGAGTATGCAGGGTCAGTGGCAATAATATCAACGCTATTAGATGGTAGTTTTTTCAAGAAAGAAATAGCATCATCTTTGTATATTTTAATTCTATTATCAGGTGATGTATATCCTATATTCTTTCCATTCAAAGCATTTTCAATCCTATCATCTTGGGTTTCAACAAATGAAAGGATAGTTTGTTTATGTTTTTCTGAAATAGAACCGTCATTGAGAATATTAATATTATTGGCTGAGAGATACTCAAGAAGAGGTTCTTTAGCAATTTTATAATCGGTTATTATATTATCTAAAATCATATTATTTCTTTAATTCTTACAACATACAAAGTTAATATAATTATTCTGTGCATTGGCTGAAAAATTGCTCTTTTGTTTTTTTTGTCGGTTTTTTGTGTGTCGGCAAAAAAACAAATGTGCAATTTGTGCGGTGGCTTTTTTCAATATTTTCTTGTAGCAAGGTTATCATTCTCGGTCTCTGTTTGCTTGTGCCTAACGGTTGGGCTATGAAAATGTAGGCGATTGCGAAGCACAATTTTTCAACTTACGATTAAGTTCAAACGGGCTACAAACCTTGATATTACTACTAAACCGCCTATTTTTTATAGCCTTTGTTAGGCACTGGCATTCCTTGTTTTCAGTTATTTTATCTTTCAAATTTGCTACAATTTCCATTATTTCCTGTGCGTTGGCAAGACATACTCTTTTGCAATTTTTGGTCGCAGCGTTGGCTTGTGTGAATTGCAAATGTGTATGGCTTTCGGGTTGGCTTTTATTTCCATTACGCTACTTTTTCATATAAATGTTTCTGAAATTCAATGAATAACGAACTTATATTTTGAACATCACCTAAAATCGCCATTGCATCTTCCAACGATTGATATTTTGTTTGAAGTAGAATTGGCAATTTTTCTTGGTCTAATTCACTTATTCCTGCCTCAATATATTTGCTCAATACAAATTCAATGAATTCCTTTTGCTTATCATTTAGCAATGCAAAAATTGTGGCTTTTGCTCTCGTTGCTCTTTCTTCTCTTGTTATTGGTTTTATATCGCTATCAAATACATATTCTAAAACATCAAACAAATCACTTTTTTCTGCATTAATCAGTTTTTGCAGAGTAGTCAATTCCTCTTTGCCGAAACCTGCATCATCTAATTTTTCGAGTAATGTTTTTCTTGTTATCGGATTACTCCAAATTTCTCGTAATTCCTTTTCATCTTTAAAGAAATTTGGAAGTTCGCCAAACAGATTTTCTAAAAACTCCTGTGCCGAAATTGGTTTACCATCTGCACTCCAAAACGAAGTGGCAATCATATGTTGTATTTCTCTTTCTTTACCGTCTTTTAGTTTTACCTTAACTCTCTTTGGACAAATGCAAGGGCTTTGCCCACAAACATAACAAGGTGGCAATGGTTCACTAATGCAAATACACGGTCTTTCTCCGCAAACAGGACAAGGCTGTGGTGGACGTTTTTCACAAACACAAGGAATTTCACCACAAACAGCACAAGGTTCTTCGGGTTGTGGTTCTCCGTCCCATTCTGGGTCTGAAAATCGTTGATAAGCATCTACAAAATCATAGATAGTAAAAAACTCTTTCCCATCAAAAAGGCGAGTTCCACGACCAACAATTTGTTTAAATTCTATTATCTGATTAACCGGTCGCATCAAAATAATATTGCGAATATTACGAGCATCAACGCCTGTTGAAAGTTTTTGCGAAGTTGTTAAGATTGTAGGAATTGTTTTTTCGTTGTCTTGAAATTCTCTTAAAAACTGCTCACCTATTTCTCCATCATTTGCTGTTACACGAACACAATAATTCGCGTCTTTGTTTTTTTTGTATTGGTTTACTAAATCTCTAACTGCGGCTGCGTGGTCTTGGGTGGCACAAAAAACAATAGACTTTTCGTTTTGATTGATTTCATCCATAAAAATCCGAACACGCTTTGCTTCTCGTTCTTTTATTTCAATTATTCTGTTAAAATCTGGCTCTTCGTAAAGTTTGCCTTCTTCAATATCGCCTTCAATAATATCATCATCACTTGTGTAAACATAATCGTCAAGAGTAGTTTTAATTCGTTTTACTTTGAAAGGCGTTAAAAAACCATCGTTAATTCCTTCTTTTAAAGAATAGATGTAAACTGGGTCACCAAAATATCGGTAAGTATCAACATTATCTTTTCGCTTTGGTGTTGCAGTTAAACCCAATTGAACGGCAGGCGAGAAATATTCTAAAATCCCACGCCAATTTCCTTCGTCATTTGCTCCACCTCTGTGGCACTCATCAATTATTATAAAATCAAAATAGTCTTTTGGATATTCTCCAAAGTAAGGTTCAGGATTTCCGTCTTTGTCTGTCCCTGACATAAACGATTGAAAAATAGTAAAAAAGATACTGCCGTTTGTTGGCACTTTTCCTTTTTTCTTTATCTCTTTTGGTTTTATGCGAACCATTGCATCATCGGGAAATGCCGAAAATGAGTTAAATGCTTGGTCGGCTAAAATATTTCGGTCGGCAAGAAATAAAATTCGTGGTCGTCTTTTTCCATCACGGTTTAAGTTCCAACGTGTGTGAAACATTTTCCACGCAATTTGAAAAGCAATAGCGGTTTTTCCTGTTCCTGTGGCAAGGGTGAGCAAAATGCGGTCTTTATTTTGTGCAACTGCTTCTAATGTGTTTTTTACTGCAATTTCTTGATAATATCGAGGTTGCCAAGTTCCCGATTTATCTTCAAACGGAACAGATGAAAATTTATCTCTCCATTCGTTTTGGTCGCTATAAACTTCGTTCCACAATTCATCGGGTGAAAGGAAATTATCAACGAGTTTTTCCTCACCTGTTTTTATACAGATTTGATAAATCTCTTTTCCGTTGGTGGAATAAGTATAATCTAAGTTTAATTTTTGAGCATAAAGTTTTGCCTGTGCCACACCTTCGCCAACTTCTAATTCATCACTTTTGGCTTCAACAACAGCAAGTTTAATTCCTCTGTAAACTAAAATATAATCGGCAATCAATGGTTTTTTTCTACCACCGCCAACTTGTATTCTACCGTCTGTAATTTTACAAACATTGCGTTCTCGAAGAATTTTTGAACCTTCTAAAATACCCCAACTATTGGCTTTTAGTTTTGGGTCTATTAATTCTGCTCTTGTTTCTGCTTCGTTCATAAAATTAACTCTACATTATTATTTCTGTTGTTTTCTTAATGCTTCAACTGCTTGTTCAATACCTTTTTCAGTTTTTTCCTTATTCCATTCATCCCAAAAATTTATTGTTGCACTACTTGGCTGAATTGATGGTTTGTCGATTTTTACTCTACTTGGAAGAAGTGAAGCGTCCCCAACAATTAAGGCTTCTCCAATATCCAATATTGGAAGTAATTCAGAAAAATCGCCTAAGTTATCAGGAAACAACCTTTTTATTACATTTTGATCATCTGGATTTGTCAACCGCATTGCAATAAAATTACCGCATTGACTTAAAATTGTTTTATTTACATCAGAAGGTCTTTGACTTATTACAACAAGAGAAATTCCATATTTACGACCTTCTTTTGCAATTCTCTCAAAACTTTGCAAACCCTTTTCTTCCATACTCCCTTTTAAATTTGCAGGAATATACAAGTGTGCTTCATCACAGAATAATGCAATAGGGTGTCTTTTTTCATCTTCCATCCATTGTTGAACTGAAAAAGTTAATCTGGCAATTAAACCTGTTATTAGAGGAAGTATATCAGATGGAACTTCTGAAAAATCAATTATTTTTAATCCTTTTTCATTTCCAAAATCGAGAAGTTTATTTACAAGCGAAACAAACCAATCATATGCAAGAAGTTCATCATCTGAATTGAAAATAAAATTTAATCTTTTATCTGATTGCTTACTCTTTAATCTCTGAATAAAACGAGTTAATTTTCCGTGCAAAGGGCCTTGCTTTTCAGTTCTTGCACCAGGAACCATTTCTGTGTCTTTTTCTTCAAGTGCCGATAAAACCTCACTTAATTTATAAGGTATTGGACTTTCAACTGTAAAATTATCCAAGATGTCTTGCTTGTTTTCTGCTTCGAGGATTTCTTTTTTATACTTAATAATTAAATCAAAAAGTGTTCTTGATTGATTTGGTGCGTTGCTGTCGCTACGGTCTAAAAGTAATGCCTCAATTTCCTCATAAGACAAAAGCCAATAAGGTAAGAAAATGATATTATCATCTGTTGGTTTATCAGAAGGACCCGCAATTTTTAATAAAGTTGTATTTGGTAAGTCTTTTAGTGGTTTATATTCTCCGTGTAAATCAAAAACAAGGCTATTAATAGATTTAAGATTTGTTGCTTTCTCTAAGATATTTGCTACTGTCCAAGATTTACCAGAGCCTGTTCCACCAACTATAACTGCGTGTCTTTGAAAAAACTTATTTCCGTCAAGATTTGCATCAGACATTTCCGATATAGTGTATTTCCCGATTTTAAGAGGATTTTCACTATTTGATGAAATGATATTCATAAATTTAGATAATCCTTCTCCCTGCAAAAGGAAACAATCAGCATTAATACTTGGCACAGTGTTTAATGTTCTTTTGAATACATTATTTTCAGTTCCACTTTTTTCAAGTAATGTTCCAACCAAATTTACTTTTATAAGATTTTCAACTACAAAATCAGGCTCATTACTTTCGTCAATTTTATCAGCAACAGCCTTTCTCATTATTTTGGAAATAAGCCCAATTATTTTTTCGCCTGTTTTAGTAGAGCGTATTTGCACAATTTGATTAACCTGTACACTATTTAATAATTCTTCTTTATCAACTTTTACTGATATATTGCCAGTATCAACGCTTTGAACTTTTCCAATTAATGTTTCTGTATCCATAATTATAAAATTTCCATAAAATTATTTAATTGCCATAAATCGCCTACCAATTCGATTTCTATTTTCTCTGTTGTACTATTTTCTTTGTATATAACTTTTGTTTTTCCACTTTCACTCTCCTCAAAAAGCATATACTTTTCAGCATTTTTTAATTCTTCATAACTGCTATCTGAAACCTTTTTAGTAATTAAAACTATCGGTGTTCCTTTTTTTACTTTTGCCTTTATTTTGGGGGTTAAATGTTCATCATTAAAGCCAAATCCAACGACAAGAAAACTTGATGCAGTTTTAATTAAATCATCTGCCTTTTGTATTAATTCACGGTATGGACTACTATAAGCCTCTTGATATTTGTTTTTGCCTGGGGCAATTATTTTAGGTGCTTCATCCTTTGAAATAGAAGATAAAAAACGAATTTCACCATCAACATCAAACCAATTAAGTGAACCGTGTACTTTCACCAAATTAACTATCTCTTTATCCTTAAATTTAGTTTCATTAAATATTGAAAGTACTTTACCGTTAAACCCATCTGTGTATGAAATATTATGGTATGACATAACGTATTCAAGTACTCTATCATAATTTGTTGTAACAATATTTACAACTTTTGGATGAGCCTCAATAAATTTTTCAATCAATATTTTTATTCCATTAAACTCATCAGTGTTATTTGAAATAATTCGCTCTAAGACTGAAATGTCAGCACCATTAACTTTTTCCCAAATTACTTTTTTGATTTGAGGCATTTTCTCTTGGTACTTTTCTTTTCCAAGTTCAATTTCCAAATTATCATTTTCGGTATCAAACTCTTCAATTTTCTTTTTTAACTCCTCGTTTAAATCCCACATACTTGGTAAATTAAAAGAAATTGTTGCGCCTGAACCCCAAACAATTAAAGGTGGATTTTTTAAGAATGTTTGTACAACCCTAAAAATATTCTCTCTTATATCATCCTTTTTTACCATAGTGATTAGAATTCTTCGTTAAAGGCTATCTTCATTATTGATTTACGTAACTCCAACAGATTATTGTCTTTTTTTGTACTTAGAATATCGAGTTTTTCTAATTCATTAAAAATAATATTTAAGGTTTCAACGATTTTAATTTGTGTTTTTATTGGTGGTAATGGTATTTTTAAATCTGCAATTTGACTTTTATTGATAGAATTAAAAACAGCACCAGTATTACCAGTAATATCACTTTCATTTTTCAGAAAGAAATAATACAAAAAATCAACATTTATTTGATTTGATGCTCTTATTGCGGCTAAACCTCTACCAATGCAAATTTTCTCAGTAGCGATATTTACAGGACCTACTGGGGCACGTACCGACATTAGAATATCATCTTTAATTGCCTCTTTTGTGATTTTTGTTGTCCAAGTCGTGGGTTCACCAATAAATTTGTTGTTAAATTCCTTTTTCCCTTGATAAAATGGTAACCCTTTATTTTCCTTATTGTAGTACTTGCCTTCTGGTGATTGTCCAGCAATAACTTCACATACATCTCCAATTCGAGTTAAAGGAAACTCATCAGTTATATTATCGAAAATACTTTTTAGAGAACTATCGATATTATTAAATATTAGATGGCTTGTTTCTTCAATTTCTTTTATTTCCGTCTGTATTTCATTTGGTTCTCTTATAATTGAAAAATCCTTTTTATTGGGATTTTTCACCGATAAGTCAAAAGTTGTTTGGTCAATATCTGCAATGTTAATTGTCCAAGAGTTTTCGCTTTTGGCTTGTGTTTTTTGTAGTTCTACAAATTCGGCTAAATCTTTTTCATTTAGTGGATTTGTTTTACCCAAATTTCTATCTAAGTTTAGTTGGTAGAACCAAGTCTTTTGAGTTTTCTTTCCTTTTTCAAAAAACAGAACAACGGTTTTTACTCCTGCACCTGTAAATGTTCCACCTGGTAAATCTAAAACTGTATGTAAATCGCAGTTGCTTAGAAGTTCATTTCGCAAGGCAATAGAAGCATTATCTGTATTTGATAAAAATGTATTTTTAATTACTACACCTGCTTTCCCGCCTGCTTTCAATATTTTAATAAAATGCTGTAAAAACAGACTTGCTGTTTCGCCTGTTTTTATGGGGAAATTTTGCTGCACTTCGGCTCTTTCTTTTCCGCCAAATGGTGGATTTGCTAAAATAACATTGTAGCGGTCTTTTTCTTGTATGTCACTTAGGTTTTCGGCAAGTGTATTGGTATGAATAATATTTGGGGCTTCAACACCGTGCAAAATCATATTCATAATACCAATAATGTAGGCAAGCGATTTTTTCTCTTTACCAAAAAATGTCTTTTTCTGTAAGGTTTCTATTTTAGAAGTAGATAATCCCTTTTTATTCAGATATTCAAATGCTTCAACCAAGAAACCCGCAGAACCAACAGCACCATCATAAATAGTTTCGCCAATTTTTGGGGCAACCACTTTTACAATAGTTTTAATCAATGGACGAGGTGTGTAATATTCTCCACCGTTTCGCCCTGCATTACCCATATTTTTAATTTTGCCTTCGTAAAGATGGCTCATTTCGTGCTTTTCAGCGTGGGTTCTAAAACGCAGTTCATCAATTAGATTTGCAACTTCTCGTAAATTGTAACCGCTTTGTATTCTGTTTTTTAGTTCGCTAAAAATTTCGCCAATTTTGTACTCAATGGTGTTTGCACTTTCGGCATCTTTTTTAAACTTTTTTAGGTATGGAAATAATTCACCATTTACAAAGTCTACCAAGTCATCGCCTGTCATTGCGTTATGGTCAATTTTTCCACTTTCAAGTTTTGGTGCTGCCCAAGTAGTCCATTGGAATTGTGTCTCAATTATTTTTTCATAAGTCTTTCCCGATAAAAGTGCAGCAGTTTCTTTGTCTTTTTCTAAATCGTCAAGATATTTCAGAAACAAAATCCACGAGGTTTGTTCTACATAATCCAGTTCACTTCCACAACCTGCATCTTTGTGCAGTATATCGTCTATATTTTTAAATACTTGTTCAAACATATTTTTTCTAATTCCTTTTACTTTCGTTTATTATTCTGTGAGAGCGTTGGCAAGAAATTGCTCTTTTGGTTTTTTTGTGTTTGCCTGTGTGTCGGCAAAAAACCAAATGTGCAATTTGTGCCTTGGCTTTCTATTTCTATATTTTCTTGTAGCAAATTTATCATTCTGTCTCGTTTCTTTTGCTTGTGCCTAACGGTTTGGCTATGCGTAGTTTGGGATTTTGAAACTACTAATTTTCAATTTACCACTAATTTTATTTAATGCTAAAAACTTCATAATTAGCACGTTGCCCAAATTACGTATAGCCTTTGTTAGGCACTGGCATTCCTTATTTTCAGTCATTTTATCTTTCAAATTTGCTACAATTTTCATTTCTTTCGGTGCGTTGGCAAAAGGCATACTCTTTGACAAGTTTTGGCTCTTGCGGTGGGCTTTTCGAGCGACTTGGCAATGTGTATGGCTTTTAGCGTGGGCTTTCATTCAATAGTTTCAGTTTCGTCATTATTAGTGTTTTCAATTTCTGAATTCCCCAACCAACGTTTACAAGTTTCTTCATAAGGAATTTTTAAATCTGTCAGCCATTGTTCTACATACCTTGGATTATGACTATTTGGAGTTGGCGAGACATTGTCTATCCTTACTTGTATTGGTGTTCTTACACAATCTCCTGTAATTATTGCGTGTTGTTGTGGAATTATTGGAAGTTGATTTAATATATCTGCATTTGCACTTGAAACTAATCCTCTAATATATTTTTGGTCTTCAGGGTTTTGTAAACGATGGATAATAAAAGAATTGCATTGTGATAAAACTGTTTTTGATAATTCAGATGGACGTTGACTGCATACAATCAAGGATATTCCATATTTCCTGCCTTCTCTTGCGATGCGTTCAAAAACAATTTTAGCAACCGATTCTTTATTTTCTGCAATATAATTTTGTGCTTCTTCCAAAACAATTACAATTGGATATTTCCCTCTATTTTTAGGCGGAAAATGAGATACAAACTCAATTATTAAACGACCTAATAGGGCTGTAACAGTTTCTAATACTTCAAAAGGTAATGTAGAAACATCAATTATTGTTATTTGATTTGTTTTTTCTTTCTGTTTAATTTCTACATCATTATTATATTTTTTTATAAAACTTTCTTTTCCATTCTCACTAAAATATCTATTAAAATCGCCCAATAGAAAGGATATAAAATGTGCCAAAACATCTCTGTTTGCTCCATTATTATCTTTGAGCATTAAAGGAATTGCCATTCTTTTATCATTCAAAAAACTCTTCATTCGTAACCTTAATGTAGATACAAATTCCGCAATGCGATTGTTGGTTTGTCCTTCTTGTGTAATTGCTGCATCAATAAACTTTGTACATAATTCTTGATAATTAAACCAAGTCGGCATATCAATATTTTGCTCATTGGTTATTTGTTCTTCAAGCAATTTAGCATTTGAAGAATCAAATAGCCCTTGTACCTTTTGTCTGACAATTTCTTGTTTTGAAGCATCATTAAAATTATTCTCATTCGACAATTCAATAATTGTATCTCCTAAATCAGAAATATATTTCTTAATGGCTTCGCCTATATTCGCAATTTCATTGTCATTTTTCCAATTCCAAGTTCCATAATTTGATATTCCAGTTCTCTTTTTTAGTTCTTCTGTATTGCAATTCAAAATTGCTTCAATATCAGATTTCAAATGGGTTGGTAAAATGTGTTTACCTAAGATTTCTTGTTCATTTTTTGCCAAACCAATCGCTCTATTTAAAACAGGTGCTTGTGTTGCATCGCTGGGCTTCAATAGATGATTAAAATCGTCCCAATTCATAAACCAATATGGCACCTTTACTTTTTCTTCTCCGCCCAAATAGTAAGCATTTATTTGTTGTAATTCTTCTTTGGTTTTTGCATCTATTTTTGTTCCTTCTTCGGGCAGAAATGCGTCTTTGTATTCACCATTAGTATCAAAAATTATGAAATGTGCATTTTCTAATTTCTTACCATTGTAATCATATTTGAATAGGTTACGTAAGATTGAAGTAAGTGTACAAGACTTTCCTGAACCTGTATTACCCAATATTGCTGCGTGTTTTACGAAAAATTGGTCAGGACATATTTTTACTTTATAATTTGAAAATGCAGGGGAAGTACCAATTGGCAAGTAAAAATCATTTTCATACTTTATTTCACTTTCATTTTGCTTTTCATCGAAAATATGGATTAGGTCTTTTTCCGTAACATACCAAACAGGATTGTCCAAAGTTGGGAAATTATATACACCTTGAATAAATCTTTCTTTATTGTTCTCATTAGCAATTGTGCCTAACATAGTTGCCGATATGTAACGAGCAGAAGTAGGAAGTGTAATGTTTGTTGAATTCTTATCAAATTCTATTTCTTCTTTCATTGTAACACGAGTAATTAATGCTACAACTCTATCCGCTCCAACAGGGATAATCAAGTATGAATTAATTCGTGCGATTTCATAAATATCACTTACACCACTTTTATATGTGCCGAGTAAATCCTCATCAATTTTAACATAAACACGGAAATTATCTACAGAAAGAACTCTACCAATTATTTTATTTGAATTTATCATTATACCTCTGGTTCAGGATTACTAATTATTGTTTCTGTGTCTTCTTTCGGATATAATTCTTGTATTGTTTTAAGAATACTCTCGTTCTCTTCTTCTTCATACAAATCAGGTAAAACATTAGAAACAAAACCCGTAAAGGTTGATTCTTCTATATCAGTTTGATTCAAAATTATTATTCTCTTGTCTCCAAGTGCTTTTAGTTCTTCAATTGGAGACTTCTTATCAATCTCATTTGAATAATTTACAATAAATAAAGTAAATGATGGGATAGAAAGTGCTTGTTTTATTATGTCATTTATATGCTCATCATAAAATGAATAACCAATGCAAAACAAAACAGACTGAGGTTGATTTATTGCTTGAGAAAATTGTCTAAAAAGTTCAGAATAAGGTAAATCTAAAGCGAAAGATTTTTTGCTTACACAAGGATATATCATTAATTCATTATCTGTACTTGCTTTAAACTCGTTATTTAAAGGAATTTCTTTTATTCCGTATGTATTACTAAAATCAGGTTTTGTAGATAACCAAGATAAAGAACCGTGCATTTTGTAATATTTAAGAACTTTTTCAGCACGATGAACTTTGCCTGTTACACTTTGTCCTGGGTAGTATAAATCATAATCATATACTTCTGGTCTGAAACAACGATTATGCACACCCATAAAACCATTAATGTAGTGTATTCCTAAATTATCAAGAGCATAATCAAAAGCCATATCATAATTAGTTGTAAACAGATTTATACGTTTAAGATTATTTGGTCTTTGTAATAATTTTTTTACTAATACTTCGTGATAATGGTATCTGTTTTTATCTAATTTTTCATCAGATATATTTAATGTTGTTTTCTCTGTATTGCAATTATCAAAGAGCCATTGTTGCATATTCTTAATAGATGTATTAATTTCTTCAATAGAATCACCCTTTTTCTCTTTAATAAATCTATCAGCCTGTAAGCAGTTAAACAGGTCTTCGTAGGAAGGATTTGCACCTTCACCAAAATATGTTTCAATATTATCCTTGCAAATAGCCTTTAATCCTTCTGGAATATCTCTGATTACAGGAGCACCCAAGTGCCAACTTGTACCGGCTCCTGTAAGTACACTTACATTTTCTAAACCGAGATATTTTTTTACTCTCAATTTGTTTTCGTTGGCGTTATATTCCATAATTTCTATTTTTTAACTCCCTGTTATTCCGTTAATAAATGTTTCTACAAAACCTAAAATCTTTTTAAGGATTCTGTCGCCTAATTTTTTGCGTTGCAGAACTGATGGTTTTTTACCTTCAATCAATTCCAGTATTTCATCTCGCAATGGTTCTCTTTCTGCGAACAAATAATTTTCAATCAATTTTTGTGTTTTTTCTTCTGATAGATTTTCATCTTTTACCAATTGCTTAAAAGCCTTTTGTTGTTCTGCATTCCAGAATTTATCAAACTCCTGCGGTATCTCGTCTTCGTCCTCAATTTCAGGCAGATTTTCTAAAATAAATTTTTCTATCAGTTCTTTTTTGCTTCTTAATTGAGCATCTGAATTTAATAGGTTGAAAATCTCTTTTTCGGTTTTCTCAACATCTTTTTGCGTATTCGATTTTAGTTTGATTAGCAACTGAATAATGTAATTGACATTTATTTCATCACGATGAATTAACTCCAATTCAAAGTCCACATCTTCCAAAATCGAAACTTTCTCTTTTTGGTGGTCGCTTTTTACTTTGACGTAAAGGTCAAGATATTTGCTTTTATAATCTTCAAAAAGTTGTTCGTTCATTGCCAAATCTTCCCATTTGAAGTTGGCAAAGGCTGTGAGGATATTTTTAATTCGCATCAACTGACGAAATGCTTGGATAAATTCTAATTCGTCCTTTTCGCTTTGCAAATCGTTTACGCTGTTTACTGTTGGCGTAATTTTTAACAACTCAATAAATGCTTCGTTAAATTTCTTTACATATTCCTCATAAGGTTTCATTATAATTATCTCAATCGCTTCTTTGTTGCTAAATAAGGTAATTGCATCGTCTGTTGTTTTTTTTAGGTTACGGAAAACAACAATATTTCCTTGTGATTTTTGTTCGTTTAAAATTCTATTTGTTCTTGAATATGCTTGAATTAATCCGTGATATTTCAGGTTTTTATCTACATACAAAGTATTAAGTGGGGGACTGTCAAAACCAGTAAGAAACATATTTACAACCAATAAAATATCAATTTTGCGTTCCTTTACTTTCTTTGAAATATCATTGTAATAATTGTAAAATGATTGGCTGTCTTTGGTCGAGAAATTTGAACCAAACATTTTATTGTAATCTTCAATAAATTCGTCTAATTTTTCTCTGCTGTGTTGGTGCATTCCGTACAATGCTCTTGGTTCTTCTACAACCGATAATTCTTCGGGAATAAAACCGTTTGCATCTGCATCGTCTTCGTTGGCTACATAAGAAAAGATTGTTGCAATTTTAAGATTGTGTTTGCCTTCTTCTTTTTTGCGTTGCAGAATATCGTAATACTTTATCAAAGTTTTAACGCCACTTACGGCAAACATTCCTGTAAATTCTTTACTGTGGGTTTTTCGGTTATGATTGGCAATAATGTAATCAGATATTTTTTCTAATCGCTCGGGCGATTCCATCAACTCTTTGGTGTCGATGTCTTCTACCTCAATATCAATTTCGGTGGCACTGTCTTTCTTTTTGTATCTGCCTACATATTCAACCGAAAATTTTAAAACATTCTCATCTTTTATAGCATCTGTAATTACATATTTGTGTAAAGATTCGCCAAAGAGTTCTTTGGTTGTTCGTTTTCCTAAATCGTTTTTAAAAGCATTTTCTGCAAAAATTGGCGTTCCTGTAAATCCGAAAAACTGAATATTGTTGAAGAACGCTTTTATTCGATTATGTGTTTCGCCAAATTGTGAACGGTGGCACTCGTCAAAAATGAAAATTAATCGTTTGTCTTGCAGTTTTTCCATTTTTGCCAAATACTGTTTTTTGCTGATGGCTGTATTTAGTTTTTGAATGGTGGTAACTATCAATTTTGTATCGTCAGAAAACTGTTTAACCAATGCTTTGGTGTTGTCTGTTCCGTCAATACTGCCTTTGCTGAAACTGTTAAATTCTTTGGTAGTTTGGTAATCTAAATCTTTGCGGTCAACCACAAAAACCACTTTTTCAACTTCGGGCATATTCATTATTATCTGACTTGCTTTAAACGAAGTCAAAGTTTTTCCCGAACCTGTGGTGTGCCAGATATAACCGTTTTTGTTGCTGTTTTTCACACGGTCAATTAATGCTTCAACTGCATAATATTGATAAGGGCGAAGCACCATTAATATTTTATGCGTTTCGTTTAGCACAATGTATTTGCTAATCATTTTAGAGATGTGGCAAGGCTCTAAAAATTCGCTTGTAAAACCATTTACAATATTGGTCAGTCGATTGTTTTCTTTATCTGTCCAGTAAAAAGTTTGCTTGAAAGATTGTCTGCGATTATTGGCATAGTACTTTGTATTTACGCCATTGCTGATTACAAAAACCTGAATGTATTGATACAGTGCCGAATTTGAACCAAAGGAATGACGTTGATAACGGTTGATTTGGTTAAATGCCTCTTTGAGTTCAAGCCCTCTGCGTTTGAGTTCTATTTGAACTAATGGCAAACCATTTACCAATAAAGTAACATCATAGCGATTTTTGTATTTGCCTTCAATGGTAACTTGTTGTGTTACTTGATATTGATTTTGACACCAAAACTCGGTATTCAGAAATTCAAAGTAAAGATTATCACCATTATCACGGATAATATGTTGTTTTTCTCGTAGGGTTTTCGATTTTTCAAAAACAGAACCTTTGGTAAGAATATTCATTACCTTTTTAAATTCTGAATCGGAAAACGAAATACTATTATGTTTTTCTAACTGCTGTTTTAGATTGGCAATAAGTGCTGTTTCGTCTTTTAACTTCACCAAAGCATAACCCAAATTTTGCAATTGAGCAACTAATTGATTTTCTAATATTTGTTCAGGTTGTTTACTCATAATTAATCATTCGTAAATAATGCAAATACAGCAACACCAAGGGCAAGAAGTGAAATAAGAATTGGTAACCACCAATATCTTTGTGCTAATGCTTTTGATTTCTCAATTTTGTCTTGTTTGTCGATTACTTGTTTCTTATAATCATTCCAGCCAGTATATTTTTCAAAAACCTCATATCCTTTTTTATTTAATGATAAAGGATAGGATGTTCCACCAATATTTACCTTTACTTTCGATACTAAATCATATGTTATTAAATAATCTACATGTCGTTTTTCTGTTTCAATAATAGCCCTTTTTTCAGTAGGTATATTTGGCAATGGGTTGTAATACAATTCTTTTAGAATTCTTTCAACTTCATTACTAAATTCTATGTGATAATTTTTATTCATACTAACAATACATCTTTTGTAAAAGTCCCTTTTTGTATTCTTTACTTTCTTCTATCTGCTCGTTTACCGTATTTATTTTATCGTCTATTTTTGATAGAAAGTTGGCGATTTTGATTTGTTCAGAAATGGATGGAATACTAACAGATATTTTTGAAAGGTCTGATGAATTTATTGCTGGGTATCCTGTTCCTGTACATTTATTTTCAACTTTATTCACAAAATTATCTGTATGTAAAAGTTGATATAAAAATAAAGTATTATTCTTTGTTCTAATTTGTGCATATCCAGTTGAAGCAACATAATCGGCACTTTCTATATCAAAGAAGAAGTTATTCCTTTGATACGGTCTAACCATTTGGAATAAAATATCATTACTTTTCAATATTCGCTGTGCTCTGCTTGGTGCATCTTCAACAGACACCCTTTCTTTTTTATTCAAACGTCCTTTCACAACACTTTCAAGGTCAATGTAAATAAAGGATTTTGGCAATTTCCCATTTTTGGGATTTATCTCTGCTGTCTCACTTAATTTTTTACTTTCCCAATCTACAAACTCCTTCCCGTCATCATCTTTAAATCTAATCTCCTGCGAGAATATCTTTTGCATCATTCCTTTTTTATATTCTTCCAAAAGGGCTTTCTTTTCTTTGAGTTCGTTTATTTTGTTATCCAAAACAGAAAAGAAATTGGCTATGCGTTTTTGTTCTGTTACTTGCGGTAAAAATATTTTTCCTTTTATTGCTTCTTCATCAGAAACTTGCAACGTATTTTTTGCACCCTTACGCACCAATGGTCGTAAATAACGGTTGGTATTTGCATCTAACGAAAAGTAATAGTCTAAAAAATCACCATTAGCGGTTTTCTCATTTACATTGTAAACAGCATAAAGCGTAGAAACAATACCTGCTTTGCCTTTGTTAATTTTTATAATTCCGTAAGGATTGGCTTTTAGTGGGCTTTTGGTATAAACAATATCGCCTACTTCTACAACTCCGTAATTATGCACAGAAACACCTGCATACGAACGCCCTAAATGTTCAATTTGGTTTACAATTCCTAATTCGCCCGAAACCGATAAAACTTCTTCTTTGCCGTATTTTAAATCAACATTCTTCTTTTTCGATTCGCTTAAGAGTTCGTTTAGTTCTTTGTGTTCCCAGTGATCTTTAAACTCTGAAAACCTTACAAGCGGTATTTTGTTTTGTAATTTTTCCATAATCTAAAAAGGCGTGTCAATATTTAGTTCTTTACAAAGCGCAATCAGTTCTTTGTCTGTATCATTCATTTTGTTTTCGAGCGTTTTTAGTTTTTCAGAAACTTTGGCAAGATCAACAGGCTCTTCCTCCTCAAAAGTGTTTACATATCTTGGAATGTTAAGGTTGTATTCGTTTTCCTTAATTTCAGAAAGCGGTGCGAGATAAGAGTATTTCTCAACCTCTTTTCTTTCTCTGTAAGTTGTAATTATTTTTTCAAGGTCGGTTTGTCGTAAAGTGTTTTGCGTTCCTCTCTCAAAATGTTTACTGCTATCAATAAACAGTACATCTTCGGGATTTTCTCTACATTTTTTAAAAACCATTATGCTTGTTGGAATTGATGTACCATAAAATAAGTTTGCAGGCAATCCAATAACAGCATCTAAATAATTACGGTCTTCGATTAGATATTTACGGATAAGTTGTTCCGCTCCACTTCTAAACAAAGCACCGTGAGGTAAAACAATTGCCATAGTTCCGTTTTCTGCCAAATGGTGTATCATATGCTGTACAAAAGCATAATCTGCTTTGCTTTTTGGTGCTAATTTCCCATATTGACTAAAACGGTCATCACTTGTAAATAAAGGGTTTGCACTCCATTGTGCCGAAAATGGCGGATTGGCTACAATGGCTTCAAATTGGTGTTCAATATGTTGTGGGTGTTCTAATGTATCTTCTTGTTTTATATCGAATTTTCGGTAATGCACATCGTGCAAAATCATATTCATTCGTGCAAGGTTGTAAGTTGTTCTATTGAGTTCTTGTCCGTAAAAATTGCTTACTTCTTCTACTTCTTTGGCAACTCGCAAAAGCAAAGAGCCTGAACCGCAAGTTGGGTCGTAAACTGATTTCAGTTTTGTTTTTCCTGTTGTTACCAACTTTGCCAAAATCATACTTACCTGCTGTGGTGTGTAAAATTCTCCTGCTTTTTTTCCTGCTCCACTGGCAAATTGACCAATCAAATATTCGTAGGCATCACCTAAAACATCAAGTTCAGTGTTTTCAAGTTTAAAGTCTATTTTGTCGAGATGCGAAAGTACTTTTGCAATTAGTTTGTTTCTTACATCGGTTGTTTTTCCGAGTTTGGTACTGTTCAAATCCATATCCTCAAAAAGATTGTCAAAATCTTCTTCGCTTTCCGTTCCCATTGTAGAAAGTTGGATATTGTTCAGAATTTCTTGTAAGTCTTCTAAAATGAAGTTGTTTTCAGTATCATTGTTTCTGTTTCCTCTTTTTGCGAGTTCACTAAACAATTCAGATGGTTTCAGGAAATAACCCAATTTTTCAAGAGACTCCTCCTTGATTGCTTCGATATACTCTTTTCCTTGTTCTGAATTTTCTTTAATCTCTTTGTATTTTATTCCGTCAGGTTTCAAAATGTTGTTGGCGTACATTTCCATTTTTTCAGCCAAATACTTATAAAAAATAAATCCGAGTATGTAATCTCGGAATTCATCAGCATTCATTTTACCTCTCAACTCGTTGGCTATATTCCATAGTTGCTGTTCAAGTTGTTTCTTTTGGTCTTCACTCATATATTTTAATCTTCCTTAAATTCAATTCCCAAATTTACTCTTATTCTGTGGGTTGGCAAGAAATTGCTCTTTTGGTTTTTTTGGGTCGGCTTTTTGTGTGTCGGCAAAAAACCAAATGTGCAATTTGTGCGGTGGCTTTTTCTGTATTTTCTTGTAGCAAATTTGTCATTCTGTTTCGTTTCTTTTGCTTGTGCCTAACATCAGGATAACGTGCATTAATGCACGTTATATCTCTTATATCTACAGTTTATTAATTTTGTTAAATCATTGATAATCTTTAATGAAACCGACAACAAACGTTTATAGTCGTTTGTAATTGGATAATATTGTTTTTAAACATTTAACAAATATATACAAAAAAAAGGAGAGCAAAAAAACTCTCTCCTTTTAAATTCGTTTTTACTCACTTTTTTAATAGTAAGAAACTACAAGCCGTGAAATACACTCAATAATATATTCTAATCTGTCTTTTTTTAAATAATATAGTGTGCTTGCACCTTTTAGTTTGGCTCCTATAATACCTTGCTTTTTTAATATTTTAAGATGATATGAAGTAGTAGAACTATCAATATTTAATAAATTATAAAGTTGTGTTACTGTTAATTCTTTTTCATCTTCCAAATACTTAATTATTAAAATCCGCATAGGATGACTAAGAGATTTTATAAGACTTGCAGCCCTGTCTGTTTGTTCTTCGCTAAGGTTTTTTATTTGTTTTGCCATAATATTAAGTATTTTATTTATGCGGGGTTGCAAACTCCGCTTAGTAGGGAACGCGATACAATCGCGCACCAGCAGGGGTTACAAACTCTGCTTAGCAGGGGTTACCTGCTGGCATTCCTCTTTTTTAATAAATTCTGTTTATATTCGTTTATTCTTGATTAATATTCTAAAATATGGACATTTCCCGTTTATCGATAAATCTTTTTCATCATTGCCTTTTCTGAACTTAATAAGTTCAAATTGGTCAGGATTAAATTTATGTAGAAATGTAATAGGAACACCCATATATTCTTTGTAATCTAAAGGAATGTCCTTTGTTTTATTGACATTGATTCCATCATAATTATCATATTTTGAATATGCAACTTCGTTTCCAATATATCTTTCTGTGAGAGTAATATCTTCGTGACGTTTAGAGATATCTAAATTAGTTAACCAAAGACAATTGTTCGGAGAAACAATTCGGTTACCAAAGTCATCAATCCGAGCCTCTGTTCCATAAAGTTCATAGTGATCAGGAACAATAAATCCAGAAACACCTCTACCAAGATTTATTCCTAGCCACGCCTTATTTTCTTTAATGAGTTTGAAGATTTCTTTATAAGTTATTGCATTTATATTGGCAATTGTCAAAAACTTCTTATCGTATTTAACTAGTTGAGAAACAAATTCTCTAAATAGTGAAAATGGAGGGTTAGTAACAACAATATCTGATTGTTTTAAAAGTTCAATACTTTCTTCACTACGAAAATCTCCATCTCCTTTAAAGTAAACAATATCAGTTGAACTTGGTTTTTTTTCTTCATCTTCTGAACCTGAATATTCAAAGAAAAAACCATTTCCATCTTCTTTTGTATTAAATAAATTTCTTACTTGTTCTTTATAACAAGCAGAGATTAATTTTTTAAGACCTAACTCTTTAAAGTTTGAGGCAAAATAATTGAAGAAGTTACTAATTTGAGGGTCATCGCAATTGCAAAAAACTACTTTGTCTTTAAAATGACTTTTATAGTGTTGTAACTCACTTTCAATATCTGAAAGTTGAGTATAAAACTCATCACTTTTTGACTTCTTAGCTTTTTGTAATAATTTATTTGTTGCATTTCTTGCCATTGTCTACTTATCCTAACTTAATAAACTTTATTTTAACTATTTGCGCTTGGTTAGTTGATTAAAAATATCACTTCCTAATACATTGAGAGAGCTTTTTGAAACTTGAACCATAATATCAAACATTTCTTTGGCATCCCATTTTCCTCCATCCCCTTGTGTATATATTGAAGTTGCTTGAAGCATAATTGTTTTATTTGTATGCTTAACAAACTTGTTTTTACATAAATTGGTATTAATTGGCATACCATAATTTGCAGAGGTTAATCTATCTAATCTATTTAGTATTCCTGAATTGTACTCAAGTGTTACAAGCCTTCCATCAGGTCTTTTAATTGCAATAGTTTCTGTTAAGAAATTAGAGCCTTCCAGAAATAACACATAAGGATAGTGAGATTCCGACAACATCAAATTAGCAATTTCTGATATGTTTTTATGAGACCTCTCTATCGCATTTCCTGCAGCCATTAAGTCTTGATTATTACCTGTTCCAACTAAATTTCCTTTTTTAATGTTTTCAATGTCTTTCCCTTGGTGTTTAGCCTCTGATACTAAAACTATTCGCCAATTACCTTTGTCGTCTTTTACTTCAATTATTCCCCCATCAGGTTTAATGCTAGAATTTGATACAAAAAGAGTTTGCCCTAATTCTTTATCTATCTTTTTCAATGCTTCGTTTATTTCTTCTTTTTTTATGCTTGTTTTATATTGAAAAGATAATTGAGGATAATCCTTTTCAAGCTGTTCAATTACAAGATGAGAGATTTCTCCAACTTTCATATCGTGTGATTTTGCTTCATCTCCAAATATTCCAACTACACCGTGAGACTTCTTATGTTGCTTCGTTAATCTTGTTGATTGATTCTTTTTAGACATATCTTCCTTGATTTATTTAATTTCAAAAGTACAAAGTTAATTCAATCGCCACGAATAAAAAATGCGATTTTAAGTTTGCACTGACGGTCTTTTTTTTGCTTGCAGGTAACATCAGGATAACGTGCATTAATGCACGTTATATCTCTTATATCTACAGTTTATTAATTTTGTTAAATCATTGATAATATTTAATGAAACCGACAACAAACGTTTATAGTCGTTTGTAATTGGATAATATTGTTTTTAAACATTTAACAAATATAACAAAAAAAGGAGAGAAAAAAAACACTCCCTTTTAATTTTAGTCATTTTAAACTTATTAGTTACTCATCCGATGACTTAAAGTCATCGGATGAATTTGTAATTTACTCCGTTTTCCTAATAGCCACATTAAGCCTTGTCATAGCGTTATCAAAAATTGCAGACTTAACTGTTAGTGTGTCGTAGTAGGGATATTCAAAAGTAACTTTACATTTACCTTCGGGTAGTTTTTTAAACTGAAAATTACCTTTTTCGGTTGTTTTATATGTAAATGTTTTGCCATTTTCGCATACTACTGTTACTAAAACATTATGTATTGGCAAGTTTGTTTCTTCGCCAAGTACTTTACCCATCATTGACCTTGAAATTGTTGGGTCGTCGAAAATTATTCTTGCTCTTTCGTAAATTTCGTAAAACTTTTTTTCTTTGGTTTTATACTGCATCATGTGATTATCTAAATGCTCGGTAAGTTGTATGTCTAATTCTTCAAACAATTTTTCAAGTTGGGCTGTTGCTCTACTTTTCTCAGCTACTAATTCTTGTGGTGTGGTATTATATTCTATATATCCATCGGCTTCTCTGCCGTAATCTTCAATCATTTTTTGTTCCATACCGTAATCTTTAAGCTCTTTTAAATGCTTGGTAGCATAATCTTTTACGGTATTTACTCTTGTCATTATTTTATTATCTAATATTGCTTTAATATCAGTCATTGATAAATTAGAATTTTCGTAAAGGTCTTCATCGCCAATTGTTTTTGCATAAGAACGAAATATGCCCAAAAAAACATCGGTTGTAAGGTTTAGTTTATCTCTAAATTGTTTTTTCATTTTCGATAAACCTTTGCTTGTTTTGTTTTGTATTGCAAGGTTTTCTTGAATACTTTTAAATAGTGCTACAATTATTGCTACTGTTGCAATAATTATTCTGTTTGCTCCCCAAATGCTGATATTTTTTTGCATTTCACCATTTGTTTTGTTTGCCATCGAGAAATAGGCTTCTTGTTTTCCAGTCATAATTTTAAATTTTAAGTTAATAATTTCTGCAATATACAAAGATATTTTTGAAAAAGCAAGTTATTATTACTTTATTTATTAATCATTTACATTTTCTGCACTATTGTTTTCCTCATTATTATTTTTTAATGTTTGATTTTTTAAATATTCTTTATGTTTTTGTATTTCATCATCTTTACTCATATACCATTTTGTGAAAAGAGATATAAGCATTTTTTCGTTTATTGTTTCTATATCGCTAAATGATATATTTTTAAATTTAGCATTAATAACTCGTGTAGATTTTTTTCTTTTTTTATGGCGATATTTAAGATCATAAAATATTCTTACCTTCCTGCCTGAATTATCAATACTTACTTTGAAACTGAAATCGGACAATATTTCAAAAGCTTTAAATGTTGCAGTTTGTGTGTGTATATCAAAATCAAGTTTTTCAAAATTAAATTCTGTAAGTTGTTCCTTTAGCTTTTCAAATACGGGTAATATTTTTAGTTTATAGAAATCTGCCATCTGTTTATCGGACATCATATTTGGTTTAATAACTACAGGTTCGGGTTTAAGCTTTACTGCAAGAAATTCTTTAAGGTCTTTTAGTGTGTTTCCTTCTGTTTTTTTTGTTTCGTCTGGATTTTTCATAGTTTTAGTATTTAAAATTTTTGTAAATATAATAATCTTTCCGTCCAAAAACAAGCATTTCCGCCATTTTTTGTGCATTTTTACATTGTTTTTTACTGTTTGACCACTATATTTCTAAATATGTTCAAAACAAGAGAGCATCTGTACACAACATGAGAGCATCTGTACACCACATGAGAGCATCTGTACACCACATGAGAGCATCTGTACACCACATGAGAGCATCTGTACACCCTATGAGAGCATCTGTACACCACATGAGAGCATCTGTACACTACATGAGAGCATCTGTACACAACATGAGAGCATCTGTACACCACATGACTCCACTCAAGGGCTGCATGACTCCACTCAAGGGCTGCATGACTCCACTCAAGGGCTGCATGACTCCACTCAACGAGCAAGAGATTCAAATTAGTAATTGGATGAAACAGATTGATAACTGCATGAAACAAGTTAGCTATATTACGACAGTGAATAAGTATATTACGAAAGTGTATAAGCGTATCACGAAAGTGAAAAACAAGTACTACGCCTGCTCTACTCCTCTTTATTAAAGGTTCCGAGTTTAATTGCTGTTAATATCTTTTTGGTGTATAGTGGAAAATCACTTTTCATTATCCATCCGTAATACCCCGAGTCTGTTTTAAGCACATCTTCTACAAGTCTGCCTTTGTGTTTGCCAAAATTAATAGTTGGTTGGTTGTCTTTATTGTAAGCTATGTATCCTGCAAAGTCAACGTTTTTACTTTGCATAGAAAAATTGCTTAAAAAATCAATATCGTTTTCAATTTCATTGTATTTTTCTATTTGTGCTTTAAGCACCTCATAGGTTGCAATGGTATCGGCTTGTGCCGAGTGTGCGTTTTCAAGTTCTTTATTGCAATAGAATTTATATGCGGCTATTAGGGTACGTTGTTCCATTTTATGAAATATTACCTGCACATCAATAAACTTGCGTTTTTTCATATCAAAATCAACTCCTACACGCAAAAATTCTTCGGCAAGCAATGGCACATCAAATCTGTTAGAATTGTAGCCTGCTATATCGCACCCTTCCATATATTTTGCAAGTATTTTGGCAAAATCTTTAAATAGAGGAGCATCTGCAACATCGGCATCTGTTATTCCGTGTATTTCTGTAACCTCAGCCGGTATTGGCATTTCAGGATTAATACGCTTTGTTATCTGGTCTTCTTTTCCATTAGGCAAAATCTTAATTAAGGATATTTCAACTATTCTGTCTTTAGCTACATTTATACCTGTTGTTTCAAGATCGAAAAATATAATTGGGTTTTTTAAATTTAATTCCATTTGTTTTAAGGATTTATTTGCCGTAGGGCTTAAAAAAAAGTTATTTGTTTATTGATTATTAATCTTTTCAGTAAGATAAATATCAATTTTATAATCTGTGATTATTGCTTGTTCTTCGTAGATAATAATATCCATCTGATATGTTTCATAGGCATTGCCTTTTATAACCAAAACATAGGTGCCCGGTACGAGTTCAATTTCATATTTGGCTTGTTTTGCCATTTCGGTAAGGTCGGCAATTTCATCTTTTGTGCGTTTGTCAAATATTTTCATTCTAATATCAGAGCTGATATCTGCAATTTGTTTTGGATATATAGAATCGCCTATTGCTATTATTCCATGATACTTTATTTTTGTTGCCGGCACATCGTTAAAAATTACTTTATAAATATCAAGGCCGCCTACACCCTCTTTTCTCCATTTAGGCATGTAGCCGTATCTGCCGTTTTTTGTTATCGATATGTTTGTGTTATCATAAGTGTCGTTTACAGGGTATCCCATGTTCTTTGGTTTGCCCCATTTATATTCTTCTTTAATCCATTCACATTCAAAAATATCATATCCTCCCATTGTATTATATCCTTTTGATGCAAGCCTTAATTTTGTGCCATCGTGCGACATTTCGGGGAAATTTTCATCGTATTTTGTATTAATTGAAATCCCCATATTAACTGGCATAGTCCACTCCTCTTTCGAAATACGTGTGCAATAATAAATATCAAAACCTCCTAAACCTTCCGGTCTGTCGCTTGCAAAAAAAAGAGTATCCATTGATGGAGAAAAACATGCACCTTCCTCTAAATACTTTGAGTTAATTTCTTTATTAAAAACTATTACTTCTCTAAATCGTGTTGTTCTTTTAGTTGATACACCAATATCATCGCCTGCAACAAAATTATCGAGATGTACTATGGCTTTTGTTCCATCGTGCGATAAAGCAACAACATCTTCGTTTTCTTCGGTATTTACTTTGCTTCCAAACGAACGTGCTTTGCTCCATTCGCCAAAATCATCTTTTACAGGAAATGACATATAGCAGTTTTTAACGTATTGCTGATAATCTTTAATATACTTTTTGTTTGAAGCAAATACCATTATATGTCCATCGGCTGCAATATGTGGGTTGTAATCGGCTCTACGGCTATTGATGTTTGTTCCCATATTATAGAAAGTAACATCAACAGGTGTTTCCATTAGTTTTTTTGCATTGTAACAAATTTCAATATCCCTGTTTAGTTCTTTTATTTGTTCTGTGTTTATTGTTTCTCGTATATACTCTTTATATTCTTTAAATAATTCTACTGCTTTATCAAATTTATATTTATGAAAATATGCCTGAGCAAGATAAAATTTAATATCATCTACGTAATAACCCAAGGAATCGGCAAAATTAAGATGAGGAATAGCTCTTGTTTTGTCCATGTTAACCTTTAAATAACATACTCCTATTCTGTAATGAAATTCTTCGTTTTTTTTATCGGCTCTTAATAACTTTAGATATTGTTTTAATGCAACCCTGTAGTTTTCATCTTCAAAATTGGTGTTAGCCTCTCTTTCCAACGATTGAGAAAAAGACGTTAATGTTATTAGAATAAAAACTATTATTATGGCTATTGTCTTATACATACTATGATTTTACATTAAATGAAAATATATTCCATATTTTAAAATATAAAATTAAGCTATTTTTGAATTAAGTGAAAATTTTTATCAAACTCCTTTTTATAACTGGCTTTATCTAATATTTCAAAACTTTCTATATACTCTTTATAGTTTTCGTTATATACAATTTCTATTTCATATTTTCCTTTTGGAAGAATTGCCACAAAATCACCGGTATTTTTCTTAGGTATATACATGCCAAAAAGATTTCCAAAGTCATCGAAAATAGAAATTTCGAGATCAAAATTATCACCTTTAAACTTCTTGCCTGTAATTGTGTCGCCAAGATAAATATATCCTTTTATCAAGGAAAGTTCTTCATCAATATCATTAAATGTAACTCTGTATATATCCAATCCGCCAAAACCTTCTTTTCTGTTTGCAGCCATATAAGCGTATCTATTGTTTTCAGGAAATGATATAGTTAAATTATCTTGTGTTGTGTTTAAAGGATATCCCAAATTTATTGGTTTTGTCCATCCTTGCCTTACAACATCCCAGTATGAAACAAACAAATCGTAGCCTCCAATACTGTTATGACCTTTTGAAGCAAAATAGAGGATATTTCCATCATCTGAAATTAAAGGATATGCATCATCACTTTTTGTATTAATTACATCGCCTATATTTTTTGCTTCACTCCATTTCCCGTTTGGCAACTTTTTAATTGCATATATATCCATATCACCGTATCCTCCGTCTCTTGCCGATGATACATATATAATACTTTTGTCTGCTATCATTGAAGCTCCGTTTTCTATCGATTTTGAATTTATCATATTAAAGAATTTTTCTTCTTTATCGTAATATTTGAAAATTCTGCCTTTTTTCTCAGCACGCAAAATATCACTATACTCATCGTCCATGCTATTGCATAGTAATAAAACCTTACCATCATCTGACATCCACACAGCTTCTTCGTTATCGGTAGTATTAATTTTATGTTGAGAAACTGCAAATGACCATTTGTCTTTATTATTTTTGCTTATGTATACATTTGAAATATAAGTACCATAATCGGGGTCGTATTTTTTATTTGAAGTAAATGTTATAAATCCCTCATTATTGACAACAAACGGATTATAATCATCTAATCTGGAATTAACATTAGCACCTAAGTTCTCAAAACTAACATTAACTGGCTTGTTCATTAATTCTAATGCGCTATATGACATTTTTATAAGATGATATGCTTTGTTTACTAAATTTTTATCGGTTCCGGCAGTTTCTTTGTATATATTAAATAACTCTATCGCCTCTGTAAAACGATAAGAATTCATGTAAGATTTTGCAATGTAAAATGTTACATCTTTATTCGATTCGTCGTTTTCTTTTACAAACAATAATCTTTTTAAAGCTTTTTCAGTGGCAATATTAGTTTCAGAATAACAAATACCAAGTTTATAATTATATTCAATATTTAATGTGTCAGTTTTCCACAACTTTAAATATTTATATAATGCAATCCTGTATTCTCCGTAAATAAAATTAATATCTGCTTTCTTTTCAAGTTCAATTATATATTTTTTCTTTTTCTGAGCATACATTTCATTATTTGAAACAGTAAATAATAAAATTAAAACCAGTATTAATAATAAATTTTTCATTTTCTGAATTTATATAAAAAAAGGAGGCTATAAAACATTTAGTCTCCTTTAATTATTTATTTTTTAATCAAATTAATTAATCATCATTGGCATTAACAACATAAGTATATCTTCGTCTTCAACATTATTTTCAAACGGCAATAATAAACCTGCTCTTGCAGGATCTGATAATTCCATTACAATTTCTGATGAAGGTAAATTTGAAAGAATTTCCATTAAAAATGTTGATTTAAAACCTATTTCCATTTCTTCACCATCGTACTGGCAATTTAATCTTTCTACACCTGAAACTGCAAAATCAATATCCTGTGCCGAAATTGTTATTTGATTACCCGATAGTGATAGTTTAACTAAATTGCTTGACTGGCTTGAGAAAAGTGAGACTCTTCTTAAAGTATTATACAATTCAATTCTGTCAACAATAAGTTTATTTTGATTATCGCTTGGTATTACAGAGTTATAGTTAGGATAATTCCCTTCAGTAAGTCTGCATACAAGTTTGTAATTTGAAGTGGTAACAACGGCATTTTTTTCATCAAATTCCAAAACAATGTCTTTTTCTTCTTTTGGCAAAATGTTTCTTAAAAGAGAAGCCGGTTTTTTTGGAAGTATAAATGACGACTCAAATTCTGATGTAAAATCAGTTCTTCTATAACGTACAAGTTTATGAGAATCTGATGCAGCAAATGTTACGTTATCTTTATAGATCTCAATATATATACCATTCATTACAGGTCTTAATTCATCGTCGGCAGTAGCAAAAAGTGCCTTATTGATGCCGTTTAAAACAACATCGTTGTTTAACGTAATTTTTTTAGCCTCATTTGTTAAAGAAGGAATTTTTGGAAAATCAACAGCATTCTGGCATGGTATAACATATTTTCCTGTTTCAGACGAAATATCAAGATTTAATTTCTCTGTATCAACATTAAATGTAAGAGGCTGATCGGGAAATTCTTTTAAAGCGTCATTTAAAATTTTTGAAGGGACTGCTACATTGCCTTCACCGTCACAATTTTCAAGCTTAATTTTAGTAATCAATGTTGATTCTAAATCTGAAGCAGTAATTGTTAAGTCTTTATTTTTTATTTGAAACAAATAATTGTCGAGAATAGGCAAAGTGTTTTTTGCGTTAATAACTCTTCCTACCGACTGAAGGTAGCCTAAAAACTCACTACTGGATATTACAAAATTCATAATGTTAATTTTTATATATAAAATCCAAAATTAGTGAAACAATTTGTTAATTCAAATTGAATAAAATTATTTTTTCAAAAAATCATCAATTTCTTTTATCAAATTGTCGAAAACATAATATTGAACCGAAACAAGGTCTTCGTCATTTATATATCCATACATCTGATCTGGGTCAAAATCAAGTTTATTTCCCTCGCCATCTAATAACATATCATCGAAAGATGGCATTTTATAGGTTTTAATTGTTTGCTTTATCCCATTTTTGTCTTCAACTGTAAATATATAGTTTGGCTGTGTGGAAATAATTGAATCTTTTCTGTTTTGGTCAAAATTATTTAAAAATGCCTGATAAGAAATATTTTTATAATTAGCAATGTATTTTTTAACGGCAATTGTATCAAAATCATTAATCATTTTTTGTTGATAAACCGATTCTAATGCAAAATTGTTATCGCCATTATTTATGATTTTAAAAGACTTTGAAGGCGCCAAAGGTATTTCTACCAGAATTGACACAATATCTTTAAACTGATAATTGAATATTTGCATACTTCTCCATAAACCTTCTTCAACAAAATACCGTGTAGATAAATATCCGCTAAAACCGGGTATGTGCATAATAAAAGGCACTGAAGAACCTTCTATAAGCATATATGTTCCGTACTGATCGGATGTTGGACCTCCTACATAATATGTTCTTATTAATTTATTGTTAGCATATATTTCAACCTTGGTGGAATGAACTGCCAGATTTTTAACCACTGTGTTATGGGCTGATTTTGACACAGGCGATTTAATAGCAACACGGTTAATTGTTTTCAGCAAAAGTGATATTGCATCTTTTCTTACCGTATATTTTTTATTTATCTGCCAATAGCCATTTTTTCTTTCAAGCAAAACACTTGTATTTGATTTATCTACCATAAATATTTTATTGACAGAAGCAGTATCTTCAACTGCAAAATCTCTTAATTCTTTATCTGAAAAATTGCCCGATGTGTTTATAAAAAAGATATAATAAAGCGATACAAGTATTGATAATAATACTATTACGAATAAAATTATATTGTTTTTTTTCATATTTTTTATTTTTACAAAAGCCCCCTTCAATTCAAGTTTTATTTCACAAAAATAACAAAAAAAAGAGAGAAAACTCCCTCTTTAATTTTAGATTTAAAAATTTACTATTTTAAATTTTAAGTATTTTAGGCACTTTAGGTATTTCGTTTCTAAACCATAAAAATCTGCACAGGATACTCAATATTAGTTAAAAACAAGCCTTTCGCCTTTGCTGATGTACCGGCAGCAGAACGGTCTTTTTTTTCAATTATGTTTTTAAATTGCTCAATGGTAATTTTTTCTCTTCCCACATCAAGCATTGTTCCAACAATTGCTCTAACCATGTTTCTTAAAAACCTATCGGCAGTAATTTCAAAAATAAGAGTATTGTTTTTCTTATACCATTTTGCCTCTGTAATTTTGCAAATACTTGTTTTGTTATCGGAGTGTAGTTTGCAAAAACTTTCAAAATCGGTATATTCTAATAATACCTTAGAGGCAAGGTTCATGTTTTCAATATTCAGTTTTTCCTTTATCAATACCGATTCCTCAACTCTAAACGGATCTTTTTCAAGAGAAATATAATACTTGTATGTTCTTGAAATTGCATCAAATCTGGCATGAGCATTATTATCAACTTTAATTATTTTCTGTACTGCAATATCGTCAGGCAAAAAATTATTTATTGCACCTTTCTTTTTCTCATCTTTATCAAGATTTTGTAGTGTAGTATCAAAATGAGCAATAAAATAAGAAGCATGAACTCCCGTATCTGTTCTGCCCGCACCCATTAATTCAATATCCTCGTTAAGTTTTAAAGACATTACCTCTGTAAGTATCTTTTGTATTGTTATTGCATTTTCCTGACTTTGCCATCCGTGAAAATTTGTACCTTTGTACGATAGTTGTATAAAATAACGTTGCATGTTTCGATTTTTCGTTTAACTTTTTTTAACAAAAATATAAATTCATTAAGACTAAATTAATATAAATTTGCATTGTTAAAAATAATTTTTAATAATTATAATAAATAGTATTAAATATGAACGAGATACTAACACAAGAACAGGGTGTTTCAACAAATGTTGATATTAAAGAATTAAATGAAAAAATTCAAAAAGAAAGCTCATTTGTTGATATGATATCAATGGAGATGTCGAAAGTTATTATTGGACAAAAACATTTAATTGACAGATTGTTAATTGGATTATTATCAAACGGACACATATTGCTTGAAGGTGTTCCGGGATTAGCAAAAACACTTGCCATCAACTCTTTGGCAAACACAGTAAATGCAAAATTCAGCCGTATCCAATTTACTCCAGACCTTTTGCCTGCCGACCTTATTGGCACAATGATATACAGTCAGAAGAAAGAAGAATTTATTGTAAAAAAAGGACCAATATTTGCTAATTTCATTCTTGCCGATGAAATAAACCGTTCTCCTGCAAAAGTACAAAGCGCATTATTAGAAGCTATGCAGGAAAAACAGGTTACAATTGGCGAAGAAACTTTTAAACTTGATAAACCGTTTTTAGTTTTGGCAACGCAAAATCCTATTGAACAAGAAGGAACTTATCCCTTACCGGAAGCACAGGTTGACAGATTTATGCTAAAAGTGATTATCCATTATCCCAACAAAGAAGAAGAAAAGATGATAATAAGACAAAACCTGCTTAAAGAATTTCCTAAAACTAATAAAATTTTAAAAGCTGAAGATATACTTAGAGCAAGAGATGTTGTTAAAGAAGTTTATATTGATGAAAAAATTGAAAGATATATAATTGATATAGTTTTTGCAACAAGAACACCTGCCGATTATAATTTGAGCAAATATTCTAATATGATAAGTTTTGGCGGTTCGCCCAGAGCAAGTATAAATCTTGCTATGGCTGCAAAAGCCTACGCATTTATTAAACGCAGAGGTTATGTAATTCCTGAAGATGTTAGAGCAATTTGCCACGATGTAATGAGACACAGAATTGGTTTAACTTATGAAGCAGAAGCAGAAAACATTACTTCTGAAGACATTGTTAATGAAATACTAAACACTATTGAAGTACCATAACATTAAAATGACTAAAATTTGAAATGAATTTTAATTTATTTTAGTCATTTTAAATATATATAAACTATGAACAAATAAAATAAACCTTATTACACTAAAACTAAAAACTAACTACTATGAACAAATTACTAATAATACTAAGCATTATTATTTTGTCAGGTTCTTTAAACGCACAAATTTTAATAGGATTAACAGAAGATGAAATATTAAATTATATGGAAGAAAAACATCCAAATTATAATTTAAACACCGGTTTTGGCTCTACTGAAAATACCGTAAAATTTTACGATTCAACGAAAGACAGAACTTTTATCTTCTTTCTCAACGACAAAGGAATTTGTGAATATTCAAAACTTATGCTTGATATGGAAGAATATGATAAAACCGTATCTGTCATGAATAACTCTAAATCATTTATATCAAAAAGTGAACATAAGTGGATACAAAAAAAAGGTGATATTGAATTTGTTCTTACAATTGACAAAACCAAGTGGATGTTTAGTTTAGTAACACAAAAAAAGAATAAGAAAAAATAAGTGGAAACAACTGAGTTAATAAAGAAAGTTAGAAAAATTGAAATAAAAACCAGGGGATTATCTAAACAGATATTTGCCGGCGAATACCATAGTGCCTTCAAAGGAAAAGGCATGATGTTTAGCGAAGTTCGGGAGTATCTGTATGGCGATAGTATTCGTAATATTGATTGGAATGTAACTGCCCGCTTTAACCATCCTTATGTTAAAATATACGAAGAAGAAAGAGAACTAACTGTTATTCTTTTAGTTGACATTAGTGCTTCAAAAGAATTTGGTACTAACAAACAATTGAAACGTAATCTTATTACAGAAATTTCGGCAGTTCTTTCATTCTCTGCCATTCAAAATAATGATAAAATTGGTGTAATATTATTTAGCGATAAAGTTGAAAAATTTATACCACCAAAAAAGGGAAAACAACATATATTAAGAATTATACGAGAATTAATTGAATTTAAACCGGAAAACAACGGAACTAATATTGGAGAAGCATTGCGTTTTTTCACAAATGCAATAAAAAAGCGAAGTACTGCTTTTATTATTTCCGATTTTATTGATGATAACTTTGAAGAAGCACTAAAAATTGCAAATAAAAAACATGATGTAATTTCATTAAGGATTTTTGATAAACGCGAAACAGAACTGCCAAAGATCGGTTTGGTAAAAATGAACGATGCAGAAACAGGCGAATGCAAATGGGTTGACACTTCAAATAAAAAAGTAAGAAAAAATTATAATAACTGGTGGCACGGAAAAAACACTGAATTAAATAATATTTTCAGAAAAAACGGTATTGACACAGTTAACCTTGAAACAGGTGAAGATTATGTAAAACCGTTAATAAAATTATTCAAATTAAGAGGGAAAAATTAGCGGTGAAAAAAATAATATTTAAAATATTTATTGCTACCACACTTATTGTTTTTTTCAATAAGGCACATTCGCAAATTAGTATTAGAGCAAGTCTTGATACAAATCAAATTTTAATTGGCGACCAAATTAAATTGATCTTAGATATTACAAAACCTTCCAATCTTAACATAAAATTTCCTATTCTAAAAGATACTATCATCAAAGAAATTGAAGTATTAGATGCTTCCCTTATTGATACAATAGCCATTAATGGAAATAATATCAGTTTAAGAAAAGAATACACTATAACATCATTCGACAGCGGACTTTATATAATTCCATCTTTACCTTTCACATATCAACACGATACTATTACAGATTCATTTCCTACAAATCCTTTATATATGGCAGTTAGCACTTTTGAAGTAGATACTGTTTCAAAAAAGATATTTGATGTTAAAAAACCTTATGATGCACCATGGTCAATAGTGGAATTTTTAAAACTATATTGGTATTATTTAGTAATTGGTGCCGCTATTATCTTATTATTACTAATTGCTTATAGAGTATTTAAACGTTTGAAGAAAAAAGAACCAATTATAAAAACAATTGAAAAACCTAAAATTCCTGCCCATATTATTGCCTTAAAAGATTTGGACAAACTTAAAGCACAAAAACTTTGGCAAAACAATAAAATTAAAAAATATTATAGCAAGTTAACTGATATTGTAAGGAAATATATTGAAAACAGATTTGGTATTTCAGCTATGGAACAAACAAGCTATGAAATACTGGGTACATATTCCAGATCGGGACATGATCAGAACAATACAATTGAATATTTAAGACAAATGTTAACACTTGCTGATTTTGTGAAATTTGCAAAAGCTCATCCATTACCCGATGAAAATGATTTAAGCATGAAAAATGCTTATGCTTTTGTTAATGAAACAAAAAAAGAAATAATTATTGAAAATAAACAAGAAAACAATTTAAGTAAAGAAAATGCAAATGATTGATAGTTTTGCAAATCCAGGATTTCTTTATTTATCATTGGTTTTAGTACCAATGATTGTTTGGTATATAATTAAACAGTTAGATGTAAATACCTATATTCAAACTTCAACTCTGCAAGGTTTTAAAAAATCTTCAATTACATACAAACACATTTTAAGACATTTCCTTTTTGCTTTTAGAATAATTGCTATTGCAGCATTAATTGTTGTGCTTGCACGCCCTCAATCGGAAAACAACTGGAAAAATGTAACAACAGAAGGTATTGATATTGTTATTGCTCTTGATATTTCAACAAGTATGCTAGCTCAGGATTTAAAACCCGACAGGCTTGAAGCTTCAAAAGGAGTAGCAGGTGAGTTTATTAAAGGCAGACCGGATGATAGAATGGGACTTGTTGTTTTTAGTGGCGAAAGCTTTACCCAATGTCCATTAACAACAGACCATGCAGTACTAATAAATCTTTTTAAAGATGTTAAAAGCGGAATGATAGAAGACGGTACAGCAATTGGTTTGGGATTAGCAAATTCTGTAAACCGTCTGAAAGACAGCAAAGCAATTAGTAAAGTAATTATTTTATTAACTGATGGTGTAAACAATCGTGGCTCAATTGCTCCAATAACCGCCGCTGAAATTGCCAAAACATACGGAATAAGGGTTTATACAATTGGTGTTGGAACAAATGGCGAAGCCCCCTACCCTTTTCAAACACCGTATGGTACACAGTATCAAAATATAGAAGTTAAAATTGATGAAGCAACACTTAAACAAGTTGCTCAAATTGCCGACGGTAAATATTTTAGAGCTACCGACAATAAAAAGTTAAAAGAAATTTATGTTGAAATAGATAAACTGGAAAAATCAAAAATTAGTGTTAAAGAATACAGTAAAAAACAAGAAGAGTATTTGCTCTTTGCATTATTTGCAGGTTTATTATTGTTAATTGAAGTTGTGTTGAGATATACTTTACTGAGAAGTATTCCATAATTACAAGATTTATGAGTGCTATAAAATTCGCATATCCTATTTATTTGTATTTGTTATTTTTAATTCCATTAATAACAGGGCTTTTTGTAATATATTTAATTGTAAAAAAGAACAGGCTTAAAAAATATGGAGAATTAGATATAATAAAAGGTCTAATGCCGGGAATATCTATAGGCAGACCAATTGTAAAATTTATACTTTTTGCTATTGCTTTTACCTTTTTAATACTTGGTATTGCCAACCTTCAAGTTGGCTCAAAACTACGAGAGGCTAAACGAGAAGGTGTAGAAATCATACTAGCTCTTGATGTTTCTAAAAGTATGCTTGCCGACGATATTCAACCAAACAGATTAGAAAAAGCAAAAATGGCAATTTCAAAACTTGTTGACAGACTACATAACGATAAAATAGGATTAATTGTTTTTGCAGGTGATGCCTATGTTCAATTGCCAATTACAACAGATTATGCTTCTGCTAAAATGTTTTTGTCTGCAATCTCTACTGAGATAGTACCAATACAAGGCACAGCAATAGGAAGCGCTATAGAGCTTGCAGTAAAATCATTTTCTCCCGATAATGATAAAAACAAAGCATTGATAATTATTACCGATGGAGAAAATCATGAAGATGATGCTGTTGCAGCAGCAACTAAGGCATATAGCGAAAAAATTATAATTCATACAATAGGAATGGGTTCACCAGGTGGAGCTCCAATAATAATTCAGGGTAGATTTGGAAGAAACGATTACCACACAGACAAAGACGGGAATGTTGTTGTTTCTAAACTAGATGAGAAAACCTTGAAGCAAATTGCTTCCGCAGGACATGGAACATATATAAGAGCTAACAATGTGAAAATTGGATTAGATAAAATATTTGATGAAATTGATAAAATGGATGAAGAAGAGTATGAGTCTCAAGCTTATTCCGATTATGAGGACAGATTTCAATATTTTATTGCCATAGCATTATTCTTTTTATTACTTGAATTTATATTACTGGAAAGAAAAAACAGGTGGCTGAAAAATATTAACTTATTTAAAAATAATATTAGCAAATGAAAACATTATTTTACATAACATTCTTATTACTGATAGTTAGTGCTGTTTACTCACAAAAAGAAAGGAAATATATAAGAAACGGTAATCAAGATTATTTAAAAAATGAATTTGAAGAATCTGAGTTATCATACAGAAAAGCTGTAGAAAATCAATCTGACAGTAGTGGTGCATACAAAGCCAGTTTTAACCTTTCCGATGCACTTTACAAACAAGAAAAATTCCCCGAAGCTATCAATCAATTAAATTATCTTACATCGCAACAAAAAAATAAAGAAGATCTTGCTAAAGTTTACCATAACCTTGGAAATTCATACTTATCATCGGGCGAACTTGAAAAAAGTATTGATGCATATAAAAACGCATTAAGAAATAATCCTAATGATAAGGAAACAAAATACAATTTAGCTTTTGCTCAGAAAATGTTGCAACAACAGCAACAGCAAAAACAAGAACAAAATCAGGATGGAAACCAAGAAAAACAAGAACAAGAGAAACAGCAAGAACAAAAAGAACAGGAAGATAAAAAAGATCAGGAACAACCGCAACCACAAGAACAGGAAATGACAAAAGAAGAAGCAGAAAGAATGCTGCAGGCAATTGAAAACGACGAAAAAGATCTGCAGAAAAAACTAAAAAAAGTTAAAGCACAAAAATCATCAATTGAAAAAGATTGGTAATGAAAAGAACATTATTTAGTATATTACTATTATTTACAGTTATAACATTATCATTTGCTGATGGTATTAAGCTTGTAGCTAAAGCTAAAAGAGCGGTTACTAAAGGAGAACAATTCCGACTTACATATGAATTAAACTCAAAAGGCTCAGGCTTTAAAGTTCCAAACCTTAAGGACTTTGATGTTTTAATGGGACCAAGCACTTCTTCCAGTAGCAATATTCAGGTTATTAACGGACAAATGACAAAAAGCTCTATTTATACATACACATACATATTACAAGCAAAAAAAGAAGGTAAATTTAATATTGGTTCAGCCAGTATTAAAGTTGGAGACAAAACATATACATCTAATGCTCTCACAATAGAAGTTGTTAAAAGCAATAATTCTAATGCTAATTCTGGTAATAAAAGCAATTCAAATTCTAGTGGAGTTAGTGGTAAAGACCTTTATGTTAGATTACATGTTAGTCGTTCAAATCTTTATAAAGGAGAATATCTTATTGCTACAATAAAAGTTTACACAAAACTTAATCTTGCAGGATTTAATGACATGACATTTCCTTCTTACGATGGTTTTTGGACAGAAGATATCCCTAACCCATCGCAAATACAATTAGTAAGAGAAAATGTAAATGGAGAAGTATATAATGTAGGAGTAATAAGTCAAACAATACTTTATCCCCAAAAATCAGGAGAATTATATATCAATCCTTACAAATTGGAATGTATTGTACAAAAAAGAGTTCAAAATGCCGGCAGAGGATTTTTCAACAACTTTTTTGGAGGATACAAAAATTATAGTGTAAAAGTAGAAAGCCCCAAAGTTAAGATTAATGTAAAAGCCTTACCGGGAAATGCCCCTGGTAATTTTGCAGGAGCAGTTGGCTCATATAAATTAGAAACTTCAATCGATAAGTCGGAAGTTAAAACTAACGACCCTATTAATTATAAAATTAAAATTAAAGGCAGCGGAAACCTTAAACTTATAGACCCTCCCGAAGTTAAATTCCCTGCCGATTTTGAAGTATACGACCCTAATATAGCAGATAATATCAATAATAATGCTGCAGGTTCTTCAGGAAGTAAAAACATAGACTATTTAATTATTCCACGACACGCAGGAAGCTTTAAAATTAATCCTATATCCTTTACTTATTTCGACGTAAACTCAAAAACATACAAAACACTAACTTCAGAAGGGTTTAACATTAAAGTTGCCAAAGGCGATGATGAAGACAATGCAACTGTTGTATCAAACTTCTCGAAAGAAAATGTTAAATACATTGGAAAAGACATACGATTTATAAAAACCAATAATATTAATTTAAATAAAAAAGGAGAATATATATTTGGCTCATTAAAATTCACACTGGCATATATTATTTCTCTACTGCTGTTTATTTTAATTGTTATCTGGAAAAGAAAGCAAATAAAACAAAGAGCAAATTTGGCACTTATTAAAAATAAAAAAGCAAATTCAACAGCACGCAAGCGATTAAAACTTGCTTCAAAATATCAGAAAGAAAACAATAAGGAATTATTTTACGACGAAATTGCAAAAGCTCTTTGGGGATATTTATCGGATAAATTAAGTATTCCTTTGGCAGAACTTACAAAAGATAATGTTTCGGTAGCATTGCAGAATAAAAATATTGATGAAAATATGATAAACACATTTTTAGACGTACTTAATGTTTGTGAATATGCAAGATATGCTCCGGCAGAAGGCAACTCGCAAATGGAGAATGTTTATAACGATGCTGTTAAAATAATTTCTGATATAGAACAAAAAATTAATAAACAATAATGATAAATATTTTCAACATATTATTAAAAAAACAATTACTGATAATAAGTATACTTTTTTTGATATCAGGTTTTGCATTGTCAAATAATGTTAATTCAATATTAGATAGTGCAAAAGCAAATTATCTTAATGGAAAATACACCGAGGCAATTGATAATTATGAAAAAATTATTGCACTTAATTACGAATCGCCTGAATTATACTACAATCTTGCTAATTCTTATTTTAAAAACAATAAACTACCACAAGCTATTCTAAATTATGAAAGAGCAAAACTCTTAAACCCTCAAGACGAATACATAAACACCAACCTTGAAATAGCAAGAACTTATGTTGAAGATAATATTGAAGAAATACCCGAGTTTTTCTTAAAATCGTGGATCAACAGTATTAAATATGCATTTTCTTCCAACAATTGGGCTATTATAAGTGTATCGGGTTTTATTCTGTTACTTATATTTTTATTATTCTATTTATTCTCAACAACAATTATAATTAAAAAGCTAAGCTTTTGGTTGGGAATAATATTATTTATAATCTCAATATTTAGCTTTATTCTGGCTTTTCAGCAAAAAAATATAATTAGAAAACACAATGTTGCAATAATATTTGAACCCACAGTAACAATAAAAAGCTCACCCGACGAAAGCGGAACAGATTTGTTTTTGCTGCACGAAGGAACAAAAGTAAGTCTTCTGGATTCTGTTGGCACATGGATAGAAATTAAAATTGCCGATGGTAATGTTGGCTGGCTGAAAGCTGAGAATCTGGAAAAATTTTAATGTTAACTACTTTTTATTTACTACAACATTGCAAATGTCGCCGATCGGGTTGCTTTTCTCACTAAAAATATAAGTGTTCAATTAATATTTTAAGTCCTATTCCTATTAAAATTAATCCTCCAAATATTTCCAATCTTTTTCCAAGTTTTTTATTATAACGTTTTCCTAAATATATTCCGGTTATAGAAAAGCCAAAAGTAATAACCCCAATAATTAGCACAGGTGTAATAATTGACATTTTTAAAAATGCAAAACTTATTCCTACAACCAAAGCATCAATACTTGTTGCTAATGATTGAAAGATTAAAGTTAATATCTTTAATTCCGTATCTTTTGAAACATTATTTTTTTTACTCCATCGTAAATCATTTTTAATCCTAGAAAAGTTAATAAAGAAAATGCAATCCAATGGTCTATTTCCCTAATATATTTTTCTAAACCTATACCTATTAACCATCCAATTAAAGGCATTAATGCCTGAAAAATTGCTAATGATAAAGATATTGTTAAAATTCTTTTTACATTTAAATCTCTAATTGTAAATCCATTTACTATTGAAACGGCAAACGAATCCATTGATAAACCAATTGCAATTAATATTATTGAGATAATGTCCATTTTATTTTTTCCTAAAATTGACTAACATTAGTATAACCGGAACTTCCGTTTATTTCGTTTATATTTACACCTTGTTAAAATTTTCTCAAAAAAAACAAAAAAAAAGGAGATAAATCCCCTTTTAAATTATAAGTTTTAAATCAAAAGACAAAGAAATAAAATCAAAAATAAATGCTCGTTTTAATAGCGTTTATTTTTTGTTAACCGAAGTTTTTTCTTTTTAGGTACCGTTATACTAATATTAATAACTTTGGACCATTCGGTGTCAATTTCATTTATTTTATGAATTAATTGCTCAAGTTCATGTGGTAAACTGTCTATTTCAAATCCTGTTTTGTAAGACATTTTTATCTTCTCAGGATCATAATTATACTTAACTGATACTTGGTATGTACCAGGGGTAATAGAATTATTTCTCATTCGCAAATCAAATCTTAGGTGAAGGTCAAAATCCACTTTATTGCCAGACTTCAATTTTAAGGTGTCAATACCATAGCCAACTGTGTTCAATATTCCTGTTGATAAAGGTGAAACAGTTGAATCAATTTTAATTATGTAAGGGTTTAGTCTCCAGTATGGACGTGTGATAATTATCTCGCTATCACTCACATTCCATAGCGTACATTTTATGAAAATTTCTGGATCCTTCGTTTTTAATATTTCAAATTCATAGTTCTCATCGGAAATTAAAATGATTAACGGAGAAGCCAAGGTATCATACGTTTGCGTATAACTAATACCTGAAAAGAGTAAAGTTATCAATAATAATAATAAATTATTCATTTACAATGAATTACTAAGTTAAAATTTCAGTTAATGCCCCTAATAGAATGCGTTTTAATGCTTTTTATTGTTAGCCTTTGTTATTTCTTAATCACTTTAATTTCACTTATCTCTATTCCATTTTTATCAAAAATCTTAACTAAATACAATCCTTTATTTTGATTTGTTAAATTAATCGTTTTCTGACTTCTAATCTTAGATTTAATAAGTTGACCATTTAAAGAGTAAATTTCATAGCTAAAATCTAAAATACCATCAATATAAATAATTCCATTTGTTGGGTTAGGATAAATAGAAATGTCTGTTTGATTAGGAGGATTATTAACTCTTAATGATGAACCATATTCGTCAGCTCCACAATCAACATTACCATTATAAACTCTAATCTCACCATCCATATCAGTTTCACCACTCCCTGCAAGAAAAGAAGGATTTCCTGTGTCAATCGCTGGCGAAGAAGTATTTATATGTAAATCTGGGTTGGGTATTGTTGCACTTAAAAATAATGGATTTGAAAAATCGGAATTAATATCCTGAGATGTAGCTGTTTGATAAGTGCTAAACTCATTATATTCAACACCGTTTATTTCTATGACAATATCATTATTTCCGCTTGGAGTATAATACAAATTGTAATTTAATGACAAGGTAGGGTTTGCGTCACTGCTTATTATTAATACTTTATCGGTGTTGTTTGTATAAAAAATGTTATTTTCTATACTTGAATTCTCAACATAAGAAATTAATAATTCTCCATTATATGAGTTATCTGTATCATTATTAAACAAAGTGTTATTTGTTATTGTAATTGTTTCAACTTTGCCTGATGTTGGGTAGTCGTATCCACCTAATGCTATTCCTGAAATTTTATTATTATAAATTAAATTGTTTCTTACAATAATGTCTGATGCAGATGGGTCATTTGGTGCATTCCCGTTGTTTTCACAGCCTATTTCAATACCAAAATCATTATTATAAGAGCTGTTATTTTCTACTGTTATAGATTTTCCACCATCTATGTAAATACCGCCTGCTGATGCATAAGCAGAAGGGTTATCGTGTATATTATTATTCTTTATTAAACCATTTCGCGCTTGGTCTAATGTGGGGTCAGAACATTCGCCTTCGTGCCCTATGGCAACAATAGGAATGTTCGTATTGTTATAAATGTGGTTATTTTTAACTTCAAACCCATCAATGTTACCATTAATAGATAGACACTCACTCCAACCTGTTTCGCAATCGTGGATAATATTTCCATTAATAGCTAAATTATTAATCGAATTTAAAGGGTCTCTTCCAAAAACAATAATTGGTTGACTATTTTGTGAAACATTTGGCGTTTCTCCCACAGCAGTTGATGAATAATCTATATTAGAAAACTCATTGTTAAAAATAGATATATTACTACTATTGATAACAAGGATACCTATTGCATCTAATTTTTGATAATCTTGAAATTTTAGTCCACTAATATTTATATAATTTACATTCTCAATACTTAGTAAGTATTCATAATCGGGTAATGTTGCACCATTAATAATAACATTATCATTATTGTAATTTTTTATTGTAATTTCTTGATTAATAGCACCTGATATGTTCACATCAATTTTTCCAAGATAAGTCCCTGTCATAATATTCAATGTATCTCCTGCACTTAATTGACTTACTCCGTATTGTATAGTCTGCCAAGGAGTTCCTATACTCCCATTATTAGTATTATTTCCTGTTGTAGCAACATAGTAACTTGTTTGTGCAAAACTCAAAACAGAAATTATTCCTGTTAATGCTGTTAAAATAATTTTTTTCATTTTCATTTTTTTTAAGTTCATGGTTTATCTTTAATAAAGGTTAACAATTCAATAAGTGTACAATTACACTTATTTCCATTATGGCAAATGTAACAAATCTGTTGGACTTTTTATTATTTTTATCTTATCTGTTGCAACTTGCATCCTGCTTTACACCCTACACGCTACAAAGCGTGCGGTAGCGGGAACACGGATTACAAATCCGCGCCATTAGGTAAAAGTGTTTTGCCTTTATTTATGAAGATTAACTTAAAATAGATTGATGCGACAGAACCTAATTTGTTGATTCTGTCCAATTTGATTTTGTAAAAAAACTTTACACTTATTCATTTAATTTATTTTCAATCTCTTCAATCTTTTGATTTTGAGTATTCACAATTTCTATAAGGTCCTCAATTTTTTGATTTTGAACCTCAATTATTTTTTGCTGCTCTTGCATCCCTTTTACCAATGGCACTACAAATTCAGCGTAGCGTAAACCATAGTGAGAAGTTTTATTTTTAGGTTTGTCAACCCCATGGAAATCATATCCTAATTCATTTGCAACTTGTTCCACCTCTTGTGCAATAAATCCACTTTGTATTTCGGCTTCTTTTAATTTTTCACTTTCAAATAATCTTAATGAATCAGGTGTATTATTAAATTCTGCAATGGCATCCATATCCAAATTATAAGTAATAGGGCGTAATTTCATGATAAAATCTATTCCCACTACATTTTCTTGAACATTAGTTTTAAATCTTTTATCAGAGACATTAGTCCAGTTTGCATAGCCGCCTATTGTAGAAACAGCGTTATTTCCAAGTCTAATTGTATTGCTTGCTCCAGGTTCTGCATCGTATCCAAAACCACCTGAATTAGAAAAAGTTCCACCACTAAAAGCAGTATAACCACTTGCTGTATTATAGTTCCCTATTGTGTTTCCTTCAAGCGAAAAAGCTCCATTCCCCGTGTTGAAAACTCCTGTTGTGTTTTCTTCAAGCGACATAGTTCCAGTTGCTGTATTGAAGCTTGCCGTTGTATTACGGTAAAGCGAAAACTGACCGCTTGCTACGTTGTACGCTCCTGTTGTGTTAGAGGAAAGTGAATACTGACCGCTTGCTACGTTATGATGTCCTGTTGTATTTAAAACAAGCGAACGATAACCTAGTCCAATATTATTGTCACCAGAGGTATTACTTAATCCTGCATTATATCCAACGAAAACATTCTCGTTATCAGAAAAATCATCATTTTCACCAGCATTTTCACCTATAAAAACAGAATGTCCTGTGTTTACTGTTTCAATTTGTCCTTTTTGTGTAATTCTTACATGAATAATGTTATTTGTTCTAATATCTAAATCCTGTGCATCAGTAGTTCCAAGAAAGTTTATTCCTGCAACAGTTCCTGCATTACCTAGTAATTCCCAACTAGTACCACTTGCACCTGTAGTGAATAAAACCCATTCCGTTCCATCCCAATAATAAAAACCGTGAGTTTCTGTTCCTGTTTCATTATAAATCAACAGTCCTTCTACTGGAGCTGTAACAGGTGCTGCTGTTCCAGCATCATCTAAATCTACTCTTGGAATTAATAAACCTCTTGTACTTGATGTGATATCAACTAAAGAACTTGCATCTGGGTTTGTTGTACCAATCCCTATATTGCAATCTACTGTTGCACCATTAGTTCCATTTATTCCACCAATTATAACTGTATTAGCATTGTTTGCATAAGCATAGCTTCCTATCGCAGTTGTATTATCAGCTGTAACTTGAGCTTCTCTCCCAATTGCAATAGTATTTAAAAGTGCTGAACTTCCGTCTGGACCAGATATGTATCCAATAGCTATATTATGATCTCCTGTTGTATTGGAAGTTAAAGCACTACGTCCATTCGCAATATTATAATCTCCTGTTGTATTATTAGAAAGAGCATCACTACCATTTGCAGTATTATAATTTCCGGAGATATTGTCATAAAGTGCATGATCGCCATTTGCAGTATTATAAATGCCTACTGTATTTCCCCAAAGTGCTGCATATCCATTAGCAGTATTACGTCCTCCAGTAGTATTATTAACAAGGGTGTGTGCTCCACTTGCTACGTTACGAATTCCAGAGGTGTTATTATAAAGTGCATAATATCCAACGGCTAAATTGCCTTCTCCGGTATTGTTATAAAGTGTATAACTTCCTATAGCAGTATTTCTGTGATTTGTAGAAAGACTAATAAGAGAATTAGTACCAATTGCAGTGTTATGATATCCTGTTGTATTATTTTTAAGAGCATTAGTTCCATTTGCTGTATTAGAATGCCCAATGACATTGCTTTCTAAAGCATATGCCCCAACAGCTGTGTTTGCAAAACCTACTGTAGTTGTTGTAGGCTGATTACTAAATAAAGCCCTATAACCAATAGCAGTATTGTACGTTTCGTAAACAGTTCCAGTATTATTCCATGATTGAGTAGTAAGCGCTTCATATCCTACAGCAGTATTGTATTGTGCTGTTTCATTATTTTGTAGTGCGTAAGATCCAATGGCTGTATTCCCATTAGCAATAGTGTTCTTATACATTGTCATATAACCAAATGCATTATTATAACTACCTGTTGTATTTGTTGTTCCACTATAATAGCCTAAAAACACATTGTAATTATTTGTCAAGTCATCATTTTCTCCAGCATTTTCTCCAATAAAAACAGAGTGTCCTGTGTTCACGGTTTCTATTTGCCCTTTTTGTGTTATTCTAGTATGAATAATATTATTAGTTCTAATATCTAAATCCTGTGCATCTGTGGTTCCAAGAAAATTTGTTCCTGCAACTGTTCCTGCATTTCCTAATAATGCCCAATCATTACTTAGTGCACCTGCACCAAGTTGAGACCATTTACTACCATCCCAGAAATAAAAACCACTGGCTTCTGTTCCGGTTTCATTATAAATCAATAAACCTTCTGCAGGGGCAGTAACTGGCGCAGATGTATTAACATCATCTAATGCAACTCGGGGGATTAATAATCCCATATCTGTAGCAGTAATATCAAGTATTGCACTTGGGTTTGGATTAAGTTGGTTTATTCCTACATTTTGGGAAAAAATACTTGCACCAAATGGAAAGGATAGGAATACAATAATAGCAATTGTGATGATTTTTTTTAAGTTTCTCATGATAATTATTTTAATTTTAAAAATCAAAAGTAATAAAATATTGTATATTAATTCAGTAATGACATGGTTATTTATATATCATTTTGTGAAAAAAGAAAGATTACTCCAAAACAAGCTTCTCTACCACCACGCCCTTGCTTGTAGTTAGTTTTATAATGTAGATGCCTTTTGGTTGTGTGCCTAAATTAATATCATGTCCAGCTTGATCGGGGCTACAAAGCTTGCGGTAGCGGGGGTTTGTTGTTTAGGTTTAAAGTTACTTTAATTTCTCTATTCTGCATAAGGAAGCAATTTTTTTTGTTCATTGTTAGGCATTCATAATTTATTCTAATAGCCATTTAATTATTTTCAATTTCTTCATTGAGTAAGGTGTATATTTAATATTTGGCTCAATCCAAAATGGCTTATCCAATATGCTTTTGTAATGAGAAAACGTATCAAAACCTGCTTTTCCGTGGTAACTCCCAATTCCACTCAGTCCAACACCTCCAAATGGAAGATTACTATTTGATAGATGCATTAAACTATCATTTACTGCTCCTCCTCCAAAAGAAATTTCTTTTAGTAATTTCTTAATTGTTTTTCTGTTTTTTGAATAGATATAGCAAGCCAAAGGTTTAGGTCTTTCTTTTACCATTTTTATTGCATCATCAAGTTTAGTGAATGATATTACAGGAAGAATTGGTCCAAAAATTTCATCTTGCATTACTTCGTCTTCAAACGAAATATTTTGTAGTATTGTTGGGCTAATAAATCTCTCGTTTCTGTTAGCATTGCCTCCAAAATATATTTTATCATTATCAATCAGTTTAATAAGACGATCAAAATTATTCGTATTTATTATTCTTAAATAATTTTCATCAATATTTTCGCTATTTTTATGATATTCTTCAATTTCATTTTTTAATGCTTCAAGAAACCTTTCCTCAATTGATTTATCAACTAAAACATAATCTGGGGCAACACAAGTCTGTCCAGCATTTATGAATTTTGCCCAAACAATTCGCTTAGCAGTCATTTTAATATCTGTATCGACAAGAACAAAAGTTGGACTTTTTCCTCCAAGTTCAAGCGTAACAGGTGTTAAGTGTTTTGCTGCTGCTTGATAAATTATTTTACCTACAGATGTACTTCCAGTGAAAAATATTTTATCAAATCGGTGTTTCAAAAGTTCAGTTGTTTCTTTAACCCCTCCTTCAACAACACAAAAATAATCGCTTGGAAAATTATCATTGATAATCTTAGCCATCACTTCTGATGTTTTGGTAGGAAGTTCACTTGGTTTTAAAATCACAGTATTTCCTGCTGCAAGTGATGTTATTGAAGGAACTAATGAAAGTTGATATGGATAATTCCACGCTCCGATAACTAATGTAGTTCCCAAAGGTTCAGGAATGATATAACTTTTTGCAGGAAAATTGACAAGTCCAGTTGATACCTTTTTTCGTTTACTCCACTTTCGTATATTTTTTATAAAATTGTTAATTTCATGATATAGCAATGATAATTCAGTAACATAAGTTTCAAATTCTGATTTACCAAAATCTTCGTAAATTGCTTTATAAAGTAAATCTTCATTTTCTTTCAAAACTTTTTTAAACTTGGTTAATTGTTCAATTCTAAAATTTACATTTTTCGTTTTATTTGATTTAAAAAAGGCTTGTTGCTGTGAAAGTATATCTCTAATTTCCATTTTTTATTTTTTTCTTCTCGGGTCCTTCTCTTTTATAATGCCTAACGGTTAGTATAAAATACGTTTTGGTGGAAGCCAAAGATGCTTTTTATACATTGTTACCAGTATTTTTTCTATCATCAATGTTCTTCAGTTGTCGGGTTAATTTGTGTAAAAGCGTTTGACCAAATAATATTATTTTTCAATGTTCCTTTTCTAAATTCATCATAAAAAACATCAAATTCATTTTTAAACTTCAATAAGTTTAAACCTATTTTGAACTTTAATTTAGATGTATCTTTTGTTTGTTCTATTACAAGTTTTATTACCCTGTCAACACTTTTATATGGCAGAAGTGTAAGTATAATTGGGCCATTTCTGGTACAACGTGATGGTTCAAAACTCACCTTGTCGTTGTCAAGATAATAAAACTCACTCCAAGAGCAGGACATACTTAAATACTTTAAAGTATCATTGGTATTATTTGTCAAAGTTGTTGTAAGTACTAAAAGTGTTAGCGTATCTTTCTTTTCATATTTGCTTTGTCTTATAGTCAATACATATTTTGAAGTATCAACTTGTCCAAACGCTGAAACGTTTATAGTTACTGCAAATAAAATTATCAAAATTCTTTTCATTGTTGATTGTTGATTTAAATTTTAAACTTGCTGTGACTTTAATCAATTTTTGTGCCACAGATGTTGTTTTAAAATTACTGGTAACACTCCACTAAAGTGCAGTAGTGTTTTTTATTTCTATTATGTCTTTAGTGTTTTTTTGTTTTAACAAAGTTAACAAAAAAATAAAACTCTTCTTACTTAAAGGTTAGCATCTACAAAGGAATATTCCCATGTTTTTTTGGCGGATTATTTTTTCTTTTATTTTGTGTCATTTCCAATGCCTGAATTAACTTAAATCTGGTTTGCTTAGGGTAAATAATTTCGTCGATATATCCTAATTCGGCAGCTTTATATGGGTTTGCAAAAGTATCATTGTAATCATCAACAATTTTTTGTTTTTCTTCTTCATTTTTAAATTTATTGCGATGAATAATATTTACAGCTCCCGATGAACCCATTACTGCAATTTCAGCCGTAGGATAAGCAAAATTTACATCTCCTCCTATGTGTTTACTTGACATAACATCATAAGCTCCTCCATAAGCTTTTCGGGTAATTACAGTTATTTTGGGAACTGTTGCTTCGCAATAAGCATACAGCAATTTTGCACCATGTTTAATTATGCCGCCAAATTCTTGTGTAGTTCCTGGCAAAAATCCGGGTACGTCTTCAAATGTAATAATAGGAATATTAAATGCATCGCAAAAGCGAATAAACCTGGCTGCTTTTATTGAACAATTAATATCCAGACATCCTGCTAAAACCTGTGGCTGATTTGCAACAATACCTACAGACCTGCCTCCTAATCGGGAAAAACCAATTACAATATTTTTAGCATAATGTGATTGTACTTCAAAAAAATTATGATCGTCAACTACAGTTGTAATTAATTCAATCATATCATAGGGTTTGTTTGAATCAGCAGGCACTAAAGTTTGTAAACTTTCATCTTCACGATGAATATCATCTACACATATTTTCATTGGTGGTTCTTCCATATTGTTAGATGGCAAATAACTCATCAACTCTCGAACCATCATCATTGTATGTTCGTCATCTTCACAAGCAAAATGGGCAACTCCACTTTTGGCATTATGTGTCATAGCACCACCAAGTTCATTTTTTGTAACCTCTTCGTGAGTAACCGTTTTTATAACATCAGGTCCGGTAATAAACATATAACTGGATTTTTTTGTCATAAAAATAAAATCAGTAATTGCAGGAGAATAAACAGCGCCACCAGCACATGGACCCAGTATAGCAGAAATTTGAGGAATAACACCCGATGCCATAGTATTTAAATAAAAAATATCGGCATACCCTGCCAAACTTTCTACTCCTTCCTGAATTCTGGCACCACCGGAATCATTTAAACCTATAACAGGAACACCCATATTCATGGCTTGTTCCATTATTTTTTTCATTTTATCTGCATTTGCACGACTCATTGTTCCACCAAACACAGTAAAATCCTGAGCAAAAACATAAACTAATCTATTATCAATTTTTCCATAACCAACAACTACTCCATCACCAATTATTTTGTTTTTCTCCATGCCAAAATTAGAACATCTGTGTGTTACTAACTTGTCTATCTCAACAAATGAGCCTTTGTCTAACAAATCATTTATTCGTTCACGTGCTGTTTTCTTATTTCCTTTGTGTTGTTTATCAATTCTATCTTGTCCACCACCAAGTTCAGCTTGCTTATTAATTTCTTCAAACTTGCGATATTTGTCTTCAATGCTTTGCATAATTTCAAATTTGTTACTTATTACTTGTTACTTGTTACTTGTTGTTATTTTATTATTACAAGTGTTTTTCCTCCTTCAACTGTGTCTCCTTCCTTTACATGAATTTTTTCAATCACACCATTTATATTTGTTTTAAATTCGCTTTCCATTTTCATTGCTGAAATTACAATTATCGGGTCGCCTGCTTTTACTTTTTGCCCTTCTTTAACCAACACTTTAACAATTTTCCCAGGCATTGGCGAAACAATATTACTATCTCCATCTTCTGCATTTTCTTTTTGCTTCATTTTTTTAAATCTGCTTTCAGCATCAATAATTTCAATTTTATAAGAATTAGCATCAGTATCTACAATGTAATTTTTATAATCTTTTTCTTTAACTACAGATATATCATGAGATTTTCCATTTTGAATAATCGAGTACTGATCATTGGATGTTTTTAAAACATCAAGTTCATATTCAGTTTTACCAAGCAGAAATGTAATTTTATTCCCATTTCTTTTAAGTATTTCAATTGTTTCTTTTCGCTTTCCGCAAAATATTTCTAATGACATATTATAGTAGTATTAATTTCGATTTTTTCAATTATATATTTAACATACCTCTTTTTTTACCAAGATCTTTCCATGTATTTTGTTTGCACTGAAAAGATGTGTGTGGTATAATTTTTTCGAGAACAGAATTATACTCAAGATATGCAGCAATCATAGCTACTTCTTCACACTTTATATTTTTACTCTCTTTTTTTATTAAACTATCGATGTTATCTTCAATAAAATGTGTGTCGTATTTTCCTTTCACAAAATCATCACAGATCATTATTTGCTTTAGAAATTTAATGGAGGTTTTAACGCCGGTTATCTGATATTCATCTAATACTCTTGACATTCTTCTTATGGCTGATTCACGGGTTTTTCCCCAAACAATAAGTTTAGAGATCATAGGGTCGTAAAATATTGGAATTTCATACCCCTCATATACATAACCATCTGTTCTTACGCCTAAACCAAGTGGTTCAACTATGTTTCTAATTATTCCGGCAGAAGGCATAAAGTTGTTTCCCGGATCTTCGGCATATATACGACATTCAATAGAATGACCTTGTTGAACAATTTCCTCTTGTTTATATCCTAATTTTAAGCCATTTGCAACATTAATTTGTTCTTCAACAAGGTCAATTCCCACAACCCTTTCGGTAATAGGATGCTCGACTTGCAAACGTGTGTTCATTTCAAGAAAATAGTAATTTAAGTCATTATCAACCAAAAATTCTATTGTTCCTACACCATAATAATCAACAGCCTTAGCCGCAGCAACAGCATTTTTTCCCATTTCTTCACGAAGCTCTTCTGTCATTAATGGAGAAGGTGTTTCTTCAACTACTTTTTGATGACGTCGTTGAACAGAACATTCCCTTTCACATAGGTGAATAGTGTTTCCATGCTTATCAGCCAATATTTGAAATTCAATATGATGCGGAGACTCTATGTATTTTTCAATATACACATCATCATTTCCAAATGCAGCCATTGCTTCAGATTTGGCTGCTTTAACAGCATCAGCAAATTCGTTTTCATCCCGTACTAAACGCATACCTTTTCCACCCCCACCTGCTGAAGCTTTGATCATTATTGGCACACTAATATCCTTAAGTACTTTTGCTATATCCTCATCTGTTTCAAGTTTTTCTTTTGTACCGGGCACAACGGGAATACCTGCTTCTATCATGGTTTTTCTTGCCGTAATCTTATCTCCCATTGTTTTAATTGCATAAGATGATGGTCCTATAAATATTATAGCTTCAGATTTGCAACGATCTGCAAAATCAGGATTTTCAGATAAAAAACCATAACCCGGATGTATAGCATCTGCCCCCGACCTTTTTGCAACACTAATTATTTTATCAATTACAAGATAACTTTCATTAGAAGGTGAAGGTCCAATATAATATGCTTCATCGGCATATCTTACATGTATTGCACTTCTGTCAATATCAGAATATACAGCTACTGTTTTAATTCCCATTTCTTTACAAGTGCGAATCACTCTAACAGCAATTTCACCTCTGTTTGCAATCAGAATTTTAGATATCATATTAAATTATTTATAGATTTTGAAAAATAAAAATAAGCAAAAATATAAGAATAACAATTTTACAAGCAATTATGTTAAACGAAAATTACAAATCATTAAAACAATCTTACATAAATTTTTTAGAAGTTATACAATATCTTTATTGGTCTTACCTCTTCTAAACTCCGAACAAACAATAGCCACAGCTGAAGCAATATTTAGCGATTCACCTGCATTACCAAAAGAAGGAATATGAATTTTGTTATTAATTAAAGAACTTATGTTATCGGAAATTCCTGCACCCTCGTTACCAAAAACAATAATGCCGTTTTGTGTAAATTTTTGTTGATATATATTTTCGCCTTCAAGGTAAGTACCGTAAACAGGCAGTTTATATTTTGAGGTTTGCTTAATAAAGTCGGCAATATTAATATAATAAATATTAACCCTAAAAATTGCTCCCATAGTTGCCTGCACAACTTTAGGATTAAAAACATCAACACTATTTGAGGAACAAAAAACATTTTTAATACCAAACCAATCGGCTGTACGCATTATTGTACCAAAATTACCGGGATCTTGTATATCGTCAATTACAATTGAAAGCTCTTTACTAATGTCTTTTAAGTTGTATTCAGTAGTTTTAATATCGGCTACAGCCAAAACCTTATTTGGTGTTTTAAGCAAGCTTATGCGCTTTAATTCTTTTGCAGATATTTCAATAATATTATTGGAAACAATGTCTAAAGTTTCCGCCCATTCTTTAACAGCATATATATTTTCAATATCATAATGCGAATTTAAAAGCTCTTTTACCAATTTATCGCCCTCAACAATAAATTTATTATGCTTATCTCTAAATTTCTTTTGCTTTAACGATGAAATGTATTTTATCTGATTATTTGTCATAAGTTTTACAAAACTCTTAAATTTTCATAAAAAAATTTGCTAAAATTACATTTTATTTATAATAACACAAATACCTAAAATGCCTAAAGTGAGCTAAAATGCCTAAAATTAAATTATTATTTTATCCCCGAACATCAGGAAAACAATTGAACAATTGAACAATCCATCTATAATTATTATTTTTGCCGTGAATGTAACATATATTTTTGAAATTATCGCATACATATAAACTTATTGGGCTAATTATATTAATTGGCATTGTTTCGTGTCGTCCTACCAAAAACGTACCCGAAGGATATTATCTGCTTAACAAATACAAGTTAAAGTGTGATGATAAAAGTATAGATACCGATGAGCTTGAAAGCTATATCAAACAAAAACCAAATAAACGAATGTTAGAGGTATTTAGGTTTCATTTGGGTGTTTACAATATGTTTCATAAGAAGGGTTCAAAAAAATTGAGAAGAAAAATTGCCGAAATTGTTGGCGAAGAACCTGTTTTGTATGATGATTATTTAAAAACCAAATCAAGCAAACAGATTAAAATATATCTTAAAAACAAAGGTTATTATTATTCCGATGTTTATGATACAACTATCTACAAAAAGAAAAAAGCAGAAATAGCATATCAGGTTAAAGCAAATAAACCATACACAATGAGAAATGTCAATTACAAAATTGAAGATTATATTATAGAATCAATAGTTTTGCGCGACACTTTCAATTCTTTGCTTAAAAAAGAAACTCTTTTTGATGCCGATATAATGCAATTGGAACGCGAAAGAATTACCAAACTTCTAAAGAACAGAGGATATTACGATTTTTCGAAAGAATATATTTACTACGAAGTTGACAGTGCTTTAGATTCTTATCAGGTTGATATTAATGTTGGCATAAAAAACTTTATGAAAAAAATATCTGATGAAACCTATGAGCCAGAAAAACACCACAAATACACCATTAAAAATGTTTACATATATCCAAATTTCGACCCCAAACAATCGGTAAAAGAAAAGGAAAACTACTTTGCAGATTTTGATACTACTGTTATTGAAAACATAAATTTTGTTTACAAAAAGAATATGAAAATAAACCCCAAGGTGATTATTAATGCAAACTACATTGAAAAAAACGATTATTATGCAAAATACAATGTTGACCAAACATACAAGCACTTGGCAGCATTAAAAAATTTCAAGCTTATTAATATTGTTTTTACAGAGCCGGAAAATGCAAAAGATAAATATTTACTGGATTGTATTATTCACTTAACACCCTTTGCCAAACAATCGTACACTGCCGAACTTGAAGGCACAAACTCTTCAGGCAATTTAGGAATTGCTGCAAACTTACAATATCAACACAAAAGTTTATTTAACGGAGCCGAAATATTTAATGCAAAAATACATGGAGGTATTCAGCAACAAACAACACTGCAAAACGATACGGAAAATAATGATGAAATAATTGATGAATTACCTTTCAATACTATAGAATATGGTGGTCAAACAAGTATCAGTATTCCTAAATTCTGGTTTATTGCCGGTAATAAATCCTATGGGTTTACAAAAAAATACAGTCCCAAAACAAAAGTAAGCTTATCTTACAATTATCAGCACAGACCTAATTACACTCGCACAATTGCAAGTCTGTCTTTTGGCTATAACTGGAATGGAACAAAACACACAAAGCATATTGTTAATCCATTTGAAGTTAATCTTGTTGATATTCCTGTTATTGATACAGCATTTTATGCAAGAATTGACAATCCGTATATTAAAAACAGCTATAAAGATTATCTTATTACATCAACAAACTACAGTTTTATTTTTAACAATCAGGATTTGAAAAAGAAAAAAAATTATGTGTATTTCAGAACTAATATTGAGCCTTCGGGTAACATATTATCCACTATCAACAAAATAACAAAAACCACTAATGAAGGTGGCAGCTATCTGGTTATGAACCGAAAATATGCCCAATACATGAAATCGGATATTGACTTTAGATATTATCAACAGGTGTATCAGCAAAATGTTTTTGCATATCGGGTTTTTGGAGGATTTGCTTATCCTTACGGAAATTCTACGGCAATTCCGTTTATAAAACAATATTTTTCTGGTGGAGCAAATAGTATCAGGGCCTGGCCTGTGCGTTCTTTAGGTCCCGGAAGCTATTACAACCCCAATGAGATATTTAATTACCAAACTGCCGATATAAAACTTGAAGCAAATATTGAATATCGCTTTAAACTTTTTTGGATGATAGAAGGTGCCTTGTTTGTTGATGCCGGAAATATTTGGTCAATTACCACTAACGACACCCGCGAAGGAAGCTTGTTTAAGTTAAATACTTTTTATAATGATATTGCTATTGGCAGTGGTTTTGGTACTCGTTTCGATTTTTCTTTCTTTGTTTTCCGCTTCGACTTTGGCGTAAAAGTAAGAGATCCACGACAAGCTGACGGTGAAAAAATGGTAATTTTTACCGAACGTTCTAAATTCTTTAAAGATCTTTTCAGTAATGTAAATGTTGGTATTGGATATCCTTTTTAGAGATAAGGTATAAAAAATAATATTTAAGGAAATATAAAATATATTGACAAAATGTCAGTAAGAATTTGTATTTTTGCATAAATTATTTTGATGAACTTTGTGCAAGTATGGATAGACAACAAATAAAACAAAGATTTGGAATTATTGGGAATTCAAGCGAATTAAACAGAGCAATAGATATCGCTATACAAGTTGCTCCTACCGATCTGTCTGTTTTTATTTCGGGTGAAAGCGGTACAGGAAAAGAAGTATTCCCTAAATTAATTCATCAATTCGGTTCAAGAAAACATGGGAAATACATTGCTGTTAACTGTGGGGCAATTCCAGAAGGCACAATCGATTCTGAACTTTTTGGGCATGAAAAAGGCTCATTTACTGGAGCACATGACAAAAGAAAAGGATATTTTGAAGTTGCCAATAACGGAACTATTTTTCTTGATGAAGTTGCAGAATTACCTTTATCAACTCAGGTTAGATTACTTAGAGTTCTTGAATCGGGAGAATTTTTAAAGGTTGGTTCTTCTGAAACACAAAAAACAGATGTAAGAATTATTGCTGCTACAAATGTTGATATTCAGCAAGCAATTCGTAATGGAACATTTCGCGAAGATCTGTTTTACAGATTAAATACTGTTCCAATTTTTATTCCTGCATTACGAAAGAGAAAAGACGATATTTACTTACTTTTTAGAAAATTTGCACAAGACTTTGCCGAAAAAAACCGTATGCCTGTATTAAAACTTGATGAGGAAGCTCAACAAATTTTAACAAAATTTAATTGGTCGGGAAATATACGTCAATTAAAAAATATAGCTGAACAAATATCCGTTATAGAAAAACCCAGAGAAATAAATGCAGAAACAATAAAAAAATATTTACCTTTAAATGAAGGATCTTATTTGCCTGTGCTTTATAATAAGGGTATTGACGAAAAGACTTTCAATTCGGAAAGAGAAATACTTTATAAAATACTTTTCGACATGAAAAATGACGTAAATGAATTGAAAAAAATGGTTTATGATATAATTCAAGATGAAACGGGTAAATATAATATTGGGGAAAATAAAGATGTTCTTATAAATAAATTATATAAGGAATCAAAATCTTATGAATTTGAAACAAAAACAGAAGACAAAGAAGAAATAAAAATTGAAGAATCGGAAAATTCAAATATACAAGATACCGAAGAATATGTTGAAGAATCATTATCGCTCGAAAAGAAAGAAAAAGAATTAATAATAAAAGCATTAGAAAAGTACAATAATAAAAGAAAAAAGGCGGCAAAAGAACTTGGGATTTCTGAACGGACGCTTTACAGAAAAATTAAAGAATATGATATTTAGTTGAATCTGAATTATTCACAAATAAGTATTTATTTTGAACATAATTGGACATACAAAAATTTTATTAATATCAGCATTGTTTATTCTACTTTGCGGATGTACAATAAAATATTCATTTACAGGAGCTGCTATTTCGCCTGAAATTAAAACTATTTCCATACAATTTTTTCAGAATAAGGCAGACCTTGTAAATCCTTCATTAAGTCAGGATTTTACTGAAGCTCTAAAAGATAAATTTACTTCTCAAACAAGCCTTGAACTAACAAATGATGTTGGCGACCTGAATTTTGAAGGCGAAATTACAGGATATAGTACAAGACCTACAAGTATTCAGGGCAATGAAACAGCTGCAATGAATAGGTTAACAGTAAATATAAGGGTTAAATTTTCGAACGCTATTGAACCCGAAAATGATTTTGATTCAAGTTTTTCGGCTTTCGAAGATTACGACAGTAGTCAGAGTTTAGATGATGTAGAAGGAACTCTTATTCCTCAAATTCTTGAAAAATTAACAGAAGATATCTTCAATAAATCTGTTGCTAAATGGTAAACAACAGCTCTGAAAATATAATGAATATTGAACAATTCAATAAATATCTGTCAAACCTCAATAAGCTTGATTCTAATAGTTCTGTTCTTTTAAATGAGTTGATATCGCAATATCCGTATTTTCAAACTGCAAGAATACTATATCTTAAAAGTTTACATAATCAAAAAAATATAAAATTTGAAGAAGAGCTAAAAATTACAGCATCTTATGTTAACGACAGAAAAATATTATACCGATTACTTAACGATCCTTTTTTCTTAGAAGACGAACAAATAAGTAAAAAACCAACAATAGAAAAGGAAGAAATAATAGAGGAGAAAACCCTGCCTGTAGAAAAAATTGAAAAAATAATTGTTGAAGAAAAGCCAAAACTTCCAATTAAAGAAGAAAAGGAAACTGTAAGTCCGCCCCCACTAACTAAAAAAGAAAGTAAACCCGAAATTAAACCTGTTATTAAGGTAACAGAAACTGAAAAAATAGAGAAAGCAGTAAAAATTGAACCTAAACCTACGGAAAAAATTGTTGCAGAAAAACCAAAAACAGATGAAACAAAAAGAACACTTGCCGATGAAATATTAAACAAAGTTACAGAAATACAAAAAACAAGAACAACAAAATATCCCACTACTGAAAAAGAAAGTATTGCAGATATCATATTAAAAAAATATAATAATAAGACATCGTCAACAGACAAAGCAAGTAAAAAGCCAATTGTAAGCAAACAAAAGAAAAAAGTTCAGCTTGAAGAAACTAAAAAAGAAGATAAAATTCCTGAAAAAACACTTACTAAATCAGTAATAAAAGAAAAAAAGAAAGAATTACTGCATTTTGATTTTGAGAAAGACACAAAAGAGTTTCAGGAAGAAGATTTGAAAATTGAAGAGCAAATAATTACAAAACCTTATCATATCAATAATTTTTTTGAATTAGATACTGCTGAAACAAAAAATGATATTGATACCAACAAATTTTTATTTACAGAGTGGTTGGAACAAATAAAAAGCACAAAATTTAAAAAAGATGAAACTAAAACTTTTAAAGAAGAAAAAGATCTTGATATAATTAATCGTTTTATAAGTTCTGACCCAAGTATACAGCCACTAAGAGACAAGCTTGATTATAAGTATCAGCAAGGCATTACAGACTCTGAAAATGATAATGATGAAGAATTTATTACAGAAACATTAGCAGGAATTTATATAAAACAAAAATTTTATGACAAAGCAATTAGTGTTTATAAAAAATTAATTTTGAAATATCCTGAAAAAAACATTTACTTTGCAAACCAAATTAAAAAGATTAAAGAATTAATTAAAAACAAATAAAGCAAGCTATGTATTATTTATTATCAGTCTTAATTTTAATTACGTGTATTTTATTAATATTAATTGTGTTGGTTCAGAACTCTAAAGGTGGTGGATTAGCTTCAAACTTTGCTTCTTCAAATCAGGTGTTAGGAGCCAGAAAAACTACCGATTTTCTTGAAAAAGCAACATGGACACTGGCAATTGCTTTATTAGCATTATCATTACTTGCAAGCTTAACTATTCAACGAACACAAGAAGAAATAGAACAAAGATCATTGATTGAAGATAAAGCTATGTCGATACCCGACGAAGCTCCTGCTAATACTTGGGCTCCTCCTCCTCCAACGGAAGAACAGCCACCGTTAAACTAATTTAGTTTTAAGCATTTGTTTTTCACTTTTGTGAGATAGTTAAGAATTGCCTATACTTCGACTACGCTCAGCATAAAAAATTCCTAAAGTCAAAAATTAAAAGGAAAGTTTTCTTTTTTTTATTATTTTTGTTTAATAATTTACTATAAATAAACAAACTGTAGCTATAAGACAGATAACAAGTGCTTTTTATCTAATAGTTGTGGGTAATTCAAAAATGAAAAAGACCATAAAACAATATATTATTCTATTTCTCTTGACCACATTCGCATGGTTCTTAACAACTTTAATTGGAACTACCGATGGATCAAAAAGTATGGCTATGGCTTGGGGTATAATAATTGCACCTGTATTTGGCGGATTTAATTTGCTTTTTATGCTAATAATTCATTATAGCGGACTAAATAAGCTGATTATGTCAAATTTATTTTTACTGATATTTGAAGTGGTTGCATTCTATCTAATTTATGCTGGTATTTCTCAACTCATCGACTTGATACCACATGAATATAAATTTGAAAAGACTCCTACCTCATTAGGTGTTAAGTCATATTTGTCTTTTCCTTTTGATTTTGTTTATACATTTATTGTTTTGACAATTATCATATACATACATCGGATAATAAATAAACAACTACCCAAAACACTAAATAAAACCCATTAAAACAAACCATCCCCAAAAACATTTAATAAAAAAATAAAAATAAATACCTATCTACCTGACATCGCAGTGTTTATTTTGTGCATTTACTGAGAATAACAATTAATAATTAAGAATTAATAATTAATATATTCGGTGAATTATCCTATTAACGGAGTCGTTATGTCTATTTTTCAATGAAAATATCCTGTTAACGGAGTCGTTATATCTATTTATTCATGAATATATCCTATTAACGAGCTCGTTATGTCTATTTAAAACATTTTAAATCCTATTAACGGAGTCGTTATATCTATTTTTCAATGAAAATATCCTATTAACGGAGTCGTTATGTCTATTTTTCAATGAATATATCCTATTAACGAGCTCGTTATTTCGATTTTTCAATGAATATATCCTGTGTCAGACCTTTGTAAGAGCTATTGCACAACTAATCAATTTTATAAAAAGTACCCATACTAACAAAAACATCCTTTTTTATCATCTTTTTTAGTTCTTTTTGTGTAGGATCAACAATATACATATCAAGAGTACCTGTTTTATGGTAAATTTCTTTTACATTGGTTATTTTTTTCATTGTTTCAATCTGCGGAAGAGAATCGGTATAAATTGTTAAAACATCAAGATTAGCTTTATTTTTTTTCAAAACATATAAACTCCAAAAACTGCTGTCTGCTTTAATATTTACATAATAACGTTTACCAAGAGTTCTTACAATTAAAGAATCGGATAAATACAAATCAAGATTAAAGTCGTTTGTATCGTCAATAAAACTTATTTTATTTTTACTTATTATCAAGGTGTCGCCTTCACCCATAGAATATTTTCCATGTATTGTTTCAGGAATTGTTTTTTCATTAGCTATACCCTTAGGTTGCGGATTTTCAAAATTTATTTCTATACATGAACTTGTAATAAAAATTATGCCTATTAAATAAAGTAAGTGTTTCATATGTTTGTATTTAATTATTTGTATCTTAATTAATTCGTCATTGCGAACGAGGTACGAGTGTGGCAATCTTCTTGTCATATGCAGATTGCTTCGTCGCTTCGCTTCTCGCAATGACGTTAATCTTTTTGTAATCTGAGAATCTGTGACTTTTTATTTCTACAAGCCATAGCCATCCTTTTTTCCTTTATCAACAGCTGGCAAACCATTTTTCAACCATTTGGGTGCAGGTGCATCTTTTAGGTAATGATCAAAAAATTGCGACATACGTATACTCAGGTCAACACAGTTTGGTCTTTTCCTTAAATTATGCTCTTCGTTGTTATATGTAAGCATCCACACCGGCTTTTGCAATCTGCGTAAAGCTGTAAAATATTCAATTCCCTGATACCAGGGCACAGCACCATCATTATCGTTGTGCATAATAAGCAGTGGGGTATTTACTTTATCGGCAAAAAACAATGGTGAATTTTCAATATACAAGTCACGATTTTCCCATAAGCTCTCTCCTATCCTACTTTGCCCTTTTTCGTACTGAAACTGTCGGCTCATACCGCTTCCCCAACGTATGCCTCCATAAGCACTTGTCATATTACTTACCAAGGCACCCGCCATTGCTGCTGCATATTTATTGGTTTGTGTTACTAAAAACGCTACCTGATATCCGCCCCAGCTTTGTCCCTGAATACCTATTTTAGCTTTATCAACAAATCCCATATCGGCAATATAATCGGTGCCGCTTACAATTGCATTGTATGCATCCTTGCCGGGATGTCCTGTTCCATAATTAATATCGGGAATAAACACTATATAATCGTTACTGGTATAATACGCAAAATTAATTACCGAACGACTTGGAGCCGGTCTGTAATGTCTATAAATGTTATCGCTGTATTTTTCGTAAAAATAAACTATCATAGGATATTTCTTTTCAGCATCAAAATTTTCGGGTTTATATAACAAACCGTCTAATTCTTGTCCATCGTAAGCTTTCCAACTTACCGGCTCAACATTTCCCCACAAATAATCTGTTTGTTGTGGATTTGCATCCGATATTGTATTAATATCGGTAAAATCAATATTGCTGTAACTGATATTGGGGTACATTTTAAAAGTTTCTTTACGCCAAATAAGTCTATCGGCATATCGTGCTTTAATAGGTCTACGGAAAAAACAATTTTCGGCAATTAATAAGTTTGGATTTTCTTTTGCATCAACAGTGGTTGAATAAAAACCTGATTTTTTATCGGTTTCGTAAAATGCGCTTAACAACAACTTCTGGTCTTTTTCAAGATAATAGGCATCATTGTCTAACCAAATATTTTTAAACTTAATATTATTTTCCCTTCCATAGCCTTTTGTAAGATTATATGGCTTTTCCTGCATTGTTGGGTCAATTTTCCATATATCAAACATATCGTATATTAATAAATACTTATCGTTTTTTGTCCAACTAATAATGCCATACGAACCCGGTTTTTGCGGAACATCTCTTTCCTCGTTATAAAAATTTACATCTAAATTGCCTGTTAAAGATATTGTGTCGGGCATATCAATGCCTTTTAATAACCATTCTTGTTTATCCAAATCGAACCAAAATAAATATTTATCGCCTGTTGAAAGATGAACACTATGCTGTATTTTTTCGGCAATCTTTTGTTTTTCTCCGGTATTAATATCAATTAAATAAAAATCCTTATAGAACGGCATATCCCATTGCCCCATGTGGGCATAAGGTAATCGGGAAATACCAATAGCGTAATCTGTATTTCCTTTGTTATGAATACTTATGTTTCTTATAACAGTATCACCAATCTGAATAATTTTCTTTTCTTTTATATGATACACCGCGGTGTAAGATCTGTTTTGTTCCTTTTTAATATTTTTAACTTGTTGAGGCTGTAAATATGGATCTTTCCAATGCCAAACATCTAAATGATATTTTTCTTCTTCAATTAACGAATCTTCAGGCTCAATTTTGGGTTTTAAAGCTGTTCCAAAATATAATTTAGAATCATCGCGCGAAAAGTAGATACTTCCATGTTCGCTTACTGACCAGTCTTTTGGAATATCATTTGTTAATGTATCAACTATTAATTCAGTTCTAAAAGTATTATTCTCCCAAAAATATAAACTGTAAGTTTTTTGCTCACTTGTGTCTTGCGAACAAATAAACGAAACGCTACTCCCTGTGTTATTCGCACATACTTTTTTTGCTATACCCTGTTGTTGAAATATTGTATCTAATTGTTCTAATTGAGTATTAAAAACAAAGACATAAGATGTGTCAAGAGTATCTTTCCTTACTCTTATAAAACTTATAAGTTTCCCTGTTCTGCTAATATCATACTCCTGAATATTATTATATGAATGTTTGGCTCCGGTAACAGGATTATATATTACCAACTTTGTTCCCTTTTGCTTTTTATTAAATGCCTTTTTCTTATCTGATATCTCTTTTGCTATTTTTTCCTGTTCCAATTGTTTTTTGCTTTTCTTCTTTGCTTTCTTTTTCTTCACGCTTTCGTCAGCAACAGGTTTTTTATCCTTTTTCTTTATTGCTTTTTTTTCCTTATGATAAACTAACCACGATGAACTATCCTTAAAAGTTCTAAATGATTTTACTCTTTCAAACTTTAATATTGTATCGCTTCCAAAAACTAAAATACCAAGAGTATCTTTTGGCAACTTGTCTTTTTTTATTTTATCAAATTTCATTTTTCTTATAGTATCCTGCTGTGGCTTGATCTTAAAAACCAAAAAATCTGAATTAGGCGAAAACTTTGCCGAATAAGCTCTTGGAATTGTATCGATGTAATCGGTTTCAATATTTTTAAGCACAATAAAACCATCTCCTTTTTGTGGGTCTTGCTGAAAAAATATCCATTTACCATTATCTGATATTTGAAAATCGTTTAAATTATTCCAGCTATCATAAACTGTATGGTTTAAAGGTATTTTTTCCTGCCCAACTGATATTAAGCTTATGAAAACAAATAAAAATGTAAAAGCAAAAATATTATGGTTCATATCTTGAATTATTAAGTATTTTCTGATAATCGGTTTCATTCATTAAATCCTGAAAACTTACTTCAGGGTTATTTTTTAAGTATCCTTCAATAACCTGCATTCCAATCCAAACTGATGCTCTTGCTGGCGATTCATCAGTAAAACTTGTAGTAAACGGTCCGTCATTAGTAAAACGTTTTATTTCCATATAATCGGAACTAAACAAAAGTTTATTATCAATTAGATAATTCCAAATATGTTGTTCATTATTCCTGCACCATTCTAACTTAGCATTTGGAAATCCCCATTTTAAAGTATCTGCCTTATTTGGCAACATTGCATTAATAAAATATTGTATTTTAGCTTTGTAAAGCATATTTTCCATAAGGTTACTCTCCAGTTCATCAAACTCGTATTCCGATTGTGCCCATGCTTTCATACAATCAACAACTATCATTTCCTGTCTCATTTTATATCTCATATATTGTGGCAAACGTAATAAATGATAGTAATCGCAATTGCTTCCCATATATTTATCTATACCAATACCAATAATATTTTCGGCAGTAACAACCGACTGATTAAATCCTGAAACATATATATATGTATCAGGAATAGGTTTATCAGGGAAATAAAAATTATAATGTTTAAAAGCTTCTGTTATTTCTTCCTCTTGCTTTGAAAAATCAGAAAATATATTTTGTGAATAATCATATGCTTCTTTATTAATTTTATCTTCTATAAACAATTTTAAATGGTCAGGAAAAGCCTTATTTTCTATACCTCCAATATTTATTATTCTATGTGTAAACATATCAAAGAACTCACCATATTTATGAGCAAGATTTGGTACTTCGTTATAAATACTGTCAACATCAAGTTCAAAAAGATCATTATCAAATCTGTTAAATTTAATATCTATGTTAATATCCGAAACATCAATATAAAACTTGTTATCATCCTTACATGAACCAACAACAAATAAAACAACAATTAATAATAATATCAGGTTTTTCATATTTATTTTATATCTTTTTAAAACAAAAAAATAAAAATATTATATTTTATAATAAAAAAAATATATTTTTGTATTGTAATAAATTAAAAAAACAAATTTAATAATTATGAAAAGATTTATAGTATTATTTATTTTATTATTGGCAGTTGGATATTCATACAGCCAAAAAATTACCGGAGGAATTGCTGTTAGTCCTATTGTTTCGTGGATGAAACCAAGTATTACAAAGCAAGTTGAAACTGATGGTGTAAGATTAGGTTTTGCATATGGATTAACAGGAGATTTAAACCTCTCCGATAATTTTGCTTTTTCAACGTCTATTATGGTAAATAATTTTGGTGGAGCTGTAACATATTTAGATTCAGTTCCTGAATTTACTGTTAACCAGGGCACTATTGATTCGATTTATTCATTTGCGCCAAATGCAACTATAACGCATAAATTACAATATATAGAGGTTCCTTTCTCACTTAAAGGTAAAACCAATGAAATTGGTTATATGACTTATTTTATGAAAGCTGGAGTAAGCCCTATGTTTAAATGGCAAGCAAAAGGTGATGTTACACAAGGAAACATTAAAGGAGAAAGTATTAAATCGGAAGTAGCAAGTTTTGCTTTAGGATTTAATGTTAGTGGTGGATTTGAATATTCTTTAGGTGGAAACACTAAATTACTGGTTGAATTTGTTTACACAAATGGCTTAACTGATATTACAAATACAAAATTCATGCATTCTGATGGAAGCAATAGCACTGAAAAAATAATACTTAACAGTATTCAAATTAAAACAGGAATTTTGTTTTAACCTATTATGTTTAATAAAAATATAGCCCGTTTCATTTTTGGAACGGGTTTTTTTATTTAATAAAAATTCGTTTTTGAACATAAAAAAAGTCCCTGCAAAAAACACAGGGACTATATAATAAATTATAAAATAGTTATCATTCTGCCGGTGGTGGCGGTGGTGGCGGCGGAGGTGGTGGTGGCACTGCCGCAAACAGATTTGCCAATTCAGGTACTTGCCCTGCAGCAATCCAACCTGCCATTCCTGCTTTCCAAACCAATGTTTCTTTAGTTAATTGTTTTTGACTTACCATTTGTTGTAATACAGTCATATCAAACGGCCCTTGCTGTTGTCCTCCCGACGTTACATGAAACTGTAATGCCGGTGGTGGTGGTGGTGGTGCTGGAGCAGCAGCTTGTTGCTGTTGCTGAGGCTGGCTCATTGCATTAGCCATTTGTCCTCCCATAGCCATTCCCATTCCCATTCCCATTCCTCCTGCTGCCATTCCTCCTCCGTCTCCTCCGGAATTCTTTCCCATATCTCCAATAGCTTCTGCAGTTTGGAATTGTGTGTATTTACCAAGATCGCCAATAATACCCATACTTGAACGCTTATCAAGAGCTTCTTCAACATTAGGTGGTAAGCTGATATTGGATATTAAGAATTTTGTCATATCAATTCCATACTCCATATATTCTTCAATAATCTTTTTTCCTACAAGTTCTGACACCTCGTCGTAGTTAGCTGCCATATCAAGAATAGGAATTTTTGCTTCTCCAATAGCATCAGTAAATCTTGTAAGAATAATATTTTTTAATTGACTGGTTACTTCATCGGTTGTAAAAGAGCCATCTGTACCAACTATATCCCTTATAAAAGTAGATGCATCTTTAACTCTGAATTCATAATTACCAAATGCACGTATTCTTATTGGTCCGAATTCAGGGTCACGTAACATAATAGGGTTTGGAGTTCCCCATTTATTATCAGTAAACTTCTTAGTGTTCACAAAATAAACTTCTGCCTTAAAAGGACTGTTAAATCCATATTTCCATCCTTTCAGAGTAGAAAGTATCGGCATATTTTCAGTAGTCAAGCTGTGCATTCCCGGTTCAAAAACATCAGCAATCTTGCCTTCGTTAATAAATACTCCAACCTGCGACTCTCTAACTGTCAACTTTGCTCCCATCTTTATCTCATTTTGATGTCTTTCAAAACGATGGACTATTGTGTCATTAGAAGGATCTAACCATTCTATGATATCAATAAATTCGCCTTTAATTTTTTTCATTAAGCCCATAATATTCTAGTTTAGTAATTAATATACTTTTCAATATCCCAAATGTACAAAAATAATTTTTATCTAAAAAATAATAAAACAAAATATTTGTTAATTACTATAAATCTATGGTGAAAAAAATTATTACATTTCCTCTGTAAAAAAAGTATTTAATTTAGTTCGCCAAATGTTAATTATTTAAAGGTGCTCATGAACTCACGTTTGTCAGAGGGAACCTACATGTATTTTTTTTCATTCTATTTATGCCTGTTTTTATGAAAAAATATATGTAGATTTGTCTTTTTAAAATTTTAAATTATGCCTGAATTTACAAAAAACAGTAAGAGAGTTTATGAAAAAATTGAAAAATACGATACTAATACCGTAAATAAACTAGCTGAACATTACAAAGAAATAATCAAGCTAATTGGAGAAAACCCTGAAAGAGAAGGGTTAGTAAAAACGCCTGAACGCATTGCAAAAGCAATACTATTTCTTACACAAGGCTATGACCATGACCCTGAAAAAATTTTAAAATCGGCAATGTTTAAAGAAGATTACCGCCAGATGGTAATTGTTAAAGATATTGAGATATACTCACAATGTGAACATCATTTAATACCTTTTGTTGGTAAGGCTCATGTTGCATATATCCCCGATGGTTATATTACAGGCTTAAGCAAAATTGCAAGAGTTGTAGAAGCTTATGCACGCAGATTGCAGGTTCAGGAAAGATTAACGACACAAATTAAAGATTGTATTCAAAAAACTTTAAACCCATTAGGAGTTGCTGTAGTAATTGAAGCTCAACACATGTGCATGCAAATGCGTGGAGTACAAAAGCAAAACTCTGTAACAACTACCTCTGATTTTACCGGTGCATTTTTAACAAATATCGCTACAAGAGAAGAATTTATCGATATCATTAGATCTAAACTGCATTAAGATAGGTCATTAATCATTAATTGGATTTTAATAACTTAAAAACTATAACTTATGAAAGCATTTGTATTTCCTGGACAAGGTGCCCAGTTTGTGGGAATGGGAAAAGAATTATATGATAACACCAAAATAGGTAAAAATCTATTTGAAAAAGCAAATGAGATATTAGGATTTAGGATTACCGACATTATGTTTACAGGTGTTGACGAGGACCTGAAACAAACAAAAGTAACTCAACCTGCAATATTTCTTCATTCAGTTATATTATCTAAAACAATAGAAAATTTTAAACCCGATATGGTTGCAGGTCATTCATTAGGAGAATTTTCAGCACTTGTAGCTAATGGTGCTTTATCTTTCGAAGATGGTTTAATACTTGTTTCAAAACGTGCTATGGCTATGCAAAAAGCATGCGAAGCAGAGCCTTCAACTATGGCAGCAATACTTGGTTTAGACGATGAAATAGTAGAGCAAGTGTGTGAAGAAATTGAAGAGATAGTAGTTCCTGCAAACTATAATAGCATTGGACAAATAGTTATTTCAGGTTCTTTTAAAGGTATTGATATTGCTATTGAAAAACTTACAGAAAAAGGTGCAAGAAGAGCATTAAAACTTGCTGTTGGTGGTGCTTTTCATTCTCCTCTTATGGAACCTGCAAAACTTGAATTAGAAGAAGCTATTAACAGTACAAACTTCTCTACTCCTATTTGTCCTGTTTATCAGAATGTAAATGCTATGCATTTTACAAATCCTGATGAGATAAAACAAAATCTTATTGCACAACTAACTTCTCCTGTAAGATGGACACAAACTGTTAAAAATATGATATCAGACGGCGCAACATCGTTTACAGAAGTTGGACCGGGAAAAGTATTACAGGGACTTATTAAAAAAGTTGACAGACAAATGCCTGCTGAAAGTGCTTAGGGTATTTTTATCTTTTTTTACTTTTATAAGCAGTTCTTCTCGGTTTTGAAATTATTTGCCATTCAGGTCCTGTCCCAATTTCTTTTGGTAAAGGTATTTTAATAATTTCTTGTTCAATCAACTTCTCAATTTGATGAAATTTATACATATCATCCTGATTGATTAATGTTAATGCAACACCTGTGGCATCCACTCTAGCAGTTCTTCCCACTCTGTGAACATAATCTTCAGCATCATTAGGTACGTCAAAATTTATTACAAGATTAATATTTTTAATATCAATTCCTCTACTTAGTACATCTGTAGCAACAAGAATTCTTGTTTCTTTTGATTTAAACCTTAATAGAACTTTTCCTCTTTCTGCTTGTTCTAAATCAGAAGAAATACCTTCTACTTTTTCATTATTTTTTTTCAAACCCCTAACGATATCTAAAACGTTTTTCTTTGTTGAGCTAAAAATAAGTATACTCTTATAATCAGGTTTATCAAATATTAAACTATTTATTAAATCCGATTTTTGTGTATCATAAATCACATAAGCTGCTTGCAATACACCTTCTGCCGGTTTTGACATTGCAATATTTATTTCAAAAGGATCTTTTAAAATTTGTTTAGCTAATTTCCTTATATTTGGTGGCATAGTGGCACTAAACATAAGGGTTTGAGGTTTGGTTTTTAAATAGCTTGTAATTTTTTCAATATCTTCATTAAACCCCATGTCTAACATTCTGTCTGCTTCGTCAAGTATTAAATGTTTAACATTATCAAATTTCACATAATCCATATTTAAATGTGCGATTAGTCTGCCTGGAGTAGCTACAATTATATCTGCACCTTGAGTTAGTGCTATTTTTTGTTGCCCCCAATCAGAACCGTCACCACCACCATAAACCGGAATTGAACTTATTGATAAAGTAAATGCAAAACCTTGAATTTGTTGATCTATTTGAATGGCCAACTCACGTGTTGGAACTATTATTAAGGTATTTATACCTGAACTTGTTGAATTTGAAAGTTTATTTAGTATTGGTAATAAAAACGCTGCGGTTTTCCCTGTACCTGTTTGTGCACATGCAATTAAATCTTTCCCGTTTATAATCTGCGGAATTGAACTTTCCTGAATAGGAGTTGCTTTTTCAAAGCCCATATATTCAATAGCTTCAAGTATGCTTTCATTGAGTTTAAATTCATTAAATTTCATATAAGGGTTTGATAATATTTTTTGTAAATATATGAAATTTATTAGAAAATATCATCAATATACTGATTTTCCGGACGCAGTAAAATATAGTTCTCTTCTTCCATATTAAAGTAGATTAGAACACGTTTTCCGGACATGCTATAAACAGCTATAAATGTATCTGATACACCATTGTGTTCATAAAGGCATTTTTTTGCAATACTGCAGCACTATCAATACTTTCAAAAGTTTCACGCATAAGAAAACAGATATAGTTCTCATTACGAATCATCATTACCTTATCGACAAGCATGGGAAACTTGATGGAAAAATCAATTATGGATTTCATATATGCAAATGCCCCAACCTGTACCTTGCAGAACCTGATTTCAAAATCGATTTCTTTTTTTACTTATTCAAGTGTCAGATTTTACAGTCTTTAATAACCGGATTCTTGATTAAGTCAGGAATGTATGCTATATTTATAAGTCAGGGCTTGACTTAAAGTCAAACCCTGACTACAAAAATATCTTGTTAAAAATGCTAAGCGATGATTATTACTGTATTATTATCTTAGTATTTTTGATTTTACTGTTCTGTTCTATACTAATAATATAGATACCTTCAGAAATGCCCGACACATCAATAATTTTATTAACATTCTCTAAATTCATTATTTCTCTACCTGATATGTCAAGTACTCTAACATGTGCATTTTCGGCATTTTTAATATAAAGTATATCATTTGCAGGATTTGGATAAACAATTGCATCTGAATTTGCAAAAAGCTTATCAATATCTACAGAAAGGTCTGTCATCCAAATTCCATTATTCATTGTTCCTAAAAACATAAAGTCATTTATTTTCTGTATAGTATATTTTCCAATACCTGCTAACAGATCAATATGATTTGCATATACCTGCTGCCATGTTACACATTCATCCACACTAACAAAAACACCCTCGTTAGTTGCAAAATACCAATCTCCACTATAATTTTTTAAAACTGTTCCTGTATACATTTCAGAATCAAGTCCGGTTGAAGTGATAAGATCCCATGAAGTTCCGTTAAATTTGTAAAATTGTTGGTAATATGGATACATATCCCACCTGTTCATTACTACAATTGCTTGGTCTGAAGTGTTAAAGTCAATTGGTATTCTAGACTGATAATCATTCCAATAGTTAAATATTACTTGAAAATCACCATTATCAAGTCCTGTAGAAATATCTGTCCAGCTAACGCCATTGTTTGTGGACATATATGCCTCATTATTCCAGCTACCGTCAACACCAAACAGATACCAATTGGATGACGATCCATAAAATCCATAATTCTGCTCAAGATTAAGTGCATCAATTGGTGCAGTAATATTTGTCCATGTACCACCATCATTCAATGTAAGCTGATATGAATAATTATCATCCTCTTCGCTATATAACTTTATAATAAAGCCATCGGCATTTTGTCCGCAAAATACAATATCTGTTGAATCGGGCTCAGTTCCAAGAATTGTCCAATTCAATCCATTATCAGTTGACTTATAAAGGTTATAATTCTCTGCCATTGGGTCAGCCTGAGATGAAATATAAAGGCTATTGCCGAATTTATACATGTCTTCAACAAAAATTAAATCTGATAAAAAAGGAGTAAGACCTCCATTTGAGTATGACCAGCTTACGCCATTATTGTCAGACCTTATCACTCCCAATTGTTCTTTGAATGACAATAAACTACCGTTTATTTCAATTAAACTTGAATGTCTGCTTGCAAGATAACCCGATTGAGATTTTGTCCATGTTGAACCATTGTTACTAGAATAGTAAATATTATAAAATGGGTCTTGTGCAATATATTCATTTGTTCCTATCTGTAAAAATTCTTCTAACCAAGGTAATGAACCTAAACCTGAGCTTGATACTAAGCTCCAAGTGTTTCCATTATTAACAGATATGTAAAGGCTTAACTCCAAAGTTGGAACAGCTGTTAATACTGTAACAAATACAGCATCATCTCCAGCACTTATTCCTGTCGCCATCATAATACCAACAGGCAAACCACCAGTTATATCTTCCCATATTTCTGTTGTAGTATTGTAACGATGAACAGTAGTGTTATCCTCATCAGTATAATATAAGTAATTACCATTTGGCTCACCACAAAACGAATTTTCAAAATCATGTTCAGGTGGAGTAATACCTGTGAAATTAATTGTATCAAGGCTTATTCCATCAGTAGTATATAACAAAGTAGAATCTATTTGTAAATACTGCCTTGTATCATTAAAATTAAAAAGCTCACAATTAAAATACATTGCTTGATTCCCTAAGTATGCTCCCTGAGTCCAGTTTATTCCATTTGATGAATAATACAAATAAACATCCTGATTGCTATCATCAATAACCTTAGCATATAATATATTGTTTGCTTCCTGAAAATCTTCAATATGCGAATTGGCAGGAAATCCAACAGGATTTAATTCCATCCAGCTTGTACCATCGGTGCTATAAAATAAGCCAGAACCATAGCTATACAAACCCGAAGAATTAGAACAAAGTGAATTGATATATGTGCTGTGCTGACTATAACCGTTCATGGATATTGACCACGATACACCATTGTCGGTTGAAATATATATACCTCCTTCAGCAGCCATAAATAAATTTGCACCATGCTGTTCAAAGTTTTCTACTCTTCCTCCTTCTAACATAACATCAGTTAATTGTTCCCATTGTGCATTGGCAACAAAAAAAGAGGTAATAATCAAAGTGATTGTAAATAATTTTTTCATAAGTTTTAAGTTTTAGTTAAAATAATAAGTTACATACAAAATTATAATTATATTTTAAATTGTACAAGTATTTTATCTAACAAATTCAATAACAAGTTCGTGTTTGTTATTAATAATTTAACAGATTAAGAAAAAGCCTCACCCTATCCATACTTCGACTACGCTCAGTAGAGCAAGGATATGGAGTTTGGCAATTACTTTTTTTTAATATATTGTTTAAGTTTTTCATTGTTCTTGTTTTTAAACTTTAACCACAATTGCGCCCTTCGGCACCCATTCTACAAGCTCAGGGCAAGTACTTATGGTAAACTTTGTATCATATTCTAACGCCTATGATACAAACATCATCAATCTGCTCTAGTTCTCCTCTCCAATTTTCAAATATATCATCAATAAGTAATCTTTGTTCTTCCATTGCTTTGTCTTGCATGCCAAGCAGAAGTTCTCTAAAAGCTTTAGCTTTGAATTTTTTGCCCTTTTCACCACCAAACTGGTCAACATAGCCATCAGAGAAAATGTAAATGCTGTCTCCTTTTTCTAATTCAAACGAATGAGTTGTGTAGGGCAAGGGATTATCAAACTTCCCAATTGGTTGTTTATTGGCTTTAATTTCAGCCCCTCCTAAATCCTCCCCAAAAGGGAGGACTTCTTTTGGCCATTCTTTTCTGTTAGGGTTAATTATCCATAATGGATTATTTGCTCCTGCATATTGTAGCCTCACCCTTCCGTCCCTCTCCTTTGGAGAGGGAAACTCAAGCGAGCAAAGAGCAATGTCCATTCCATCCTTTACTTCTTCATCTGATTTTTCAAACTCCTGTATTACAATTTCTCTTGTTTTATCCAATATCTGTCCCGGGTCTGTAAGTCCGTATTCTCGTACCGAACGATTCAATCCATTATTACAAACTACACTAACCATAGCTCCCGGCACACCATGACCAGTACAATCGGCTGCTGCAAACAGTATTTTACCCTCTTTATGTTCTAACCAGTAAAAATCTCCTGCTACAATATCTTTTGGTTTATATAGTATAAATGATTCTTTAAGGTATTCTTTTACAATTTTGCTTGGTGGCAATATAGCCGATTGTATTCGTTTTGCATAAGTAATTGAATCCATTATGTCTTTGTTCTTTTCTTCTATCTCTGCTTTTTGTTCTGCTAATAAAATATTGGATTTTCGTTTTTGGCTAAACATTCTAAAAACAATAATTGAAAATATCAGGACTATGATGAACCCAGCAATGGCTGAAATAATAATTATTAATTGCTTTCTATTTTCTGCTTCCTGAGCTTCAATAGTTTTATTATCAAGCTCCTTTTGTTTTTCCATCTTTTCTATCTGCAGTTGCTTTTTCTCTGTCTCGTATTTGGCACCCATTTCGGCAAGGGCTTTGGTTTTTTCTTCGCTAAACATAGAGTCTTGGGTTGTTATAAAAATTTCGGCATACTTAATAGCTTCTTTATATCTGCCAAGTTTTGTATATGCTCTTTGTAAATGGGCTGCTGCATTATTTTGCTGTGGAACTGCATCTATTTCTAAAGCTAAGCTATAAGCCTTATTTCCATACTCCACGGCTTTATTCAGGTAATTGGTTCTCTGTTTTTCCGACAAGGCTATTGAATCTGCCAGACTATAATTAAGGCTTGCAATATTGCCATAAACCACAGATATACCGTTTTTATCTCTGGTCTCTTCCTTAATTTTTAATGATTTAAGATAATATTCTATTGCCTTGTCGTAAAGCCCCTGCTCTTTATAAACAAGTCCGATATCGTTGTAAGAGCCAGACATTCCTTTTTTATCTCCTATTTCTTCATTAATTTTTAAGGCAATAAGATAATATTCTATTGCATTATCGTAACTGCCCTGATTTTCGTGAACAATGCCGATATTATGATAGTTACTAGACATTAATTGTTTATTACCCATTTCTTCATTAATCTTTAAGGCTTTAAGATAATATTCTATTGCTTTGTTGTAGCTGCCCTGATTTTGGTGAACAATGCCGATATTGTTATAACACATAGACATTCCTTTTTTAGCACCTATTTCTTCGTCTATTTTTAATGATTTAAGATAATATTCTATTGCATTATCGTAGCTGCCCTGATAATAGTGAACGCCGCCGATATTATGGTAGTTACTAGACATTAATTGTTTATTACCCATTTCTTCATTAATTCTTAAGGCTTTAAGATAATATTCTATTGCATTATCGTAGCTGCCCTGATTTTCGTGAACAATGCCGATATTGTTGTAAGAACTGGCCATCCCTTTTGTATTTCCTGTTTCTTCGTCTATTTTTAATGATTTAAGATAATATTCTATTGCATTATCGTAGCTGCCCTGATTTTCGTGAACAATACCGATATTATTGTAACAAGCTGCCATTCCGTTTTTCCATTCGACATTCTCGGGATTAAATCTATCTAATTTTCTGTAAATTTTTAATGACTTCAGATAATTAGCAACAGCCTTATCATAATTGCCTTGGGTACTGTGAATAATACCGATATAGCGAATGGATTTAGCTTTGAGTGAGACCAAAACATCCGCCGTTTGAGTAAAATTGGAGGAATGGGCAGACAGGCTCTTGTCTGCCAAATCTACCGCTTTCTGATAATAAAACATGGCTGAATCAGGGATAAAATACTCATAAACATCACCTATATTAAAATAGGTTTTTATGCGTGTTGTATCGTGTTTTGCATTATTATATACATACAGGAATGAATCGAGTTTATGCCTGTCTTGTGCTTTGACCTCACTCCAACCCTCTCCTACAAGGAGAGGGAGTATGAATATTATGGTAATAAATAATATTCTCATAATTTACATTTTTACTCCTATTAAGCAAACTTCACCTCTACTTCGCTCGGGAGAGCTTGACTCGTTTATTTTATTGTTTTCCTTATTTTATATCTATTGGCTTAGTTTCAATCAAATAATTATCTCGAATTCGCCTATAAAAATACTTACAATAAGTTTTAAAACAAAAAAGGAAGTCTACTTTACCCGAAAAATTAATAATTTTTCTGACGATTAAGGAATCAATATATAATAAATTGCATAAAAATGACATATCGTGCCACCAAGAATAAATAGATGAAAAATACTATGTCCGAATGGGATGTTTTTTTTAATATAAAAATAAGTACCTATGAAATAGCTCAAGCAACCTATAAGTAGAAACCATAGAGAAGTGTTTGACATACTTTTTACAATTGGCACAATTGCAATAATTATTAGCCAACCCATAGCAATATATATCCACATGGATAGTTTTCGCATTTTAATTGAATAAAACCAGATTTTATAAATTATTCCACTTAATGCTATCGCCCATATTAATCCGAAAACAACCCATCCAAAGCCTCCTCTTATTGAGACAAGTGTTACCGGGGTATATGTGGCAGCAATAAGAATGTAAATTGATGAATGGTCAAAGCGATTTAGATAAACCTTTTTGCGTATATTTTTTGCACTATGAAATATGGTTGATGCCAGATAAAGCAAAATCATTCCACCGCCAAAAATACTATAGCTTATTATATGCCAAGCATCTCCCAAATACGAAGATTGGGTAATAAGAATTGCTGCAAAAGTAATAGCACCCATTAATCCTATAAAATGAGTGATACAATTAGCAAACTCTTCGTATTTAATTCGTTTTTTTGAAATCCCAGGCATTTTCTGAATGTTAATTTATAAAGATACTTATAATTAATGAAAGCACAATAAATTAAAAAAACAAATGCTTTAGCATTTTAGTAGTTTGGAAACTACTTTTTATTTGAAGCGGAATTGCAAATTCCGCTTAGCAAGACACTTTGTTACCAGTATTTGCATTATTTTTTTTCATAATCAAAATACTCCTTTATTTTCTGATTCACATCTCGTAAAACAAAGGCAATTTCCGCAATACTAGTCTCATGTTCATTAATAAACAGCAAATCATCGTTCAAAAAATCTTGTTTTTCTATAAAGTCCTTATCAAGGTCCAATCCAATCCATACTCCTTCTTGTATCAATCTTTTTATTGATTTCATTCTTCCAAATCTATCATGATATAAATAGATTGAGATAAATCTATCAAGAATTGCAATTAGTTGATAAATATTAGAAAGCTCTTTTTTAGATAACTTATTACCATGCTTTAGAGTTAATTTCATTAAATCCTTAAAATCGACATCTTCAATTATATTTCTTAAATGAGAAGAGAACAGTAAAAAATTTTGCAGATTTATTAGTAAGGTTAAAATTATCTCTGGCTGTACTGCATCTTTATGATGTTTAAAATCATTCTCATATCGTTTTAAGAATTCAGATAATTCAAGCTTTTCTTTTGTAATAGTTTTATTAATGCTAGATTCTTGACATTCTATCTTTTCAATTATTAGGTAGTTTAAAATAAATCCTATTTGATTTTTAAAATACATCTTAAAACTCCTCTTTGTTCTATACTCATCATATTTTTTCTGTACAAATGGAATTATTATCGCAGCAATCAAGGTTAAAGTAGCAATGAGCAAAATATATGGCTCCCAATTATTCATATCTAAATAATCAGTAATTTCATATGGAATAGCTTTGTTTTTAATTAATAAAGTATCTGTCATTTATAGTGTTTTTAGCATTACTGTTAACTAGTATATAACAGGCACTAATGCTTGATATCTAATTTATGGTAAAAGCCCCTCCTAGCCTCCACAAAGGTAAATAAATAAAATCAAAAATAAATGCTTTCGCATTTTAGTAATTTGGAAACTACTTTTTACTTTCTACGGAATTACAAATTCCACCGAGCGGGGATTTTCGCCAGTGTTAGCATTAGTTATTAATGTCCAACTTGAACTTTGTAATATATGTATCTCCAATCCTCATTGATGGCTGAATCAAGTATAACTTCTATCGTTCCTGAATATGGAGGTTTAAAATTGGTATTCGCCTTCCAAACTAAGTCATGAGTATATCGAAAATGTGGCAAATCAGAATTATCAGAATTTTCTTTTAATCTAAAAATAAATGTTCCTTCATAACTTGTGTTAATGTCATCATTAAAAATCCCCTTATCCCTCAGTTTTTTAATTAAGGGTTCATATGATTTTCTGTCAATTTGATAAAGATAGTAGCTATTTGTTGATAAAAAAGCAGTGTCGCCTGAAGTCAATTCCTTTGAAATCTTTCGAATTTCAACAAGGTCATTTGTCAATTGATTTTTCAAGTCTTCAAAATCTCTCAAATCTTCATTTTCTAATTTTATTTTTTTGTCAGATTCATTCTGATCAAACTTATCAAAAGTGCATGTTGATAATCCTACGGTCATAATCATTAGGTATATTATCATATTTTTTCTCATTCTGTCTTAATTAAGGCTAGTAGATAAAAAGCATTAGTGCCTGTCATACCTTATAGCTAAAGTTTATAAAAGCCCCTCCTAGCCTCCCCAAAGGGGAGGAACTAAACATTTATTAAATGTTTAATTGTTGGACAATACTGTTTTAAACATTTAACAAATATAGACAAAAAAGGAGTAAACTCTTCCTTTCTAATTTATTATTTAAGACAAAGAAATAAAGTTGAAAATAAATGCTTTCGCATTTTAGTAATTTGGAAACTACTTTTTACTTGCTACGGAATTACAAATGTCGCCGAGCTGGGATAAACTTTGCTATCCGCTCATATCTTCACCCCAATTACGCAAACATCATCAATTTGTTCTAATTCGCCCCTCCAGTTTTCAAATGTTTCATCAATTAACAGTCTTTGTTCTTCCATTGACTTATCTTGCATACCCAGCAATAGTTCTCTAAATGCTTTAGCTTTAAACTTTTTCCCTTTGTCGCCACCAAACTGGTCTACATAGCCATCAGAGAAAATGTAAATACTGTCAGCTTTTTGTAGTTCTAATGAATGAGTAGTGTATGACAATGGATTATCGAATTTACCAATGGGTTGCTTGTTTGCTTTGGTTTCTAATATTTCTCCTTTTCGAATTATCCATAATGGGTTATTGGCTCCTGCATATTGCAGTTTGTTGCCATTTAGCGAACAAAGCGCAATGTCCATTCCATCTTTTACTTCCTCGTCTGATTTTTCAAATTCCTGAATTACAATCTCTCTTGCTTTATCAAGTATTTGTCCCGGTTCTGTTAAACCATATTCTCTTACCGAACGATTAAGAGCATTATTGCAAACTACACTTACCATTGCTCCCGGCACACCATGTCCTGTACAATCGGCTGCTGCAAAAAGCACTTCACCATCTTTATGATCCATCCAGTAAAAATCTCCTGCAACAATGTCTTTTGGTTTGTAAAGTATAAACGATTCTTTCAGGTATTCTTTTACCAATTTAGCAGGTGGTAGTATGGCCGATTGAATACGCTTTGCATAATTTATGGAATCCAATATCTCTGTGTTTTTTTCTTCTAATTGGTGATGGGCTGTTTCTACTACTCCTTTTTGTTTTTCAATTACTAGTTTTTGTTTGCGGGTAATTCTTAAACGATTAAATACAAAAATTAAAAATACGACAAGCAGTCCCAACCCACATGCAATAGCATAAATTAGAATTTTCTGCTTTTCTTTTTCTTCTTTTTCTATGGCTATGAGTTTTTCATTCTCGGCATCATCTATGGCTTTTTGCTTTTCGTATTCGTATTTTGCCTGTTGTTTTTGTGTTTGCTTGTAGTTTTCTTCATTATTAATACTATCGCGCATTGAGATGTATAGTTTATACATTTCCAATGCCTGAATACCTTTATTTTCATATAAATAAATTCTGCTTAACAGCTCAGCAACATCTGCAATTTCACTTGGATAACCTAAGTCTTGCGCCATATCAAAACTGCGTGTTTGCCTCTTGCACATCTCCCTGTATTATATAAATACAACTAATGTTAAATAGACTGATTGTTATACCTTTATTGTCTACTATTTCTTCGCGCAACTTTAAGCTTTTATGGTGATACTCAAGAGCTTTTGTTAAATCGCCCTGATTTCTATAAATACTCCCAATGTTATTAAAACTTACTGATATGCCCTTTTTATCTCCTATTTCTTCGCGAAGATACTCTTTTGATAATATTCAAGGGCTTTATCTATTTCATTTTGCTTACTATAGATTAAACCAATATTGTTCAAGCTGATCGCTGAACCTTTTATGTCTCCTATTTCTTCTTGTATTTTTAAGCTCTTATGAAAATGCTCAAGAGCTTTTGCCATATCTCCCTGATCTTTATAAATAAATCCAAGATTGTTTAAACTTGTGGCTATTCCTTTATTATCACCAATCTCTTCTTTTGTTTTTAAACACTGATGAAAATATTCTAAGGATTTTTTGACATCTCCTTTTTGTAGAATTAAGTACCCCAACCATCCATAACTATCACTCTTTCCTTTGATATAATTAATTCTTTCGGATATAGTCTTTGCTTTTTCGCATATAGCAATAGCTGTATCCGGATTTTGAAGATAATAATAACTGGCTTTTTCAAATAACAAATTTACTTTTATTGTGTCACAAATACTTTTATCATTAATAATAGCATTTAAACTATCTATTTTATGCCGGTCTTGAGCAAAGACGGAATTATGAATTAAGAATGAGAAATTAAGAATTATAACAAATCTAAAGACTGAGGTTGAGAGTCGGAAAATTGTTGTTTTTTGTTTCATATTTGTCATTTTGTTGTTTTTGTATTTCATATCTTAACCCCAATTACACAAACATCATCAATTTGTTCTAAATTCCCTTTCCAATTTTCAAAACTATTGTCTAGCAATAATCTTTGTTCTTCCATATTCTTGCTTTGAATACTTAAGAGCAACTCTTTGAATGCTTTTGATTTGAATTTCTTGCCTTTTTCACCTCCAAACTGGTCTACAAAGCCATCAGTAAAAATGTAAATAGAATCTCCTTTTTGTAAGTCAAATATATGATTTATAAACGGTCTAGGAAAACGAAATACTCCTATTGGCTGTTTATTAGCTTTAGTTTCTAATATTTCGCCTTTTCTAATTATCCAGAGGGGATTATGAGCTCCTGCATATTCTAACTTATTGTCATAAAGAGAGCACAAAGCTATGTCCATGCCATCATTAACTTCCTCATCTGATTTCTCAAATTCTTTAACAATTATCTCTCTTGTTTTGTCAAGTATCTTTCCTGGTTCAGTCAAACCATTTTCACGAACCGAACGATTAAGTCCATTGTTACAAACAACACTCACCATTGCTCCTGGCACTCCATGACCAGTGCAATCAGCAGCAGCAAAAAGTATTTTATTATCTACCTGCTCCATCCAATAAAAATCTCCTGCTACAATATCTTTGGGTTTGTATAGAATAAAAGATTCTTTAAAATACTCCTTTACCAACTTGTCTTGTGGAAGTATTGCAGATTGAATTCGTTTTGCATAATTAATAGAGTCAAGTATATCTCTATTTTTTTGTTCAATTAAGTCTTTATGTTCAGCTAGTAAAACATTATCTTTTCGTTTTTGTCTAAACATTCTTAGAACAATAACTGCAAATACAAGTAGCAATAAGAATCCTATAGCGGCAGCAATTATAATAATAAGTTGCTTTTTGTTTTTGGCTTGTTGTGCCTCTATAGTTATATTATCTAGCTCTTGTTGTTTCTGCATTTTTTCTGTCTGATATTTAGCATCCATTTCAGCTAAGGCACTTATCTTATCGTTATTAAACATACTGTCTTTTGTAGCAATAAAAATCTGAGCATATTTTAATGCTTCATCACTATTGCCGAGCTTTTTATAAGCTTCTTGCAAATTAGCAGCACCCGTATTTTGAATAGGAACCGCACCTAATTCCACTCCAATTTGATATTCTTGTAATGCATAATCTTTTGCTTTATTTAAATAGTCTAAAGCTTGTCTTTCTGACAAAGCAGTTGAATCAGCTAGTGAAACATATAGGTTTGCAAGATTACCATAGATAACTGCTTCTCCATTTTTGTCTTCCTTTTCTTCTTTAATTTTTAAAGCTTTCTTGTAATATTCAATAGCATTATCATAATTACCTAATCTTTCATAGACAATCCCAATATTTCCATAACAGATAGACATTCCATTTTTAATATCGAATTCTTCATAAATCTTTAATGAATTCTGATAATACTCTAAAGCCTTATCTAGCTTCCCTTGATACTCGGACACAACTCCCAAATTATTATATGAATCTGACAGACCAATTCTATCTCCAAGTTCTTTTGAGATTTCTAATAGTTTAAGAAAATAATTAATAGCCTTGTCATAATTACCCTGGTCGAAATGAACATTTCCAATATTTGTATAGCATCTTGCTATATCTTTTTTGTCTTCTAATTCTTCTCCAATTTTCAAAGCCTTAAGCAGACTTTCTATGGCCTTTTGATAGTCCCCCATTTTTCTATACACAACTCCTATATTATTATAACACCATGACATTCCTTTTTTGTCTTCAATCTCAATCCTGATTTTTAGAGCTCTAAGATTGTATTCGATTGCCTTTTCAAAGTTGCTTTGACTATCTTTAACAATTGCTATATATTGTAGGGTTTTTGCTTTAAGAGAATTACATGCATATTTAATTCGTGGTGTTGTATTTGCATCAAGATTTTTATCTACTAAATCAATTGCTTTATGATAGAAATAAAGAGCTGAATCGGGAATAGAAAGCTCATATGCATCACCCAAACGCACACATGTTTCTATACATAGTGTATCATGCTTGCCACTATTAAAAGCATTCAATAAAGAATCTATTAAATTTTTGTCTTGTGCTTTTACATCTCCCCAACCTTCTCCTACAAATAAAGGGAGTGTAAATATTATGGCTATAAATAATATTAGTTTCATATTCTTACCCCTATTACACAAACATCATCAATCTGCTCCAATTCGCCTCTCCAGTTTTCAAATGTATCATCAATTAATAATCTTTGATCTTCCATTGCTTTATCCTGAATACTTAAAAGTAGTTCTTTAAATGCTTTTGATTTGAACTTCTTTCCTTTCTCACCACCAAACTGGTCTACATAGCCATCGGAGAATATATAAAGTGTGTCTCCATTTTGTAGTTCTAATGTATGAGTTGTAAATAGCTCTGTTTGTATCGATTTTCCTATTGGTTGTCTATCTGCTTTGGTTTCCAGTATCTCACCATTTCTTACTATCCATAGCGGGTTATGCGCTCCTGCATATTGAAGCCTGTTTCCTTCGAGTGAACATATTGCTATATCCATTCCATCTTTTACTTCTTCTTCGCTCTTCTCAAATTCCTGTATTACTATTTCTCTTGTCTTATTAAGTATTTTGCCCGGGTCAGTTATACTATACTCACGCACCGACCTGTTGAGTCCGTTATTACAAATTACACTTACCATTGCTCCCGGCACACCATGCCCTGTACAGTCTGCTGCAGCAAACAGCACTTTTCCATCTTTATGTTCCATCCAATAAAAATCTCCTGCAACAATGTCTTTAGGTTTATAAAGTATGAATGAGTTTTTAAGGTATTCTTTAACTATTTTTTGTGGAGGCAGTATGGCTGTTTGTATGCGTTTGGCATAAGTGATAGAAGCCATTATGTCTTTGTTCTTTTCTTCTATTACTTCTTTTTGTTGTGCAAGCAGAATATTGGCTTTACGTTTATGACGAAACATACGAAGAAGTATAATAGAAAATACCAAAACTATTACAAAGCCAATAATTGCAGAAATAATAATAATAAGTTGTTTGCGGTTTTCGGCTTGTTGTGCTTCTATGGTTTTATTATCTAAGTTTTTTTGAGTTTCCATTTTTTCTATTTGCAGTTGTTTCTTCTCAGTTTCGTATTTTGCTCCCATTTCGGCAAGAGCCTTTGTCTTATCCTCACTAAACATGCTGTCTTGTGTAGTAATAAAAATCTCTGCATATTTTATAGCATCTTTATAATTGCCAAGTTTTGTGTAAATTTTCTGTAAATGTGCTGCAGCATTATTTTGTTGAGGAACAGCTTCTATTTCTAAAGCAAGAGTATAAGCCTTGTTTCCGTATTCCATAGCTTTGTTAAGGTAATTAATTCTCTGGTTTTCGGTTAAAGCAGCAGAATCGGAAAGTGTGATATTTAGCAAAGCAATATTTATATAGATTACAGCTATTCCATTTTTATCCCCGATTTCTTCGTCAATTTTTAATGATTTAAGATAATATTCTATGGCTTGCTTATAGTTGCCCTGATAAGAGTGAACTATGCCGAGATTGTTGTAAGAGAAGGACATTCCTTTTTTATCGCCAAGTTCTTCAAATGTTTTTATGGATTTAAGATAATATTTTATTGCCATGGGGTAATTGCTCTGGGAAGCGTTAACGTTGCCCATACCTACGTATAAGCTGGACATTCCTCTTTTATCGCCAAGTTTTTCTTTAATTTTCAAGGATTTAAGATAATATTCTATTGCCTGCTTATAGCTGCCCTGCTCATAGTGAACGTTGCCAATACTCATGTATGAGATGGACATTCCTTTTTTATCGCCAAGTTCTTCTTTAATTTTTAAGGATTTAAGATAATATTCTATTGCCTGCTTATAGCTGCCCTGATATAAGTTAACGTTGCCGATACCCTCGTATGAGGCAGACATTCCTTTTTTATCGCCAAGTTCTTCTTTAATTTTTAATGATTTAAGATAATATTCTATTGCCTGCTTATAGCCGCCCTGCTCATAGTGAACGTTGCCGATACTCATGTATGAATTGGACATTCCTTTTTTATCGCCAAGTTCTTCAAATATTTTAAGAGATTTAATAGAATATGATATTGCTTTATCGTAGTTGCACTGCCCCTTGTGAACATTGCCGATATTGTTGTAACAATTGGACATTCCGTTTTTATCGCCAAGTTCTTCGTCAATTTTTAAGGATTTAAGATAATATTCTATTGCCATGGGGTAATTGCCCTGGGAAGCGTGAAAAACGCCGAAATTGTTGTATGAGGCAGACATTCCTTTTTTATCGCCAAGTTCTTCATTAATTTTTAATGATTTCTGCCAGTTTTCAATAGTAAGGGAATAATCACCATGGTAATAATGAACTACTCCTATACATTTGTAGGCTTTAGATTGTCCTTTTTTATCAGAAAGGTTTTCTGATAAAGTCAATGCCTTAGTACCATACAGTAGTGCACTATCAAGATTAATGCTTTGGTAAATTTCTGATAAACCAATTAACAAATTTACCCTGTTTGTATCCTGTTTGCTTTTTTTTAGTTCATTGTTTAAGCTGTCTGTTTTGTTTTGGTCTTGTGCTATGACCTCACCCCAACCCTCTCCTAAGAGGAGAGGGAGTATGAATATTATGGCAATAAATATTGTTCTCATAGTTTATATTTTAACACCCATTACTAAAACATCATCAATCTGCTCAAGTTTTCCTCTCCAATTTTCAAATGTTTCAATCAAGTAATTATCTCGAATTCGCCTATAAAAATACTCACAATAAGTTTTAAAACAAAAAAGGTCTCCTTAATTATATTTTTAATTCAGCACAACTCACAAATCCTTCTTTACAACATTTAAGATCAAGGAATCAATATATAATAAATTGCATAAAAATGACATATCGTGCCACCAAGAATAAATAGATGAAAAATACTATGTCCGAATGGGATGTTTTTTTTAATATAAAAATAAGCACCTATGAAATAGCTCAAGCTCCCTGCAAGTAGAAACAATAGAGAATTGTTTGACATACTTTTTATAATTGGCACAATTGCAATAATTATTAACCAACCCATAGCAATATTAATCCAAAAATAACCCATCCAAAGCCTCCTCTTATTGAAACAAGTGTTACCGGGGTATATGTGGCAGCAATAAGAATGTAAATTGATGAATGGTCAAAGCGATTTAGATAAACCTTTTTGCGTATATTTTTCGCACTATGAAATATGGTTGATGCCAGATAAAGCAAAATCATTCCACCGCCAAAAATACTATAGCTTATTATATGCCAAGCATCTCCCAAATACTAAGATTGGGTAATAAGAATTGCTGCAAAAGTAATAGCAGCCATTAATCCTATAAGATGAGTAATACAATTAGCAAACTCTTGGTATTTGATTCGTTTTTTAAAAATCATCAGCAACAGTAGAGGCTCCTTTTTCTGAATCTACGTCATGAATAAGTGTATTTTTATTCTTCATCTTAGAATATACTTCACCTATTGTAACAGGTTTAGTAAAAAGATGTTTAATTCCAAGTCGCTGTGCTAATAGGTTTGCATCTAATTCACTAAGTGGTTTAAATTCTTTTCGTGCAATAAGTCGTCCTGGACGAAGTAAGGCACTATCTAATCGTTTTAAGTCAACATTAAAAGTACAAATAATTTGAAGGTTTAATATATCGTTTAAAATACCGTCACTAATATTAAGTAGGTTTGTTACTCCTTGAATACGTACACCTTCTTGTCGCTTTGCAAGTAATGGTTCTGCATCTTCAATAAGCAAGACAGAAAAAAATCCATTTTCGCTCCAACTTTTAATATTGTCAGTTAGAAAAGTCATAAATCCTGGTTCTACTAAATGGTCAACCATATTAGGTGGCATATAAATAACAATCTTGTTATTGCTCGAAACCATTTTTCGGAGTAAATGACGAATGTAATAAGTTTTACCTGTGCCAGGCTGACCATGAAAAAGAACCAATCCTTTAGTATCTGTATTAAATCTACTCATTAGTTCATTATGAAACTTTTTAAATCCGTAGCCATAATTAACATTTAGGTCTTTTATTTCAAAATTATCATCAACAGCATGCTCAACCATGGCAAATGAATTTCCTCTTACTTCTATCATCTGTATAGTTGGCTTATCGGGCACTTTTCTGAGCGTACACATTTCAATAAATTCTTGAAGTTCTTCTTCAAAATATTCGTCACGTTTTCCGCTCATTTCACTAGGGCGCAAAAGCTCAAAATTGCTTGTAGAAGCTTTATAATTAAATCTATCAGCTTCTACATTTTCTAATACTTCTTCTGGCACTTCATATTCACCTTTATTTTCTTGATGAATTTGCACAGCATGTAATATATAAGCTTGACCAGGGAAAACTAATGTGTAACTATCTGGTTTTTCCCTGCCATGCCAGACAGTAGAATATGAATGAGCTTCATAAGCATTCATATTTTTTTTAAGTATATTTAATAATGCTAATGCTTCAATACTTGGTCCTGAAAAAGTTATTTTTGAAGGCATTTCCTTAAAGCGTAGAATATAATAACGCAAAACAGGAAAATTCTCTGGTGCTAAATTGCCTTCTACCAACCACTTCGCTTCTTTGTCTTCAAACTCATCAGGACATGTGTGTTTATCTACATCTTCAATTTCTTCTTCTTTTAATAAAGTAATAGGATGTATAAATTCTTTTTGTTTTTTATCTTTAAAATAATTTATCTCTCGTATGTATATATTTGTAGGGATTTTATTTAAGAATGTTGTTTTTTTAATCCAGTTGCCTTCTTTATCAAATTCTGTTTCTTCTGTTTCTCCGGTAGCTTTCTTAAATGGGTCATATTTTTCAAGAGCTTTATCTCTAATAAAATTTCCTTCACTATCATACTTATAGGTACTTATCTTTTTTTCAGTACCATCCATATTAAAATCAACTTGTTCTATGCACTTTCCTTGTTTGTTATATTTATTAGTATGCCACGAATCATACTTCTCGGCAACTTTCTCAAAATGCTTGCTTTTTTGTTCTATTATATTTCCACTTTCATCACATTTATAGTCAACCCGCGATTTAATACTATCATCTCCATTATAATAAATATGACTTTCATAATTACCATTTTTATCATAAGTATAAACGCGCCTTTCATTAATTGTTTCATCCGATTTATAAGAAATACGTTCTAGTGATTTACCATCTTTATTATATGTCTCAGTTGATCTATGATTCAAACTCCCATCATATTTGGTGGAAATAGTTTCAATATGGTTATCATCTTTATCGTGTTTATATATTGTTTTAGAACCCCAGTCAGGATGTTTTAAATTTTCATTAATTAATTCAATTAATAGTCTTTTGTTATTACGTATTTTTATTTCTCTTCTATCATCACTATATGATATTTCATGAATTATATTACCATCTTTATTAAATGTAATTATAAAATTGTTGTCATTATAAGAACTAGTATTAAGTTTTCCTTGAAATAATACTCCTGCCTTTTGATGTGCTTTATAACAAATTTGCATTACTTGTTTTATATCTCCAATAAAATCTTCCTTTTCTCTATCAGAGATTTTCTCATTAGTTTTAAGATACCTTAGTCTTCTCATTATATATTTATTTTACTTATTTATCTAATATATATTTTTCTTATAACGGACAAAAGAACTATATATTATTTATAAAGATACTCCTAATTAATGAAAGCACAAACACCTGCGAAAGCAGGTATCCAATTTGTTTTCTGATGTGGATTCCTGATCTACTCTTCGTTTCCCCAGGAATGATAATTTCCATGTCAAAAATCCAATTCCGGATATAATAAATATAATTCCTAATACTTTTTTCATCCTTCTTTCTTTCTTCTTTCTTTCCCACACGCTGCAAAGCGTGCGGCAGCGGGTGTTACCATCATTATAATGTGCACCTATAGCAACAATATTTCCATCTGAACTTAAACTTACAGTATACCCTGACCAGTCACCTGCATTTTCTCCATCAATATCATTTCCAACCTGTATCCAGTTTCCACCACTATACTCATATATTCTTACATGACCTCTATCATCATTTGAGTTACCACTATTCCCGTCATTAGTT
>Ga0208648_1000054_pt1 | contig 111199 bp, 89 predicted proteins | sample AntAceMetag02UKL_FD_184772 | JGI IMG/M metagenome (GOLD analysis project Ga0208648, IMG submission 184772) | Saline lake microbial communities from Ace Lake, Antarctica - Antarctic Ace Lake Metagenome 02UKL (SPAdes) (version 2) | ecosystem: Environmental > Aquatic > Non-marine Saline and... | reverse complement strand
GGTAGATATAATCGTCTTTTGTAATCCAATTTTTTAAGCGAAATCCTTTCGCGAATATGACCCTTTGTTTAAAAACCTCTAATTAAGCTTAAAATCATACCTTATGCGTATTGTTGCGGAATCGTTGCTTTTTATCCGGACCCCTTGACAAACTTGTTTTTATAAGGTATCATGTCTGATATCAGTTAGTTGTAGTTGATGTGATAACATAACAGGGTGTTTTAAATATGAAGATTCCAAAACTGTTTTGTAAATGTATGTCAGTTTTTACCATAATAACCTTTCTATCTACCAGCATTGCATGGTCGGCTCCTCAGAACTCATTAAATTCCGGTTCCCGGGCTGTTGTTAAAGAATCTCTCGCGCCTGAACCCTTTGACTTTGAGAAAGAACTCTCTTCTGAAAAGATAGAGATCTATGAAGGGTTGAATGGTTTTCTGGAATATACCTGTGAAACGGTCTTAGATACTGTTAATGATGCCTTGAAAAAGAGGAAAACAATTGATGTTATAAATTCAAACATAGAATCTCTGCTCACGGTAAAAACCATGAAATATCGGTCAGATAAACACAAAGTTCGTTGTGAAATATTATATGATCTGATAAAAGTTGGTGTAACGAAGAAAAATATTATTAGTTATCTTATTATCCCGTTCATTAAAGGAGGCAATTATTACACTTTTATTTTTGCTAACAAAAGGATCTCCGAAAATGAAAAAAACACTATGGGGAAACTTAAAGAAATGCCATTTTCTCCTTCTGCTGAGATAAGAAAAGGCATTAAGATACCATGCAAAGTCCTAAGTATCCCCGAAAATATTTCGCAGGATGAAAAAATAAAATTGTTGTCAAAGATAACTCCTATGTCCTCTGATGAATGGCTTGAAGAACCAACAATGATAGTATCCTCATCAACGGAATTCGGGAGACCTTTGCTTGATGTTATTGTTGGGTGTTTAAATGACAAAAAAAGCAAATTAAAATCAATTGAACCGCTTATGACGGGACATATTACAGCATCTATAGCGGATAAATTAAAAGATACTTCATTAAATGGACGAGATAAACGGGAGATAGATGAAATTTGCAGGAAATTAGAAGCAATAGACGATGATATTAAAGGACCAATTAAATGGATTCAGCGTGATGCGGCAATGAGTTCTGAAGATAAGGCCGCTGAAATAAAGAGAATAAAAGGCGTTTTGGCTAAAAAAGAAGAAGGGTTAAAAACCATAGGCGCAGATCTCATAGTTGCAAGCTTAGGAGAAGAAAAAAGTGACGCTATTGATGAAGTGATCAAGGAGGAAAAAGCAGAGTTAGAAGAAGCAAAAGAAGTAATAGCTTTGATAGAATCTTTGGATGTTGTTGAAACTAAAGGAAGACCGGAGCCGGCCAAATTCTTGAAAGATCCTTCACAGTATCACCTTATAAGCTCTTTTCACACAAAATTTGCAATACTTATGGAAATAATCATTAATGTTGACAATAATATTTTAGATATTGGGGGTATTGCTAGAATTATGGGTGTGTCAAGTCTGCTTCTTACCGTGCCATATTTCTTTTATTTTTTTTGCAACTTATCACAAGGACCAGTCCCGGGATTTGTAGAGTGGATGTCGACGAATTTTGTAAACATGGTTGGCGTTCCTGCTGTATTCCTGAGTGTGTTTTTCTTAAGCGAAGGAATAATGAAGTATGCAAAGAAAAAGCTGAAACGTATCGAAAAAGAATCAGTCGATATAATTGAATATAATAAAAATATTCACGGGATCTCTAAAGAACTTAGAAAAATAGGCGATATTAAGGTAGGGTTTATAAATGTGAAACGAAAAATGACGGAGTTGAGGAAGCTGGAAAACTTTGTAAACAAAACAGAAGAAAGGTTAGGTGCTATTGAAAAAAGAAAAAATGAAATAATAAAAGAAGCTATGCTAACGCTTTCAAAGGAGGAAATAGAAACTCCAAATCTTTTAGATTTGGAAAATGAGTTAAACTGCAAAGAAGCTGAGATAAAAGCGCTTCGTACATACGTTGCATGGCTTGGACCTGAATCTGCCGCACCAGCGATTTCGGAAAAGAAGATGAAAAAGAAGATAATTGAAACAGCTCAAAAATTGTCGCCTAAGGTGTCAGAACATGAATTATTGATGGAACGTGCAAGGGAATTTATAGAAGAGGGGAGGGGACCAGGACAGGAAGTTGAATTATCTTTAACTGCTAAAACTATAGGGCCAACGATTACAGAAGATTTTAGCGATGCGGTTACTAAGCGTATTCTAGATCCAGATAACCACATAAAAATTGACATAACAACTAATGCTAATTCGAACAATGCCGCATTGAGATATGCTGGGGCTGCAGGATTAATACCTATAGTTGTAACTGGAGAAGAACTTGCTTTTGATATGGGTAATGGGACGGATGCTCCCGGCTGTATGGTGCCTGATAAGGCCAACGGTGTTACATATTTTGCTATTACACAGGCGGCTTACAACAGCGATGATGCTACTGTGATACGTGACGTAAATCTATCTTCAATTCACGATAACGCAGAATTCGAAGCATTAAACGACAATGGCTATTTTATTGAGAACGATCCTGTTAAAAAAGAACTAAAGAGAAAAGCCGCGCACTTAAAGGGTCTAAGAGCGGAGTGCAAAATAACCAAATCACGTATATTAGAAGGGATTGACAAACTATCAGCCAAGAACAGGTATGACATACTTGCTCAAATGGCAGCTGATACTCAATTGAAGAAAGAGGAAATAGAGGCAGAGGCTAATCCTTATCTAAGCGCAGGTGACAGGAGCTTCGCAAAAAGACTGGCAGATGAAGTTAATGTCCGTGCTCAGGCACTTCTTGCTGAAAAGGATGGGCTTAAATCAATGTTATCCCGATTAACAGGTAGCATAGAATATAAATACAAAATAATTCGTATTTACACGAAATTACAATCAATAGGCGATATTAAAGAGGAATTTAAACATATTCTGCTTGATAAAGAACTAAATCCCAAAGAAAAGCCCGGGGAAATAGAGGAAATAAAACGCCGTTTGGCTGAAAAAGAAGAAGAATTGGCAGACATATCTAATGCTCTCTTTATTGCAAGCATAGAAAAAGAAATCAATGACCCTATAAAAACTGCTATTGATAAGATAATTGAGAAGAAAAAAGCAGAGATAAAAGAAGTAGAAAAAGTAATAGCTTTTGCGGAATCTTTGGATGTTACAAAAACTGCATCAGTGGTAAAACCGGCCAAATTTTTAAAAGATCCTTCACGTTATTCCCTTGTAACCCCTTCTCATGCAATATATTCATGGCTTATTAAAACAATCCTAGGGCTTGATTCTAACTATGAGTCTGGTCTAACTATATTTTCGAGTACGTTTAGTATGATGGCAACTATATTTGCATGTCTCGCTTGTTTTAGTCCCAACTCAGACGCAATAGTAAGAGTATCAGCTATAGCAATGATGTCAATAACATTTCTTGGCGCGATGATTGCCCTTGCTGTTGGCGCATTGGTCCCCACGGGAATATTAAGATATACAAAAAAGCGACTGAAACCCATGGAAAAAAAATTAGCCAAAGCCGCTGCCAATAAAATTAAATATAATGAATATAATAAAAAAATTCGCGAGATCTCTGAAGAACTTATAGAAATAGGCAACATTGATGCGGAGTTTATAAAAGTGAAAGGAAAAATGCTGGGGTGGGGTGGGCTGGAAGATTTCTTGAACGAAACGAAAGCAAAATTAGATGATATTGAAAAAAGAAAAAATGAAATAGTAGCAGAAGCTGAGAAAAATCTTTCAGATAAGGAAATAGAAACTCCAAATTTAAAAGATTTGAAAAAGGAATTAAAATACAAAGAAGCTAAGATAGAAGAGCTTCGCACATACGTTGCATGGCTTAAACCTGAATCTGCTGTACCAGCACTTCCGGAAAAGGAGATAATTGAAATAGCTCAAATATCGCCATTACCTGATAAGTCAGAAAGTGGAGCATTGATGGAACTTGCAAAGAAAAAAGATACGGCAGGCAAAGAGGCAGAGGAAAAAGCAAAGAAATTAGAAACATCTTTAACTGCTAAGACAGTTGGCCCCACGATTACAGAAGATTTTAGCGATGCGGTTACTAAGCGTATTCTAGATCCAGATAACCACATAAAAATTGACATAACAACTAATGCTAATTCGAACAATGCCGCATTGAGATATGCTAGGGCTGCAGGATTGGTACCTATAGTTGTGGTGGGTGAAGAACTTGCTTTTGATATGGGTAATGGGACGGATGCTCCCGGCTGTATGGTGCCTGATAAGGCCAACGGTGTTACATATTTTGCTATTACACAGGCGGCTTACAACAGCGATGATGAGACTTTGATACGCGACGTAAATCTATCTTCAATTCACGATAACGCAGAATTCGAAGCATTAAACGGCAATGGCTATTTTATTGAGAACGATCCTGTTAAAAAAGAACTAAAGAGAAAAGCCGCACACTTAAAGGGTTTAAGAGCGGAGTGCAAAATAACCAAATCACGTATATTAGAAGGGATTGACAAACTATCAGCCAAGAACAGGTATGACATACTTGCTCAAATGGTAGCTGATACTCAATTGAAGAAAGAGGAAATAGAAGACAATAATGAAATTGCTTCAGACGATAAAGCATTTGCTAAGGAATTAGCTGATGAAGTCAAGGCCCGTGCGGAGATACTTCTTAATGAAAAAACTGGAATTGAGTATGATCAACACGAAGGGTTGAATGATTTTCTGGAACATACCTATAAAGTGGTAGCAAAGACTGTTAAGGATGCCTTGAAAGCGGGGAAAACAATTGATGATATAAATTCAGACATAAAATATCTGATGTTGGGTAAAAGCGAAGAGTATCAGTCAGAGAAGCACAAAGTTCGTTGTGAAATATTATTTGATTTGATGAAAGTTGGTGTAACGAAGAATAATATTATTAGTTATCTTATTATCCCGTTCAAAAAAGGAGGCAATTATTACACTTTTATTTTTGCTAACAAAAAGATCTCCGAAAATGAAGAAAACACTATGGGAAAACTTAAAGAAATGCCATTTTCTCCTTCTGTTGAGATAAGAACAGACATTAGGATAGGTTGCAAAGTTCTAAGTATCCCCGAAAATATTTCGCAGGATAAAGACATAGCATACTTGTTAAGTAAAGCGGCTATGTCCTTTGATATTGATCAATGGCTTGAAGAACCAACAATGATAGTATCCCGATCAACGGTACTCAAAAAACCTTTACTTGACATTATTGTTGGGTGCTTAAAAGACAAGCAAAGCAAATTAGAATCAACTAAACCGCTTATTTCAGGACATATTACAGCATCTATAGCGGATAAATTAAAAGATACTTCATTAAGTGGACGAGATAAACGGGAGATAGATGAAATTTGCAGAAAATTAGGAGCAATAGACAATATTAAAGGGCTAATTAAATATATTCTACTTGATAAGGAAATGAATTCTGAAGAAAAGGCCGAGGAAATAAAGAAAATAAAACGCTTTTTGGTTAAAGAAGAAGAAAAGTTAAGAGACATAAATACAGCTCTCTTTACTGCAAGCTTAGGAGAAGAAAAAAGTGACGCTATCGATGAAGTGATTAAGAAGGAAAAAGCAGAGTTAGAAGAAGCAAAAGAAGTAATAGCTTTAATGGAATCTTTAGAGGTTACTAAAACTGCATCAGAGGTAACGCCGACCAAATTTTTGAGAGGGCCTTTATATTATAACATTACACACCCTTTATCCGAAGAACAAGTTGGTGAAGATAATAACTTCGGGCAAGTGCTTATTGCAGTGGGATTTTTCGGGCAGATTCTGTACTACTCGGCAACGATTGGTTTAGGTGGTACTATTGTACCATTATCCATAATGATGATTGGAATGACTGCGGTATTAATTATTTGTTTGGCTTTAATGATTTTCACTGGTATGACAGCAAGTTGGGTAAAGAAATTGATCAGAAAAGTTTTACCTGCCAGGGGTGTTGAATATGATAAAAATATTTATAGGATCTCTAAAGAACTTATAGAGATAGGCAACATTGAGGCAGAGTTTAATAATGTTTTAATAAACGATCCTGTAAATCTTTCTCCTGTAAGATATCTCTTAAACAAAACGAAAAAAAAGTTAGATGATATTGAAAAAAGAAAAAATGAAATAATAAAAGAAGCTATGCAAGAGCTTCCAAGAGCGGAAATAGAAACTCCAAATCTTTTAGATTTGGAAAAGGAATTAAAATACAAAAAAGATAAGATAGAAGCACTTCGCACATACATTGCATGGCTTAAATCTGAATCTGCCACACCAGCGATTTCGGAAAAGAAGATGATTGCAGAGGCTCCAATATTGCCATTATCTGATGAGTCAGAAAATGAAGCATTGATGAGCCGTGCAAAGACGGCAAAGACGGTAAGGGTGAGGGGGGAATTAGAACAGGAAGGTGAAATTGTTATGCCGGCCGGAAAAAATCTTACGGCTCTCGGGGCTGATGTTCCGCATGCGGAGACTAATAAGGCAATTAAAGAACACCTTGTTGGCGAGGGCGCTATTACACTTGCTATAGATTTTAAAAAGCCCGATATTGAACAATCGTTAACCTATGGGACAGCCATATTGCCGGATGTAGAATCAAATAAATTGGAAAGAACAAATGATATTGAAAATGGGTTTATAAAAAATTCTGAAGACATTGCTAAGTTTAAAGAGAAGATGAAAGATGTGATAGGTAAACTAAAAGATGTTACAATAAAATATCCTCCAAATGTGACAAATAAAGATCTGTTAGATGCAATCGAAACAAAAGGGATTTTCTTTTATAACGATGTAACGATAGGGAATGATGTTTTTGCCCATTCCGGTATGCAAATCAATGTGCCGATAGGGATGGTTTTACACGCAAAAAGCGATGATATTGCGAAACTACTCTTAGAGGAAGCTAAACATATAGTTTTAAATGATCCTTACCATAAGATTATAAAGCATGATGAAGGATTGAGGCGGAGACTGCTTTCCGTGGCGTTGATGGAAGGAAAGCGAGCTGAGGAAATTGCCCGGGGAATGGAAAAAGCAATGGCAATGCTGAATATAAGGCCTGAAAAAGCCATGAAAAATATCGAAGCGGTAAAATTAAAAGATCCGGGTTTAGCTGATAAGATGACATTTGTGTATTTAACAGTGGATCCTGATTTTATGGTAAATCTGGATAAAGAGATAGGAAAGAGGAACGGAAAGAAGAATTTCAAGGTGATACCGGTTTACAAAAAGAGTTCTATGCGGGCATTTAATTATCTTGATGAAGCGGCGAAAAAATATGGAAATATATTGTTTCCGCCGGTTGACATTGATGAATTAAAGACATACAAAGAAGAAGGAGAACTACTTGAGGAGGCGGCAATAAATTATGCAGGGATAAAATTTCCTAAATTTGTTATAACCGGTAAAAATATCGGCTGGATAAATTCAGCGGATACGGATTATATGATAGATAATATTGTGTCTGATAAACCAAATATACTGGTAATGACACCAAGGATTCCGGGTGAAGATGAGATAAATAATATAGGGTTATTGTTAGATATAATGGAAATAGGGATAATGGCCCGTCAGAGAGCAGGTGATGCGTTTGATACGATAACATTTGCCCAATTGGCTGAATATCTCGCTCCTGCGGTGAAAGAACAGTTTCTTTTAGCGGTAGCTGAATTGGGGTTAGGGATTAATGATAAAGTAGCAGATATAGTCAAATCTCCGATGTCGATACAAAATGTTGATGAAACATTAAAGAGTAATATCATATCGGAAAAAGCCATGATAACAGCCGCATAACACTTCGCTGTTTCGTGACGAAATTCAATGAGAAAAAAGTGCGCTGTTGTCCTCCTCCTTATTGCTTCCCTCATTGCTCAAGAAAATATGTCAATGTGATATCAGAAACAGTGTATGCCTTTAACGAAGGCAAAAAGAGCTTTTTATCTAAAACGCACTCCTGTATTGACATTTTTGCCAGAAATAGTAAAATATACGTTCGTTTTAAAGGTTTATAAAAAAAGGAGTTATAGGTGCTTTTCAGAAGTATAAAAGGTGTAAATGATATTTTGCCTGATGTTATTGGTCTCTGGCAGAAAGTGGAGTCTTCTGCTCGTAAGGTGTTCTCCCTCTACGGATATGAAGAGATACGGACACCTATCTTTGAGCAAACAGAACTTTTTGCCCGTAGTATAGGACAAACTTCTGATATAGTGAAAAAAGAGATGTATTCATTTACCGATAAGAAGGGGCGTGCTGTTACGCTTCGCCCTGAAGCAACTGCCCCGGTAATAAGATCTTATATCGAGAATAAGGAACATTTTAGGAAAGCTATCACAAAGTTGTACTACCTTGGCCCGATGTTTCGATATGAACGCCCTCAAAAGGGTAGATCACGCCAATTTCATCAGATCGGAGTAGAAGTTGTTGGTGGATACAGTCCTTATACAGATGCTGAAGTTATTGAAGTGGGATATCAGTTTTTTAAAAATATAGGTCTCGGTGACATTGTAATAGAAATTAACAGTGTTGGCTGTCCTGAATGTCGGCCGCGATATTCTAAAGCGTTAAAGACTTATTTAGAGGATAAAATTGGTACATTTTGCGAGGATTGTCAGGACAGGTACCAGAAAAATATTTTGAGGATTTTGGATTGTAAGGTGAAAGAGGATATTTTACAGCTCAATGATGCCCCTGTTGTAACTGACCATGTGTGTGAAGAGTGTAGCGAACATTACAAAACGGTACAGAATGCATTGAATATTCTCAAAGTTCCTTTTACTATAAACCAGAAAATGGTAAGAGGTCTTGATTATTACACTAAAACTGTTTTTGAGATAAAACATGGCTCATTGGGTGCCTTGGATGCTGTTGCAGCCGGAGGGAGATACGATAATCTTATTCATGAGCTTGGCGGCGAAAAAAAAGGTGCGGTAGGCTTCGCGGTAGGTATGGAGCGTATAATTCTCGCTCTTACTGAACGTCTAGAGACTGGAATTGATACATATAATCTTGATGCATATCTGGTGTCTCTGGGGGATGAATCTTTTAAACAAAACTTTATTTTACAGGATCGTTTGCGAAAAGCTGGTTTACGCATTGATATCTCCTATGATGCTAAAAGCATTAAAGCGCAGATGAAACAAGCCGATCTTTCTAAGGCACGGTATACATTAATACGAGGAGATAATGAACTTGCTGATAATGTGATAACCGTAAGAGATATGAAGAGTGGCGATGAGAAAAAAATCAAAGTTGATGATATTGAAAGCTGGTTTGCCCGGAATTCTCAGCGAATATCTGCTGTAGAGACGTAACTACCTACGTGTGCGGCGTTATGCTCCGAAAGTCCTTCTAGACGTACTGAAAGTACGACTGCAAAGGACTTGGTCGCATGCCTTGCACACGCAGGCAGTAACGTCTCTTCGCTATGAAATTCGATGAGAACCCCGGGCCAAATAATAAATAGCATATTGGAAAACACTGGAAGAAAAACAAGGAGTTGTGATGGAAATGAGTAAACGTACACATACCTGCGGCATGCTGACAGGTCAAGATGTTGGTAAAGAAGTGGTGTTAATGGGATGGATTGATTCTCGGCGTGATCATGGTGGCCTTATATTTATTGATTTGAGGGACCGAGGCGGCATTACGCAATTAGTTCTTGATCCGCAGATGAATGAAGAAGTACATAAGATTGGGGAAGAAATTCGTAATGAATATGTTATTACGGTAAAAGGTGTAGTGGGAAATCGACCTGAGGGTACCACTAACGATAAGTTGAAAACAGGGGAAATAGAAGTTAAGGTTAATGACATAGGGGTATTGAGTAAATCACGTACTCTGCCGTTTGCTTTGGATGAAGAGACTCTCTCTGAAGATATACGTCTGGTATACAGGTATATAGATCTTCGAAGGCCTTTTATGCAGAACAATATCAAGCAGCGGTACAAAATTACGAAAATTGCGCGAGATTATCTTGATCAGGAAGATTTTATCGAGATTGAGACACCTTTTCTTACAAAAAGCACCCCTGAAGGCGCACGAGACTATTTGGTGCCGAGTAGAGTGAATGAAGGTAAATTTTACGCGCTTCCTCAGTCTCCACAGCTTTTTAAACAGCTACTGATGGTTTCTGGATACGAGAAATATTTTCAAATTGTACGTTGTTTTCGTGATGAAGACTTGAGAGCTGATCGTCAGCCGGAATTCACTCAGATTGATATTGAAATGTCTTTTATAACGCCTGAAGATATTTATCGTCTCATAGAGGGGATGCTTAAAAAGATATTTAAGGATGTGTCAGGAAAAGACATTGAATTACCTTTTAGGAGAATTTCGTATAAGGATGCAATTGCAAGATACGGAACTGACGCGCCAGACTTACGATTTGGCCTAGAGATAAACGATATCACACATATTGCGGGGAAGTGTGATTTTAAGGTGTTTAGGGGTGTTTCCGATAATAAAGGTAAAGTATGTGGTATACGTGTTCCTGGCGGGGCATCGTTTTCACTTAAAGATATTGAAGAGTTGACCTCATATTTACGTGATTTTGGAGCAAAGGGTTTAGCGTGGTTTAAGATTGATGAAGCAGGTGCGTTTACCGGACAGATTGCAAAATTCTTTAACGCAGATTTACAGGGGGAAATAAAAGATGTATTTGATGGAAAGCCCGGTGATATCCTGTTTTTTGTTGCGGATAAAGCTAAGGTTGTGTATCCATCTTTGGGTGCTTTGCGTAACCAAATAGCGGATAGACTCAAACTTAAAGATCCTGCAAAGAATGAGTTTGCATGGATTGTTGATTTTCCACTTTTTGAGTATAGTGAAGAGGAAAAACGTTATGTGAGTATTCATCACCCTTTTACGTCGCCGAGAATGCAGGATATTTCACTTCTTGATACTGAGCCTGAAAAGGTGCATGCAAATGCATATGACATTGTGTATAATGGTGTCGAAATAGGTGGCGGAAGTATCAGAATACATGACAGTGAGTTACAGAAAAAAATATTTTCTATTTTGAACATAGATGAAGAAACTGCTTCCGGGCAGTTTGGCTTTTTGTTGGAAGGGTTGCAGTATGGTGCTCCACCGCATGGCGGTATCGCCTTGGGGCTTGACCGGCTTGTGATGCTTATGCTGGGACTATCTTCAATACGTGACGTTATAGCGTTTCCTAAAACGGCAAGCGCTACGTGCCTTATGACAAAGTCCCCATCGGAAGTAGCTCCTAAACAATTAAAAGAATTACATATTAGGGGGTTGAGAACTGATAATAGCCCCAATTTGGAGGGTAAGATTTGAGCCGTATGCAAGGCGTTACGACGTTGGCGTGCCCTATGCGGCACGTAAAGGAGGAGCAACGAAGCAGACGGACCAAAGATGAGCCTCCCCGAAGGGGCTGGCCGCTTTTGGGCTGCAACTGTGTCACTTATCGTTTGCGTATCGCAGAGGATACGCGACACTCTTCGTTCCTTGTTTCTCTCCAAAATCGGCTCAGCCAAATTAGGGATATTATCAGCTCTCAACCCCCAGTGTTCATTAATAATTACCGCAAGTATTTGTCTCGTAATGTGGTGTATACTTGTGGTATGTGTTTTATATAATACACATGAAAAAGAGAAGTTTTTTCTGTTGTCAAACGTAGGTGAGGAAGCATTTGCAATATGGTTAAAAATAAGAATGGAAAAAAAACAGAGATAAGAACACGGTCAAAATCGTATTCGCGACATACTTTTTTGCAAAGCGGGAATGCAGTAAAGATTATGCTTGCTGTTTTGACAATTGTTGCTGTTTATATGATTTTTATCCAGAAGAGTGTTTCACCTGTTATTAATTTGTCGTTAGGGCAAATGAGTCCTACCGATATATATGCTACGACAGATTTTCGTTTTACCGATGAAGATATGACAGAAGCTTTGCGTCTCAAAGCTTCGGAAAACGTTATACCCGTATACAGTATTAATGACGAAGAAATCAAAGTGGCAAATGAAAAAATAAAGAAATTCTTTTCTGATATAGCGCCTATAGCGGCAAATATAGATCTGTCGTTTGATGATAAGCTTGAACAAGCAAAAAGCATATCAGGAATAAATATTTCTGATGAAGACCTTGCTGTCCTCTTGATTACCGATGATATCACTTCTATTTCAGACAAATGTGTTTCGCTCTACGGCTCGCTTATGAAACAGGGGATTTTAAGTAAAACAGATAAAGTAAAGATGTATCAGGATGTGGGAGATAGAATAAATATCCTTGACTCAGAAACAGGGCACTTGCGCCTGACACCGGTTTCATCAGTTATAAGTATGGAAGATATTGATAACTATCTCTTATGGCAAGCAAAGAAGCAGTTTTCCAATTCACGTTTTATAAGGAGTATTGTTAATTATCTAGGGAATTATGTTGATGTTAATTTAGTTTTTGATAAAGGAAAAACTGAAGAGTTGCAGGAATCAGCGAAAGATAATGTAAAAAAGCAGTATGATTATGTGAAAAAAGGGCAGATTATTATCCGTAAAGGAGAGGAGATAAAAAAGAGACATATCGCTGAATTAAAAGCTCTTGCTGAAACAGAAATGCTTGCTGAGTCGAAAAAGGGTAAATGGCTATATCGTATCGGCATTGTCCTTATTACTATTCTGCTCGTGATTTTCTTCACTGAGTATATGCGTGTGTATGAAGGGAGATTGTTTCAGGATAATGCAAAATTATTTCTTATAGTAATTATCTTTCTTGCTACATTAGTTGTGTCAAAGTTTGTTCTCTACATCAATGAGCAGATTGAATTACCACTGTTAAAGTATATTATTGTGGTGCCTTGTGCATCAATACTGTTTGCATTGCTTATTAATCAACGGGTTTCTCTTATTCTTACTGTTGTGCTTTCAGTCTTTCTTGCTCTTATGAATGCCCAGAGGCTTGATTTCGCGCTGTTAAGTCTTGCAGGGGGTGTTGCTGCTATTTTTATTAGCCGTACAACGAAACATCGTTGGCAGGTCATGCGTATCGGTCTGGTTGTCGCATTGACTAATGTAATGCTTATCTGCGCGTTTCAACTTATCGGTAATTTTTCACTGCATGTGTTTATCAATCAGGCAATATCCGGAGTTATAGCTGGTTTAGTGTGTGCTATACTTGCCGCATTTTTTATACCTCTTTTAGAGTACATCTTTAATATTCCGACAGATCTAAAGCTTTTAGAGTACCTTGATCTCAATCATCCGCTCTTAAAAGAAATGGTTCTGAAAGCGCCCGGCACATATCACCATTGCTTGATGGTTGGAAATCTTGCAGAAGCCGCATCAGCTGCAATTGGTGCAAATCCACTTTTAGCGAAAGTGGGTGCTTATTTTCATGATATTGGAAAACTGCTTAAACCTGAATATTATTCCGAAAATGAGGCTTACGGGAAAAGTTTTCATCAGGGATTAAACCCGAGTATGAGCAGCTTAATTATATTGTCTCATGTTAAAGACGGTGCGGATCTCGCTCGTAAATATAAGTTGCCAAAAGTTATTACTGATATTTTACAGGAGCACCACGGGACAAGTCTCGTATATTATTTTTATAAAAAAGCTGAAAGTATCGCAACGGAAGGAGATATTGTTGAAGAAGAGAGTTATCGCTATAAAGGCCCTAAGCCGCATTCAAAGGAATCCGGGATTGTTCTTTTTGCTGATGCTATTGAAGCAGCCTCACGTTCAATAGATAAACCGACTCCTTCGAGATTAGAAAATCTTATAAAAGAGATTATTAATAATAAAATAAATGATGAACAGCTTGATGAATGCGATCTGACACTCAAGGAAATTAACACCATAGCTGAAACATTTCTGCGAGTTCTTGTTGCAATATATCATTCACGCATTAAATATCCGAAAGAAGAAAACAGTGAAAAGCATGATGACAAAAAATCGGATAAAGAAATAGATTTTAAAATAATACAGAGTGAGTGTTAAATGGTAAGAAAAAATATTATAATAAAAAACATTCAAAGATTTGCACGTATGAATTCGGTTTTACTGCAAAAAGTCATTTCATTTGTTTTGGACAAAGAAAAGATTAAGGATAAAGAGCTGACACTGCTTCTTGTGGATGACCAGTATATTAAAAAAGTAAACAAGAGATATCTTCGCCGTACTACCGTAACTGATGTAATTTCGTTTGAATATGATAATGTTGTTGGTGATGTGGTTCTCGGGGATGTTATTGTTTCTGTTGAACGAGCATTACACCAGTCAAAACGCTACAGAAAAGAGTTTTCTGAAGAAGTATGTCTTTATATAATTCATGGTATTTTGCATCTTACAGGTTATGATGATACATCAAAGGTAAAAGCGTCTCGCATGAAAAAAAGAGAAGCAGAATTGATAAAATTAATTAAAGAATTACATGGTGAAGATGTTTTTGATAAGATAGCACGATTATTGATTGAAAAATAAAAGCGTGTATACTTGTAGTAAACTGGTGCCTATAATGAAAATACATTTATTTTTTGAAGGATTTAATAATGCAATAGAAGGGATTATCTATGTTCTTAAAACACAAAAGAACATGAGATTCCATTTTATTGCCGGGTTTGTAGTTCTTATTGTAAGCATATTTATGGGGTTAGATAGCCGGGAGTATCTATTTTTGTGTTGTGCAATTGGATTAGTTCTGTTTGCTGAAATGATAAATACAGCAATAGAGCTTACAATAGATCTTATCGGTGACGCGTATCATCCTCTTGCTCGCGTTGCAAAAGATGTCGCTGCGGGAGCGGTATTTATTGCGGCTCTGTTTGCAGTAGTGGTGGCATATCTTGTTTTGTCTCCACACTTTGTTGAGCCTATTCAGATTGGTATTCATAAAATAAAAACATCTCCATGGCATCTGTCATTTATTGCGCTCATTCTTGTTATTACGCTAACAATACTTGCGAAATTATTTCTTCACAGGGGAACGCCGTTACATGGTGGAATGCCAAGCGGACATTCTGCAATAGCTTTTTCAATATGGACAATAGCATCACTTGTGTCAGGATCGCCGCTTATAGTAATACTAGTGTTTATATTAGCTTCAATAGTTGCATTTGGTAGGTTTTTTCAAAAAGTGCATACATTTTATGAGGTGCTTGTAGGTGCAGGATTAGGTATAATTGCAACATTACTTGTTTTTCAAGTATATACTACGGTAACACAATAAAAAAGGATTTGGCATGGCCATCACAAAAGATGATGTATTATATGTAGCGGAGTTAGCGCGTTTAGAATTGAGTGAAGAGGAAATAGAGCTTTTCACAAAACAACTGGGGTCAATCTTAGAGTATGTTGATACATTGAATAAACTTGATTTAGAGGGTGTCGAGCCAACTGCACATATCGCACCTGTCAGAAATGTTGACAGAGATGATGTGTGTCATGAAAATGTGCCTGACGATATAATATTTGATAATGCTCCCGAAGAGCATGAAAAACTGTTTATGGTTCCGAAGATAATAGAGTAACGCGGTAATTATAAGATATAACAAGGTGTTTTTACTATGATTGATATAGCGAAACTTTCAGCACATGAAATAAGAGATATGGTTTCACGTAAAGAAATCACTGCGCAAGAAATTCTTGACCTATATTTCCGTCAAATTGAGAAATGTGATTCAAAGGTAGGTGGGTATGTCCGCTTATTATCAGAATCTGCTTATGGTGCGGCTAAAAAGGTAGATGAAAAGGTTGCACAAGGCCTACCGGTAGGTTTGCTTGCAGGTGTGCCAATAGCAATTAAAGATAACATGGTTATTAAAGGTGAAGAAGTTACGTGTGCATCAAAAATTCTTGAAGGGTATCGATCTCCATATGATGCTACGGTTATTAAAAAAATCGGAGCTCAAGATGGTATTGTTATTGGGAAAGCAAATCTTGATGAATTTGCAATGGGTTCTTCAACTGAGAATTCTTGTTATAACCCGACGCATAATCCATGGGATCTTGAACGAGTGCCAGGTGGTTCAAGCGGTGGGTCAGCGGCAATTATTGCTGCACGTGAAGCTGCACTTGCTTTAGGCTCTGATACTGGGGGGTCAATACGCCAACCTGCTTCACTGTGCGGTGTTATTGGAATGAAACCAACGTATGGAAGAGTGTCACGGTATGGACTTGTTGCATTTGCCTCTTCGCTTGACCAGATAGGTCCTTTTGCACATAATATGAAAGATTGCGCTCTTATGCTTAATGTGATATCCGGCTATGATGCGAGTGATTCAACATCCATAAAACAAGATGTGCCAAATTATCTTGAATCGTTAGAAAAAAGTGTTAAGGGCTTAAAGGTAGGTGTTCCTAAAGAATATTTCCAATCAGGACTTGATAAAGGAGTCAGTGCAAAAATACATGAGGCAATAAATGTTTTGCAATCACTCGGTGTTGAACTGGTCGATATATCTTTACCTCATACAGAATATGCAATTGCGACTTATTATATCATTGCAACAGCTGAGGCAAGCTCAAACTTAGCACGATATGACGGTGTGCAGTATGGGTACAGGTCTGCGGAAGATTCAAAGGATGCTCTAATCGGTATGTATAAACATTCTCGGTCAAAAGGTTTTGGCGCAGAAGTTAAAAGAAGGATTATGCTTGGAACGTATGTGTTAAGCTCAGGGTATTATGACGCGTACTACTTAAAAGCCCAGCGTGTAAGAACTCTTATGATTAAGGATTTTGAAGACGCCTTTAAAAAGTGTGATTGCATCATAACTCCGACATCACCAACTTGTGCATTTAAAATAGGGGAAAAATCATCAGATCCGTTAGAGATGTATCTTTCAGATATTTGTACAATATCTGCAAATTTGGCAGGGATACCGGCTCTGAGTGTTCCGTGCGGTTTTGTTGATAATCTTCCGGTTGGCCTTCAATTGCTTGGAAAATATTTAGATGAAGAAACATTGTTAAGGGTAGGATCTGCGTTTGAATTAAATACTGATTATCATTGTAAAATACCTGATATTGTTAAGTAAAGAACGTTTAGCGGTTCTCGGTTTGCGCTGAGCGCGAAAGCAAAAAAAACGGTGAGAATATATGGAATACGAAGCGGTAATTGGACTTGAAGTACACGTCCAATTAAAAACTAAGTCGAAGATGTTTTGTGGCTGCCCAACTGTTTTTGGCGCACAGCCAAATACGCAAGTATGCCCTGTGTGTTTGGGTTTGCCGGGTGTTTTGCCTGTTGTGAACAAAAAAGCTGTGATTGCAACAATTAAAACAGGACTTATGCTTGGGTCAACCATTTCACATTTCAGTAAGTTCGATAGAAAAAATTACTATTATCCGGATTTACCAAAGAATTATCAGGTTTCACAGTTTGATAAACCTCTTTGTTTAGGGGGGAGTATTGATGTTGAACTTGATGGCGTAGGGAAGTCAATAGGTGTTACCCGCGTACATTTAGAAGAAGACGCCGGAAAATTAACGCATATGGACGTATTAGGGAAAAGTGGTGTTGATTTTAATCGGACAGGTATTCCGCTTATGGAAATAGTCAGTGAACCGGATATGCATACACCGGAAGAAGCTTTTGAATACCTCAAAGCCGTCAAACAGATTATTACATATCTTGAAGTGTCGGATTGCAATATGGAAGAGGGTAGCCTGCGATGCGATGCGAATGTATCTATACGCCCTGTAGGAGAAACCAAGCTTGGCACAAAAGCAGAAGTGAAGAACATGAATTCGTTTAGCAATGTGAGAAAAGCGCTTACCTTTGAAATTGATCGCTTAAAAGAATGTGTTTCTCGCAATGAGAGGATTATACAGGAAACGCGGTTGTGGGATGTAACGACACAAAAAACATTTTCTATGAGATCGAAGGAAGAGGCGCATGACTATAGGTATTTTCCTGAACCTGATTTAGTGCCAATGCAGTTTAGTGACGAGTATATTGAGTCAATAAGAGCAACAATTCCTGAAATGCCTGCTGAAAGAAAAGAGAGATTTATACAGAAATACGGGCTTAATGATTATACTGCAGGAGTTATGACAAGTGAAAAAGCGATTGCTGATTATTTTGAGCAATGTACATCTCAATTTTCTGATTTTACCATGGTTGCCAATTGGATAATGGGGGATCTTTTAAGAGATCTTAACGAGAACAATATAGCAATTAACATGTCTCCGGTAAGCACGTCAATGCTTGTAGATATGCTGAAACTTATAGAAAATAAGACAATAAGCGGTAAAATAGCAAAAGATGTTTTTGTAGATATGTTTAAAACAGGCAAACAAGCGAAAATAATTGTTAAAGAAAAAGGTCTTATGCAAATCACTGATGAGTCTGCAATAAGGGATATCGCAAAAGATGTGATAGCTCATAATAAAGCGAGTGCCGAAGATTATAGAAAAGGGAAGAAACAGGCGATCGGATTTTTGGTCGGGCAGGTGATGAAGGCGACAAAAGGTAAGGCAAATCCGCAGCTTGTGAATAAAATGCTGGTAGAAGAAATTGAAAAAAGTGAATAATAGCTAGAGTGTTTATAAGTATATAATGGAACGAGAGGTGGTGTATGGCGCTTTTTGGAAAATCAAAGCTGAAAGTTGCAAAAAGAAATATCCCGGACGGTGTTTTTACAAAATGTACCGGATGTCATGAAATGATATATACAAAAGAAATTGTACAGGCATGTAAAACATGTCCAAAATGTGATTACCATTTTACAATGACTGCTACGGAACGTATTTCGCTATTGATTGATGAAGGAACCTTTCATGAAATTGATACAAATATTGACTCGTGTGATCCCCTCGAATTTACCGGGGTTAAGTCGTATATTGAAAAAATTAAAGAAGATAAGCAACGGACCGGTTTGAAAGAAGCAGTTATTACCGGACAGGGAAAGATAAATGGCGTTGACACCATGTTTGGTGTTACTGACTCACGTTTTATTATGGGAAGTATGGGGTCAGTCGTTGGAGAAAAAATTACGCGTCTTATTGAACGCGGAATAGAAAAAAATCTTCCTGTTATTATGGTTTCCGGTTCCGGTGGGGGTGCACGTATGTATGAGGGATGTTTATCATTAATGCAAATGGCGAAAACGAGCGGTGCGTTATCAAAACTATCTGAGAAGGGATTACTCTATGTATCAGTTATGACAAATCCAACAATGGCAGGAATCATGGCAAGTTTTGCGTCGCTAGGAGATGTTATGATAGCCGAACCCGGTGCTTTGATGGGTTTTGCAGGGCCGCGTGTAATTAAACAGACCATAAATCAGGATTTACCCGCAGGTTTTCAAACAAGTGAATTCATGCTTGAAAAAGGTTTTCTTGACATGATTATACATAGAAAAGAGCTAAAATCGCAATTAGAGTCTCTCCTTTTATTTTTTAATAAAAATAATGGGAGTTACCAGAATAAACTAAATACTAATATCTAAATTCTAAACAAATTCTAAATACAAAATCCAAAAGGTCCCATTCAGGGACTAAAACCAGGGAAAACATGAGTAAATTTCTTGGGAGACAAAGACTAAAAAAACAAAAGATACAAAAAGTTAAAGACGATTCACGAGATACGATTCACGAATAACGGCTTTATAATGAGGTGCTTTATCAAAAACGCCGCAAATGTAGTGTTGTACGGTGATGTGCTTACAGAAAAAGGACTATGCAAAAACAGTTTTATTGTAACTACAAATAATAGAATTGTATCGATTTCTTCTCGCAAACCTTCTCAAAAAACGATTTCAGAGTCTAAGTGGTATAACTGTTCAGGGAAAATGATCCTGCCCGGATTTATTGATACGCATGTACATGGTATTGGTGAATACGATGTGTCTTTAGGCGGTTATGAAAACGCTATTTTAATGGGTAAACACATGGCAAAGCATGGTGTTACCGGTTTTCTCTATACTTTTTGTACGATGAGAGAGGCTGTACTCATAGAAAACATTAAGAAGGTAGCTGTAGCTTCTAAACAAAAAACTAATGATGGTGCGCGAATACTGGGGATACATCTGGAGGGCCCATTTATTAACAAGATGAAAGCAGGCGCTCAAAATGTGCGGGATATAAAGAAACCCCATCTTGTGTCGATGCAAAAATACGTAGAATGTTCTCAGGGACTTATTAAGATAGTAACATTAGCCCCTGAAGTAAACGGGGCAGATATATTGATACGCTATTTAAGGAAGAATCATATAGTGCCAGGATGCGGTCATTCATCGGTAACGTATGAAGATGCACGTAAAGCGATAAAAAATGGAGTGTGTTATGCCACACACCTGGGGAATGCAATGACAACCATCCACCATAGATATCCAGGTGCTGTAGGTGCATTTTTATTAGATAAAGATGCATATGTAGAAATAATTCCGGATGGTGTTCACTTGCACCCTGCTTTTATAAAGCTTGTTATGGGTGTTAAGGAGATAGATAAGGTTATAGGTGTTACAGATAGTTTGCAGGGTATTTCAGATAAATGTACATCCTTTATGTTCGGAGGAAAAAAGACATATAAACTAAAAGACCGGTACGCGCATAAAAATGGAACATTAGCGGGTAGCTCGTTGACAATGGATAATGCTCTAAGAAACATTATTAATTTTACTGGGAAAGATGTCTCAAATAGTGTAAAATTGATAACAATAAATCCTGCAAAAGCACTCGGAATAGAAAAGAAAAAAGGGTCACTTGCAGTCGGTAAGGATGCAGATATAGTTGTTGTTGATAAAAAATTCAATGTGCAGCTAACAATGGTAGAAGGGCGTACTGTATATAAAAAATAAACCGTAATGTGTAATCCTATTAAAATTATACAAGGTAGTTACTAATGGCAAAGGAGTAGTACTATGTGCGGAATTATAGGATATGTGGGAAAGAAAAATGCTGTTCCCATAATTTTAGAGGGATTAAAAAATTTGGAATATCGCGGCTATGATTCAGCGGGTGTTTCAGTTATTAATAGTAAGGGTAAAATTGAAACGAGAAAAGAAGTTGGTGTATTAGCTCATTTATGTGCCTCGGTAAAAAAGAGGCCAATAGCGGGCACAATAGGAATAGGGCATACGCGCTGGGCAACACATGGCATTCCCTCACAGTTGAACTGTCATCCTCATAGCGATTCCTCAAATACAATAAAGGTTGTTCATAATGGTATTATTGAAAACTTTAAAGATCTCAAAGACGAACTGATTTCAAAAGGACATTTCTTTAAAACTGAAACTGATACAGAAGTAATTCCTCATCTTATAGAAGAGGAATTAAAAAAAGGATCAAAAACAATCGAATTAGCATTACGCAAAGTAACAACGCAATTACAGGGCTCTTTCGCGTTAGGTATATTCAGTTTAGACGAACCACATAAACTTATAGCGGTAAGGCAGGGAAGTCCGCTCATTATAGGGGTAGGAAAAGACGAGCATTATATATCAAGTGACGTATACGCAATTATGGATCATACGCGTAAAATAATTTATCTTAATGACGGTGAGATTATCGTTTTAACATCAAATAATTATAAAATTACGGATTTTAAAGGCAGGCGTATAGAACCTGTTATAAAAAATGTTACCTGGGATAAAAATTCTATAGACAAAGGTGGCTATGAAAAGTATATGCTTAAAGAAATCCATGAACAACCAACGATTATCAGGCAGAATATAAGTATTAGGGTCCCAAAATTAAAAATGGGGGTCAGATTCGATGATCTGGGGATCCCTGATAGTGTTCTCAAAAATATAAATAAGGTATATATTGTTTCGTGTGGTACTGCGTATTATGCCGGATACACCGGGAAATACCTTCTTGAACATTTCACATCGCTTCCGGTTGAAACGGATCTTGCTAGTGAGTTTCGTTACAGGAAACCTAAACTGCTTAATAAAAACACCCTCATTGTTGCGGTATCACAATCAGGGGAAACGGCAGATACGTTGGCAAGTATTCGTGAAGCAAAAGAAAAAGGATGTCGTGTCTTGGCAATATGTAACGTTGTGGGCAGCACTCTGACCAGAGAAAGTGATGGAGTTATATACATAAATGCCGGGCCTGAGATATCTGTAGCATCAACAAAAGCGTATACAGCACAGCTTCTTTCACTGTATTTATTTACGATTTATCTTGCAAGGTTAAAAAATGAAATGAGTCAGGGTAAAGCACGTAAGCTTATTAAAGAATTACAGCTCGTACCGGACAAAATGGAAGAAATATTCCGTAACGAGTCTTATATAATAAATGTAGCTAAAAAATATCACAAAGCACAAAGCTCATTTTATCTTGGGCGCGGATTTAATTATCCGAATGCCCTTGAAGGAGCATTGAAAAATAAAGAGATATCATATATGCATGCGGAAGGTTATGCGGCAGGAGAGATGAAGCATGGGCCAATTGCGCTCATTGATAAATCATTTCCTGTTATATGTCTGACTACTAAGGGAAGTACTTATGATAAAATGATTTCTAATATAAAAGAAGTTGAAGCACGGAAAGGAAGAATCATAGCTCTTGCAACAGAAGGAGACAAAGGAATTAAGAGTATAGCTGAAACAGTGATCTATGTTCCTGAAACAATGGAAGAAATATCCCCGCTAATAAATATTATCCCGTTACAATTATTAGCTTTTTATATCGCTGAATTCAAGGGATGTGATATCGACAAACCAAGGAATCTGGCAAAAAGTGTTACCGTAGAGTAAGTAATAAAAACTAAAATAGTATGTACCGAATTAATATTTTTTTGACTATTTCTTATAGCTTAAAACTTTTTAAGATAGTTCTGTAATCTCGAACATTTTAATTTTTCTGTCAAGCCTATTGCGTGAAATCTTTAATATTTTGGCTGTTTTTGATTTATTCCATTTGAGTTCATTTAATATATTTAAAATGTGTTGTTTCTCAATGTCATCGAGTGATGTCAGACTCGTTTGAATGGTAGTTTTTGGCTGATATATTTCTGATGGAAGATGATCTGGAACAAGGACATCACCTGATCCAAGAACGACTGCTCGTTCAATAATATTTTTTAATTCTCTTACATTTCCCGGCCAATCATAATTCTGCATTATAGTTAATGCTTTTGGATCTATTTTTCTTACTTTACGGCCAATCTCTCTACTATTGAGGTCAAGAAAGAATTCTGCCAGTGGGGGGATATCGTCTCTGCGTTCACGGAGTGATGGAACATAAATTTCAATTACTTTCAGGCGATAATAAAGATCTTCACGAAAACGTCCATCTAGGATAGCTTTTTCAAGATTTTCATTTGTTGCGGACATAATGCGAACATCCACTTTTATTGTTTCTGTGCCGCCGACGCGTTCAAATTCACGTTCCTGTAATACTCGTAAAAGTTTTATTTGCGTGCTCTGTGAAAGAGAACCAATTTCATCAAGAAATATTGTGCCTTTGTTTGCGATTTCAAACCTTCCGATTTTACGCGCGCTTGCACCGGTGAAAGAGCCTTTTTCATGCCCAAAAAGTTCGCTTTCAAGCAGTGTTTCAGTCAGGACAGAACAGTTTACAATAATGAAATGTTGCCCGGCACGGGGGCTATTATTATGAATTGTTTTTGCTACAAGTTCCTTTCCAACGCCGCTTTCTCCGCGAATAAGTAACGTAGATTGGTTGTTTCTGACCTTCTCAATGATTTCAAAAATCTTTTTTATCGGTGGGGAATTGCCAATAATATCGTGTTTGAGAGATAAAATTTGTTTTAAATTTTTGTTCTCTTGATTGAGGTCCTCATGCATTTTAGCATTATCGATAGCAATCGCTGATTGATTTGCAACTGTTCCAAGTATTTGCATATCTTCATCTGAAAAAGAATGACCATCAACTTTATTGATAACTTCAACCGACCCAATAACACGATCATGGAGAGTTAATGGTACGCATAGTATATTTCTTGTAGGAAAATTTATTTTTTCGCTAATATTTTTTTTAAAACGATCATCTTTAGTAACGTCGGGGACATTGGCTATTTTACCTTCTTTTGCAACCCATCCGGCAATACCTTCACCAATCTTTAATGTGAAATGTTTTATTTCTTCAGATTTTAAACCAGTCGCTGTATTAAAATATAGTCTATTGTTATATTCATCAATGAGGAGAATTGAGCTTGCCTCAGCATTTAAAAGTTTGTTTGCAACATTCATCACAGATTCTAAAACATTCTCAAGTTTTAGCGATGAATTTATTATTGATCCGACTTGGAGCAAGGTATATAAATTTTCACGACTGAGACTGTCATAATTATTGTTTTCCATGTAGCCCTCATTTGGCATTGATTTGAATTAATTATTCCATTTTCTTAGGCGGTATTGTATACTGTTATTTGCTCATATGTCAATAATATACGTGCATTTACATACTATCTAAACACATGAATTATCATATACATAATTATAACAATAGAGCACCATCGATACATAGTACATGTTTTATAGCTCATGGTGTGGTAATTGTCGGGGACGTCAAAATCGCCAAAGACGTAAGTATATGGTATAACAGCGTTTTAAGGGCCGATGTTAATAAAATCATCATTGGAGAAAAAACAAATATTCAGGACAGCTGTATTGTTCACGTGGGACATAATGAGCCATGCATTATTGGTCGAGAGGTGACGATCGGTCATGGAGTAAATCTTCATGGGTGCACAATAAAGGATAATGCAGTTATTGGAATAGGATCGATTATATTGAGTGGAGCGATTATTGGTGAAGGTGCAATAATTGCAGCTGGAAGCATTGTCCCTGAGGGGATGCGTGTTAAGGAAAAGACTCTTGTGATGGGGCAGCCGGCGCGTTTTGTTCGAGAAATTAATGAACGAGATGTGCAAAAAAACTCTCAGTTGGCAGCTGAATATGTGGCACTGAAAAATGAGTACATGTAACAGGTAGCAGCAACCTCTAAAATATCTCTAACGATAAAAAAAGGAGATTGTATATGACGAATGCTAAAAAAAATATTAAAAGAAAGATATTTGTATCAAAGAGGATACAAGGATTATTTGCGCTATATACAATAATGTCTCTTTTTGCGATAGTGTTCTTTTTAGGTGCAGAATTCTTTATTTCGTTTTCTGAATTCTTTGGTGTCGGTACCATGACGCAGTCTTTTGTGTTTTTGCATACAAGTCAGGTTGCAAAAATGATCGTTCTTGTTGGGTGGGGACTTCTTTGCTATTCAATGGGCGTTCTCTTGGAAAAAAACAAATTTGCGGGCCCAATGGTGAATTTTAAGCGGAGTATGCGTGCTATTATCTCCGGAAAAGATGATACAAAAATTAGATTAAGGGAAAATGATTATTTTAAAGAGCTTGCCAGTGATATTAATGTGCTGGTTGAAAAGTATCAATGTGAGAAAAAAAGAAACAGTGAAATTATCAATAAAATAATTGATGAAGCGAGTACAGTTAAGAATGCAGCTCGTAGTGGTGAAAATACTGACCAGATAAAGAATGCGTCAGAATCAATTATGAGCATGTTGAACGAATTAAAACAATCACAATCCTGCAGCTCAAAAACTGATCGCGATTAACGTATATCATGATAATAAAAGATAACGGGGACAAAGATAAAGCCATACGATCAATAAATGATTTAAGAAGTAAGATAGCCTACCATAATTGGCGGTATTATGTTCTTGATGATCCGGAAATTACTGATGGTGAGTATGATAATCTTTACAATAAACTTGTTCACTTAGAAGAAGCCCATCCTGATTTAATTACTTCTGATTCTCCCTCACAGCGTGTTGGTGCCGTACCGCTTTCGTCATTTGACTCGTTTAAACATCCCGTTCCTATGCTTTCACTTTCCAACACTTATACAGAAGAAGATGTCCTCAAATTTGATGAGCGCACAAAAAAAACGCTTGGTGTTGAGAAAATTGAATATGTTGTTGAACCAAAGCTTGATGGCCTTGCGGTTGAATTAGTATATGAAAAAGGTATTTTCAGTATAGGGGCAACAAGGGGGGATGGATTTATCGGAGAGCAGATCACCGCTAATTTAAAAACTATTCGTTCGATTCCACTTTCTTTAATAAGCGGCGATCTTAAAATTCCTGATTATGTATCTGTACGTGGAGAGGTAATAATGAAATTGCATGACTTTAGGATGCTGAATGAAACTCGTCTCAATAAAGGTGAGCAGCTTTTTGCAAATCCTCGCAATGCTGCGGCAGGTTCTGTGAGACAGCTTGATCCTAGGGTTACCGCAACACGTCCGCTAGATATATTTTTTTATGCAATAGGGAGCATGCAGGGGATCAATGTATCATCGCAGAATCAATTACTTGAGTTGTTTCCTCAATGGGGGCTCAAGGTCAATCCACTTGTCACGGTTGTAAGCGATATTCGTCAGGCTATGACGTATCATAGCGAGTTGTATAAAAAAAGAGACACACTAGACTATGATATAGATGGAATAGTGATTAAAGTAAACTCTTATGCATTGCAAGACACACTTGGCACTATTGCGAGGAGTCCTCGGTGGGCGGTAGCGTATAAGTTTAAAGCTCGTCAGGCAACTACGGTGATAAACGATATTATAGTGCAGGTTGGCAGGACAGGAGCGCTTACTCCTGTTGCAATAATGAATCCGGTCGAGATTAGCGGAGTTGTTGTTGAACGGGCCACGCTGCATAATCAAGACGAGATCATAAAAAAAAATGTGCGTATTGGAGACACTGTTATAATAGAACGTGCAGGGGATGTTATCCCGGAGGTTGTTAAAGTCGTTCTAACAAAACGTACCGGTAGAGAAAAATTATTTACAATGCCAAAAAAATGCCCGGTGTGTGGAGCAGACGTGCGTAAAGATGAGAATATGAGTGTGTATCGGTGTGCAGGGCTGTCTTGCAGTGCCCAGTTAAAAGAATCGATAAAACATTTTGCTTCCAGGAAAGCTATGGATATTGATGGTTTGGGAGACAAGCTTATAGAACAGCTGGTGGATAAAAAAATGATTAGGAATATAAGTGATTTATACAAACTCACAAAGGAACAACTGCGAGATATGGAACGAATGGGAGATCTGTCAGCCGGCAACATTATCCGTGCAATTAAGGATAGTAAGGGGCCTACATTAGCTAAATTTGTCTTTGCCCTAGGGATACGTAACGTAGGAGAGCAAAGTGCAAAGTTGGTTGTTCAGAAATATAGATCATTAGATGCTCTATCCATTGTGCCGTTTGATGATCTCGTGACTGTAAAAGAGATCGGTCCGGAAATAGCATCAAGCATTGTCGCGTTTTTTAATAATGATGAGAATAAAGAAATATTAGATAATCTTAAAAAAGCTGGTATTGAGTGGCATATTGAAGAAGAGATAAAAAACAGGCCATTTGAAGGAAAAATATTTGTGTTTACCGGAACACTAAAAGATCTCTCACGTGATGATGTAAAAAATATTGTAGAACGTTTGGGTGCACGTGCAAGTTCATCGGTGAGCAAAAACACTGACTACCTGGTTGCGGGTGAATCTCCGGGATCAAAGTATGAAAAAGCAAAAAAACTGGGAATTAAGATACTTACGGAAAAAGAATTTGTTGCTATCATTGAGCAATGAGTTATATGCTTTATCAAAAGAGGAGAAAAAGAGTGGAATTTTCTAGAAAACAAATGTTTTTATTTTGCTGTCCTGTGGTTTGTGGCCTATTGTCTACATTCTTTTGTCTATTTTGTATCGTGGCAACATCCTATTCAGAGGAAGTCTCCGGGAATTATGGGGCGGAATCAGCGCTGGATGTTAACATTGAGGAAGAAAGTTCAGTTACTGAAACTGGTAAAATGTCACGTGTCAAAATAGGAGAGGAATTAGCATTAAAGGGTAAGTATGAAGAAGCAATGCACGAATTTGAACGGTCGATAAGAGAAGATCCTTATAATGCAAATGCTTATCTTCAACTTGGGTTGATTTATTTCTATGTAAAAAATGACCCAAAAAAAGCAGTAGAGCTTATTAAGCAGGCGCTAGAGATTGATCACACGTTAGTTGATGCGTATTATAACCTGGGCTATATTTATGCGAAAGCAGGACAACATGATGACGCCATTGATCTTTACAGGAAAACTATAGAAATTGCCCCTAATTATGCAGAAGCGCATTATAGTTTAGGTATCGTGTATTATTATTTTAAAGATATGGTGCCCGAAGCAGAACATGAGTTTAAAGAAGCCTTGAGATTAAGGCCAAATTATGAGCAGGCACATTTTTTCCTGGGAAACATTTATGGCGGCCAAGGAAAATATGATGAAGCGATAAAAGAGTTTAAAATAGCTTTAGAGATAAACCCAAAGTATGCAGAAGTGCACTTTTTTCTTGGCAACATTCTCGGAGGACAAGGCAAGTTTGAAGAAGCTATTGACGAATTTCAAATGGCTCTTATGTCAAATCCAAACGATGCAGAGATACATTACAAGCTTGGCGTTATATACGACAAGATGGGTGTTCAAGATGAAGCTATTAAGGAATTTCGTACAGTGTTAACGTTAAGCCCAAAACATGTTGAAGCAAACAATAATTTAGGGTTCATATATGCGAAGCAGGGAAATTATGATGAAGCGATATTTGAATTTAAAAGGGCATTAGAAGTAAATCCAAAATATGTTAAGGTGATGAATAATTTGGGTATAGTGTTTGCCGAAAAGGGTGAATATGAGAAGGCATTAGACAGCTTTAATAATGCTCTTGCAATAAAAGAAAATGACCCTGAAGCTATTTATAATATTGGTATGACCTACTGGAAAAAAATCCGCGATTATGATGAAGCAAAAAAATATTTTCAGCAATATATTCAATTAAGGCCCAATGATGAGACTACTTACGAGGTAAAAAAGATTCTTGGAAAGATCGATCAGGACAAACTTATCCATAAACAAAGAACACAGGAGATTATGGTTGAAGCATTATCAACGCCGGACGATGACACGTCTGAACATTATACGCGAGCTGTCCAGTTATATACTGAAGGGAATATTGATAAGGCTCTTTCAGAATTTAAAATTGCGGCAGAAAAACAAGAAAACGAGACAAATGCGCGTATCTACATGGGAGTGATACTTAATCAAAAAGGAAGAGTAGATGATGCAATAGAACAGCTGGAAAAATCTATAGAGCTAACTCCTGATAATCCGGATGCGTATTACAACTTAGCTCTTATATATGATAAGGTAAAAAACAATAGCGCTAAAGCGCTTACCAATTATAAAAAAGCTATTAAATATAATAAAGACTATCTCGATAGTTACAGCCGAATGGGTGATATATATGCTCGTACAGGTAAAATAGATAAAGCAATGAAACAGTACGAAAAAACTATAGAGCTTGATACTAATTATGCAAAAGGATACAGCAATATTGGTATATTGTTTAATTCTAAAGGCGAGTATAGAAAAGCGTTAGACAATATTCAAAAAGCTATTAAAATAGATCCTAATGACCCGATCTTCTATAATAATCTTGCAAACGTGTATCTTGAAAACAACAATTATACGAAAGCGAGAGAAACTATTGCACGTGCAGTTGAACTTGATCCGGATTCAGCTATTAGCCATTGCACTTACGGAGAAATATTAGAGAGTTTAAAGGAATATGATCTTGCAATATATCATTTTGAGCAGGCAACAAAAGATATGAAATGGCGACCATATGCACGACGAAGGATTCGTGCGATAAAAAGTAAAAAGAAATTTAACGAGTAAAATCGATGAAAGTGTAGATAGTTATTGACTTTATCGGTTATTTGTAATACTGTGGCATTTGTGATTTCGTACCAACAAAACCAAAAGGAGGGTTTAGTATGAATAAGGCTCAATTAGTTGAATCAGTAGTAAAGGAATTAAAGATCTCTAAAGCAGCTGGTGAAAAGGCTGTTAAGTCAGTTATTGTATCTATTAAAAAAGGTCTTAAGAAAGACAAAAATGTACAGCTTATTGGTTTTGGAACATTTAGAGTTGTTAACAGAAAAGCAAGAGCAGGCAGAAACCCACAAACAGGCGAAAAGATCAAAATTAAAGCAAGTAAGTCTGTTGGTTTCAAATGTGGTAAAGACTTAAAGAAATCTCTGTAATATTTATTACAGGTTAATTAAAAGCCCCGAATTTTATATCTATAAAGTTTGGGGCTTTTTTTTTGTTTGTATGATATTATTTTGGATGTTATGGAAGAAAAAAATAATATAAATTTGTTTGCATACGGCACTCTTTTAAGTGATTTTAATCTCCGTATTATTACCAGTAAAGAATTTTCGCGTAAAGAAGCGATACTACTTAATTATCGTAAAATAACTCCGAAAGACAGCTATCCTTTTATTGTTCCCAAACGCGGTAAAGTTACGACAGGGGCGCTTTTATTTGATGTGGATCCCGAATCCTTGAAAGCAATAGATAAGTATGAAAATGTAGGAACCTATTATCATCGCAGAAAAGTTAAGGTGCAATCGGATGGTGAGCTGGTTGATGCAGAAGTGTATATTGGTATAGTCAAAAATATAAAAAAGGTGATGGGTGACGGGACAGACATAACTGATAGAATAGAAGATCAGCTTGAAGTAAAAATTAATAACCTCATAAAGGAAAGTAAGGCCTCAGAAGCAGATAATCTATTTGAAGAAAATCTATCTCTAAGAATTAAAAAAGAACTTTTAGGAAGCGCGGTAGAGACGATTATAAAAGCGCATTATGAGTGGCTTAATTTACCAACGTTTATGATAGAAAAAGCGCTTCACGCAGACAACCTTCCAAAATTGGAACGTATCAGAGGAAATGCTGAGGTTATACCGTATTCTGACAACTATATAGATTTTGCTGTTAGGCATATAGTATTTAATCAAGTTGAAGAAAAGATACGCCATGATTTTCGTGGGAGTGTGAAGGTCGCAAGCGAATATTATATGCATTCAATATCAATGATGCTTGCTCTCAAATTTTTAAATGGTCAGAAATCTGTTTTGAAAAACATGATGAAAGACATGGGCGCAGATCATTATGAGATGTCATTAGGGTATATCGACTATGCGCGAAAAGGTATTTTAATAGCTGATGCAATATACGATGAACATGAGCTGCGTGAACTCATAACCTGGGTAAAGGAATTTCGTGCGGGTGGGAAAACACCACTCGGTGCAGAATTGGAATTTAGCAATATCGGAAAGAACGCGATAACAGCTTCTCCCGGCCAAGATCCGCATTATGACAGTTTTTATTATTTTGATGATTTTGATTTATCCCGGCGCTTATGGAAACTTGGCGGACATGTTGATTCTCATCGATATGTTACAAGCTCGCAAGACCGGCAACGCGGTTTTCTTGAATACGCATTTGGCCGGTACATGATTTTAGGAGACCTATCAAAGCCGGTGACACACGATCCTTGGATATTGGCACATTTGATCAGTGAGGGCATTGAATTTGCCTGTGTATCTCCACATAGTCTCCAGATATCAATACAAATAAACGCTCCCTCGGACTGCCTTGAACCTTCTAAAGAATCGCATCTGATATGCTTGTTGCTTCTGGGAGGTGATATTGGATATGATGAGCACGGACGATTAAGAGAAAAAAGGATTTTTTATAATGAAGTTGTTGATAATTTTGGCAACATAAACTTTTCGCATGAAAAAGTGCACAATTACAGTGAAGATGACGGAACAAAGAATTCTCATACAGTTATAGAATACGGTTTTCCGCGGCTTCGAGCAGATAATGATTACGAACCATTAATCGCAGCGTTAAAAGGCTATCAGATTGAAGCGAACCCAAGACCACTTAATCCGGTATCTGAAGAAAGAGGATTGTTGTCAATATCAATGGATGAAAAAGAGGATCTTATAAACTGGGCTCATTCGCCGTGGGCACTTTCAAAGGATGATATCAATGGGTTTTTAAGTATCGTTGAAAAAGGTCTTATGACCGAAGATAATGGCCGGCCAGCACATAGTAAAGAATATATAGCCTGCATATTACAGAAAATACACGATTTAATGGTTACAAAAAACGAATTCATTAAAAGTTCAAAATAATCAGTGTAAAAGGCGGAGGGTTTTATGGAGCTTTCTAACGTACTAAAGAAAAGAAAAAGTATCAGGTCATATATTCCTAAGCCTGTTGATAGGGATCTTATCTTAAGGTGTATTGATGCTGCGCACCTTGCGCCTTCAGCTTGTAATATACAACCATGGAAATTCATTATAGTCGATGATCCTGATATCAAAGAAAAACTTATAAACGAATCACTTTCAGGAGTACACTCATTTAATCAATTCGTGCAGAATGCGGGCGCATTGGTTGTTGTTGTCGCACGAAAAGATCTTTTAACCCATAAACTGTTTGCATCATTGCAGGGAACACAATTTTACTTGCTAGATATAGGCGCTGCATGTGAGAATTTTATACTTAAGGCAACTGAATTAGGCATTGGAACATGTTGGCTCGGGTGGTTTAATGAGAAAAAAACAAAGAAAATACTGCATATACCAAGAATGTTAAAAATCCCCTCAATTATTGCAGTTGGCCATTATGACGAAACAGAATATGAAAGCAAAGAACGTCAAAGAAAGAATATTAAAGAAGTGTATTCGTTTAACAGATATGAAAAAATACCGGGAGAATGATATATGCAAGCTGATGTTGGAAAACTAGGGAAAATTGTTGTTGCAAAATTTGAGCATGGTGAAGATTTTATTGGAGGTCTTGAAACACTTTCAAAAAAACATAAAATTAAGACCGGATTGGTGTTTTTTCTTGGTGCTTTAAAGGGTGCAGACATTGTTACCGGTCCGCAAAAAGCGGTAATACCGCCTGAGCCGAATTGGAATACCTTTAATGATGGTAGGGAAGTTTTCGGTTTTGGAACAATTTTTTATGAAAAAGGGAAACCAAAACTCCATCTTCATATGGGGGCAGGTAAAAAAAGTAAGACTTTGGTCGGCTGTATACGTAAAAATGCGAAGATATACCTTGTTATCGAGGCATTTATGTTAGAGATAAAGGGAATCAATGCGCGTAAAGAGCTCGATCCAAAAACAGGCTTAATTATGCTAAAAATATTATCGGCTAAATAAGTGAAAATAATCAAATATTTACTCATTATTATGGTGTGTCTACTGGGGGCGATATTTGTAAGTATCGCGTTGTCACCATATTGGATTAATCACCATTCTATCAACAAGCATATTCGAGCATATGTTGAAAATTATATTAATCGTGCGATACCTGGGTCAACTGTCACAATAGAAGGATATGAAACAGATGTATTCAATAGAACAATTTTTCATAATGTCACGGTCCTCATAAAACTGAACAAAAATAAAACGACTCGTGTAACATTTGACAAGCTGATTATCACTCATCCCATACAAAAGCTGCTGAATAAGGAAGTTATCGGTGAAGTATTGTATGGATCGTCATATCTCCATTATAAAGTGGCTATTGGGGATGATATCAGTGAGAAAAAAATATCATTTAAAACAAATTGGATTGATCTCGAAGAGCTTAAATACAAGTTTTTAAGGAAACTGTATCCTGAGATATTTAAATATATCGGATTCAAAGGGAAACTTCTTATTAATGGTGAATTTATATTTACGGATAAGAAAGCATCGGTGAACGGGATGGTTAAGTTATCTAGAGTTGATGTTGATTTACGTGCGCAGAACATAAAGTTTAAAGAGGTTAATGGTTATATACCGTTTCATGAAGATTTTACCGGGGAACTATCAATTGATCCGCACGTCGGAATAATAAGGATAAAAGAACTGTCGTACGGGAAATTAAAGCTGAAAGAATGTCGAGGGTTCCTAACTTACAATAATTTTAGTATAGAGTTAGATCCTTTGCAGTGTTCATTTTTTGGTTCTGAGCTAGATGGATATGCAAAGATTTGGTATGAAAAGAGTATTGTGTGTTATGATTGCACGGGTGTTTTTTATAAACTTGATTTCAGGCAAATAAAAGATATTGCCGGTAAAGAGAAATTTGATGCGTCAGGATACGGTGCAGGAGAAATTATTCTTTCAGGCAAAGGAAACTATGTAAAAAACATATCGCTTAAAATTGATGCTTTGCAGCCTGGAGGGACAATCAGTGCCGCGTTTCTTAAAAACATTTTAAATTATCTTCCAAAAGGTGATTTGCGGAATAAAGTTGATCTTGTGCTTGATAAAGAACATGATTTTCAGTTTACGAAAGCAATGCTACGATTTGCAAAAAAGAAAGATGTGTATCAGGCATACTTGTTTCTTGATGGGCAGCATTTGTTAGAGTTTACCATAAATATCGATCATGAAGTCATTCGTGATCTATTAGAAATCTTTTAATGAGAGGAGGATTTTGTGAATAAACCGTTAATGATTGGATGTGTAACAGTTCTGGCAGTTATAGGTGCGTTTGTTGTTGGCTGTAGAGTTGAAACTGTTGGTGATCCGGATAAACCAATAAAGATTGAGGCACATATCACCGTTGATATACGCCAATTAAAAGATACTGCTGTAGATATTGAAGATATGGTAAGTGGTGACAAACCCGCCCCACAAGCATCTCTTCGCTCAGTTCCTGAGTTTATATTTTCTGTCTTTGATATTGATAACGCTTGTGCTGCAGGTAGTATGTCACTCAAATTTTCTACCCCTGAGACTGATAGAGCCATTAATGCACGTAGAAATAGATTTGGTGACTTGCAGAATTATAAGAACCAAGGGCTTGTTGGAGAAGGAAACAAAGGGTATGTTGTACAGCTTGGTGGTGGCGGCAACGTTAAAGCGCTTGTTGACACGGAAAACAATGATAGAAGCATTATCTATCATGCGATCGTAGAACAAAACGGCATGGCTTCTTCTGACATTGCTATAGTGCAAAAAACTTTTGCTGAAGTACAAAGAGAAAAAGCATCAAATGGCCAGAAAATACAGCTCGGGTCAGGACAGTGGATTACTAAATAGCGTTTAGCGTATAGCGTATAGCGGATAGTTTATAGCTTATAAAACACCGCGTAGGTTGCCTAAGGGGATTCCTACGCGGTGAAAAAAAATAGGGAAATTAAAGGGGATATAAAGATGGTATTGTTTTTATTGGGTTTGATGGTTTTGATGAACGCGCTTGCGTTTACGGCAATACGGTTCGGCATGGAAAAAGTCCCGGATGGTCCTATACTGAGTACTATACTTAAAGGTATTGGTAATCCGCTTGTCTTGGTAGGTGTTGGGCTGCTTGCATCCGGCATGCTTTTATATTTTTATGTTTTATCAAAACTGGAGCTAAGTATTGCATATCCGACGGCAATAGGCCTAGAAACTATTTTTGTTTTGGCATGTGCATGGGTGTTTTTGAAGGAACCGATAACGTTTCCTCATTTGATTGGTATAGCGTTAATTTTGGTTGGGATAATATTGATAAAACATTAAAACGCGAGCCGCGTTTTAATGTTTTATCAAATAGCGTATAGCGGGTAGCGTTTAGCGTATATATTTTTGTTTTGTAATAGATGATTGGGTTCTAGGAGTTAACTCTGGGTGATTAATAATCTTACATTTAAAATTACAAAAAATGATCTCCCTCAAAGGCTTGATAAATATATTTTAAAAAAAATAGGGACTTCGTCCCGTTCATTAATTGCTGACGTGATTTCCTCAGGCGATATACTTCTCAATGATAAAAAGACACAAAAGGGGAAACTGTTAAGACAAAACGACAGTGTCAAAATAGTAAAATTATTGGAAACATGTGATATAAAAGTTATTCCGAACAAAAAGATAAAGCTAGATATCATTTATGAAGATGAGAGTCTTTTAATAATAAACAAACCTTCCGGAATACCCGTTCATCCTATAAAGCCAACAGAGACAGATACCTTGTCTAATGCCCTTGTAGCATATAATCCTAAGTTAAGTAAAATTATTGAAGATAACCCGCTTTTCCCGGCATTTGTGCACAGATTAGATACTATGACCAGTGGCGTAATTGTTGCCGCTAAGAATATGGCTACCTATATGTATATGCGAGAACAGTTTAAGAAGAGGAAAGTAAAGAAGATATATTATGCGTTAGTTGAAGGTATCGTTAAAAAAGACGGTGAAATAGATAACTATATGGCGCATGATCCAAAAGATAAAAAGCGGATGGTGGTATTAAAAAGTTATGATAAGGCCCGAAGGGTACTTCGTGCCATTACAAAGTATACAGTTAAAAAAAATATGGAAAGCCATACTGTGGCTAAAATACAGATAAAGACGGGTGTTATGCACCAGATACGATGCCACATGGCATCAATAGGCCATCCGTTAGTGGGGGACAAGATCTATAATAAAAATAAGTGTGAAGAAGCTTTTTTACATGAAAAGAGGCGAAGCCTCCATGCGTATGAGATAGGGTTTATATATCCGAGAACGAGAGATAAAGTTACATTTACATCAGAATTACCGAATAATCTTAAATAAATGACTTTACGGGCACAGTATTTTATTGACAGATTGCGCGATCTCTATACAATTATTCCTAAAAATAAATGGAGGAGAGTCGAAATGATAAAAAAGCTTTTTATAGTAGTGGCAATAGCAGTAATGGCATTAACAGCGTCAAATGTATTTGCATTTACAATAACAAATGGCGATTTTGAAAGCGGGTCAGCTGGTTGGCTTGGATACGATCGAGATGGGGCAGGTACAGCGGCAGGATCATTCGCAGCTGATACGTTTCCTATTCCTTCAGCAAGTACAGGTGGAACTGATTACGGGGCTGGTAAATATACAGCAGCTACTGCTGACAGTAAATCATGGTTCCTTTATGTCAATTCAGCTGATAGCGTTGGGCAAGCATCTTATTCTGGTTTATATCAAGATATTAATTCAGGTTTTAGCATAGGTGACACTGTAGGGGTATCGGCTCGTCTTGTTACACTAGATGCGGGTGCAGATCGGTTTTCTCATATAAAACTTGAGTTTTATGATGCAGACGATGGGACGATTTCTGATAGTGATTCATCCTCTGGAACTGAGGGTGTGAATAAGGCGACAACAACATATGGTTATGGGGAAAATTTAACGTTAGTATGGACAGCAACTGTCCCTGACACTACTTCATACTTCAGGGTAAATTTGATTTTAAATACAAATGCGGATGCTTCTGATGCAAGTGCTATGTGGGATAATGTAAGCGCCGTTCCCGAACCATCTACCGTAGGACTTTTCGGTATAGGGCTCATAGGTTTAGTTGGTGCTGGTGTGAGAAAATATAGAAAGAAAAAGATATAAACTTTTTCTTTCAGCTATAAGTTATGGTAAAAGAGCCCCGATAATATCGGGGCTCTTTTTTTTAATTAGCGAGATTTGATATGTTGTTTCAGTTTTGCCAAAATATGTTTTTATGCGCAACGAAAAACAACCGGGGAGAAGTCACAGTGAAAGTGACGAAGTCACAAAAAAGGGGACAGTCCCGAATTATTCAAGAATAATAGGGACAGTCCCCTTTTTTTAGAATCGCAAACCGTACAATGAGTTTTTAGCACCCAAAACCCAGCACCTAGAGCCTTTTTCTATAGTCTTATGGCTAATCTTTTATCCAAAAGAACTTGGTTAAGAAAGATCCCTTTTTCTAAAACAATTAAAGGGTTATCTTCATTTTTTGAGTAAAAAATATCCATTTAAAACCGGACATTTTAACTTTGGGTTGACAAGAAGTCACATATTTATTGACAGATTTGCGTAAGCATACATAATTATTCCTAAAATAAAGTAGAGGAGAGTGTCTACATGATAAAAAAACTTCTTATAGCAGTATCGATTGCAGTCATGGCATTAACAGCATCAAATGTATTTGCAATAACAGTTGGTGATCCTGGATTTGAACTAGGGTCATATTGGTCGTATAATTCAGGGACGAATGCTTCTAGTGACAGAACAAATACGTTTCCTCCAGATGGGTATGCTAGTTACACATCGGCAATAGCTGATACTTATTCAGCTTTTATGAATGTGGAACAAGCATCTGGCTTTGCTCAGGTATATCAGCAATTTACAACTGGTTTTTCTGAAGGAGATATGGTGGGTTTATCTGGGAGAGTGGTGCAGTTTGACGGTGAAGCGGATCAGAGATGGGGGCAGATAAAAATTGAGTTTTATAATGGTGTTGACCCGATTTCTGATTTTGTTTCAACAGAGGGATTTGAAGGGGTTAATTATGTTTCAGGCACTTATAACTACGCTGCTGCAACAACAATCAGTTTTCAGAAAGAAGTTCCTGCTACTTGCGATAAAGTTGTTATAGTATTTGAAGTGGTAACAGGAGGATCACCTAGCGGGAATGCTAGTATGTTGGTAGATTCAGTTCAAGCAGTCCCAGAACCATCTACAGTCGGACTTTTCGGTATAGGTCTTATCGGTTTAGTGGGTGCTGGTGTAAGAAAATATAGAAAGAAAAAGATATAAACTTTTTCTTTCAGCTATAAGCTGTAAGTTTTAAGCTATAAGATATGGTGAAAGAGCCCCGATAATATCGGGGCTCTTTTTTTAATTAGTGGAATAGTAAAAATAGTAAAAGTGACGAAGTCACCAGCGGCACAAAAAAGGGGACAGTCCCCTTTTTTTACAAACCGTACAATGAGTTTTTAGCACCCAAAACCCAGCACCTAGAGCCTTTTTCTATAGTCTTATGGCTAATCTTTTATCCAAAAGAACTTGGTTAAGGAACATACCTTTTTCTAAAACAATTAAAGGGTTATCTTCATTTCTTGAGTAAAAATATCTAAAAAAAGATTGCGTTAAGTCATATCTAGCATGGTTATACAGTTAAAGAAATAGGTGAGTATTTAAATGCTCATTATTCAACAGTTAGTAAAATCCTGAAAAAATCACAATTCAAGACCTGATCCCTTTTTTACTGCTTGTTGATGATAAGATCTATAATAAAAATAAGAGTGGAGAAGCTTTTTTACATGAAAAGAGGCGAAGCCTCCATGCGTATGAGATAGGGTTTATACATCCGAAAACACAAGAGAAGGTCACATTTAAATCAGAATTACCAAAAACTTTAAATTGAAAGTGACGAAGTCACATACATGTTGACAAATTTTGGTGAATATATATAATTATTCTTAAAATTAAATGAAGGAGAATCGAAATGACAAAGAAGTTTCTTATAATAATGGCAATAGTAGTAATGGCGTTAACAGCTTCAAATGTGTTTGCAATTACAGTATTAAATGGTGATTTTGAGTCAGGTGATGGTGATGTAGGTACTGCATCTAACTGGACCCCCTATTATTCATTCGGCGGAGGAAGTGCTATTTGGTATACGGAAAATGAATCTAAAACTTATCATTATCCACCTGATGGATATGCAAATTATACAACGGCAATAGCGGGAGATGGTTCATATTTTATTGAAACCAATGCTAGTGCAAAACATGCAGGTATTTTTCAAGATTTTACCACAGGATTTTCAGTGGGTGAGTCTTTGGTATGGTCAGCCCAGGTAGTTTCGTATGAAGCTAATGGTACTGATGCTTTAAAAGGGGCAATTAAAGTTGAATATTATGATTCTACTGATTTTGATAGTAAACTTAGTGAAAGTAATTCAAGTACCGATGCAGGTGCTTCTGCAGGTACTACATATATAAACGCTGCAAACACTTTAGATAGTGTTTTAACTATTGGTTGGACAAATGAAGTGCCGGTTGGAACACTGGGTATTAGATTGAACATTGTTTTGAATAATGATTCTCTAGGGGCGCAAGGTGCAGTATTAGTAGATAATGTTTCAGCTGTACCCGAACCATCTACAGTCGGACTATTCGGTATAGGTCTTATTGGTTTAGTTGGTGCTGGTATAAGAAGATATAGAAAGAAAAAAGCTTAACTCAGCTATAAGCTGTAAGTTGTAAGCTATAAGATATGGAAAAGAGCAGGGAGTTAATCCCTGCTCTTTTTTTTAAATTAGCGAGATTTGATATGTTGTTTCAGTTTTGCCAAAATATGTTTTTATGCGCAACGAAAAACAAACGGGGAGAAGTCACAGTGAAAGTGCCGGAGGTACAAAAAAGGGGACAGTCCCGAATTATTCTTGAATAATAGGGACAGTCCCCTTTTTTTAGGAGTACTCAAACCGTGAACCGAACACCACTGACAAAAAACAGTAAAAGTGACGAAGTCACCGAAGTTACTAGCACAGTCTTTTTGCTAATCCTTCATCCAAAAGCACTTGGTTAAGGAACATACCTTTTTCTAAAACAATTAAAGGGTTATCTTCATTTTTTGAGTAAAAAATATCTGTAAGATACCGGCCATATTTATCTCTACCGTGACTTTTGATTATAACGAACGGTAAATCTTTAAGTGTTTTTGAAACAAACTTAGATGCATCAATACCTTTTTTTGTCTCAATGGCTGGAGTATCTATACCACGCAACCTAATCTTTTGTTTAACCCATATTTTGAAACCGCAATCGATGTTTACCCAAATAGTGTCACCATCAACGATTTTTTTGATCTGTGCTTTATAAGTATATAAATGTCTACGATTAGTTGTTGCTGCAACAAACTTGTAGTTGTTTTTGGTTTTAACACTTTGTGCGAAATTGCCTTTAAAATTTGTTGTATCAGATTCCTTATAAATATTAAAACCACAATCAATAAGAAAATTATCTGTGTAGACATCTTTAAATATCTTATATGTGTAAAGCCTACCTTTCGAAACAGACAGTTTTTTCTTTTTTTTTCCAGAAAACTTTATGGGCGGAATTTCTTCCTCTTTATTTTCTTTAAGAAAAGTTTCTAATGCTCTGTTTGACAAGTTATCAGTCGAAACTTTAGATTCAATTAGATCTCTCTTTTCTTTGTCTTTAACCGAGGATAATAAACGGTAATGAGACCACTTTAGGTTTTCGGAGAGTTTAAAATCAGGATATGTATTATAAAATTGAGACATTTGGTAGAGGAGACGTTCACCAACAGAAAGATCTCGAGAAAGACTTTTATATAGTTTTTTGCCGTAATCAGCTCGATGCTTATTTTTTGTGAGGTGGTCAGATATCGATTTACCTATATTCCAGTATGCTGCGATCTTTTCCGTGTCATAAGCTTTTTGAGCACGAACAATGCCTTCAGCGATTTCTTTTTTAAGCTGTTTTAATAGCTTTGAGTATGGAGCTTCTGAAACAAGGGACGTAGTCATAAGACTATTATATAGATATTGCACGCTGTGTGCAATATCTATTTGGGGGGTGGTAAACACTACTAACAAAAACACTAAAAGTGAGGAAGCAACAGTGAAAGTGACGAAGTCACCGGAGGTACAGTGAAAGTGCTGGAGGCACAAAAAAGGGGACTGTCCCAATTATTCAAGAATAATTGGGACAGTCCCCTTTTTTAACACTACAAACAAAAAACAGTAAAAGCAACGAAGTTGCCGAAGTCACTCCATTTGTGGGAGTATTGATTCTTCCTCTTCTTTAAGTTGTTCCCATTTCGCTGTCTGAGACATGAACATACCACCTGAACGTAAATAGGTGCCTTTTTCAAGATATATTTCTTTAGGTACTTTACGTGTCATAAATATAGATTTCCACATCTTAACATTTTCAGCCGCAGGATAATTGAATAGTGTTGGGCTGAGATATACATTAGGTATATCACCGATTATTTTCTCGATTTTAGCATAATCTAGATTTGAGAAAGGTAGCCATATCGCTGTACGGTTACAATACCAAGCAATAGCCCACGGTATATCAGTAACAACCACTTCGTTAGGACCGACAAGCTGCTCAATAGTTTTCATTTGCTTTTCAGTTTGTGCACGAGCACTTTTCCCGCCACCAATAAACTTCGTGATAAGAGGGAAAATATTAATGAGAATAAATACCGTGAGTATTAGTAACTTCATTTTTCGTGAGATAGCAAAATATGATGAATCAACAGCATAGTAATAGTAATGTGCCGCAGCCATAATAATAAAAGGGATAAAAGGAACAAGGAGATTAGTGCCCGGATAAAAAAGGCTCATAACAATAAGAAATACAAAAGACGCAAAAATATAAAATCTTCGGAATGCAAATGTTCGCACATTTTCGTAGAGTACGAAAAGCGATACAAGGAAAAGCACCATGAGATAATTATTTGGAAGAAAAATGATTTGTCGGTATAGCGCTTGAATACCGTAATATGTTTTTTGCACAAGAGCCAGACCGAGAGCTTTGTTCGGTATATTTATGTCTCTTACGATACGTAAAAATGAGTTCCCCGGAAAAATATTCGAGAACATAATAGATTTATAAAATTCGAGTGTATAAAAAGGGTTGCCGGTAACAACATAGTTTCTGTATAACCAGGGAGATATTGAGAGAACAAAGATAAGCGTAAAATATACAATATGCCTTATTTTTTTGCTTTCAAACGAACTCATAATATGAAAAACAACAACAAAGTAAAGCAGCCCATACGCGTATTGTGACAAGAAACATAGTCCGAGTAAAAGACCTGCAAGCAGGGTAATGAGAACAGATTCCTCATTGAGGTAGTAGAGCACAAAGAGAAACAACATAAACATGAATATCAGAAACGACATGGGAAGACCCGAAATACTGTAATCAAGCATAGCAGAGTTTGTAATATATAATGCGAGCGTAAGAAACGCTGTTTTTGAATCAAAAAGTTTACATGCCATAAGAAATATAAGTGGGATACTCAAGAGATAAAAAAGACTGCTTGTAAGCGCAACAACACGGTCAGTAGCACCAAACACTCTAAACATGCCTGCAAGTACCATTGTGTAGAGTGGAGGGGCCGTTAGCTCAGGGTGATCGACGATATCAGGTGAGACTGTTAGTGCGTACGGCCTAATAAGTTTTGTGGTAAAACCTTCACCGGTAGCTACATTGCGTGCGATCTGTGCAGTATCCATTGCATCAATTTTTGTAAGCCCATCAAAGCGTATAGCATAAAACAGGAAAAATATGAGAAGACTTAAAAATACCCATAAAAGAATCTTTCCCGGAATTTTAATGTATTCCTCAACATTATCATTAAATTTAATAAATATTTCTTCTACACGACCAGCAAAAAACGATTTAAAAATATCCATGTGTTCTCCTTAGTATTCGTAACATTTAGTGTGTATATTACTCTATATCATTATTGTCTTCAAGTTTTTCCCAAAGTTGTTTGTCTGATATTATAACACCGCCAAAATCCATTGATTTTCCTTTATTGAGATCAATATCCCAGGGAAGATATTTGTGGAATTGTGCGTTAAGCCATACAGATATATTTTCTCCGGCAGGAAACGATCTGAGTAACGGACTCAAATAGATACATTGTATAGGGCCAACACTGCTTTTGATCTTGTTATAATCATCTCTATTATAGGGAATCCATACTGATTTACGGTTAGAGTACCATGCAATAGCCCAGGGAATATCAGAGATGATGACTTTATCAGCGTCAGTAAGTTGTTCTATTCCATTCATGCGGTTAACAGGATACGGGCTTATTGTGGCACCACCATGGACTAAAGATGTCATTAAGGGGTACATATTAACGATAATAAAAGCAAGTAACAGTAATTGTCTTATTCTTTTTGATAGGTTACGCGTGAAATGACCATTAATAATATATGTGATAAAATAGAAAACGGCATAAACGATAACAATAGGGATAAAAGGAATTAAGATATTAATTCCTGGATAATAAAGAGATAATATCAGAGTTATGGTAAGAAATAAGACCAATACTATTTTCTTGAAAGACAAAAGTTTGAGATTTTCTTGTTTTGCAAAAAAATACATTATAAAAAACGGCATAAGGTAATTTTGTGGAAGATAGAGAAGGTTATTATAATTAATATATATACCGTAGTAAAATTTCTTAATAATTAATGAAATGAATTGAAAAAAAGATATATCTATAGGACTCGTTGAGCATAACAAGTAATTTTCAGGAAATGTTGTTGTAAACATAAGCGGTTTTAAGAATTCAAGTGTATAAAAAGGATTTCCTGTAAGAACACTATTTCTTATGAGCCAGGGGCATGTAGTAATAAGAAAGAATACGGTGAAAAGAACGCATGCTTTAACTTTATCTTTTTTAGCGTCAATTGACATATAGATATAAAATAGTAATGGCGCGTACAGGAGTCCATAAGAGTATCGTGTGAGGTAGCACAGGCCAAGAATAATTCCGATTGCAGCAACTCTTACGAAATATCTATCGGGTATTTTGTAGAGCAAGAGTATAAGTATAAGAAAAAGGAATATGAGAAGAGATACGGAAAGACCTGAGATACTGTAAGAGAGCAATACCGGATTTGTTATATATAGTGCAAGCGAATATAAAGCGATACGTTTATCAAATAATCTCATGCATAAAAAGAAGAAGAGCGGAACACTCAGAAGATAAAATACAGCGCTAGATAAAGCAACGATCTTATCGCTTTTATGAAAGAATGATATGAAGCGTGAAACGATATAAGGGTTTAGTGGAGGCGTTATTATATCTGATTGCGGTAGGGTTGTTTTCTCGTTAATTGTTTTAGGAAGCAAAAAAGACGTTGTAAAACCTTTTCCTTTAGCTATGTTTTGTGCAATTTGCGCGTCATTTATTGCGTCAATTTCTATTAATCCGTTAAAGCGTATTGAAAAGAAAACAAAGAAAATAACGATGCTCAGTACAGTCCATAATAAAATCATTCCCGGAAGCTTCAAAAATTCATCTATGTTTTCAGATATATATATAATGATATTCTGAAACTTCTGTTTGTATTTAGATGTTAATGATTTTTGCATGGTTTAGTGTGCTCTTTCGAATTAAAGTATGATAGTATATAATGGAGAATTTGTTAATACTTATCATAAGGAATCTCTAAATGAGTAAATATCTTTGGTGTCTGATTATTTCTTTTATTTTGTTAAATCATATGGGCTATGCCGAAATAAATGAAGATGAACCCCGTCATTTGTCTAAGGCAAAAGCTGCTGAACGATACGCAAATAAAGGCGATTACAATAAAGCAATCGAGCTATACACTGGGTTAGTTCATGAATACCCCGGAAACGAATATTTTATAAAAAATCTTGCCTATTTATTTAAGAAAACGAATAGAGTTAATGATGCAGCCCAAATGTATCTTCTGTTGTTTAAAAAAGAAATTATGAAGTTAAAACAACAGGGCAAATACGAGTTAAGTCAAAAAGCACTAAAACAATACTATAATATCCAGTCTATTCATCCACGTGACCCAATGATATATGTAAGACTTGGTCAGGAACTTATGGTGTATGGCAAGCCCGAATGGGCAAAGAAAGAAGCTCTTAAAGCGCTTGAGACTGATCCGCAATGTTCTGATGCATATATTCTTCTTGCCCAGTATTATCAAAAACAAAGAGAAATAAGGAAAGCTGTTGAGGCTCTTGAAAAATCTGTTGCAATAAATCCTGATAACTGTCGTGCACGGAATAATTTGGGTGGCTTATATCTTCAGATGTACCGCTATAACGACGCTGAAAAAGAGCTCAAGAAAGCAATAGAAATAAAAGGCGATAGCGCACACAGCTATTATAATTTGGCAGTTTTATACCTACAGAGGAAGGAATACGACAGAACGATATATAATCTGCAAAAAACGCTGGAATATAATCCACTCAATATAAATGCAATTATCTTGCTTGCAGATGTATATTTTGCACAGAAAAAGGATTTCAGGAAAGCTCTTTCGTTGTATTACCGTGCAATGGACTATACGGGGCTCATAACAGGCAGCCAAGCAATTATTATTCAGAAGAAAATTGCGAATATTGAAGAATTACTAAAGAAAAAATAGCCACTATGACCAAAGAAAAGAAACTAAACATTATTATGATGCCTATGCCCAATGCATAGATAAAAGGACGTGCATATGTTATTAATTGAAAAAATAGTTTTTTTAAAGAAAGTATCACTTTTTGCTAGAATTGATTCAGAAGAATTAATGGCAATTGTGCAAATCGCGCAAGAAGAAAGTTACGCTAAAGATACACTTCTTTTTAAAGAAAGTGATTTTGGCGATAAATTTTATGTTATTGTGTCAGGTGTCGTTGAACTGATAAAAAAAGAAGGTGAGCAGGATAAGAAAATTGCGGAACTATCTTCCGGCGAATATTTCGGGGAAATGGCAATACTCACTGAAGATGGCAGATCCCTTACTGCGGTTGTTTCCGAGCCGGTTCTTCTACTGACCATTAATAGAGATGATTTTAAAAGCATTATTGATGAAATCCCATCATTATCTTTTCAAATATTCAAAGTTTTATCTGATCGCATAAAGAGTCTTTTATAAATTATGAATGCATACAAAAAGATACTATCAAAAATACGTAGTGAGGAAGCCATTAAGGTAATGCTTGCTATGTCTCTTTTCTTTATGATTCTCTTCGGAGGTTTCTTGGGCTTTAATGCTTCTATTGCGCTTTTCTTGAAGCGTGTTGGAGTAGAACTGCTGCCGGTTGTATATATCATTAATGCTTTTTTTATGATAGCTATGACTTTAGTGTATTCACTTTTTGCTGATCGAATAAATAATTTTACAATGGCTCTTGTTTTTTTTGCCTTGGATATAGTTCTAATACTTTGTTTAAGGATGGCTCTTACGTTCTCTTCATTTCTTGTTCCTATCATGCTTTTTATGTTTATGATTACGGTTATTAATTATGCCACCATACAATTTTGGGCAATGAACGATACACTGTTTTCGTTCATGGATTCAAAGCGATTATATCCGTTACTAGCGGCAGGTGGGACAATGGGCGCAATTGCAGCCGGTTTTTCGGCTAAGAAACTTGTCTATTATTTGCATTCTGAGAACCTCTTTTTTGTATCTATTGGGACACTGGGAATCGGAATGCTCATAATACTTATACTGAAACGGTACGAAACAAAAAAAGAAGTGAGACAAGTAAAGAAAATTGATCCGTCAAAAATTGTCAGTGATATGACCGATGGGTTTAGGTATGTAGCTAAATCAAGGTTGTTTGGCATTTTAAGTATAGTTGCGTTTCTCACTTATTTACTCAATTTCTGTATTGATTATAACTATAGCGATCTTATTCAGAAAAGTTTTGAGACCGAAGATCAGATGACAGTATTTTTAGGTTTGTGGACAGGGATATTAAATATACTTACTATAATAGTACAGTTTTTCTTCGCTTCAAAGATCATATCAAAATTGGGGATTGGTAACGCTGCGATGATCACTCCGAGCGTATTTTTTCTTGGATATCTCGGTCTTTCATTTAGATTTAGTTTAGCAGCCGGTGTTTTTGCTAAAGTTGTCCCTGCCTTTGTCAGGTTTTCAATAGGAAACCCGGTTACAAACATCATATGCTATCTTGCGGATGAAAAGAGCCGTGTAAAAGTACGTGTGTTCATTAACGTGTTTGTTATGTCACTTGGTATGCTCACTTCAGGAATAATCCTTAATGTACTTGTTAAACAATTCGGTGTATCTGCGGCAAGAATATGCATGCTGCTATTAATCCCGGGTATTGCCCTCATCATATTTTCACTAATGCTTAAAAAGAATTATAAAAAAGCAATCTTTGCCCTGCTAAAATCAAAGGATAAAACATCGATATTTTCATTCCTCAACCAGGTTGAGTTTGCAGATAGCGATATTGCCGATTCACTTGTTGAGAGCTTCAACAATGCTGACAATGAGAGCACTCTGGTACTTATAGACCTATTATCTACAACAGGTGAGAGTCAACGCAAAAGTGTTTCAAATCGGCATTATGAACAGTTTTCAGATGAATGTAAGGTCAAGTTTATTAATGTAAATGTATCAATTAACGATGAGGGCATGCTTAAAGAATTGGTTGCTAAGATAGAAAACGAACCAGATAATGTAAAAATTGCTCTTATGGAAGCTATAGATAAATGCAATACAGCTATAGATAAAAATGTGCTGCGGGGATTAAGTGAGAGCGATAACTCATTGATTAAAATCCATGCTCTTAAACTTCTATTTAAAAACGGTAATAAAGATGTTCTCAATAATATTAAAAGCTTATGTGCAGAAAATGACTCTACTGGCTGCAAAATTGAACTTGTTAGAATTTTGGGGGAACTTAACGTTCCTGAGATTAACACTCTTATTGTAGATTTATTAAAATCAAATGTGACTGATACGAGAAAGAAGCTTTCTTATGTTATACCTTCAGTGAAGAATGATTTAATAAGGCAAGCATGTTACGAGTGTGTTAAAAATGATAAAGAAAATGAGATTGAGTGGCTTAACATGGTTGCTCGCTGCAAAGATGATGTGTTTATTCCGATTTTGATAGAGAAATTGAAATCTGACAGGGATAGAGCTCGTAGAAAAGCGGTAAAAATATTAAAGTCGTATGAAACGATTCCTCATGGTGACTTATTAGATTTGCTTGTTGGTACAGGACGAGTAGAAGTAAAAAAAGCAATTGTAGCCGTTCTTGTAAATATAAGAGATTTTAACAGTGATGAACTAAAAAAACTGCAGGATGTGGCGTACAGTAAGTTAAAAGATGTATATGAGCTTTATCTCGTAAAAAAATCTTTTCAGAAGAATATCAAAACAGATGCAGATACATTGCTTATTGAGGCTTTGAGCGAAATGATCCGTAAAGGTGTTATTCTCATTTTAAATATTGTTGCAATATTAAAAAAAGACAAGAATATACTATTAATTTCAAAGAACATTTATAGTGCTGATAAACGCATAATTGACACTGCGATAGAAAGCCTGTTTATTATGAAGGAAGATGAGCTCATTGATGCGGTTATCCCACTGACGTATGTGCATTATATGAGTAAAATTGAGAAAATCGCATACGATAAATTTAAGATCAAGAAGAAAACAAAAGATGAAATGATAAAGTATCTCATCGGTGCGCAAGATGAGTGGTTGCGTATTACGGCCCTTAATGTTATTAGAGTTACAAAAAAAAGCATGACGTATGTCGATGATATTAAGGCCTTATCAGACACTCATAATCCTATTGAACAAGAATTAGTGAGCTTTCTAGCACAGTCACAATAGCGCTTTAATCAGAGATCCTTGTTATCACCCTGTCAAAATCTTTTGGATAAGACACTTTGAAAGTAAGTGTTTCTTTTGTCACAGGATGGTCAAGGGCAAGTGAGTATGCGTGTACAGCAGGCCTGTTGATTAACGGTGAAGCTATCCCATATTTAATGTCGCCAATAATTGGTAATCCAGAATGCCCGAATTGAGCTCTTATTTGATGTGGTTTTCCTGTTGAGAGAACGACTTCTATAAGTGAGATGTTTCTTACCGTATCAGGTAGTATATCTGTTTTTAGTGTAAACGTTTTTATTGTCTTGTATATCAGCTTTGCTTGAACACCATTCGGTGATATATGGACCATATTATTTTTTGTGTCTTTAACCAGATTATGCGTTAGAATGCCTGATAACTTTTTCGGTTTTCCGCGAACGAGGATATGATAGGTGCGTATTACCGTGTTTGTGCGAAACTGGAGAGAAAGACGGGAAGCTGCTTTTGAGTTTTTTGCAAAACACATTACACCAGATGTGTTTCTGTCAAGACGATGTACTAGCCCCAAAAACACATTACCTTTTTTATTGTATTTTATTTTTAGGTATTCTTTTGTGATAGTAAGCATATCACTGGACTCTGATATATCTTTTTGAGATAAAATACCCGCAGGTTTATTGATAACAAGGAGCATATTGTCTTCATAGAGAATTTGAGGGGCAAGATTTGGCATATTTGTAGTTGTCTAATTTAGCGTTTTAGATTACTTTATTTTAATAATAATATAACCTTTTTAAAATTAATGCAAGAGGTTGAAAAATAGTAATATATGAAAGGAGTCTCACAGTATGGTCGAACGATCCGATCTTTTGAAACGTCGTGCGGGAATTGCTATACCATTATTCTCGCTTAATGAAAAAGATAGCTGGGGAATTGGTGAAATAGGCGATGTCTATTCACTCATAGATTGGTTGGCTGAAACAGGGCAATCTTTATTGCAAATACTGCCGTTTAATGAAATGGCTCCCGGGGAAAATAGTCCTTATTCAGCATTAAGTATTTTTGCAATAGACCCAGTCTATATATCTATAGATAAGAAAAATATAATAGATCAAAAAGATTTGAAAAAATGCAATAAATCACCAATACCGTACACAGAAATTAGAAATATCAAGTTGGGTTATCTGAAAGAATCATTTAAATCGTTCAAAAAATCCCCCCCAGAGGCTTTTAGCGGATTTTTAGATATAAACAGCTGGTGGTTGCATGATTATGCGCTATTTAGGGTGTTAAAGGAAAAAAACAATTGGTACAGTTGGACGCATTGGCCCCAAGAATATAAAGATAGAAATGTTGATGCATTAGAGAAATTTGCTAAAGAGGAAAGTGATCTAATACTCTTTCAAAAGTATGTTCAATGGGTTGCATGGGAGCAATGGGTAAATCTGAGAAAATATGCGGAATCCAAAGGTGTCTTATTAAAGGGGGATGTTCCCTTTGCGCCATGTGTTGAAAGCGATGTTGCATGGGTTCATAGAGAAATTATAGATCCTAATTTTACTCTCGGCGCACCGCCTGATGCTTTCAGTGCGGATGGTCAGAAATGGGGGTTACCGGTATACCATATAGGACATATGGAAGAGAGAGAGTTTAGTTATTGGCGTGCACGTGCGCAATGGGCTGATAGACTGTTTCATATATACAGGATAGATCATGTTGTGGGTTGTTATAGGATGTATGCATTTCCGGAAGATAAATCTGGAGAGGCGCGTTTTATTCCTGAGCATGAAGATGAACAGCTCAGACTTGGAGAACGCATTATCCATGTGTTACTTGATGAATCAAAAGTAACATATCCTATTGCGGAAGATCTTGGTGTGATACCTGATTTTGTGCGTGAATCATTAGCGCGGTTACAAATACCGGGATATAAGATATTTCGTTGGGAACGATACTGGAATACTGAAGAACAAAATTATATTGATCCAAAAGACTATTCAGAGATTTCAATTGCGACAACAAGCACACATGACACTGATACATTGAGTCAGTGGTGGAAAACTGTACCGGAAAATGAAAAGAATGATATATGCGCCATGGTAGGGGTAACCCCCACTGATAAAAAGTGTGCTTTTAGTTTTGCTATACATATGGGGATACTTAATATTCTCTATAGATCAAATTCAATTTTTTCTATAATTCCTATACAGGATCTATTTGGGTGGAAAGATGTTATTAATGTTCCGGGAACAGTGAGTAAAAATAATTGGAGTTGGCGCTTACCGGGAAGCATTCAGAATATTATAAAAGAGAAGAATAATGCAAAATGTTTAAAAACAATAGATGCCGTTCTAAACGATTCAGGAAGAAAACAGTTTGTGGCGGCACGATAAATAAAAAGATTTGATTAAGAATGTTTTATGAAACAAAAACATAAAATATATATTTCAGAAAATATAAGTATAAAAACAATCAGAAAAATATCTGAAGAATTACAGATACCCGAACATAAAATAAGAAAATATACGCATAAAGAAAAACAAAAAAAGAAGATTCAGGAAAATAAAGGGGTGTTAAATAAAGTATATATACATTCTTTTATACTCGTATGTGCCCTAACACTTATATCATATTCCAGCTATATGGCATACAGGCATAGCGATTTAGTGAAAACTGCGGTAACGTTATGTGAGAAAATAGTACTATATACACGGAACCAATCAGCTTTGAATGATAATGCGTATCTTGCTAATAAAATAAACAGTACACAGCAGAAAGCTCTACAATGTTATAAAAGCGCTAATATCATGCGTGCGCAAGGAAATAAGCAGGGGGCAATTTCTCGATACAAAGATGCCGTGCGATATAATCCTAAATATACAAAAGCGTATATTAACCTCGGGGTAACTTTGTATGAAGTCGGTGATAAGGACTCAGCGAAGAAAGCATTTGAAAAAGTAATAGAACTACACCCGCATTCATCTGACGGATATAATAATCTCGGAAATTTAATGACAGCGGAAGGTATCTATTCTGATGCACTAAAACTGTATAGGGAAGCTTTAAGGTATAACCCGCATGACTCTATAGTGTATTACAATATAGGGTATATTTATACAAAACAAGGTAAACGCAATGAAGCAAAAGAGTATTTTAATTACGCGATTGAGATAAATCCTCAATTACTTCTTGCTCATGTACAGCTAGCACATCTCTATTATCAAGATAAAGAGTTTGATAAGGCCCGCGATCATGGTAAACTTGCGCTATCTTTGGGTGGCGCTAAAGATAAAAATCTTTCAAAAGTTTTAAAAAAATATATAAATAAATAGGAGGAGTGCTATGTCTAAAGTTCTTGTATGTTATTATTCTCGAACGGGAAACACTGAAAAAATGGCCGCAGCAATAGGAGGTTTCATAAAAGATGAAGGTGTTGATGTAGATGTAAAGAAAGTTCAGGATGTTAAGGCTAATGAATTAGAACAGTATGACGGCATTGTTGTTGGTTCTCCAACATATTATGGGACAATGGCATGGGAAATTAAAAAGTTATTAGATGAAAGCGTCGTTTTGCATGGAAAATTGAAAGGTAAGGTAGGTGGAGCTTTTTCATCCGCAGCGAATATTGCTGGAGGAAATGAAACAACTATTCTTGATATCATTAATGCATTTTTAATACACGGTATGATCGTGCAGGGGGAACCAAAAGGAGATCATTATGGTCCTGTCGCAATAGGATCTCCAGATCAACGCACAATTGATTGTTGTAAAAAACATGCAATAAATATTGCGACACTCATTAAAAAATTATGAAAATACAATTACCAAAAATAACTCTTGGAATAACTCTTCTGATTCTTGCTTCATCATTCTTTGCGGCACAGCTATCGGATGCATTGAGAAGCGCGATAGGATTTCATTATTTTTATTTAGCGGTAAGATGCATTATAATTCTCTTGTGCGTATTGCTGATAATCTATAACTATCGGGAAAGAATATCTCATAAAAGATGTTTTCTTTTTTCGGTTTTCGTTGCTTTAGGGCTTATTGCGATATGGTTTATAAAAAATCCTGTAGAGAGATTGCACCTTCTAGAATTTGGTTTGCTTGGCTGGTTCGCATACAAAGAATTAGCTCTTAGAGAGACACGAAAGATAAAAAAGGTTCTCTATCCGCTTTTGTTCATAGTAATAATAGGTGTTCTCGATGAAGTTGTGCAGCATTTTATACCGTATAGAGTAGGAGAAATGAGAGATTCTCTTATAAATATAGCAAGCGGTTTATGGGGGATAATACTGTGTGTCTTATTTAAAGAGAAGAGGTATTGTGAAAATAATCAGTAAAAATCTTGAGTATAATACAAAAGGTAACCTGGATCTGATTGACATAACAGATGATTTAGGACGTATTATAGAGGATACTAACGTGCAAAACGGTACTGTCACCGTTTTTGTCGTGGGGTCTACAGCTGCCGTAACAACATTTGAATATGAGCCCGGAATGATACGTGATATGAACGATCTCTACGAAAAGGTTGCACCTGTAAAAAAACACTATAGTCATGACGATACATGGGGTGATGCAAATGGTTTTAGTCATATCCGGGCAGCATTACAGGGACCATCCTTAGTTATCCCTCTTATTGAAGGAAAATTAACTTTAGGAACATGGCAGCAAGTTGTGTTAGCAGAATTTGATAATCAACCGAGAAATAGAAATATTGTTATTCAGATAATGGGTGAGTAAAAAGAAGAGGTATTGTGGGGAGAATAACATTATTTTGTGGTGATATCACGTTGTGTGAGGTAGATGCTATTGTTAATGCTGCAAATGAACGCTTAGCTGGTGGCGGGGGTGTTGACGGTGCTATTCACAGAGCTGCAGGTCCTACCGTTATGGCAGAATGTCAGAAAATAGGAGGATGCATAACGGGAGAAGCAGTTATCACGAATGCAGGTAGATTAAATGCAAAGAAAATCATTCATACCGTTGGTCCTATTTGGCGGGGAGAAAATAAGAACGAATCCATACTTCTTGAAAACTCGTATAGAAATAGTTTTCTTTTAGCGCAAAAAGAAGAGATTAAGACGATAGCTTTTCCGGCAATAGGGGGTTAAGAAAGAATAATATGACCAATTTGGAGGCTCATCTTTGAGCTGTATGCAAGGCGCAACGACGTTGGCGTGCCCTTTGCAGTACGTGAAGGAGGAGCAACAAAGCAGACGGCCAAAGATGTGCCTCCCCGAAGGGGCTGGCCGCTTTTGGGCTACAACGGTGTCACTCATCGCTTGCGTATCACAGGGGATACGCGGCGCTTTTCGTTCCTTGTTTCGCTCCAAAATCGACTCAGCCAAATTAGTCATATTATTCTTTCTTAACCCCCCTTGCACCGGTGTCTATGGATACCTACTACAAGAAGCAACCAAAATAGCATTAAAAGTAGGGATGCAGTATATAGATGCGTTTAATGAAATAATATTTGTATGTTTTTCAGAGAATGATTACTGTTTGTATAAAAGTGAATATCGTAAATTAAATTGCGAACAATAAAACAGGAAAAGGATTCTACTATGATAAAAAATATGCGCTGTAGCTTAATGTTGTGTCTTGCGAGTGCTCTTGTATTATGTGGCTGTGTTAATCAGAAGAAATATATTGCAAACGAAGGGGAAATCTTCCAGGTGTCAACGATAGGCGCATTGCTAAAGGGAGATTATGACGGCGATATTACAATACACGCTTTAAAAGCGCATGGCGACGTTGGCATAGGCACTTTTAATGGGTTAGACGGTGAATTAGTAATGGTTGACGGCGAATGTTATCAGGTAAAACATAGCGGAAAAGTGGTGATAGCGGATAATCTTGCAAAAACACCTTTTGCAGTTGTGACAGGATTTACATCTGATGCACTACATAAGATAGATGAACGAAAAACAATCGATGAAATGAAGACATATATCGACAAACTATTGCCGACAAAGAATATATTCTACGCAATACGTATTGACGGAATGTTCGAATATATTAGGACAAGAAGCGTTGCACGACAAGAAAAGCCGTATCAAAAACTTACTGACGCTTTAAAAGACCAGTCTGTCTTTGAATTTAATGATATAGAAGGGACAATTATCGGATTTCGGTGTCCTCCATATATTAATAATCTGAATGTGCCCGGTTATCATTTCCATTTTATATCTAAAGACCGAAGACATGGGGGGCATCTTTTGGCGTCTACGACAAAGAATGTGTATGTACAGATAGATGCTGATGATACTTTTTTTATGGTTTTACCTCGCACGGAACCGTTCTATAAAATGCATTTTGATTCGCAAAAATCAGAGTATAGATAGCATGGGAATATATGAATAAAAAAGCACACCAGTGGTTAGGTATATTTAAAAGCATAGGCCCGGGTTTGTTGTTTGCGGGTGCCGCAATCGGCGCATCGCATTTGGTGCAGTCAACGCGTGCAGGTGCAAATTATGGATACCGACTCATAGGATTAATTATCCTTGTCCTTGCATTAAAATATCCATTCTTTGAATATGCGCATCGTTACACTGCTGCAACGGGTAAGACCATATTGAAAGGGTATCTGAATCTGGGACGATGGGCTCTGGCAATTTTTTTTGTTCTGGCTTTGTGTGCGGCTTTTATTAATACCGCGGCAGTTACACTTGTTACCGCGTGTCTGGGCGGATTTTTGTTCGGGATAGATATCTCTCCGGCTCTATTGAGCATTCCGGTAATAATTGTTGTGGCGGTTATTTTGCTCCTAGGTCGGTATCCGCTTCTGGATAAAGCGATGAAAATTATGCTCTCTCTACTTGCTATTGCAACGCTTGTTGCAGTATCTGCGGCATTAGTTAAAGGTAACCCGGCGCTTTCGGGAAGTGTTCATCCAAAGCTTTGGAATCTTGCCGGAGTAACCTTTCTCCTGGCATTAATGGGGTGGATGCCAACCCCGTTAGATATATCTGTGTGGCCCTCATTATGGCGCATTGAACGAAAAAAACAAACAAGATATACACCTTCAATGAAAGAAGTTCTCTTCGACTTTAATTTCGGATATATCCTTACCGGTATTCTTGCTATTGCTTTTTTATTGTTAGGAGCTCTTGTTATGTATGGAAGTGGTCAGACGTTCTCAAATTCTGGAATACAGTTTTCTGAGCAGCTTATCTCGCTATATACAAAAACAATAGGCGGGTGGAGCTGGCTTTTTATCGCTATAGCTACTTTTTTTACAATGTTTTCCACGACACTGACAGTTTTCGACGGATATACCCGTACTATCAGAGGGTCTATAAAACTGCTTTTCCCTAAAACCAAAAAAAGGATCAGGCATCTTTATTGGATCGTTTTTGGATCTCTGGTCGTTTTTACCATATGTATCATCGGTTTTTTTGTAAGCGGGATAAAGAGTATGGTTGACATTGCAACAATTCTCGCATTTTTGGCCGCGCCGCCGCTTGCATATTTGAATTTTAAAGTTGTTACCAGCGGTGATATGCCGGAGGAACACAGACCAAAACTTTTTATGAGACTCGTTAGCTGGCTAGCAATTACATTAATGTCATTATTTAGTGTCATTTTTATATATTGGCGTTTTATTAAATAGGGTTACATATGAAAACTATATCAAAAAAAACAATTGAACGAGTACTTTTATACCTTCGGACATTAGAGGGACTCATTAAAGAGAAACGCTATTTAGTCTCTTCTAAACAGCTTGCTCAAATAATCGGACTGACTGATGCACAAATCCGTAAAGATATATCCAGTTTCGGAAAAGTTGTTGGAACACCGGGGATTGGGTATAAAACAAAGGAATTAAAAAAGACATTGGAAAAGTTTGTTCTTCAACAAAATGTTGTTCACATAGTTCTTTTTGGGGTGGGAAACCTTGGTACAGCAATAATGAAATATCCCGGGTTTCAGGGAAAAAAGATAAAAATAGTTGCGGCATTCGATAAGACAAAATCAAAAATCGGAAAAAAAATGCATGGCGTGAGTATATATCCTGTTATACGTGCCCCGGAAATAATTGCAAAAACACATGCAGATATCGGGGTAATTGCAGTACCTAAAGAATATAGTCAGGAAGTAGCTGATGTAATGGTATTATCCGGGTTAAGGGGGATTGTCAACTTTTCACCAATATCTATCAGCGTGCCACAAAACGTAAAAGTAAAAGATATTGATCTTTCAATAGAGTTTCTCTCCTTATTTTGTAATACTCATATCTAAAAAAATATCCCATATTTTCCTAAATCTGTTACAATGAACGGTTTATTGCGTAAATGTATAGCCTAAAGTATTATCAAGGAGGGGTTTTAATGTTTAGAGAAGAAATTAGAGTAATGGATTGCACGGTAAGAGACGGTGGATTAATCAATAAACATCAGTTTAAGCATGATTTTGTTAGAGATGTCTATAAAGCGGTGAGTGCCTCTGGAGTTGATTATATGGAAATCGGATACAAGAATTCACCAAAGCTTTTTTCGTCTGATGAATATGGTCGTTGGAAATTCTGTCATGATGATGATATCAGAAAAGTAACCGACGGGATTGAATCGAACACGAAACTGTCTGTGATGGTTGATGTCGGCCGTGTAGATATAGATGATGTGACTCCAAAGGCAGAGAGTCCGGTTGATATGATACGTGTAGCGTCCTATGTTAAGGATGTTGATAAAGCTATTAATCTTGCAAATCATTTCCATGATAAAGGCTATGAAACTTCTATTAACATTATGGCAATATCAAAAGCTGTTGACTCTGAGCTTACCGAAGCTCTTCACCAGTTGGAAGAAGAATGTAAGTCTGAAGTTATCTATATCGTTGATAGTTATGGGTCGCTTTATCAGGAAACAGCCGAGCAATTGGTTAAAAAATTCAGAAAGATACTCAAAACTAAAGAAGTAGGGATGCACGCGCATAACAACCAACAGCTCGGATTTTCAAATACCATAGAAGCGATCATGCATAATGCAAATTATGTTGACGGCACTGTCTATGGCATGGGCCGTGCAGCAGGGAACTGTCCACTAGAGCTTTTACTCGGTTTTCTTAAGAATCCAAAATTTGATGTCCGCCCTGTTCTGGAACTCATTTCAAAGGATTTTATTCCATTGCGTGAAGAAGTCGAGTGGGGATATATTATCCCGTTTGCAATAACAGGAATTCTGAACGAGCACCCGCGTAGCGCAATAGCATTGAGAGATAGTGATCGAAAAGAAGAGTATGTTAAATTCTACGAAGACTTGAGAGATGGTGCTCTCTATTAAAATGATCGTATGAATATTCAGTCATTTCTAAAAAAACCGATTATGGGGATTGTCCGTGGTGTGGATATGCGAAACATAGCGCCACTTGTAGATGCTGTTATAACAGCTGGCCTGGAAACTATTGAGTTTACAATGAATACGCCTTCTGCCCCCGAGATTATCCGTGAAGCAAAGAATTGTGCTGATAACGCTGTTGATATAGGTGCAGGGACAGTTCTTACCATGGAGCAATTACATAGCGCGCTCGAAGCAGGTGCTACATTTATTGTAATGCCGGTTTTAGTAGATGAGATTGTTCACTATTGTGTCAAACATTCAATACCAGTTTTTCCGGGCGCGTTTACTCCTCAAGAAATTTATAATGCCTGGAATGCCGGAGCGAGTATGGTTAAGGTTTTTCCCTCAAAATATTTTGGTCCATCATATATGAAAGAGATCAAAGGGCCGTTTAATGATATACAACTACTTGCTTGCGGAGGCGTTACACCTGATACAATAAATGATTTTTTTAGCCAAGGGGCTTCTGCCGTTGCGTTTGGCGGATCTATTTTACGTAAAGACTGGATAGATCAGGGAAGATTTGATCTGATAAAAGTTGAAATAGAAAAGCTTATTCGTGCACATGGAAATTTGAATATCCATTGAAAAGAAAGGAATTAAAATGATCGCAAAGGCATTAAAATATATAACCTATGATATTTGGAGAATCAGATTAAAAGATGTTCCCCGTTCAAAATCATTTTTAATAAAGCAGTTACGTGTCATTATTCTTTCGGTAAGAGGATTTGCAGACGATAACTGTACGTTCAGGGCTTCAGCGCTAACGTTTTATACTCTTCTTTCAATTGTCCCTGTTTTTGCTATGGCATTTGGTATTGCGAAAGGATTCGGTTTTCAAAAAGTTCTTGAGAAACAACTCATGCAGAATTTTTCGATGCACGATGAAGTAGTATCACAGGTAATCACGTTTGCACAGTCATTACTCAATAATACACGTGGCGGCATGATTGCCGGAATAGGTGTTGCCGTACTTTTCTGGTCAGTGATAAAGGTGTTAGGAAATATAGAAAAGTCATTTAATGAAATATGGGGGATCAAGCAGGGGCGAGGTATTGGCCGTAAATTCAGTGACTATTTATCGATAATGCTTATCTGTCCTGTACTAATGATCATGTCAAGTAGTATAACAGTTTTTCTTGCAACTCAGTTTGAGCAACTTACTGCAAAATTTGCGTTGCTAGGGATGTTTCATTTCCTTGTTGTTCTATTGATAAAGATGACCCCGTATATAATGATCTGGGTGTTATTTACGTTTGTTTATATTTTTATGCCGAACACAAAAGTAAGTTATAAATCCGGCATAATAGGTGGTATAGTTGCCGGAACAATATACCAAATAACACAAATCGGTTATATCCATTTACAGGTAGGTGTAGCAAAATATAACGCCATTTACGGTAGTTTCGCGGCGTTGCCATTGTTCCTTGTATGGTTGCAATTAAGCTGGTTTGTTGTTCTTTTAGGTGCAGAGGTATCATTTGCAGATCAGAATGTTGATACGTATGAATTCGAGCCGGATTGTTTACAGGTAAGCCACTCTTTTAAACAGCTTTTAAGTATGCAAATACTCACTATGTTGATCAAACGTTTTACAGATGGGTTATCCTTATCGGCTTCTGAAATATCTCACCTGACGGAGGCGCCGATACGTCTTGTTCGGCAGATCATGTACGATCTGGTAAAATGCGGGTTAGTCTCGGAAATAAAATCAGGAAAGTATCAACAGAGTGCTTATCAACCCGGTATCGATGTTGATAAGCTTACTGTAGAGTACGCTATCGAGCGCATGGAACATGTAGGGGTTGAAGATATTCCTGTAGCAAAAACAGAAGAATTTGTAAAAATATCAGAGGTGCATAAGAATTTTAGAGAGACATTATCTAAATCATCAATGAATATTTTATTGAGAGATGTGTAAGCCAGAATTACGAACACATAATGTAACCATTTACGAGAGAACATATTGGGATGGATCGCATTCAGCAAGATAAAGCCCTAAGGTATTCAATTATTGATGGAGGCTTATCATCAGTTATGGATGCAATTGCCGGGGGAATATTTCTTACCGGTTTTGCACTCAAAGTTTTACATGCAGAACCTCACCAGATAGGAATTCTTGCGTCACTCCCAATGTTTGCAAACCTCACGCAGATAATTGGCTCATATATTATAGAAAAATCTGGCCACAGAAAAATGTTCTGTTTTATCAATATGTTTTTGGGTAGATTGATATGGCTCCTTGTCGCTATGCTGCCTTTTGCAATATTTGCCCCCCTTGCGGATTGGCGTATTTTTGTGCTCGTTATTATTATAGGTTTTTCAAATGTATTTCAGGCATTATCTGGTGTTGCATGGCTTACATGGATGAGCGCTGTTGTCCCCGCAAATAAAAGAGGGACATTTTTTGGAAAAAGAAATATGGTAACATCCGCATGCGGAGTTGTTGTTGCGCTTGTCGGCGGAAAATTTATTACACTATGGACAAATCATTATGGACAGGATAGTCCTTATGGGTATGTAATTCTATTTGCTGTAGGCGTGCTTTTCGGCTTAGCAGCGTCATTATTTTTGGTGCGGATTCCTGATGTTGAACCTACGCAGGAACATGATAAAAAGAAATTTGATGTATCAATAATGTTCCAGCCGTTCAAAGATAGAAATTTTCTTATCTTAACTCTTTACGTGTCAGCATGGACATTTGCCGTGCAGTTTGCGGGGCCGTTTTATACCGTTTTTATGATGCAGGATCTCAATATCAGTTTGTCAGCCATTGCTGTTTTTACCACATTATCGACGCTTGTAACGGTTTTCATGATGAAAATATGGGGTCCAATATCAGATAAGTTAGGAAACAAGCCGGTAATGATTGTGTCCGGCTGGTTTCTTGTGCTCACACCCTTTATCTGGCTTTTTGCACTGCCAAAAATGTATATAATACCAATTATCGTAGCATTTACGATAACAAGTGCGTTTACAGCAGGCGCGACACTCACGCAGAACAATATTCTTATTAAATTATCTCCTGAGCAAGGCCGTTCAATATATTTTGGATTATTTGCTTCAGTAGTTGGTATTATTGGTGGAGTTGCGCCTGTTATCGGCGGTTATCTTGCGAGTATTCTGGGGAATTTTAGTTTTACTTTAGGTGCATATCAGGTAACGAACCTTCATATGATTTTTATTATCTCTGCATTTTTACAAATGATAACAATATTTTTTATATTGAAAGTAAAAGAACCGGAAGCTGCCGCGCCATACACAGTAATTATGCAGCTCAAGACAGACCTTAATCCTCAGACAGGTATAGCGACAGCCGCCAGGTTTGCATTTGTAAATGCGCAAAAAGGACATAATGTATTAAATCAGATTGATAGAGTGACTGATAACATAGCAAAAAGTTCAGAAAGTATGATTAGCAAAGTAATTAGTAAACCAATACGTAAAATAAAAGAGTATCTTGAAAGCGACGAATAAATAGGAGGAGGCACAATATGCAAAAAGCAGTTGAAACCAGTAAGGAAATAGTAGTCAGTAGCGTTGAAAAATATTATGACGTTCTAGTCATCTATATGCATAAAACGATAGAAGCGATATGTATACTTTTTATAGGGTGGATAGGAGCGTTACTGATTAGAAAAATTGTGACAAAACTTTTTAAGGCATTTGGAATAGATGTTATCGCTGAGAATACAGGCCTAAAGAGTTTCATGGTGCGTAACGGGATCAATAAAAATATTTCTGCATTGATTGGGGTAGCGTTTTACTGGCTTATTATACTTGTTGCACTAGTTATGGTGTTTAACACTTATGAAATGCAGGCTGCATCAAATGTTTTGTGGTTAGTTGCTGTATATATTCCACGTATCATTATTGCAGTTGTCATAATTGCTATTGGTTTGCGTTTAGGGCAGATATTAGGTGTCATTGTTGATACTCGGGCACGTAACGCAAATATTGCCTTTGCATCAGTTCTTGGGAAAATCGCTAATGTTTCGATCATAGGCCTTGCTATAATGATAGCTCTTGAGTACTTAAGTATTGCTCCCATATTTATCAGTCAGTTATTTGTCTTTATATTCTGTATTGTGCCACTTATAGCAGCAATTGTAATTGCCGTTGCAGGTAAGGATGTACTCTCAAATGTATTTGCTGGGAAAATGATCAAAAAGACATATGCAGTCGGTGAAGAAATTAATGCAGATTCAGTTAGCGGAACAATTGTTTCAATTGATATAATGACAACAAAATTGGAAAATGGTAATCAGGAAATCATAGTACCCAATACAGAATTAGCAAAGAAAGTAATAAAAAGGAATAAATCATAGAAAAGTGAGCAATGATTCTATAATAGGGAGGGTATATGAAACATTCATTTAAGGTCGGATTTAGTTTTGGTGTAACATCAGGGATTATAACCACACTTGGCTTAATGATAGGGCTTTATTCAGGCACTCATTCAAAACTGGCAGTTTTAGGAGGAATTATCACGATAGCAATAGCGGATGCGTTTTCAGATTCACTAGGAATACATATTTCAGAAGAATCAGAAAACAAACATACCGCTAAAGAAATATGGATATCAACATTTTCAACCTTTGTTTCAAAATTTGTTTTAGCTATGACATTTGTTGTACCGGTATTGCTATTAAGTTTAAGAAATGCGATTGCCGTTAGTATCATCTGGGGACTTTTACTTTTATCAATATTAAGTTATACTATTGCATGTGAAGAAAAAGTAAACAGGTGGAAAGTTATAATTGAACATCTATTTATAGCTGTTTTAGTTATTGTTTTGACGTATTTAATCGGTATATGGATATCACGAGTTTTTGTTTAGTAATGAGGGCGACTAATCAAGAATGGAACTATGTGGTGGAAATGGGCTCTTTTTGTATTATGCGCAGTTTCTATTCTTGCATGTATTATTAGTACAACGATTGATTGGTTTAAAGGGCATACCGGACCATTTGGTCCAAAACCGGAAGATTGGTGGGGATGCGGTATATTTACTATAGTACTATTGCTGGTAATGTACTGGCTAGGTAAAAAGTTGTTTTAGTCTTACGAAAGGTTAATTTAAGATAGTTTGTAATACTCTATGAAAGGGAAAAAACTATGTATATGAAAAAAGGATCTTTTCTGATTTTTCTTGTTGCTGTGGGACTATTGTTTTTGAGTGGCAGCGCATTATCTGAAAACAATGAGACTGAAACAGTTAAGAAGGAACATGAAGTAGCGCATCATACAATAACAGAAGAAGCTGCTATCTTAAAATTTTACAACCATGCCGTTGCAACATTCCGCGAACCGTCAAGAGGGTTTACTCCGAAGCAAAGAGCGATTATAGCACACAAACGCATCTATGATATTCATAAACATGATAGAAATGTTGAAGTCAGAGCTGTTCGCGCAAAAATAGGTGATGTGAAAGGATATATTGTCTTATACAACAACAGGATAGTTTTTGCGCTCACCAAAGGCGATGTGGACCCCTTATCCGGGAAGAATCTAGACAAAATAGCGAAAGAAACAGCAGATACTTTGCGAGAGACTATTACCGCAGAAAATAAGCAACGTGAATTACCCGTTTTGTTGAAAGATATAGGGTTTGCCTTGTTGTCACTGTTAATTCTTATCGTTATTAGTATTGTATTATCCAAGATCCGCAATCGCATATTCAGAAAATACGAGAAAGTCCCTACCCACGTGAAAAAATTTATTGTTTCTGGAGTAGACCTGCGAGCAGTAGCAACAACGTGCGAGAAAAATATGTTTATTTTCGTGTTTTTTGCCGCATGGGCAACTCTCGTTTATTTTTGGCTGAGTTTTGTGTTTTCTCTGTTTCATTACACACAGCCCTGGAGCCAAAAACTTGACCATTATCTTTTTACAACACTTGTTCATATTCTCAAAAGTTTTCTTGATGCACTACCGCAGTTAGCGCTTGTTTTTGTTATATTTGTCATTGCTAGGCTCATAAATAAGTTTATTAGCGGCATATTGAGGAAAGTTGAAGAAGGTAAGATTGCCATCCCGTGGCTTGATGAAGAAGCGGCAAAAGCTTCGAGGCGCATTTTAACCGTGATTTTATGGATATTTGCATTCATTGTCGCCTATCCGCATATTCCCGGATCGGGCACAGGTGTCTTTAAGGGTATTAGTGTTTTTCTAGGATTAATGATTTCCCTTGGGTCTACGGGTCTCGTAAATCAAATAATGTGTGGGTTGGTGGTTGTGTGGTCGCGCGCAATTAAGCCGGGAGAATATATACGTGTAGCGGATGTTCAGGGAGTTGTCAAAGAGTTAGGCGTACTTTCAACTAAAATTAAAACGGCATACAAACAGGAAATAACCATACCCAATGCGGTACTCATAAGCGGAAACATAATTAACTACACACGACTAAGTGAGTTTGAAGGTGCGGTTCCTACAGTATCAGTATCTATTGGGTATGATGTTCCGTGGAGACAAGTACAAATATTACTTAAAAAGGCAGCCGAAAATACTACAGGTGTCAGAAAAGATCCTCCCGCAAAAATTGTTAAACAAAATCTGAATGATTTTTACATACAATACGATGTTTTTGTTCATATTGATAAGGGACAGAATATACCGATTGTTATGTCTAACCTAAATGGGAACATCCTTGATGCCTTTAACGATGAAGGAATCCAGGTTATGTCACCGCATTTCAATAGACAGCCTGAGGGAAAAGTTATTGTCCCGAAAGATAAATGGTACCCAAATGCTTCGGAAAAAGATAAAGCGTAGAGGACAGTGGTTTGTATACATTGTAATGTGTCGAAATGGGACGTATTACACAGGATATACAAATGATTTAGGAAAAAGAATTACGGTTCATAATAGTAATAAAGGCGCAAAATATTTACGTGGGAAGGGACCAGTAACTCTGGTCTATAAAAAAGAATATGTAAATTTGAGGTGCGCACTAAAAAAAGAGAATGAGATAAAAAATTTAACGAGAAAACAAAAAGAAAAGTTAGTTGAGAAATATGCGCAAAAAAGGAAAATAAATAATTCGGGATGAGCGGGACAAGTAAAATCGAACTTATTAATCTAGAATGGAGAAAAACACCATGAAGCAATGGTATGAATCACTATTTGAGAATTACGCGCAGAAATACGATAAGGAGTGTTTTGTTCAAGGAACGCTTGGTGAATGCGATTTTATTGAACAGGAATTAAATTTCAACAAAAATATAAGAGTAATCGATGTTGGATGCGGCACAGGGAGGCATTCGATTGAGCTGTCGAAACGGGGATATCGAGTTACAGGAATTGATTTATCGGAATCTCAGCTTACCAGAGCAAAGGAGAAAGCAAAACAGCTTAATCTGAAAATAGATTTTCAGCAACTCGATGCCCGGGATCTTCCTTTTAACGGTGAATTTGATGCAGCAATCATGCTTTGCGAGGGATCATTCCCTTTGATGGAAACAGATGAAATGAATTTTGAAATACTCAAAAATGTAACTAAGGCGTTGAAAAATAACGGGAAGTTTATATTTACCACATTAAATGGACTATTCCCGCTGTATCATTCTGTCGAGAAATTTTGCGAGTCAGCTGGCGCAGAAGGCAATGCGACTTATAAAAGCAATACCTTTGATTTAATGACATTTCGCGATTACAATACTACTGCATTCGAAGACGATTCAGGAAATAAGAAAGAATTAAAGTGTAATGAGCGCTATTATGTTCCCAGTGAAATAAATTGGCTTTTAAAAACCCTTGGGTGTAAGAAAATAGATATCTTTGGAGCGAAACTGGGAGCCTACTCAAGGAAAGATAAATTAAACCCGGAAGATTTCGAAATGCTTGTCGTTGCAGAAAAATAGTCGGGTACTATTGTAGGGGCATTAAAATGAAAAAAGATACGAAAAAAAATTACATACGCACGTTTGGTTGCCCGATGGCCGAGTTATAGTAAGTCGATGATGAGCATCGCCGAGGCGCTGGTAGGGTAATGGATTTCCTGCTCTGCAACACCGAACACTTGTTCTATGTCATCGAACACCATTGTCGCAAAAACTATATACTTTTTGCGACAAAACTACGCTGTCATTCCCACGCAAGTGGGAATCCATAAATGTCCACTAGTCAGTGGACATTTGAGTGCACCAGACATTTAATGTTCACTAAATAGTGAACATTAGGTTCTAACGAATCTTGTATTCATTTTAACATTCTGCGTTCACACAAAATTCGATTGACAAAAACATCCTTTAGTATATAATTTCATGTAATCTAATATAATCTCATATAGTTAAAGTAGGGGATTAAACGAGGAGTCCTTATGACAAAAAACTTTACTCAAAGGTTAGAAAATCTTCCCACGGAAATCTGGGTAATGATCACCAAAATAGAGGAATTAAAAGGCCAATGGATCACAGGCGCGCGGTTAAGCTCTCAGGTTTTAGGCCGCCTCAAAAGGTCTGTTTTGGTCACCTCTACCGGAGCTTCCACGCGTATTGAGGGTGCCAAGCTTTCAGATGAAGATATTGAAAAGCTTATGCGCGGTATTAATGTACAGAAATTTGCTGATCGTGATAAACAGGAAGTAAAAGGATACTATGAGTTGCTCCAGAATGTTTTTGATTCATGGAAGCACATTCGCTTTTCTGAGAACACAATTAAACATTTTCATAAGGAATTATTGAAGTACGTGCATAAAGATAAGCTTCATCGAGGTGAATACAAAAAAACAGAGAATAAAGTCCATATGATTGATGCGGAAGGGAAGTCTGTTGGTGTTCTTTTTGATACAACACCGGCATATCTTACACCCAAAGAAATGCAGGAGTTGGTTGAGGTAACGCAAAACGCCTTTAAAGAGAGCAAATATCCACCGTTACTTATTGCGGGAAACTTCCTTGTTGAGTTTTTGAAGATCCATCCGTTTCAGGATGGAAATGGGCGTATTTCTCGTGTTCTTACAAATTTGCTTTTATTGCAAGCCGGTTATCAGTACATGCCATATGTTTCTCATGAAAAACTAGTTGAAGATAATAAAGCTGATTACTATATGGCGTTACGAAAAAGCCAGAAAACATTAGATAAGCCGAAACCCAACATTGTTCCATGGCTGGATTTTTTTCTTTCAGTGGTGTATAAACAATCTAAACTGGCTGTTGAACTTTTGTCTAAAGAGAATATCGATAAATTGTTGTCGCCTAAACAAATAGCTGTTTGGGAATATTTGCAAACTGTTGACGAAGCGTCGCCGAAGGATATATCGCAAAACGCCAAAGTAGCGTTACCAACAGTAGCTCAGGTATTGGGCAAATTGATTCGGCTTAAAAAAATTGAGCGCATAGGCCTTGGCAGGAGTACAAGATATAGGAAAATTTAAAATGGGAACAGGATAAAACAATGAACTACTGGTGGACATCGGATTATCACTTTTCGCACGCAAATATCAGCAGGTATTGTGGGCGGCCGTTTAAGACGGTTGAAGAAATGAATGAAGTTATTATCCGTAAACATAACGAGAGAGTGAAGCCGGACGATACGGTATTCTTTCTTGGCGACTTTATCTTTAAGGGAGGGAAAGAGGGCGGAGAAGAACGCTATCGTGAGTTTGAGAGAAAACTTAACGGCAAATTCATTTTTATCAAAGGGAATCACGACCGGAACAACAGCCTTAAGACAATCATCACAAAGATATATATTCATAATGGCTCAAAAGATATATGCATGACGCACCGGCCGGAAAACGCTGATCCTAACGTGCCGCTTAACTTCTGCGGGCATGTGCATCAGCATTACAAAGTCAGGCGTTTAAATGATAAATCTTTGGTTGTGAATCTATCGGTTGAAGTCTGGAACTATTATCCGGTTTCATTTAAAGAAATAACATCCGCTGTTTCAGCGTTTAAGAGGGAAGAGAAAAAAGATCTATCTCAAGGGGACACAAAGGGGACAAACGGGACATAAACAGGACATAGGGAATTATGAAAAAAGAAGCATTGAAATTATGGATGGGTTTGCCATTAGATAAGAGGCAGTTGCTTTTAAGTAATGTCTGGTGTGGGGAGTGTAGGAAGTCCGTCACTATTGTTGATTATCACGCGGAATTACATGGTGTCGTTGTTCTTCAAGGATTTTGTGGCACTTGTGGACATAAGGTAGCTAGTGTAATCGATGATTTGGCTCCCACTCCACAAAAAAAGCCTAAAGTGACAAAGAGAAAGGGCAAAGTGGAGAAGCCATATGTTGAAGGTAAACCGGTACTTTGGTACTACATATTTAACGTATGGCTTTATGGCGATTATCCTCCAACAAAAGAAAATCGAATTATCCGCAAAATTCAAATCGCGAAAACGAAGAGCCTGTATAACTTTGCTAAGGTAATTACTCAAGCCTTTGATTTTTATTTTGACCATTGCTTTGGGTTCTACAGTGACTTTAATCGGCCTCAAAATTCTAAAAAAGCATATGAACTTTTTTATGACCTTGATGATGTCGAGCTACCGGCGCCGCACGTGAAAAGTGTCAAACGTACGAAGATACAACAAGTCTTTAAGCAACCGGGTGACAAAATGCTTTTTCTTTTTGATTATGGTGACGGATGGCAATTTTCTATTGAGCTTAAAGAGATAATGCAGGCAGAGAAATGGGATTTGAAGCCGGTCATATTAGAATCTGTCGGCAAAGCACCATTGCAGTATCCACCTTGCGAAGATGAAGAAATAGCGGATTAGTGATTGTTTTAAATGCGCAACAACTTGTTGCGCAAAGTGAAGAATAGAGAAGATAAGAATGGTAAAAGAGAAAAAATCTACAGGAATCAAAAGTTGGCAGGAGGATGACAGGCCGAGAGAAAAATTAATTCTTTTATGGGGGCGATTTTGATGTTTTTGCGTCTTGTTTGCACGAATGGCTCGTAATCCGTGCATCAGCTCTCTAGCTGCTGCTAAAAAGCAGAAGAAAAAGAAAACCCCCGCCCTCCCGAAATAGATATTTTATATCTATTTCCCCCTATTAAAAATGAGTTAACAAAATATGACAAAAGGTGTAAAGTAGCATCACTATGGAGAAACGATATAATTTAAGTAAAGCGGCAAAAGAATTAGGCATTACTCGCCAAGGGCTTTATTACTGGATAAAGAAAGGGTGGGTTACTCCTAAGCGTGATTTCAAAAATCATCCTGTGTTTACGGATGCTGATTTAAAAAAGATTAAAGAGTGGAAAGATAAAATAGAAGAGGTGTGATTATGAGCGCAAAAACTAAAAATGAAGAATTATTGAAGTTGTCTGAGGAGATTCTTTCTGACTTTGATTGTAATGCACTTTCTTTAGAGCTAATAATTTCAAAGTGCAAAAAACTTGCTAGATTGCGCAATGATTTTGATGTCTTGAATTGGTTAACTCTTGAACTTGTGGGGTATGAGGATAAGTCATTGCCTCATGCCATTAAAAAAGATGATGCTGAGAAATTTGCTCATTGGTCTGGTAGGTATACTGTGAGGAAAGCTTTAGTTCCTTTACCAGGGCTTGATGTTAGCACTTTACCTGAACCCCAAAAGAAATTGTATGAAGATCAACATTGGTATTATCTTCAATCAGTACCTCAATTAGAAGTTCTAATTAGAACATCCGAAGATAATCTTAAGACATTAGTTCCACCTTCTGAATTTACGCCCTCTGTTGACAAGCAGTCTTGGGGGGAAGGATCTATTATGTCTGCTGGTAGTTGGGAAACAGTGAAAGAGACATATGGCGATGCTTTGCAAAAAATACAAAATAAGAAGCTAGAAATACAGGCAGATATAAGTAATAAGAAATCATTATTGGCAAGAATTAGAGATGCAGTTTATACTTATGTGCTTAGGATTAATTATACCTTAAGATTTGGCAATATTACTGAAACAATATTTGAGCAGGCAAGAAATATGGTTAATCAAACATTTATTGAAAAATGCCCTGAAGCAATACAGCAGTTAATTGCTAGTTATGATAGGCTTGCTTCAAATAATCCTGAAGAGTGGGCACAAGCATTGACATCATGTAGACGTATGCTTAAAACATTTGCAGATTCTGTTTTTTCGTCACAAGCAACTCCATATATTTATGGAAAAAATAAAAAGATGGATGTTTCAGAAGAAAAATATATTAATAGAATATGGGCTTTTATTGATAAAGAACTAGATAGTGAGGCGAGAAAGAAATTTTTAAAATCAAAAGTCGAAGACTTGGGCCATCGAGTTGAAGCTATTTATAACATTACAAATAAAGGAATTCATAATGAGATTAATCAGCTAGATGTAAATATGTGTATTATAGACACGTATCTTTTATTGGGCGGATTATTGCAAATGAAGAAATGAGCAAACAATTAAAGGGTCAGGCCTATACATTTGACATTATTAATGTTTGTGATATGATTTACATTATTTAAGAAAGGTATAAAGATGTCAAGACCTCTGCGAATCGAATATCCAGGAGCTCTATATCATGTGACAGCACGAGGCAACGAAAGAAAGAATATATTTGGCTCTGAGCGAGATAATGAAAAGTTTTTGTCATACATAGAAAGCGCACACGATAAATTTGGACTTATAGTTCATGCTTATTGTTTAATGCCAAATCATTATCACCTTCTCATAGAAACTCCCCATTCCAATTTATGCAAATGTATGCACTTCATAAATTCAAGCTATACAAAATATTTTAATATTAAAACAAAAAGAGCAGGACATTTATTTCAAGGAAGATATAAATCGATACTGGTGGATAAGGATAATTATTTAATGGCATTAACTCGTTATTTGCATCTAAATCCCGTAAAAGCTAAAACACACAAAAAGCCTCAGGAATATAAATGGAGCAGTTATAGATATTATGTATTGAATGATCCAGCGCCTCTATATATGCATACAGAATTTACACTAGGGTTTTTTAATAAAAATAAAAACGAATACAGAAAATATGTCGAAGTAGATAGTAATAATATTGTAGACGGTCCTTATAATAAAATAAATGTAGGGTGTATATTGGGCGATGATGACTTTGTTAGGGAAGTAAAAGAAAAGTATATAGCAGTGGATAGAAAAACAAGAGATTTACCGGATCTAAGAAATATTACAAAGAGAAATCTTTCACCTAATACAATTAGGCAAAAGATAAAAAGCCATGGAATCATCAACGAGCAAGAAATAAATAAGATAATGGTTTACTTATTAAGAAAAATGACAGATATGTCTTTAGCAGAAGTCGCAAGATCAGTGTACGATGATAAGATAGGTGTTTCAGGTGTAAGTCAAATAACTAGAAGAATGGAAGCTAGTAGACTGAAGAATCAAAAATTTAATAAAATAATACAAAATTGCAAAACTGAATTGTCAAATGTGTAGGTCTGACCCCGTTCTTTGCGCAGCTTGCATTGCAAGCACTTAGATAGATTGAGCGGGAGCGTTCAGAAGATTATATGCATCGTGTAGAGGACTTCTTAGCAGGGATCAGCCCAATAAGAAAAGCCTCAATTGTTATGAGCAAAAACAGGTACTGGGATTGCTTTTTAAAAACATCAAAATCGCCCGAAAAGAGATTTTTTCTTTTGAATTTTTTGTCCCCTTCAATTCTCTTTTTTTGGAATAGGAGAAAAACGAAAAATGCCTGAAAAATCAAAGACTTATGAAAAATCTGCGCCCAGAAAGGTCTACATCCGTACCTACGGTTGTCAGATGAATGTTAGTGACACTGACGTGATATCGGGACTACTTAGACAAAATGGATATTCTCTTGTTGATGATGATGCTACTGCGGACATAATATTATTTAACACCTGTTCGGTACGCGCATCTGCTGAAAATAAGGCAATTGGCAAGATGCGAGAATATGGAAAGATCAAAGATTCACGGCCAGAATTAATACTTGGTTTCTGTGGGTGCATGGCCCAAAAACACAAAGAAGAGCTTTTTAAAACAATGCCTGCATTAGATTTCGTGTGTGGGACGCATGCCATAAATAAAATACCTGATCTTATCTCTCAAACTTCTGTAAATCGCAAATATTTAATAGATGTTTCACTTACAGATGAATATCCGGTAGAAGAATCTGGAGCACAAAGAACAAATAAAATTAAAGCATTTGTTCCTATTATGCGCGGCTGTGATAATTATTGCTCGTATTGTGTTGTTCCGTACGTTAGAGGAAAAGAAGTCAGTAGGCCTAAAAACGATATCATCAATGATATAAAGCGACTTGCAGTAGAAGGTTATAAAGAAATAACTCTTTTAGGACAGAACGTTAACTCATACGGAATGGCTCTAAAGGGGGAATTAGATAGTAAATTCCCCCAATTACTCGAGAAAATTAATAATATTTCTGGTATTGAAAGGATCCGTTTTGTAACATCACACCCAAAAGATATAACAGATGGCCTCATTGAGCTTTTTGGAACACTTCCAAAATTGTGTGAATATCTCCATTTTCCTATACAATCCGGTTCTGATAGGATTTTAGCATCGATGAACAGAAAATATACTGTACGACATTATATGAGTATTGTAGAGAAACTGAGAAGACAATGTCCCGATATTGCTTTAAGCACTGACATAATTGTAGGATACCCTTCAGAAACAGAAGATGATTTCCAAAAAACTGTTGAGGTAATGAAAGCGATAGAATATGATGGTAGTTTCATTTTTAAATATTCGGTTAGAGAAGGAACAGACGCAGCAAAAAGTACAGATGATGTTCCAAAAGAAGTAAAAGATGAGCGGAATCAGATATTATTAAAGCTGCAAGAAGAAATGAATATAAAAAAGAATGAGATGCTTATTGGTAGTGATGTTGAGATAATGGTTGAAGGAAAAAGTCCTCGCAATCCAAACAGGATGACGGGGCGAACGAGAACAAATAAAATAGCGGTATTTGACGCGATAGATATGTATGCTCCCGGTGAACTTGTGAACAAAAAAGTTAAAAGGGTTACAGCGCTTACATTATACTGCTAACTATTATACCAAGGATGATATGGATTTATTTAAGGTTAACGTAAAGGGTGTTAAGACACTTAAGGTAATGAGAAACCAAACAATTCTTGATATTTTACCTCTTATTCCTACACGTGAAAAACTTCCACCGCTAGCCGCAGTAGTTAATAACCGTCTTGTGGGGCTTGATTATCATATTGGTTCGGATTGCGAAATAGAGATAGTGACGCTGAGCCATCCCGCAGGTAAAGCTGTGTATAGACGTACTGTAATTAATATTCTTATGCAGGCATTAAAAAATGTACTCCCTGAGGCACGCACCACTATTGGTATGTCTATTTCAAATGGATACTATTTTGACTTTAATGGGAAGGAACCATTAACATCAAAATTACTTAAAGAAATACATGAGGCAATGTGCACCATAGTTAAAGATGATATGAGGTATATCAAAAAAACTGTCTCACTTGAAGAAGCTCTAGGTTATTTTAAAAAAGAAAAAATGACAGATAAAGTGAAGTTCTTAAGTCATACCCATGTTACTGAGCTTTCTGTTGTATCTTGCGGTAATTTTATGGATATGTATTTTGGACAAATGGCTTTTTCAACAGGAACCGTGGATGCCTTTAAACTATACTTAAAAAAACCTGGTTTTGTGTTGTCTTTTCCCAGCACTAAATGCCCAAAAAAAGTATCGCGTTTTGTGAATAGACCGAAATTCTTTAATGTCTATCGTGAGACACGGAATTGGTACGAAATCCTTGGAGTTGAAAATGTAGGAGACTTAAATGAATTGAGTATTTCAGGTGGTATCAGTGAAATAGTCAAAATCGCTGAAGGATTACATGAAAAGAAAATAGCACAAATTGCTGACGCAATAACAAAGAAACAGAAAACGGTAAAGATCATACTCATATCGGGGCCTACAGCTTCCGGAAAGACTACGTTTGCAAAAAAACTCGCGATACAGTTACGCGTAAATGGACTCAAGCCAAAATCAATTAATTTGGACAATTACTTTATTGATCGCTGCAAGATAAAAAAAGAAAAAAACGGTATTGCAAACTACGAGTCTATTGATACTATTGATGTGCCCCTATTAAATAAACATCTCAAATTGCTTTTGAGTGGCAAAAAAGCTGATACACCAACCTTTAGTTTTCATACTGGTAAACGATTAATCGATAAGTATAATACATTCTCACTGCAACCATACGGTGTGCTTATTGTTGAGGGAATACATGGTCTAAACAATAAATTGACTCACCTTATTCCTGCAAAAAGTAAATATAAAATATTTGTGAGTGCGCTCACACAGCTTTGTATCGATAATAACAATCGCATACTCACATCAGATAGCAGATTACTCAGACGTATTGTGCGAGACAAGCTTTTCCGTTCGTATAGCGCTGCAAACACATTAGAAAGATGGCCATCAGTACGGGAAAGTGAAGAACGCAATATATTCAGGTTTCAGGAAGGTGTGGATATATGCTTTAACTCGGTTCTTATTTACGAGCACGCAGTTTTAAAAGATTATGCTGCACGGTATCTTCTCGAGGTTACTCCTGATCAAAAAGAGTATGTTGAAGCAAGCAGATTACTGGAGTTTTTAGATATCTTTGTACCTATTTCAACAAGAGAAGTCCCTAACACATCTATATTAAGAGAGTTTATCGGCGGAAGTACATTTAATTACCGATAAACAATATAAAGTAGTCGATACTGAATGAATATTGAAACTAAACATTCCGAAGCAACTCTTACGCCAATGATGAGGCAGTATTTAACCATCAAAGAAGGCGTCCCTGATTCCATTCTTATGTTTCGCTTAGGTGATTTTTATGAAATGTTTTTTGATGATGCAAAAAAAGCCTCGTCCATATTGAATATCGCTTTGACTGCACGTGGCAATAAGGTGCCTATGTGTGGGGTTCCTCATCATGCGGCTGAAGCCTATATCGCAAAACTCATTAAAGAAGGTATAAAAGTCGCAGTCTGCGATCAGATAGAAGATGCTGCTCACGCAAAAGGTATTGTAAAAAGAGGTGTTACAAGGATTGTTTCTCCCGGTACTGTTTTAGACGACACGCTTCTTAATGATAAATCAAACAATTATCTTTCATCAATATATAAAAAAGGTGATACCTACGGGCTGTCGTACGTAGATCTTTCAACCGGAGAATTTAAGGCGACACATGTGTCCGATGAGAGAGATCTTCTAAGTGAACTTGTAAGAATCCGTTCATCTGAGATAATTTTACCGCAAACACTGTCACAGGATAAAGAACTACTGAAAATACTTCAGAACACAACTGATCCCTACATTAATTATCTTGAAGACTGGGTCTATGATTATGAGACCTCCGTAGAACAACTCAAAAACCAGTTTAAAGTCGTATCATTAGATGGGTACGGTTTGAAAGATCGTCATCTTGAAACAATGGCCGCGGCAGCAATTATCCGATATCTAAAAGATAATCTGTATAATTCGTTAGCGCATCTTAAAAATATCTCTTTATATGAAAAACACCACTACATGATACTTGATTCTATCAGTCAAAAGAATTTAGAACTTATTAATACCCTTCGGGATGGAAAAAAAGAAGGAACGCTTTTAGGAATACTTGATAAAACCGTTACGCCCATGGCTGGAAGAATGCTCAAACAGTGGATAGTGAGCCCACTCATTGTAAAAAAAGATATAGATAGCAGGCACAATGCGATAGAAGCTTTTATTGAAAATAAAACAACTTTATATAGCTTGCGTGAGATTCTGCACGAGATAAAAGATCTTGAACGTATTATCGCTCGTTTGAATTGCGGATCAGGGAATCCCCGTGATATGCTTTCCTTAAAGGCGTCTTGTTATGCTTTTCCTCGTATCAAACAAACAATAAGTGCTATGAGTGATCCACTTATTGTTTTACTTGCCAAAAGTATTGATGAAATGGAAGAACTCGCAACTTTACTGGAATCTGCTATACGAGAAGACGCCCCCATAATGATTCGCGAAGGAAATATAATTAAAGAGGGATACAGCGAAGAACTCGATCAAATTAGGTCCATTTATACAACCGGACGCGGATGGATTGCAGAACTACAGAAGCAGGAAATAGAACGTACGGGAATTAAATCTCTAAAAGTGAGATATAATAAGGTCTTTGGATATTATATTGAAATATCAAATATAAATTTGAGTTCTGTTCCTGATAATTATGTAAGAAAACAAACACTGGTAAACGGTGAACGTTTTATTACTGACGAATTAAAAGAATATGAATCAAAGGTGCTTGGTGCGCAGGAAAAAGCTTATGCTATGGAGATAACGATATTTAATGAAATAAAAAACAGTATTGTCTGTGAAACAAAGCGTATACAAGAAATATCTCAAGCGATAGCAACGCTTGATACATTAGCTTCTTTTTCTCTTATCAGCATATCAAACGATTATGTTAAGCCAACCATTAATAATTCAGATGAAATATCGGTGCAAGGAGGAAGACATCCGGTTATTGAACATTTAGTTGGTAAAAATCAGTACGTGCCAAATGATGTGGAGCTTAATACTTCAGATAACCAGTTGTTGATCATTACCGGTCCGAATATGGCAGGCAAATCAACCTATATCAGACAGGTTGCACTTATTGTACTTATGGCGCAAATAGGCTGTTATGTACCAGCCGAAAGCGCAAAGATCGGTATTGTCGATAGAATTTTTACCCGTGTTGGCGCTTCTGACGATATTGCAAGCGGGCAAAGCACATTTATGGTAGAAATGACTGAAACGGCAAATATTATTAATAATACTACGCAAAAAAGTCTTATAATTTTAGATGAAATCGGCAGGGGGACAAGTACGTTTGATGGATTGGCTATTGCATGGTCTGTATGCGAATATTTACACAATAATAAAGAAAAGAGAGCGCGTACGTTGTTTGCGACTCATTACCATGAATTAACGGAGCTTGAGCTTAGCATGAGCGGAGTTAAGAATTATAATGTTGCTGTGCGTGAATGGGAAGAAGATGTCATATTCTTGAGAAAGATCATTCGAGGAGGCACAGATAAGAGTTATGGGATACATGTAGCAAAGCTGGCTGGACTGCCTAAAGAAATTATCTCAAGAGCCTTTGAGATTTTAAGTAACTTGGAGGATGAAAGTATTTCAGATAGCGGGAAACCTGCCCTTGCGCGAAAACGATCTGACAGAGATATCCATGAAGAAGAGCAGTTGCAATTGTTTCCATCTAAACAAAGTGAATATCTTGAATATTTGAGCGGTATTGATACAAATGCAATAACGCCCCTTGAAGCGCTGCAGATTCTCGTTGAAATGAAAAAGAAATATAAAAATCAATAAACGGTGAGGATTCATGAAAAAAATCAAGATATTGCCTGAAAATATATCCAACAAAATTGCTGCTGGAGAAGTAGTTGAGCGCCCGGCATCAATAGTAAAAGAATTAGTTGAGAATTCCATAGATGCAGGAGCAACAAGAATAGATGTTGAAATTAAAAATGCTGGTACGGGACTTATAAAAGTGACCGATGATGGATGTGGGATGTCAAAAGATGACGCACTTTTATCTCTTGAAAAGCACGCGACAAGCAAAATAGCATCAATCGACGATGTCTACAAGATCGAATCGCTTGGTTTTAGAGGTGAAGCATTACCGAGTATCGCAAGTGTTTCACGTTTTAGTATGTCTACGAATGAAGACAAAGATCTTGAAGGCACTACTCTTGCTATTGAGGGCGGAAAAATAGTGTCGGTAAAAGATATTGGCATAAATCGTGGAACCATTATTTCTGTTCAGGATTTATTTTTTAATGTTCCCGCGAGAAAGAAATTTTTAAAAACTCCTCATACTGAAATGAGCCATATCGTAAATATGGTGACTCTTAACGCATTGCCCTATGATGAGATAGCTTTTTCCCTTACGGATAATAATAAAAAGGTATTTGATATAGAAAAGGGGATGGACCTAAAAACAAGGATAACGCAGTTATATGGTAGTGACTGTGTCGATCAACTTATTGCCGTTGATTGGAAAAGTCTGGATGTAAAGATACGTGGATTTATCTCAAAACCAGAACATACATTTTTAAATAGATCAAAACAGTATTATTTTGTTAACAACAGGGCATGCAATAATAGAACGATGTTGTATGCTTTGAGTCAAGGGTACAGGACGCTTATACCAGATAATCGGCACCCTATGTGCTTTCTTTTTATCTCAATTAACCCAAAGAAAGTTGATGTAAATATTCATCCGACAAAGCGTGATGTCCGTTTTACCGATGAGTATATCGTTAAAAACGCGATCATTGAGTGTGTAAGAGATGCTTTCCAAAAGTCCTATGATATGCCTTCTTTCGAGATTGCACAGGGATCACAACATGAAGCACGTCCTGAAAACGAACACCATGAAAAAGTCCAGACAGCAATAAAACGGTTTTTTGGTTCTCAGGATAATGCAGGTGCATTTCAAAAAACACAGAGGACTTATAATAACGCTTTTCATAATAAATCAGGTATCCATGATAATAAGGATTATTCGCAGGAAACAATGGATGTTGCGAGTAATGCCGAGATGCCGAGACTTCTCGGACAAGCGCATTCGTTGTATATAGTTTGTGAAGATACTGATGGCATCATTATTTTAGACCAACATGCAGCACATGAGAGGGTTTTGTATGAAAAAACAATGTATGCTATGAAAAATTGCTCTATCGATTCCCAGAAGCTTTTACTTCCTGTAACAATTGAAGTCTCAAAATCACAGCATATATTCCTTTCTCAACACGAAGAACTTTTTAAGAAAGCAGGGATAGAAATTAACAATTTTGGGGATAATACCATTATTATCGATTCAGTCCCTCCATTTGTAAGAACACACGCAATAAAAGAACTGATGATCGATATAATATCTCAAATTGAAGAAGAGAGCCGCATTACAAAAACTAATGATATTCTTGAAGAAAAATTAATAAAAACTCTTTGTCGAAAAGCGGTAAAAGCTAATGATCTCCTTTCGGGAAAAGAGCAGCACGTGCTTCTGAAAGATCTTTTTAAGTGCACTGTGCCGCATACTTGTCCACATGGCAGGCCGACAATGATAAAAATCTCATATTCTTATTTGGATAAAGAATTTAAGCGGAGATAAGCGTATTGATTACGCGTTTTATTCTATGAGTAAGCTAAAAGAAAAACTAACAGGTATCAGCCCGCCTGCAGTGCTTTTTATTGTCGGAGCTACTGCTACAGGAAAGTCAGATATTGCATGTTATCTTGCTCCAAATATTGATGGTGAAATAGTTTCTGCTGATTCAATGCAAATATATAAATATATGGATATTGCTACAGCAAAGCCGTCACAATCAATACAAAAGGAAATCCGGCATCATTTAATTGATATTGTAGATCCAGGCCAAGAATATAATACGGCATTATATGTAGCTCACGCACGGAAGGCGATAAAAGATATTATCAGCAGAGGGAAGATACCCATAATAACCGGCGGAACTGGTTTGTATGTGCGTGCGCTCTTAAAAGGTGTTTTTGAAGGTGCCCAAACAAATATTAATCTAAGAAAAAAACTAAATGAAGATCTTGAAAAATATGGTGTCTCACACATGTTTAAAGTCCTAGAAGATATTGATCCTAGTACTGCTTCTAAAATTGATTGTCATAATCCACGAAGGATTTTACGGGCACTCGAAGTGTTTCATACTGAAAAAAAAGCGCTGATAGATCTCCAAACTCAGTGGAAAACAAAATCCATTGGTATCGACTCAATTTACAGCTGTTTAGTATACGGGGTTAAACGAGAAAGAAACGACTTATACAAAAGAATAAACGCACGTGTAGAGAAAATGTTTACAGAAGGTGTTGTTGATGAATGTCGTTTGCTTATTGAAAAAGATATAGAAAAAAACAATGTAGCCTTACAAGCACTCGGATATAAAGATATTATCAGCTATTTACGTGGAGAGATATCACTTGAGGATGTTAAGGAATCAATAAAGACACAAACGCGGAATTATGCAAAACGTCAAGGCACATGGTTTAGAAAAGAAGAAAACATAATGTGGATAGATATGCCAAAAGAAGAATCTGCGTCTGTTACAGCTAGTAGAATAATAAAACTTTTAGAAACAGATCAAAGACTAAATACAAGCAACTAAAATTTCAAATGGAAGCATGTTAAAATTTTTACGCTTTTAACTTAAAACTTACAGCTTATAGCATATAGCTTTTAGGGGAGGTTAGTATCGTCAGAAAATTTCAATTTGAAAAGAAACGATATAAAGAAAAGGCATACTTAATAGGTATGCATGTCGGAAGGATTGACCGGTATATTTCTGAAGACTCACTTGAGGAGCTCTACAGGCTCACTGAAAGTGCCGGAGCCCATATTAATGGCTCAACAATCGTAAAACTGCAGAAACCTGTTGCAGCAACTTATATTGGTTCGGGAAAAGCTAAGGAAATAGCATTATTATGTCGTGAACAAAATATTAACGTCGTTATATTTGATGCTAACTTAACACCCGTGCAGGTCAAAAATCTTGAACTTTGTTTTGGGATAAAAGTTATTGATCGGACAGAACTCATCCTTGATATTTTCGCCCAACACGCGCAAACGCGTGAAGGAAAACTTCAAATTGAAATGGCGCAGTTGATGTATTTGTATCCGCGACTGACTGGGCAGTGGACACATTTATCCAGACAAGAAGGTGGTAGTATCGGTACAAGGGGCCCAGGCGAAACGCAATTAGAAGTTGATAGGCGGAGAGTAAGAGAAAAAATTGGCCGTTTAAAAAAAGAATTAAAAAATGTTTCCCGCCAGCGTGCGGATCAAAGAAAAAAGAGAAAACGTTCGCAGATTCCTATCGTTGCAATCATCGGCTATACCAATTCTGGCAAGTCAACACTTATGAATACATTAACCGGTTCAGATATTTATATAGCAGATGAACTTTTTGCAACGCTTGACCCCACAACGCGAAAAGTTACCTTGCCTTCAAAAAAAGAATTTTTTATTACCGACACTGTTGGTTTTATCAACAAACTACCTCATCAACTTGTTGATTCTTTCAAAGCAACACTTGAGGAGGTAAGAGAAGCTGATATATTACTCATGGTTGTAGATATTGCTCAGGAAAAAGTACATGAACAAAAAAAAGCTGTTGAAGTTGTGCTTGAAGAACTGGATATTCACGACAAGCCTGTGATACTCGTATTAAATAAAATTGATCTTTTGGGGAGCACTCACCTTATTGAAAAAATTAAAAAAGAATATCCTGATTGTGTTTCAATCTCTGCTAGGCATGGTGATGGAATAGTAGAAATGTTAAAGCTTATAGAAAGTAATATTATTTATTATGAAGGTATTACTGAATTATTAATTCCAAACAAAGACTCAGAGCTCATCTCATCCGTATATAAGAATTCAAAGGTTATGCATATGCGTAATGATGGGGCTAAAACACGCATAAAAGTTAAATTCACAGCGGCAGTGCCAGATGTACTAAAAAAATACATAATGCACGGCAGATAAGGTGTTTGCATTTATTTTCCGAATGATAAAGATAAATCATCGAGAGAATACTATTTAAAAGCTTTTTTTATTGCTTATAAAATTTATTTTGTGTATGATTCATGTTACTGAAAAGAGAGGAATTTATGGTTTTTAGCGCAATATTTAGTATGTTTTCTAACGACATGGGTATTGATCTCGGTACTGCCAATACACTTGTTTTCGTTAAGGGTAAAGGAATAGTTTTATGTGAACCGTCAGTCGTTGCGGTTCAAACAGGCACAAACAATGTTCTTGCTGTTGGTGAAGAAGCTAAAAACATGCTTGGAAAAACGCCGGGAAATATCGTTGCGATTAGGCCAATGAAAGATGGTGTTATTGCTGATTTTGAAGTTACTGAAAGCATGCTTCGATACTTTATACATAAAGTGCAGGATAGAAAGGCGTTAATTAGTCCGCGTCCCCGAATTGTTATTGGTGTGCCATCGGGTATTACCGAAGTTGAAAAACGTGCAGTAAGAGATTCAGCAGAACACGCTGGTGCTCGAACTCCTGTTCACCTCATTGAAGAACCAATGGCTGCAGCTATTGGCGTCGGTTTGCCTGTCCATGAACCGGCAGGTAATATGATAGTTGATATTGGTGGAGGTACCACTGAAGTCGCAATAATTTCTTTAGCAGGTATTGTTGTCGCACGAAGTGTAAAGGTAGGTGGTGACGAGTTTGACGAAGCTATTGCGCAATATATGAAGAGAACTCACAACCTATCAATAGGTGAAAGAACAGCCGAAGATATTAAATTGCGTATTGGCTCTGCTTATCCACTAGACGATGAGGTGGAAATAGAAGTTAAAGGACGTGATCAGCTTGCGGGATTACCAAAAACTGTTATGGTAAATTCTGCTGATATTCGTGAAGCAATATCAGAACCACTATCAACAATAGTTGAAGCGGTAAGAATATCACTAGAAAAAGCGCCTCCAGAATTATCCGCTGATCTTGTAGATCGGGGAATGATGCTGGCTGGTGGTGGAGCTCTATTAAGAGGCGTTGATAAATTGCTTGCAGAAGAAACAGGGCTTCCGGTAACTATAGCTGATGATCCATTAAGCGCTGTTGCGCGCGGCACAGGAAAATACCTTGAGATGCTTGATTCTTTACCAAAGCGTTAAGGTGAATCGAAATCAATAATTTATGCGGGGGGATGAATTGTATATGTTCGTCCCCCTATTTTTTTATAAAAAGGACTGGCTGTGGGGTATTACTATAAGAGAAGAAAAAAAATAAAACTGTGGGTGCTACTGGTCATACTTGCGGTTGTTCTTTTAAGTATTCCATTACATGTAGCAGGCTATATAAAATATTCACTCCATTTTGTGATATCTCCATTTGTACGTATTGGTAGTATTGTTTCTTCACAGACAAATGCTTTTAAAGAAAATATGAGTAGCAAAAACTCCCTTTTAGAAGAGAACAAAGCCCTTAAAGAAAACCTTACTGAATTTACCATGCTTGCCAGTAAAGTAAGAGAAGTAGATATTGAAAATAAGAGACTCTTGAAACTGGTGTCTTTTATGCAAGAAAAACCGTTTTCATTTATTCCTGCTCGTGTGATTGGAAGAGATCCGTCATATTGGTTTGAAAGTGTCTTGATAGACAGAGGGAAATCACACGGGATAAAAATAGATATGCCTGTTGTAACGTCTGTAGGTGTTGTAGGAAAAATTACTGAAGTTGGACCATATAGCAGTAAAGTATTGCTTATTATTGATAAAAACAGCAGGGCAGGAGGTATGTTGCAGGATACTCGAGATTATGGGATTATTGAGGGCGAATCAACATCATTGTGTCTGTATAAGTATATTTCAAGGAATGCAAGAGCTCAGCTTGGTAATATCATTGTTACTTCAGGGTTAGGGACAGTATATCCAAAAGGACTGGTCATTGGCGAAGTCACTGAAATAGGGACCGATACGTTTGGTCTATATAAATATGCAAAAATAAAACCTGCGTGTAATTTCGCCCAAATGGAAGAAGTTCTGGTTATCACAAACAAAAAATCAAAACGAATTGAGGACAATACAGAAAAACAAAATACACCATGAGAACATTTTTTGCCGTATGTATATTATTTATTATTGCACTTATCCAATCGTTGCTTTTATTTAAAATCACATCTTGGCCATGGACTCCGGATTTGCTTCTTATTGCAATAGTGTTTTTTTGTCTTCGGGCTGGTTGGAGAAAAGGGCTTGTTATTGGTGTTTGTGCGGGAATATTCATTGATACCTTTACTGTAGGCCGTTTTGGTGCATATATATTAACCTATGGCCTTACCGGAATATGTCTGGGCTTAGTTACATACAAGCTTTACTTTGAAAATCCTGTCACACAATCATTGATTGTCTTTATAGCAACAATAGGCACGGCGGTTACCTATTTTAGCCTCTACAGTATTTTTTTTGGTATATCCCTGTGGCCGCTACTATTTACCAGAGTAATTGCACAATCTTTTAGTAATGGTATATGGGCAATAATAATATTTTTTATTCTCTGGAGATTTGAACAAAAAAGGCTTTTTAATATATAAAGAAGACAAATATGATTATAGAACTATTATATTACCAAAATGAAAGAAGACTCCGCAATCTCAATATTATTGTTATTGTTTTGCTGGGATTGATTATTGCGTCTTTATGGTACATACAGATTATAAGTGGCTCTAAATATGCAGACCTATCAAAGAATAACCGCATAAGAAGAGTTGTTTTAGACTCGCCACGCGGTGTTATGTATGACGCTACTGGAGTTCTCTTAGTTGATAATAGGCCGTCATACGATGTTGAATTATACCCAAATGAGATAAGTGATTACGAATCTGTTGTAACAACACTCAGTTCTATTTTAGAAATACCTAAGAAAAAAATCTTAAGAAAAACGAAGAGAGGAAGCTATATCCCATATTTACCCGTTACCATAGCTCAAGATGTCGGCATTGATAAAGTTACCGTTATAGAAGAGCAAAAACCACATTTAACCGGAGTGAATGTGCACGTAAGAGCTTTACGTAATTATGTCTATAATGACTACGCTGCACACATGTTAGGTTATGTTGGGCGGATTACAGCCAAAGAATACGACACTCTTAAAGATCAAGGATATTTACCAAATGATGTCATTGGTAAAACGGGTATCGAAAAAACATATGACGGGCAATTAGGTGGTAAATCTGGGGCGATGCAGATACAGGTGAATAACAGGGGCCTCAAGGACAAAATTCTCAGTGCACGAAAACCTATTATTGGAAACGATTTGTATCTTACAATCGACAGTAGGCTGCAGGATGTTGTTGAGACTGAACTTGCCGAAAAAACAGGCGCAATAGTCGTTATGAATCCAAAAAACGGAAATATTCTTGCCTATGCGAGCAAACCAAGTTTTGATCCAAATGTTTTTCTCAGAAGCAACAATAGAAAAGATATAGGAAAACTTCTCACCGATAAGAGAAGGCCCCTGATTGATAGAGTAATTAGCGGGCTCTATTCACCTGGGTCAGTATTTAAAATAATTGTTGCTCTTACGGCAATCGAGACAAAGACAATTAATGCCGGATCGCGGTTTTATTGTCCGGGATATTTTATGTTGGGTAAAGCTCGATTTAATTGTTGGCGTAAATACGGACACGGCACATTAACACTTATAAATGCTTTAAAATATTCTTGTAATGTATTTTTTTATAAAGTGGGTATGCAACTTGGGTCTACTGCTATTTCGGAAGGAGCAAAAAAATTTCTCTTGGGGCAGAAAACGGGAATTGCATTGCCTTATGAAAAAAAAGGTATGGTTCCGAGCCCTGCTTGGAAAAAACGAGTTAAAAAGAGATCTTGGATGGGGGGCGACACGGCAAACTTTTCTATAGGGCAAGGATTTCTTTTAGTGACACCTATTCAGGTCGCTTCTTTTGTTTCAGCAATTGCAAACGGTGGAATTGTCTATAAACCCCAGATAATACACAAAATTGTCCGCCCAAAAGGAAAAGAAATAACAATCACCCCGCAGGTAAGAACCGACATACATGCTGATGCTAAGAACCTGGCAATTATAAAAAAAGGGATGTATCAAGTCGTGAATGAACGTGATGGATCCGGCCATAAAGCATATGTAAAAGATTTGGCTGTTTGCGGGAAAACGGGGACTGTAGAATATGGCTCACGAGACAATGAAAAAAATCATGCCTGGTTTGCAGGATATGCACCTGAAAAACAACCTGAAATATGTGTTGTTGTACTCGTAGAAGCCGCAAAATCCGGTGGGGTTGATGCCGCACCTATAGCACAAAAGATATTTAAACGTTACTATGACATATCTCACACAGATAAAGACCATAGCAACATTATTCCAAAAGAAGATCCTAACATATAACACACGTGAAAAAACATCATGAAGCGACAAAGATTATTTAAGCATTTTGATTATCAACTTCTTATAAGCGCACTTGTTCTTATCGCTATAGGAGTATGCTCAATTTATAGTGCGGCACAAAGTACATGTGGAAATATTTTTGTTATAAAACAATTATCGTGGGCTGTTCTAGGTATTGCGCTTTTTTTTGCAATATTTCTTATTGATTATAAGCTTCTTTTTTCATTTTCTACGATTTTATATGTTTTAATCATCATATGTCTCATTGCTCTTTTTGTTATTGGTAAACAAAGGGCTGGTGCATACAGCTGGATATCAATAGGCGGTTTTTCTGTGCAGCCATCTGAATTTGCTAAAGTGGTTCTTATATTAGCTATTGCTCGGTATCTTGTTTGGGATAATGAAAAAAGAAATTCATTTAGATATGTTTTTAACACATTATGTATTGCGGCTGTACCGCTGATGCTTATTTTGAAGCAGCCTGATCTTGGGACAGCTCTTGTCTTGATACCTATTGTATTTGCGATGTTATATATTGCAGGTGCACGACCGTCATATTTGATTGTTCTTATAATCATAGGGCTTATTGCATTACCTGTAATGTTTACCTTTCTCAAGGATTATCAAAAGGCACGGTTATTGGTTTTTATCAATCCGAATATTGATCCTTTGGGTGCCGGATATAATATTATCCAATCAAAAATTGCAATTGGTTCAGGAGGTCTCTTTGGAAAAGGATGGCTTCAGGGCACACAAAATCAATTAAATTTTTTACCTGAACGGCACACTGATTTTATATTTTCTGTTATTGGGGAAGAGTTTGGACTCTTGGGTGGAACAATTGTCATAATACTTTTTATCGTTATTATAATGCGATGTTTTAATGCCGCCAAACATGCACGAGATCTTAGTGGACGGTTACTTGTTGTTGGGGTTATTATGTATTTATCAACACATGTCATTGTAAATATTGGTATGACAATCGGGATGATGCCGATTACCGGTTTACCGTTACCCCTTCTAAGTTACGGAGGCTCATCCATGATTGTAACCATGCTAGCACTCGGCATTGTTGAAGCAGTACACGTGAGGAGATATATGTTTTAGTGAGACTGGGAAAGTCGCAAGTGAAACTATGCGAATTTCCCATAGTCGAACTATCCCCCCTGCTTTACGATTTTGGAGGCGAAGCCCGAGAAAATCTAGGGGGGATGAGCACAATTAATGCGAACAAAGAAATCTAGTAGAGATTTCTAGATTGAAAACAAGTAGCACGAATCCCTGCTTTACGATTTTGGAGGCGAAGCCCGAGAAAATCTAGGGGGGATGAGCACAATTAATGCGAACAAAGAAATCTAGTAGAGATTTCTAGATTGAAAACAAGTAGCACGAATCCCTGCTTTACGATTTTGGAGGCGAAGCCCGAGAAAATCTAGGGGGGATGAGCATCATTAGTGCGAGCAAAGAAATCTAGTAGAGATTTCTAGTTTGAAAACAAAAGGCATCAATCCATGCTTTACTGGTGAGGGCGATTTTGAGGCGAAGCCAAAAAATCGGGGGGATACACAGACCTCAGACAAAAAAATGAAAGAAATTGATAAATGAATTTAAGACAAAAAGTTATCGAAGATATTTTGCCGTACGTTGAAAAACCCGGACGCTATATTGGTAATGAGGTAAATACCATTATCAAGGATCTTAAAACAGTTGATGTCCGTATTGCGTTAGCGTTTCCCGATGTGTATGAGATTGGCATGAGTCATTATGGGCTAAAAATACTCTATGAAATAATAAATAATGTTAAGGAATTTTCTGCCCAGCGTGTATTCGCACCCTGGCCGGATATGGAAGAATGTATGAGAAAAGAAGCAATTCCTCTTTTCAGCTTGGAAAATTATACGCCTCTATTAGAACATGACATCGTAGGTTTTTCTGTCCAATACGAGTTATGTTATACAAATATTCTTAACATGCTTAATCTTGCAGGAATACCACTTAAAAGCGCTGAAAGAGTGAAAGGTTCGTGGCCTCTCATAATTGGTGGCGGACCATGTGTTTTTAATCCCGAACCAATCGCAGATTTTTTTGATGCATTTTTTATAGGTGAATCAGAAGAAACTCTTCTTCAATTCATGCATCTTGTATCAAAAAACAAAGATCTATCAAAAGAAAAGCTGCTGGAAAAGGCTGCGCAAACAATCTCGGGAATATATGTTCCAAGATTATTTAATAAAAAAATATCTCAAGAAGGACGATTTTCATGCTATACAACTGCTTGTGACACTACTCCAAAACAGATCAAGAAAGCTGTTGTAAAAGATCTAAACGATATACCTTCTCCAAAAAAACAAATAGTGCCTCTTATCAGCATTATTCACGATCGTGCAACGCTTGAGATTATGCGTGGGTGTGGCAATGCATGTCGTTTCTGTCAGGCAGGGTCAATATATCGGCCATTGAGATATAGAAAAAAGGATGTTTTAGTGGAAGAGGCAAAAGAAATCATAGCCAATACAGGGTATCAAGAGATATCGCTATCATCTCTTTCTACAGGGGATTATCCAGATATTGAGGGACTGGTTGATGATTTGACAGATAATTTCTATGATAAAAAAGTGTCTTTATCTATACCGTCACTGAGAGTAGATACGTTCTCAGTAGAGTTAGCGCGTAAAATAAGCAAGATAAAGAAAACTGGTTTTACTTTTGCATGTGAAGCCGGCACTCAGAGAATGCTTGAGATCATAAGAAAGAACATCCGTTTAGACGACTTATATAAAGCGGTTGAGTATGCATATAGTTCCGGGTGGAATTTAATTAAACTATATTTCATGATCGGCCTTCCGGGTGAGACATATGATGATCTTGATAATATTATGACTATTGTTAATAAAGTTTCTGAGGTTAAGCGTTCTCTTCATGGAAAACCAGGAAGAGTAAATGTTTCAATATCTAATTTTGTTCCAAAAACGCATACGCCACTCCAATGGGCAGGAATGAATAGTATAGATGAGTTTCGCCAAAAACATATATACCTCAAGAAGAAAATTAAAAGAAAATGTATACAGGTTAAATTCCATAATATTGAAAAAAGCTTTGTTGAAGCACTTTTTTCCAGAGGTGACAGGTCTTTATCTCAAATTGTTTTAGATGCATGGAAAGAAGGAGCGAAGTTTGATGACTGGTACGAATATTTTAATTTCAGTACATGGCAAAAAGTTATAGAAAGAAATAATTTAGAAACGAATAAATATATTGATTGCATAGATGTTAAAGAAGTTCTTCCATGGGAGTTTATTTCTACGGGAAGTAGTACAGAGGCTTTGATTAAGGAATATGAAGATGTCCAGCAAAAGATAGGGGAGGATGCGATATGAGTGAGTCAACGATAAGACTTATTTATTCGGTTATGAGTCCTTTTTGCTTGATCTCTCATCTTGATTTGATGAGAACGATCTTTAGGGGGTTTATGCGTGCAGATATACCCATAGCATTGTCTCAGGGCTTCAGCCCCCATCAGGTAATTTCATTTGGCCCTCCTTTATCAGTAGGAATGGAAGGAGAGAATGAATTCCTTGATTTCAGAATAATGCAATTTTGTGATTTAAAAAAAATGGCAAATCGTTTACAATGTTCATTTGCTAATATATTGCATATAAAAGACATACATTATTTTGATCAAGAGAAAGATATTGTAACAAAAGAAATTGATTGTTATGAGTATTGTGTAAAGCTCAAAAACAATGATGAATTAGATAAAAAACATATTGAAGAAATGCTTGGTGAAAAGGAGGTGATAACAAAGACTAATGCCCGTGGTACGTCTAGGACGATGCTGGTAAAACCGATGGTTCCTTATATTGATCTTAAAAAAGATCAGAGCGGAACACTACTTACATTAAAATTGATACTTCATGAGGGAAACTCTATAAACCCCTATGACCTAATTAAGTATTTATTGGATATTGACCGGCATAAAGCACGTGGGTACCAAGTGAAAAGAATTAATATGTATTCTATCAAAACAAACAAGAAGGTGTATAGATGATAAGATTACTCGCAAAGAAATATAAAGAAAGAGGTCCTTTAAAAAAGGAAATCCTTATAAATGTTGAAAATTCAGAAACCCGTGTCGTAATAATCGAAAATAATACGGTCGAATCGTTTCACTTGCAGAGAACAGAGCAAGATCGTTACGTAGGAAATATTTATAAGGGTAAAGTGGTGAATGTTTTACCGGGAATTCAAGCCGCATTTGTTGATGTCGGTATGGAAAAAAACGGATTCCTGCATGTATCTGATATTGGTGATACAGCGTCTCTTCACGAACTTATGGTAGACGAAGAGGGTGAATATATTGAAAAGGAGTTTGACGGGCCTTCTCAAAAACGAAATGGACCGAAACAATTAATTTCTGATTTTGTTAAAGAAGGACAAGAAATCATTGTTCAGGTACTCAAAGATCCTATCGGGACAAAGGGCGTTCGACTCACAACAGATATAAGTCTTCCCGGTAGATTTATGGTTCTTGTTCCTCATTCAAACATTAGAGGATTGTCACGGAAAATAGGTGATAAAGAAGAGCGTAAAAGAATACGCGCTATGATTGATAAGATAACAATACCTCCTAACATGGGGATAATTATAAGAACTGTTGGCGAAGGGGAAATGCATAAAGATTTTGAAAGGGACTTGCGATATCTATCGGCATTATGGAAAAAAGTTAAGAAAAAGATAGATCAATATCCTACGATATCACTCATACACACTGATCTAGATCTTGTGTTGCAAACAGTACGTGATTCATTAACGCATGATATCGATAGAGTTGTCGTCGATTCGCGTAGAGTGTACTGGGATATTTTTAAATTTATCAGTCTCGCATTTCCGCGCATGAAACATAAAGTAGAGCTATATCAAAGCAAACAGCCACTATTTGATAAGTATGGTGTTGAAAAAGAAATTGAGAAGATATTTAAACGAAAAATATGGCTGAAGTGTGGAGGGTATCTCGTTTTTGATAGAACTGAAGCACTTGTCACTATTGACGTGAATACAGGACGCCATGTTTCAAACAGTCTTGAAAATACAGTTTTGGAAACAAATCTTCAAGCATGCGATCAAGTAGCACGCCAGCTACGGCTTAAAAACATGGGCGGTATTGTTATTATTGACTTTATAGATATGAGCTCACGGAGAAATCAGAGAGAAGTTTTGATGAGACTGAAGGAAGGACTCAAAAGAGATAAAGCAAAAACCAATATACTTCCGATATCTGAGCTTGGCCTTGTTGAAATGACGCGACAACGGATCCAGGAAACAACGGCTGACGCGCTCTACACTGATTGTCCATATTGTAAAGGCAATGGTATGGTTAAGTCACCACTCAGTATAAGTATTGAAATTCAGAGAGCATTACGAAGAATCTTTTCAGCTGGTACTTATATGCAGATAAAAGTGCTTGTAAGTCCGGAAGTGTTTGCGCATGTAGATGCCCAAGATCAAGAATCATTCAAAAAAATTGAGAAGAGGTATAGAGGAGCAATTATTTTAGAAGAAGATGCCTCGTATCATATTGAAAAAGTTAAATATATATCCGCAAAAACAGGTGAATGCATAAAGCTGTAACTCGGCACTCAGCTATAAGCTATATGCTATAAGACAAAAAGATATTTATTAGCGCATAGCGTTTAGCGTATAGTCAATTGAGGAAATGAATGTTTATTAAAAAAGTGATCAAAATGGTAGTGCAGGGCGAGAATATCTCATGTGATATTGCGCATAAAGTCATGAATGAAATTATGGATGGAAATACGACTGATGCACAAATTGCTGCATTTTGTACTGCCATTAAAATAAAGGGCGAGTCATCTGAAGAGATTTATGGGTGTGCTTTGGCAATGCGCGAACATGCATTTAAATTATCTATTGATATTCCTAACCTGGTCGATACCTGCGGAACTGGTGGAGATTGCAAAAACACGATAAATGTATCGACATTAGCAAGTTTTGTTGCCTGTGGGGCCGGCATTACCATAGCAAAACATGGAAATAGAGCAGTTTCAAGTTCTTGTGGAAGCGCAGATATATTGGAGGCCCTTGGCATTAAAATTGATATGCATCCAAAACATGTTGAAAAATGTTTGCAGGATGTTGGGATGGTGTTCCTCTTTGCACCAGTTTATCATAGTGCAATGAAACATGCCGCTCAAGCACGCAATGATATTGGTATGAGAACAATTTTTAATATGCTTGGACCATTAACAAACCCACTGCATACTAAAAAACAACTTATTGGTGTTTATGACCCGTCTCTTACCGTAAAAATGGCTGAAGTCTTACATAAACTCGGCACAACTGATGCATTCGTTGTTCATGGATTAGATGGGCTTGATGAAGTAAGCCTAAATGAGCCAACAATTATAACCGAACTAAGGAACGGCTCCATTAAAACATATGAGTTTCATCCTCAAAAACATGGAATAAAACGTTCAGGATTAGAAGGTATAAGCGCTCTAACAAGAGAAGATAACTATAAAAAGACACAAGCACTTCTTAATGGTGAAGATGATGGCCCTATTAGCACCATAGTTCTTATTAATGCTGCTTATGTCATTATGGTATCAGACAAAACAATTTCATTTGATACTGCATTAGAAATGGCTAAAGAATCGCTTAGTTCCGGTAAGGCATATGAAGCAGTACAAAAACTAAAAGAGTTTACCCATGAACATTCTTGAAGAAATTGTTTTATACAAGAAACAGATAGTTGAAGAGAAAAAACGTACTACTTCATTGAGTTCTCTTATAACGCATTCAGAACAACGATCTGTGAAGCGTGATTTTAAGGCTGCACTAAAACTGTCGAACACAATTGCGCTCATTGCTGAGATAAAAAAAGCATCACCTTCTGCCGGAATGTTACGCAAAAACTTTGACCCGGTAGGGATTGCACAAATATATGAGGAAGAAAAAAGTGTTAACGCAATATCTATTCTTACCGAAGATAAATATTTCCTTGGTGATCCAAGTTATTTAGAATCGGTCAGTACAATTGTCTCAAAGCCAATTCTCTGCAAAGATTTCATCATAGATGAATACCAAATAGTTGAAGCAGCTTCATTGCAGGCAGATGCAGTACTCTTGATATCATCTATATTGAATGATAAGGATATAAAGAATATGCTGCGCGTTGTTTCCGATTGTGGGCTTTGTGCACTTATTGAGGCACACACGCATGATGATATTAAACGCGCACTTGACGCGGGTGCGGATATTATAGGTATAAATAACAGAGATTTAACAAACTTTTCTGTTGATATATCTACCACTGAACATTTGATAAATGAAATTCCGAACAATGTTGTAAAAGTAAGTGAAAGTGGAATACGCACTCATCATGATATTGTGCGATTGAAGGAATGTGGCGTTCATGCAGCACTTATTGGTGAACATTTTATGCGTGCAGACAATATTAAACAATGTATTACAGAACTTATGATGCATGAACAATAAAGAACATAAAACAAAAATAAAAATATGCGGAATAACAAATGTAGAAGATGCATTGTTTTGTTCTGATTTAGGAGTTGATGCGCTTGGTTTTGTTTTTGCTGAAAGTCCGCGTTCTGTTGAGCCCGCACAAGCATTGGAAATTATTAATGCAATTCCTAAAAGACTAATGGCTATAGGTGTATTTGTTAATGAAGATATTAGAGTAGTGAAAGAGGTGGTCAAAGAATGCGGGCTTGCAATGATCCAATTGCATGGGGAGGAGTCCCCGGAATATTGCCAGAAAGCAAAGGATATCGGACTGCCTATTATAAAAGCATTTAGAGTTAAAGATATCGAATCGATTAACGCTATAGAAGGCTATAAAGATATTGATTATATACTGCTTGATTGTTATTCTAGGAAAGCCCACGGCGGTACAGGGGAAGTCTTTGACTGGACAATTGCATTAAAAGCAAAAGATTTTGAAAAAAAAATGTTTCTATCTGGCGGTTTGGGACCTGATAATGTAAGAGAAGCAATTAATTCAATAAAACCTTTTGCAGTTGATGCTTCCAGTAAATTAGAAAAAAAGCCAGGAATAAAAGATCATACTTTATTAAAAGAATATGTACATATGATAAGAGATGAACATTATGCGAAAGAATAATATACAACAGAATATGCCTGATAAAAGTGGGCATTTTGGGCTCTATGGCGGGAAATATGTACCTGAAACACTTATGGACGCTTTGTCTGAGTTAGAACATGCCTATACCGCATCGCTTTCTGACAAAAACTTTAAGAAACAGTTGCAATATTATCTTAAGGAGTATGTCGGACGCCCGACACCATTATATTACGCTGAACGTTTATCTAAAGAGATTGGCTCATCGCGAATTTATCTAAAAAGAGAAGATCTGTGCCACACTGGAGCACATAAAATAAATAACACTATAGGACAAGTACTTCTTGCAAAAAAAATGGGAAAGAAGCGTGTTATAGCTGAAACCGGTGCCGGGCAACATGGTGTTGCAACAGCAACTGTTGCCGCACTATTTGGTCTAGAATGCGAGATATACATGGGAACTGAAGACATGAAACGTCAGGCACTCAATGTATTTCGCATGGAACTTCTTGGCGCAAAAGTGACAGAAGTTACTGCCGGATCAAAAACACTGAAAGATGCGATAAATGAAGCTATGAGAGATTGGGTAACGAATGTCAGATCTACTCATTATATTTTAGGTTCAGTCCTTGGTGCGCATCCCTATCCAGTTATGGTACGTGATTTTCAAAAAGTTATTGGGATTGAAGCTAAAAAACAAATACTTGCTAAAGAAAAAAAGTTGCCGGATTTGCTTATTGCGTGCGTTGGCGGTGGCAGTAATTCTATAGGTTTGTTTTATCCATTTATTAATGATCCGAAAGTGGCTATGGTTGGTGTTGAAGCCGGTGGATTAGGGATAAAAACAGGTAAGCATGCATCACGTTTTGAGGGGGGGCTTCCTGGTGTATTGCAGGGTACAATGACATATATTTTGCAAAATAGTGACGGTCAGATTAACGCGACACATTCAGTGTCTGCAGGATTAGATTATGCCGCTATTGGCCCAGAACACGCATTTTTGCACGATAAAAAGAGAATTACGTATACTCATGTGAGCGATCATGAAGCGCTGGAAGCATTTCATTTGCTTGGTAGAGCTGAAGGAATATTACCGGCACTTGAAAGTGCACATGCTATTGCATACGCAAGAAAAGCTGTTCCACGTCTCAAAAAAAATAGCATAGTCATTATTAATCTATCCGGTAGAGGAGACAAAGACGTACAATCGGTGAAAGAATACCTCTAGTGAGACTGTAAAAGTCATGAGATGAAATACTCATGACTTTTGCTTAGACGAACTATCCCCCCTGATTTCTGATTTTGAGGCCTAGGCCTCAAAATCTAGGGGGGATGAGATATTATTTGAATGGGAATACTATCCTCGAAGAGGATGACTCAATAATATACTGCAAAAAAAAGATAAGTCATATGAATAGGATCGATAAAAAATTTATTGAGCTTTCGCATAAACATAAAACTGGACTCATTGCCTACATTACCGGCGGAGATCCAACCTTAAATATTTCTAAAGAAATTATTACATCAATAGCTGAGTCAGGAGTTGATCTTATTGAGATCGGCATTCCATTTTCTGATCCACTGGCAGATGGGCCCGTTATTCAAAATGCGGTAGAACGTTCATTATCTTCTGGGACTACGGTAAAGAGGGTGTTGACACTGGTTCAAGAGGTAAGAAAAGTAACACATATTCCTATCGTTCTTTTTACGTATCTTAATCCGATACTCAAATACGGCTTACATGCTTTTGTCAAAGATGCGAAAAATGCTGGAGCAGATGGAAGTATCGTTCTTGATTTACCACCCGAAGAATCACATGATTACATCATTGCCGCGCGATCAATGGATTTTAAAACAATATATCTTATTGCCCCGACAAGCTCTGAAAAACGTATAGATTCAATTTGTCAGGCAAGCAACGGATTTATTTATTGTGTATCAAGAACCGGTGTTACTGGTTCAAAAACAAGTTCTTTGATAGAAACAAAAAAAATGATCCGACGGGTAAAGAAATATACAAAGTTGCCTATTGCTGTCGGCTTTGGTGTCTCAGAAAAAAAACAAGTAAAAGAGCTATCAACATATACTGATGCTGTTGTGATTGGTAGTGCAATTGTTCGCCTTATTGAAGCGAATCAAAATAATCCGGTACCACATGTTAAAAAGTTTATAAAAGGGTTAGTATGAAAATACAAAAGGATCTCTATACTGTTATTATGGCTGGGGGAAGCGGAGAACGTTTTTGGCCGATGTCGCGGCAGGATACCCCTAAACAGTTATTGCCATTAACCAGCACTAAAACATTGTTGCAGGAAACAATTGAACGTGTGAGTCGATTTACCTCGGTAGAGAATATAATCATAGTAACGAATGAAAAACATGTCAAAGCAACAATAAAACAAGTTCCGTATATTAAAAAGAGTAATATCATCGCTGAACCGGTAGGGAGAAACACTGCCCCCTGTATTGCGCTTGCTGCAACAATTATTGCAAAAAGAAATCCGAATGCAGTGATGGTTGTATTGCCGGCAGACCATATCATTAAAGATAATAACCTTTTTAAACGCACAATTATTGACTCAGCTAAAATGTGTGATAAAAACAATGTGCTGGTAACTATAGGAATTGTTCCGCGGACGCCTCACACCGGATATGGCTATATTAAAACCGGTAAAAAAATGAGGTATGATTCAAAATCAGTTTTTCATCATGTAGACAGATTTGAGGAGAAGCCAACGTCCCTTAAGGCGAAAAAGTTTGTTGCCTCGGATAAATACTTATGGAACAGCGGTATGTTTGTATGGAAAGTTTCCACTATACTCTCTGCAATTAATGAATATCTTCCATCTCTTTCAAAAGATATTAGTGCTTTGAATAATTATATAGGTAAAAAATGTTTTTCATCTAAAGTAAAAGATGTTTACCATCGATTGGAAAAAATTTCAATTGATTATGGCATCATGGAAAAATCACAGAATATTATTGTTACTAAAGGGGTGTTTTACTGGGACGATATTGGTTCGTGGGAAAGTTATAATAAGTATCTTTCTCATGATAGGCACAACAACGCGCAAAAAGGTGAAGTTATTCTTGAGGATGTACATAACAGTCTTATTGTATCTGATGATGGGGTTATTGCTGTTTCTGGAGTGAAAAACCTGATTATTGTAAAAACAAGAGACGCACTCCTCATATGTGATAGATCAAAGAGCGAGGAAATAAAAAAGCTTGTTGAACAATTAAAAAATCACAAAAAATACACACAGTACATTTAGCGTTCCCTTTCCTCAAGACTATATCTGATCTGCTGTAACATAATGTATAAGGAGTTATATGAGAATATTAGGTTTAGACATTGGTGATGTAAGAATCGGTGTTTCGATGAGTGATGAATTGCTTTTCACTGCGCAATCGCTTAAAGTAATTACCCGCACATCACTACAAAGTGACATACAAGAAATTAATAAAATAATATCTGAACACAATGTGGAATTAATTGTATTAGGTATGCCTCTAAATATGGACGGCTCTAAAGGATTCAGAGCTTATATTGTAGAAAAGTTTGCAGAAACTTTTTCAAAATTCAGTAATATTCCCTGTGAATTCGTAGATGAACGATTAACAACAGTCATAGCTCATCGATCTATGCTTGAAGGAAATTTATCGCGCAAAAAGAGAAAAAAGAGAGTCGATGCAATAGCAGCCCAACTCATATTGCAGACATATCTTGATATAAAGAAAACAAAAGAAACAACTAACCAAGAGTTATAGTATAAGATGAAAAATATTGAACTTGTATCACCGGCAGGTGATATTGAAAAGCTGCGTTTTGCATATCATTATGGGGCTGATGCAGTATATCTTTCAGACAATCATTACGGGATGAGAAAACGTGCCCCGAACTTTTCAGACAGTGAACTGCACCAGGCAGTGTCATATGCGCACAGCATTAATAAAAAAGTGTATGCCGCAGTCAATATTTTTCTTCGAAACAACGAAATGAGCGATATTAAAAAATATCTTCATTTCTTACACGAAGTTTCTGTAGATGCCATTATTGTTTCTGATCCTGGCATTTTGCATTTAATTAAGGAAGAAAAGCTAGAATTCAATATTCATCTTTCAACTTTGGCCAATGTAACTAACTGGGCGAGTGCACAATTCTGGACAGATTGCGGAATTAAAAGAATTATACTTGCACGAGAATTATCGCTACAAGAAATCGAAGAAATACGAAAAAAAGTAGCATGTGAATTGGAAGTATTTGTGCATGGGGCTATGTGTGTATCTTATTCAGGAAGATGTCTTATCTCTAACTATTTGAGTGATAGAAACGCCAATAAAGGTGATTGCTCCCAGCCGTGCCGATGGAAATATTCTGTTATGGAGGAAAAACGACCGGGACTAATACTGCCCGTAGAAGAAGATGAAAACGGTACACGTATTTTTAGCGCAAAAGATCTTTCCATGGTGCGTTATATAAAAGAACTCTGTGATATCGGTGTTGATGCGTTCAAAATCGAAGGAAGAATGAAAAGTATATATTACCTCGGTAATGTAACGCGAATATATAAAAAAGCAATGCAGTCTTATAAGGAAGGACATTTTACAAAAGAACTTATTAACGAATTTGAAAATGAACTCGATAAAATACCTCATAGGGGATATTCAACAGGTTTTTACTTCGGAACGCCTGATTCATCTGCGCAATTATACGAAAAAGATCATGATGACGGAAACCATCTATTTATGGGAGTTGTAACTGAGGTAAAAAATGACTCTGTTTTTATAAAATTAAAAAATACGTTAAGGGTAGATGATAGTATTGAATTTTTAAATCCACATATTGGATCAGATCACAATGAAAAGATATTGGAAATGAAGAACAAGGAAGATTTCCCTATCACTCAAGCAAACTATAATGAGATTGTTTCAGTTAAGATACAAGGCAAAGCGTATCCAAATGAAATTATCAGAAAAAAGAGCAGAAAGTAAACAATGGATAAAATAACACACTATAGTAATGGGGTAAGGTTAATAACTTCAGAAATGCCGCATATGGCATCAGTATCTATGGGTATATGGGTAGGTGTCGGTGGCAGACACGAAGAAAAAAAATTAAATGGTATATCTCATCTTCTTGAACATATCGCTTTTAAAGACACTGAAAAAAGAAAAACCTACGAAATATATCGTGATATTGAAGGGATAGGAGGAACATTAAATGCTTTTACAGCTGAAGAATGTACCTGTTATACTGCAAAAGTGCCTGCCCTCCATACGGGGGTGGCATTTGATGTATTATCAGATATATACTTCAATCAAAAAATCGATACTGACGAGTTGCAAAAAGAGATTAATGTCATAAAAGAAGAGATCTGTATGTATCAAGATATGCCTTCCCAACATGTGCAGGACGTACTCTTATCAATACTGTGGCCTGAACACTCTTTAGGAAGGCCGCTTATTGGAACACTTGATACATTAAAGAATATTGATAGAGCGACATTGCACTCATATAAAAATAGTATGTACACTTTAGACAATATCGTTATTTCTGCCGTTGGAAATGTAACACATTCATATCTAGAAAATCTTGTAACTGAATATTTCTCTCAAAAAAATGATAAAGAAAAACCATGTTTTCTACCAGCAGAAATATCGCAAACAAAACCGTGTATTAAGATCACAAAAAAAAATGTTGAACAATGCTATGTATCTATCGGCATAAGAGCCCTCGCGAGAACAGACCCTGAGATATATGCACTAAAATTACTTTCGGTTATTCTCGGAGAAAACGCAAGTTCACGCCTTTTTCAAGTTATACGGGAACAGCATGGACTTGCATATGACATACAAACTTCAATAGAGAAATTTGTTGATACGGGAGTTTTAATTATTAATGTTGGAACAGATATTAACAAACTTATAAAATGCATTCGCCTTATTATTAATGAACTGCATAAGTTACGTTCTGACCTTATAGATAAGCAAGAGCTATCCAGAGCAAAAGAATATTGTTTTGGCCAAATAGCCATGAATCGTGAGAAAACATTTGATTATATGCTCTGGATTGGTGAATCGTTACTAACAACAGGCACGGTAGATTCATTTGATGAAATTATGCGCAAGATTAATTCTGTTACGGAAGTCGATATTGCCAATCTGGCAAAGCGGTTATTTGTTGATGCGTCCCTAAATCTGTCAGTGGTTGGACCATCACCAGATAAGGAAAATATAACAGATTGTTTTCATTTCTAATTACTCCAGCTGTAAGCTATAAGTTATATGCTATAAGACGAAATATATTCTATCGCATAAAACATAAAATATGTACTCCACGAGTGATTAGTTTTTTATATAACTTACAACTTAAAGATTATAGCTAATTGGATGTTTTGTGCTATAGTATGTATCGATAACAAGAAAAATGGGGAAATCTATGATAAAAATTGCTCCGTCAATACTTTCTGGAGATTTTGGCGCTCTTGCAACGGAAGCAAAAAGGGCCGAAGACGCTGGCGCAGATTGGCTGCATCTTGATGTTATGGACGGACATTTTGTTCCAAACATAACATTTGGGCCGCCTGTAGTAAAGGCAATCAGGAAAGCAACGACATTACCTCTTGATGTTCATCTCATGATATCACGTCCTGACACCTACTATAAACAATTTATCGAAGCAGGGGCTGATATATTGACAATTCACGTTGAATCACCGTGTGATATTAGTCAAACAATTGATGAAATTAAAAAATTGAATTGTAAGTGCGGCATTGTTTTTAATCCTGACACACCATTTAATGTAGATGAATCGATACTTCGAAAGATTGATCTTATATTGTTTATGACGGTATTTCCTGGTTTCGGCGGACAAAGTTTTATTGAATCGGTGCTACCAAAGATCACTGACGCGACAAAAACTCTTAAGGCAATGAATATCGATATAGACATTCAAGTTGATGGCGGAATCAAGAGTCAAAATATTAAAAAACCGGTAGATGCGGGATGTAACGTGATTGTCGCGGGAACATCAGTATATGGAAAACCGGATATAAAGATGGCAATTGAAGAATTGCGAAACGCAGCAGAAAACAAATAATGAATACTATGAATATTAATTCTATAAGAAACTTTTCAATAATTGCGCATATCGATCATGGTAAATCAACAATAGCCGACAGAATACTTGAACTAACACATGCTATAGACAAAAGAGTGCAAGTAGATCAGGTTCTTGACGATATGGATCTTGAAAGAGAACGTGGAATAACCATTAAGGCACACCCTGTTCGGCTAAAATATTGCGCAGATAATGGCGAAGAATATATCCTCAATCTCATAGATACTCCCGGTCATGTTGATTTTAGTTATGAGGTGTCTCGAAGTCTTTCAGCATGTGAGGGAGCACTTCTTATCGTAGATGCCGCTCAAGGAGTTGAGGCACAAACTGTATCAAACGTGCATCTCGCGTTAGAACAAGGTTTAACTATTATTCCTGTTATCAATAAAATCGATTTACCTAATGCGAATGTTGATCTCGTAAAACAGCAAATTGAGGAGATATTGTGTATTCCGGCTGAAGAAATACTTTTGGTAAGTGCAAAAAAGAACCTGGGGATAAGAGAAGTGCTCGAAGCAATTGTTAAAGGTGTCCCACCCCCCAAAGCATCAAAAGAAAAAGAGCTTAAAGCGCTTATCTTTGACTCAAAGTATGATCATTTTAGGGGGGCAATAACATATATCCGAGTTGTCAGCGGCACTATCAAGAAAGATATGACTATTCGCATGATGAGTACGGGGAGAACGTTTGATGTTTTAAGCGTGGGAGTGTTTAAACCAAAAGCCGAGAATATTGAACAATTGTCATCTGGTGAAGTTGGTTTTATTACAGCTAACATTAAAGTTCCTTCTGATGTAAAGATAGGTGACACCGTCACCCTTAACAAACATCCCGCCAGTTCAGCATTAGCTGGTTTCAAAGAAATGAGCCCAATGGTGTTTTGTGGGCTTTTTCCTGTTGATGCAAACGATTATGAGCCACTTACAGACGCAGTAAACAAATTACAACTTAATGACTCCGCTTTTATGTTCGAAGCAGAAAATTCAGTTGCGTTAGGTTTTGGTTTTCGCTGTGGGTTTTTAGGCCTTTTGCATATGGAAATAATTCATGAACGTCTGCAGAGAGAATTTAATCTCAACATTATATCAACGACACCGAGTGTTTGCTATAAGGTTAAGCTCAAGGACGGGGGAGATGTTATGATCGATAATCCTGTACACTTTCCCTCTCCGATAGATATTCTTTCAATTGAAGAGCCTTTTATTAAAGCATTTATTGTAGCACCTAATGAGGCCATAGGCGCAATTATGCAGCTTGCACAGGAAAGACGAGGAGCCTGCGTAGGGACCGAATCACTTTCAGGGATAAACAGGGTGCTTATGACCTTTGAGCTGCCTCTTAATGAAGTGGTTATTGATTTTTATGATAAGCTCAAATCTTGCACGCGCGGGTATGCTTCCATGGACTATGAATTAATAGATTACCGCCCTTCAGAAATAATTAAATTAGATATATTGATAAACAATGACATGATAGATGCATTTTCCTGCCTTATTCATAAAGACAAGGCTTATTATCACGGAAGACAACTTGCGGCAAAATTAAAGGATGTAATTCCTCGTCATATGATACAGGTAATTATTCAGGCAACGATTGGAAGCAAAATTATAGCTCGAGAAACAATTCGTGCCATGAAAAAGAATGTAACTGCGAAATGTTATGGCGGAGATATAACCAGAAAAAGAAAATTGTGGGAAAAACAAAAAGAAGGAAAAAAGAAAATGAAACAGTTCGGAACAGTGACAATCCCTCAAAACGCTTTCATTGAGATCTTAAAATTATAGAAAGAGTGGTTGTGTCGGTTAGCGTTTCGTGATGTGCGTGGAACCTAAGAAAACATCCCATCGAGTTAAACATGAGAAAAGATGCCTTTAAAATTCTGGTTGTAGACGATGACCCAGGTATTACTTCTCTTTTTGAACATACGTTAAGAAAAAAAGGGTTCACCGTATCATCTGCTAATTCTGTCACACAAGGGTTTGATGAGTATACAAAGGTAAGCCCTCATCTAATTTTCCTCGATATTGAATTAGGCAATGAAAGTGGGTTAGAGCTCTTAAAAAAAATAAGAGAAACTGATTCGAAAACTATTATAATTATTGTAACTGCACATGGGTCTACAGATACGAATTTAGGGGAAATACAATATCATGCTTATGGAGAACTCCAAAAACCGATTAAACCTGAGCAGCTTGAAGATATTGTAGTCAATGCGATAGAAACGAACTATGATATGCTTTTTTCTGAGGATTCAATACTCGTAATCGATGATGAAGAGGCAATAACAACATTATTAGAAGACATATTGTCATCTGAAGGATTTTCTGTTTCAACTGCAAAAAATGGCGAAAAAGGAATTGCATTAGCAAAGAAAAATGCCTTTGACATTATTATTGTTGATATCATGATGCCAGGGATTGATGGGTTTGAAACAATTAAGAGAATTAGAGAATTTGATACAGGTGCCCATATAATGATATTATCTGCGTACGGAAAAAAAGATGATGTTCTTGCGCAAACTGAGCAATATAATATCAAGGACTTTATTTCAAAGCCATTCGATATTGACAAACTAATGTTAAAATTGCGTACAAACGGTAGATTGTAAAGTTAAATGCCGTAGATAGTGGTTATTTTTCATTTAAGCTGCGATCTCCTGAAGTTTTCTTTCAAACCCCTGTTGAGCAGATTGAAAATTTAGTATCTTGCGTGGGTAGTTATTAATCCAGTTTTCTATAGTCTGAATGGTTGATTGTGTCAGTTTTTCTATCTTTCTGCCCTTAGCAATGAATCGTCGGATAATCCTGTTGATGTTTTCATTTCTTATTTAATTTTTATTTCAATAAATCTATCCGCAAATTCTTTTTGAAAAAATTACTCTTTCTGTAATCCTTTTTCTCAATATTAGCTCTATATCTCCTTGCTATACTAAGACTTAGCAATATCTCTATTGACAAAACCGCATTTATAGTGTACAATTAAAACGCTTAACATTTATGTAGAGAATACTATAAATAGCGTGTCTTTGTGTCTAAATCAAAGAGATTTAGATACAAGGATGTGCTGTATTTTCTCTAAATGAAATGAATTTTGAGGGAAGAATGGAAAGAAAAGTAATACATAAAAAGTTATTCATAAAGATCATCGTCTTTGCGGTAACAATAGCATTCCTATGCCAGAACATCGCCCTGGCAGCGCCAAATTCTAAACGCTATCCACTAAACACTATACGCCCCGCGAAATATGCCCTCGCGCCAAGATCCAAAACCAAAGACTTACAAAAAGAGTTTGAAAAAAAATATTCAGAAGGGGGGGGTAAACTTGTAAAACGAAAGAAAATTATTATCCCAGATTTAATTGCAAAGGCCTTGTTTAGCAATCTGCAGGTGACAATAAATTATTTAAGTACCTTAGAAAAACTTCTTACCGAGTTAACTGATGGAAATAGGTTTGTGCGTGAAAGCAGTGCTGAAGAACTCAAGACTCTGGCTGAAGCAAAATTGGTTAGCTACGATGATGTAAAAGGAAAACTTCATTTAGAAATACTTCTTGCCGGGTTAACTGATGAATATTGGCAGGTGCGTGAAAGCAGTGCTGAAGCACTCAAGACTCTGGCTGAAGCAAAGTTGGTTAGCTATGATGATGTAAAAGGGGGACTTCATTTAGAAAAACTCCTTGCCGGGTTAACTGATGAAGAGTGGTTTGTGCGTGAAAGCAGTGCTGAAGCACTCAAGGCTTTAGTTGAAGCAAAGTTGGTTAGCTATGATAATGTAAAAGGGAAACTTCATTTAAAGAAACTTCTTACTGGGTTAACTGATGAAAATTGGCAGGTGCGTCAAAGCAGTGCTGAAGCACTCAAGGCTTTAGTTGAAGCAAAGTTGGTTAGCTATGATGATGTAAAAGGAAAACTTCATTTAGAAAAACTTATTGCAGGGTTAACTGATGAAGATGAGGCTGTGCGTAAAAGCAGTGCTAAAGCAATTAAAGCTTTGGTTGATGCAAAGTTGGTTAGCTATGATGCTGTAGAAGAAAAAAGGCTTTTAGAAAAACTCATTGCCGGGTTAACTGATGAAGATGAGGCTGTGCGTCAAAGCAGTGCTGAAGCACTCAAGGCTCTGGCTGAGGCAAAGTTGGTTAGCTACGATGATGTAAAAGGAAAACTTCCTTTAGAAGAACTCATTGCCGGGTTAACTGATGAAAATTGGTCTGTGCGTCAAAGCAGTGCTGAAGCACTCAAGGCTCTGGCTGAAGCAAAGTTGGTTAGCTACGATGATGTAAAAGGAAAACTTCCTTTAGAAAAACTCCTTACCGGGTTAACTGATGGAAATTGGTCTGTGCGTCAAAGCAGTACTGAAGTACTCAATACTTTGGCTGAAGCAAAGTTGGTTAGCTACGATGATGTAAAAGGAAAACTTCCTTTAGAAAAACTTCTTACCGGGTTAACTGATGGAAATAGATTTGTGCATCAAAGCAGTGCTGAAGTACTCAAGACTCTGGCTGAAGCAAAGTTGGTTAGCTACGATGATGTAAAAGGGAAACTTCATTTAGAAAAACTCCTTGCCGGGTTATTTAAAGGACATGAATATATGCTTCAAGCCAGTGCTGAAGCACTCAAGGCTCTAGTTGAGGCAAAGTTGGTTAGCTATGAAGATGTAAAAGGAAAACTTGATTTAGAAAAACTCATTGCCGGGTTAACTCATGTACGTAGGGATGTGCGTAAAAGCAGAGCTGAAGTACTCAAGGCTTTAGTTGAAGCAAAGTTGGTTGCCCGAAAAGAGGTAAAAGGCCTTGATTTAAATGAAGTAAAGTGGCTGTATAAAAATCTAAGTAATGCTGAATTAGAAGACACACAACGAGCATTTATTTTAAAGGCCCATAGCATATCTCAAGGTCGAATATCCCAAGAAGAGGTTTCTTGTTTAGCAGGATTAATAGATTCAGCTCAAGAAGACAGTCCACACTTAGAGACGATGCTAGATATTATGGTCTATTTTAGTTTAAATGGTTCAAGCGGGGCACAGGACATTTTGGAAGGGCGCGTAAGACAAATCCTGCGGAGAAAAGCACAACCTGGAAAAATCATTCAGACCACCATGAAAGATAATTTAATAGTAGAAAAAACTTTAAAAAGTTTCCAACAAAAAAGTTTTGAACCATTCATCTATCGCAGGGATTTTAAGCCAGAATTAAGACTTCTGGTTATTTGCGGATTAGCACAAAGAGGAACTATAGATACAGGATATGCCAATTATGTCGATATTGAAGAGGATAAGCAACAAGCATACCTTGATATAATCAGCCAAGTATATGAAGAACTTGAGATTATTTCGCCCAAAATATTAACAGAGATGATTGATTCCGGCCGAACGACCGTTGCAAAAGTAAAGAGCAACATGCCTAAATTGAAGAAAGTGGAGTCTTCGGGTGATTGCCGCAATCTCATGGTTAGTTTAGCAAAAGATACAAACCTTATGATTGCCTATTACACTTTTCGCCAGCCAGTTTTTATTTATCAGGGTACAAGTTCCATTAGTTTTGAACGTTTTGAGGCAATTATTCGACGTGCGGTTGAGAGTTTAAAACATGAAAAACCGGAGATACTTACTAAAACATTAAAGTATAGTTTTATTCAGGCGGGTTTGACTCCGGAAGAAGCGAGCCAAATAGTTGAATCCTTGCTTAAAGGTTCAGCTCCGTTACCATCTAATTCACGCTTCTTATCTGAAGATGGCAGTTTTATACCGCAGGAAGTGGATGTTTTAGCTGGTCCAGATCTAAGCGGTGTGTTGGATCAAGCACAACAAAGTTTTGCAAGTTCACAGGATGATTTTATTCGTATCCTCAAGCTAAGTTCTTTACTCTCAGGCATACCTAAAGGTATAAAGAAGTTTTTTAAAGATAACCCGGAAGAAAGGAAAACTTTAAGTCTAAAATATGATGGTATCGTTTCGGATATAAAACGAGGCACAGTAAGTCTTGCGGAATGTCTGAATAGATTAGAGGAGTTAAATAACCAGATTTATTTAAACCAGGAAGTTCCTATTACTCAAATGTTGGATAAGGCGGTAAATAGGCTGGTAGGAGGGGTAATTGCTAAAAATGTTTGTTATCAAGGTTTGTTTAGTAAGGGTAAAGGCAAGCCTACACTGGTAATAGAAGAAATAACTTTAAAAGACCTTTATTTGGGTAATTTACCTAGAAACATAGAAAAACTGGTGAGTTATCTTGGAGAACAAAGAAAAAGAGGTAGGCTTTCTTCTCAGAAAAACGAGATTCTAGGTGCTGGAAAAGTTACTCCTGAGACGGCCTTACGTGTTTTTCTATATGATTTAGCAGGTAAGGCTAAGATAAAACCGGACAGCTCCTTATCCGGCATGCTTAAGGAGACTATTGGGGATATGGTGAAAAGTTTTGAGAATTACCAAAAGGCAATAGACAAAGTTGGGTCTTTATCCGGAGGTATTCCGCAGGTCGTTTATCTGGATTATATAGACAAAAATAACCTTTTTGAAGCCCTGCGGTTTTCTGATGGTGCACATTGTTGCAATTCGTCTGATCCGAAGATAAACAGCAGATTTGGTGGAGGGATATACGAGAATAATGCTCATCGCTGGCTTACTGATGCTACTACATTTTTCTTCCAAGTGACTACAGAATCGAGAGGAGAGAGACAAATTGGCTGGCTAAAATGCTGGTTAGGAATAGATAAGGATGGACTCCCATTTGTTGGCTCTAATTACCTCTATCTTGCACCAGTCTTCCAGAACAGTACGCTCAAAGAAGCAATTCTCCAGAAGGTAGAAGAGGTTTTATTTTCTACAAGAATTTCCCGTATAGCTCAAGCCAAGGCAAGTCATCTGCCTGCTAATTCTCTTTTGCCATCTGAGAGTTACAAAGAGGTTGACTTGGAGAATTTTGTCAGGTTGCAAAGTTTGGAAGACGATGAGCCTATTCAGGCAGATGTAAAAATCGAGGGTAACGTACCTACCACTGCTAAGTTTTTTGTAAAAGAAAATCCGGAGGCGATAGAATTTCTATTAGACAAACTTCCAATGGTGTATGAGGAGGAAGCATCCACAGTGGCAAAAGCAGTAGGAAATATGGTAGAGGCGGGCTTTGGAATAGACAAAATAGAAGATTTTATATTAGTGGAACTTCCGGACAAGTGGGGTATGTGGGTAGGTGAAGCAGCAGAGACAGCGGGAAAAATAGCAAAATCAGGAATCATAGGTAAATTAGTGAAGGCGGGAATGAAGAGGCCGGATGCAGTAGAATTTGCGCTGGAGAAACTTCCAATGAAGTTTTGCGAGAATGCGTATAAAGTAGCAGAGGTCGCAGAAAAAATAGCAGGATCAGGGATCATAGATGAGTTAGAGAAAGCGGGAATGGAGAGGCCGGAGGCAGTAGAATTTCTATTAAAGGAACTTCCGCTGAAGTTTGGGAAGAAAGCATATAAAGTAGCAGAGGTCGCAGAAAAAATAGCAGGATCAGGGATCATAGGTAAATTAGTGAAGGCGGGAATGGAGAGGCCGGAGACAATAGAATTTCTATTAAAGGAACTTCCGCTGAAGTTTGGGCAGAAATCATATGAAGTAGCAGAGACAGCGGAAAAAATAGCAGGGTCAGGGATCATAGGTAAATTAGTGAAGGCGGGAATGGATGAAAGAAGAACAATAGAAGTTCTATTAAAGGAGCTTCCAACGGTGTATGGCCGCCATGCATACATAGCGGCAGAGGCGATATTAGATTCCATTTATTCGGAAGGGAAAGCAGAGCTTGTTGATACGGATGAATTTTTAAAGATAATAGCGGGAAGGTTGCCCGAAGAAGTTTCTAGTCTTAAGGCATCATTAAGGAGTTTTAAGGAAGGTCTCAAAATAATCTCTGAGAAAAAGTTATTGCGTTATATAAATGCAAAAGATGCAGATAGGATATTGGATGTAATGTTACTGGATGATAACCAATCTGTGTTTAACCATATAATACCTTTTTTGGAAAGATTGACTGACCGTGAAAAGAAAGATTTTATTAACAACGTCTTTTTGTATGTTCCAGGGGACAAAGGTGTTGATTCGAATGGTGCAGTGAGCCATATCCAGCTTTTGGATATGATCCGGGTGTTAAATAATATTCCGGGAGAAGGGACTTACTGGAGAGAAAGAATACTTAAGCATGATACAAAAAATCCAACATTTATACAGTTAAGAGAAGAACTTATTGAAGAAGGCGGGTGTTTTAAAAAGTGGGATCAGTTCCAGCGATTAAAGCTTCTTGCCAATATGATAATCCATGAGGATCTGCTCGATGAGATAGAGTGTTATCTCGACGGAACGGAGAGAGGAAAAACCCTTTACAGCTATTATAACCTCTTGATCCTGCATTCAGCAATGACAGACTATGATGCTTTAAGGAAGATGATATTAAACCCTGAAAAGTTTTTAGAATTACCAGATAAGGATACACCTCTTAAAATCCATAACGTAAAGAAACTCAGCATGTTCCTTAATCTTGAATATATTGATATAGGCGCCAGAGAGCTTATTGATGGTTTGATCCTTGGTTTATTTAATAATTTGAACGTTTTGCCCCTGGACGGGGAAGAGGCAGAACATGGAGAGGTAATTAGTGAACTGGATGGGGTTTTGCCTTTAAGCTATGAAGATACGTTTGAGGTAAATTACATTGTTAGAGAAAAATATAGAATTCATCTTGCTCTAATAGATATGGAGTTAATGGGTGTCGCATATAATGAAAAGTTAAAAGGAGATAGAAGAAAGAATTTAAGTTTTGGGTATTTTGAAAAAGGGAAACTGTTGGGATATGTTATTGCCTACGTAGGATATGATAAGGTGAGAGATGAAGAGATAATATTCATATCAAATTTTGCGGTACTGGATAAGAAAAGTGTAGCCGCGAGTTGCCTATTAAAAGCACTTTTTGGCAGTATTCAGGATTGCGCAACGTTATTCAGGGAAAAATACTCAAAAGATATAAGGGTTTTATTCCAGGCAACAACGGCTAAAGATGGGAGTTACTGGCTTTTTATGCCTGGGGATGATGATTGTAAAGAGGTAAAGGAGAAAAAAGAGAGGCGTTTAACAAATGAGGGATTAAAGATAGAGGAAGAAATAGATTTGCATACTGGGATGGTTGAATTTGTAATGAGAATTCAGCCTTTACCCGATTTCCTAAAGGTTGAGAAAACCACCTCAACCAAAGCCGCCAAAGCTGATGAAGAAGAACTAAAACATGTTAATGCCGGCGAAATTTTAGAGGAAATAAGTAGAGCGGATGACTTTTTTGGGGCTAGCCTATAATTTTTTCAAAAAGAATATTTCCTTACACAAACGAATATTTTTCTGAATGAATAATCCAACATCATATAAGGCAGGCGGTCGGGTCGAGACATCCTCTCAATCACCACTCTTTCTTCCTTATTCAAATGCTTGCCTTTTTTCTCAATATTAGCTCTATATCTCCTTGCTATACTAAGACTTAGGTAACCGGTGAGCAAAAGGGGGAATTATTTGGGAGGTAAGAGTAAATAAGGATCAATATCAGGATTATGAATATAAGCTTCTAATGTTTTCTTAAGCCATTCTTCTAAGGATCCGATCTTAAGACGT